>Ga0070707_100005482_pt1 | contig 11863 bp, 11 predicted proteins | sample KBSK5502metaG_FD_65468 | JGI IMG/M metagenome (GOLD analysis project Ga0070707, IMG submission 65468) | Corn, switchgrass and miscanthus rhizosphere microbial communities from Kellogg Biological Station, Michigan, USA - KBS K5-50-2 metaG | ecosystem: Host-associated > Plants > Roots >... | reverse complement strand
CCAGGCAGTGACCATCCTGCACAAGGCGAGCTGGTTCACCGGCGGGCTCTTCATGTTCCTCGCGGTGATCCTCTCGATCGTTGCGTCGCAGCGGACCGTGGGCCAGTCGGAAGTACAGCGACAGCTTCGGCAGCAGACGGCGCCGGTGCAGCAATCGGTGCCTGCGGCGCCGCTCCCACTGCAGACGCAGCCGACTACCGGGAAGGCCCCGGTGTCGCCGGCACCGGCGCCTGCGCCGGTCCCCCCGCCTCCCGCGCCCAAGAAGCCGTGAGCCCGAGCGTTCCCGCGCGGGGCGATCAGAACACTGGTCGCCCCGCTTTTGTTTTGCTCGAAGATGGCGCGTGGTTCCCCGGCCTGTTGCACGCACCGTTCGAAGCCGCGCTCGGCGAGGTGGTATTCACCACCAACCTGACGGGGTACCAGGAGACCTTCACCGATCCCAGCTATCTCGGCCAGATCGTAGTGATGACCGCACCGATGATCGGCAACTATGGGATCAACGCGATTGATCTCGAGTCGGAGCGCCCGCAGATCTCCGGCGTGGTGGTCCGCGAGCTGTCGCGCAAAGCGTCCAATTGGCGCGCCACCGGCGGACTCACCGAGTGGCTCCAGCGCTCAGGCATTCCGGTGATCGAAGGCGTCGACACGCGCAAGCTCACGCGCCACATCCGCTCGCGCGGCGCGATGCGGGGCATGATCGCAGCGGGCGACGCGCCGACCGAGGAGCAGCGCGACCAGCTGCTTGCGTCGCCTTCCATGGAAGGCCGTGACCTCGCATCGGAGGCCTCCACGCCGGTGCGCTGGATGGAGGGTGAGCGCGGGCCCCACGTCGTCGCCTACGATTTCGGCATGAAGCGCAACATCGTCCGCATGCTGAACGAGGTGGGCTGCAGGGTGACGGTGGTGCCGAGCTCCACGACCGCGGCGGAGGTGAAAGCACTCGAGCCCGACGGGCTCTTCCTCTCCAACGGCCCGGGCGACCCTGCCGCGCTGAGCAGCGCAATCGAGAACGTGCGCGAGCTTGCCTCGAGTGGGCTGCCGACGTTCGGCATTTGCCTCGGCCATCAGGTGTTAGGACTCGCGTTCGGGGGTCGGACCGTGAAGCTGCCGTACGGCCATCGAGGTGGGAATCATCCGGTTAAGGATCTGGTTTCGGGGAAGGTCCTGATCACATCCCAGAACCACGGCTTTACCGTGGCGGGAAGCACCGAAGGAATACCCGGGGCACCCGATCTCGAGGTCACCCACCTCAATCTCAACGATGGAACCGTGGAAGGCCTTCGGCACAAAGCACTTCCGGTTTTTGCGGTGCAGTATCACCCCGAGGCCTCACCCGGACCACACGATGCTCATCCGCATTTCGCCGAGTTTCTGGCTCTGATGGGCCAGGAAACGGGGTCCAAGCCCGCAACCTCTTGACAGACAACAGTTAAGCTCCTACTATCGGCGGAAAGGGACGCCCTTCCGCAGGGCGATTGCCTGTCCGGTTCCGCTATTGGGGGTAGCATGACCAAAGCCGATCTCGTTGAGCAGGTAACCGCCGCGATGGCCCGCACTTCCGGGCCGCTCATATCCAAGAAAGACTGCGCGCGTGTCGTGGATTCGTTCCTCGACGCAATCAAGAGCGCACTCAAAGAGCAGCACAACATCGAGGTGCGAGGCTTCGGCACCTTCAAGATCCGGCGCCGTAAAACCCGGATGGCTCGGAACCCTCGCACCGGTGAGCCGGTCGAGGTTGCCGCGCGTCCGGTCCCGGTGTTCAAGCCCAGCAAGGAGTTGCGCGCCCTGGTGGCCGACGAGCCGCACGAGGGCCTCGACGGTCCGGAGGAAGAGGGCGACTGAGCACACGGCCGGCCGCCCGAGGCAGGGCGTCCGGCTTTATGTTACCGGTAATGGCTTCCCGATCCCCGCAGGCTCCCGCGATTCGCGTTCAGCTGTTCGCCCGCTACGCCGAGCTGTTCGGCAGCGCTCACGTCGACCTGCCGCCGCAGGGCATCAGCACCGTTGCCGACGTACTGGAGCGCCTGCGGGCATTGCCGGGAGGTGACGCGATCGGATCCGCGGCGCTCGTTGCGGTGAACCTGCAGCAAGTGAGGCCTACCGCAGCCGTCACGGTCCAGGACGAAATCGCCATTCTCCCACCGCTCGCGGGTGGGTGAGATGGGATTCCTCTCGAGAATGCCGCTCGATCTGAACGAGCTCATAGCCGCTGTCTCCGGCCCCGGGCGAGGCGGGGTGGTCAGCTTTCTCGGCACCGTGCGCGATCATCACGGCGGCCGTGAAGTGACCGCACTCGACTACAGCGCCTACGAGCCGATGGCGGAAGCCGTTTGCGCTGAGCTCGTGGCTGAGTCGGAGCGACGCTGGCCGGTGAAGGTCGCGCTGCGTCACCGGCTGGGAGATCTCGCCATTGGAGATGTCGCCGTGGCGATCGCAGTCGCCGGCGACCATCGCGACGAAGCGTTTGCCGCGTGCCGTTACGTGATCGAGGAGCTCAAGCGCCGGGTACCGATCTGGAAGCGGGAGACCTACGCGGATGGGAGCGTGGAGTGGGTGGGTGCTGAGGGAGGCGGGAGGAGGGAGGAGGGAGGGGTGGCCCTCACATGACTACGTTCTCCCACCTCCCTCCTACCTCCTCCCTCCTCCCTGACTCATACGGCCGCCCCCTTGGCAGCCTCCGGCTTTCCGTCACCGACCGCTGCAACATGCGTTGCGGCTACTGCATGCCGGAAGAGAATTACGTCTGGCTGCCCCGCGAGTCGCTGCTCAGCTTCGAGGAGCTCGACCGGGTGGCGGGGATCTTTCTCCGGCTCGGCGCGAGCAAGCTGCGGCTCACGGGCGGCGAGCCGCTGCTGCGTCACGATCTCCAGAAGCTCGTGGCGATGCTGGCTCGGCGGCCGGGGCTCTCCGATTTCGCGCTCACCACCAACGGGATTCTACTCGCGGCAAACGCCGAGTCGCTCCGTGCCGCGGGCCTCACGCGGGTTACGGTGAGCCTCGACACGCTGCGCCCCGAGCGGATGCTGGCCTTTGCCCGCAGCGCGCGCCACGGCGATGTGCTCGAGGGCATTGCCGCGGCGCAGGCCGCCGGCTTCGAGCGCATCAAGCTCAACAGCGTGATGATCCGGGGCTTCAACGAGGACGAGGCGATTCCCCTGCTGGAATTTGCCAGGGCGCACCGCCTCGAGCTCCGCTTCATCGAATACATGGACGTCGGCGGGGCGACCCGCTGGCGGATGGAGGACGTGGTCACCCGGGCCGAGCTGCTGGAGACGATCGCCGAGCGCTACGGCGCCGTCGAGGCGCTGAGTGACCCCGCCGACTCGGGTGCACCCGCCGAGCGATTCGCGCTGCGCGACGGCACCAGATTCGGGATCATCGCCTCGGTGACCGCCCCGTTCTGCGCGAGCTGCGACCGAAGCCGCGTAACGGCGGACGGGACCTGGTTCACTTGTCTCTACGCGTCCGAAGGCGTTGACCTGCGCGAGTCGCTCCGGATTTGTGCGAGCGACGCTGAGCTGGCGGAGCTGATTGCGGAGACGTGGCAACGCCGCAAGGACCGCGGCGCGGAGGAACGGCTCGCGACCCAGGGCCGGGGCGCGCTCTATCAAGTGGAAGGGCTGAGGCAGGATCCGCACCGCGAGATGCACACGCGAGGGGGCTGAGCTGCTCCACATCGCCCTGATCGAGCCGAAGATCCCGCCAAACACCGGGAACATCGCCCGGCTCTGTGCCGCCACGGACAGCAGCCTGCACCTGATCGAGCCGCTGGGTTTCACCGTGGACGACGCCGCGCTCAAGCGCGCGGGGCTCGACTACTGGGACGCCGTTGATTTGTGGGTGCATCCGGGCTGGCGCGCCTTCCGCGACGCCATGAGCCGGGAGCGCTGCCTCTATTTCTCGGCGAAGGCGGAGCGTCCGCTCACGGAGGCGAAGTTCCAGGCCAACAGCGTGCTGATCTTCGGCAATGAGACCGACGGCATGCCCGACCGGATTCTCGAGAAGTATCCCGAGCGCTGCTACACGATCCCGATGCAGAGCGGCAAGGTGCGCAGCCTGAACCTGGCGACCGCCGCGGGCATCGTGCTGTACGAAGCGCTGCGCCAGCTCGGCAACGCGGCGGCCGCGGAGAAGGCGGCGGAGTTTGCCGATGGTGAGCCGGCCGCCGCCCCTCGTGCCAAGCCGCGCCGGCGCGGTGGCCGGACGCGGCGGGGAAAGCCATGATGCCCTTGCAGCGTTAGATTCTCCCGGCTCTCAGTCCCTGATTCTCAATCCTCAATCCTGGCCCAGCATGCTGAACAAGATCACCGTCGTCGGCGCCGGCAACGTGGGAGCATCGGCCGCGGTGCGTCTCGCCGAGAAGAGTCTGGCCCGGACCGTGGTGCTGGTGGACGTGGTCGAGGGCGTGCCGCAGGGCAAGGGACTCGACCTCTGGCAGTCCGGGCCCGTGGAGGGCTACGACACTCGGGTGATCGGGGCCAACGATTACGGCCCGGCGGAGGGCTCGGAGCTGTTCGTGGTAACGGCGGGCATCGCACGGAAGCCGGGCATGAGCCGCGACGATCTGGTCAAGACCAACGCGGGGATCGTGCAGACGGTGGGGAAAGAGATCGCGCGGGTCGCACCCAAGTCGATCATCATCGTGGTGAGTAACCCGCTGGACGTCATGTGTTACGTCGCGCTGAAGGCGAGCGGCTTCCCGCGGGAGCGGGTACTGGGCATGGCGGGGGTGCTGGACACCGCCCGCTACCGCACCTTCCTGGCCGAAGCACTGGAGGTCTCGGTCGAGGACATCCAGGCCATGGTGCTGGGCGGCCACGGCGACACCATGGTGCCCCTGGTGTCCTACACGACGGTGTCGGGCATTCCGGTTTCTCAGCTCCTGGCCAAGGACAAGCTCGACGCCATCGTCGCCAGGACGCGGAGCGGTGGGGCGGAGATCGTCGCCCATCTCAAGACCGGCTCGGCCTATTACGCGCCGAGCGCGGCGGCGGTGCAGATGGTCGAGGCGATTGTGCTCGACCGGAAGCGGGTGCTGCCCTGCGCGGCATGGCTCCAGGGCGAGTACGGGCTCCGCGACATCTTCTGCGGGGTGCCCTGCAAGCTCGGCCGGAGCGGGCTGGAGCGAATCCTCGAAGTACAGCTCACCGAGCAGGAACGCAAAGACCTTCAGGCCTCCGCCGAGTCGGTCCGCGGCGTACAGGCCGCGCTGACACTCTGAGCGCGGGTTAGCGCGGTGAGCGCGCACCCGCCGCGTCCTCGCCTGGTGGTCCGGGTCGGTGTGACCGGGCACCGCTGGAACAAGTTGCGCCACGAGGATGCCGAGGCCATCCGCGTCCAATGCCGGGCCGCGCTCGCGGCCGTCCGGGAGATGGCTGGCCGGATCGCCGCCGATCCGGAGGCCGGCTATCGCGATCCCACCGAGGCCGCTCCCGAGCTGCGACTCGTCTCTTCGCTCGCCGAGGGCGCCGACCGGCTGCTGATCGAGGCCGCGCCCCCCCACTGCACCCTGCAGGCCGTCCTGCCATTTCCCGTCGAGGTCTACGCGCGGGACTTCACCGAGCCCGATTCGATCGGCACGCTCAATCGCTACCTCGAGCGCGCTCGGCGCGAGGCGGGCGTATTGATCCTCGACGGGAACCGCGAGGCAGACAACGCCTTCGAGCCGAGTGGCACGACGGTCTGCCTCAATTCCGACGTGCTGGTCGCGATCTGGGACGGGCTGCCGGGGCAGCCGGGCGGAACAGGCGACGTCGTCGAGCTGGCCACGCGCGTCGGCATCCCGGTGCTCCGGATCGCGCCGGACGGTGGCGGGCCGCCCTGGCTCGACCAGCCGGCGCTGCCCGACCGCGGACGGCAGAGCGGGTTAGGCGAGCTCGAAGTGCGCCTCCGGCGACTCTACCTCCCGCCGGCGCCCCCGGCGGACGCCGACGAGGACGAGCTGCACGAATGGCACCGTCTGGACTTGCGCAAGCGCTATTTCGCGGAGCGCCATCGCGCCTGGCAACGGGGGCGCTTCTACAATTTTCTGCTGCGCCTGCTGGCCGTGAGCTGGAAACACCGCGCTGCGTGGTGGCGGCAGCTGCGCCGGGGCGGCTCGCCCTTCCCGCGCCGGGCGCCGGCGCGCTACGGCGACGCGGTGCGGCAGCGCTGGACCCGAAAGTGGAAGCAGGAGCTCGGCCTCTCGGGCGAGTGCGTGGACTGGATGATCGACTCCTCGCTGCCGGACCACTATGGCTGGACCAGCCACCTCGCCAGCTATTACGCTGGCCGCTACCGCAACGCCTATCTCTGGGCTTATCTGCTGTCGTGGATCGCGGTGGGGTTCGGAGCGGCGGGCGGACTCGCGACGACGTCGCTGCTCTTGTGGGTGCCGTACTCGAGCGTCGTCACCGCCGCGGTCGAGACCGGGATCCTGGTCACCATCTTCTACCTGATTGCGACGGCGCGGCACGGCAAGTTCCACGAGCGCTGGCTGGCGTATCGCTCGCTCACCGAGGGGCTGCGCTCCCTGACCTATACACTGCCGCTTGCCCGGGCATCGACGCTCGATGCGAGAAGGGACCGCGGCAGCGAGCACTGGGGCGACTGGCTGCATCGTGCGGTGGTACGCGAGGTAGGGCAGCCACCCGCGGTGATGTCCGAGGCGCACCTCAGGGAAGCCCGCACGCTGCTGCTCGACGACGTGCTGCGCGAGCAGATCGCCTATCACAACCAGAACGCGACGACGCTGGCCCGGGCCGACCGGCTGCTGCACCGCGCCACCGAGCTGCTCTTCTTCGTGGCCGTCGCGATCGGGCTGCACCACTTCTTCGATGCGATGGAGCTGCTGCGCAACCACGCCGGCCTGCAGCTCCAGCTGGTGACCATCGGGCTGGGCGTGCTGGCCATCTCGATCCCCGCGGCGGCCGCGGCGATCCACGGCTTCCTGAGCCAGGGCGAATTCGAGCCCAGCGCGGATCGCTCGCGGCGCACCCGGCGCGAGCTGCAACGGCTAGAGCGGCGGGCGCTCGACGCACCGCTCGGCAGTGCCGCCCTGGGAGAGGTGGCCTCGGAAGCGGCCCAGGCAATGCAAAGCGAGCTGGGCGCCTGGTTCGCTGCCTACAACACGAAAGGGCTCAATTATCCGTGAGGCGTGACCGCGCACAGCCGCGCTAGGGCGCGTTCGTCTTCAGCCAGTCGAGTACGCTGCTCCGGCGCGCTTGAAAGAGAGGGTCAGCCTTTTCCCAGGCACGCGCGACGAGGCGGTAATGGACGGCCGCGCTGTCGCGGCGACCGAGCGCCACGAACGCCTGGCCGAGCAGCTCGTGCAGCTCGGTGCGGGTTATGTAGAGGTTGGAGCCGTCGAGCCCGCCGTGCAGCGCAGCCCGCAGAGGTTCCAGGGCTTCCGCCGGGCGGTGCAGCTGGAGCAGGCTGCGCGCGAGCTCGTAGTTGATCCGGGTGTATCCCTCCGTGGTCGAGAACATCGCCCTCCGGTACTCCTCCACCGCCTCGGCATGGCGCTGGCCGGCGGCCAGGAGAAGTCCGCGCAGGAAGTGATGCAACCGCGCACCGCGCCCGAAGAGGCTTTGTGGTCCGATGGTCTCGATCGAGTCGGCCAGCCGCCGGACCGTCGCGGTGTCGCCCGCCGCCGCATACGCGGCGCCAGCGTGGGTCAGATTCCAGGCCACTCCGCGCGCCCGGTGTCCGGCGGCAGGGATCGTTGCGGCGCCCTCGGCCTCGGCGCGGAATCCGCGAATGGCCCCCGCGTAATCTCCGCTCTCGAAGGCCAGAATGCTGAGCGTAACGCTTTCCGGTTCGAACGACGCGCGGGAGACGACGCCGCCTCCGGGCACCCGTCCGTCCCGGTCAAGCGCCAGGGCCTCGCGCAGGCGGCCCTGGTTCCGCAAGGCGATCAGCCACAGCCACCGAGCATTGCTGCGGAGAGCGCGATCGGGGTCGCGCAGCAGGACGCCGCCGTTATCGAATTCGTCGTAGTTCCCCCGGCGGATCGCGACGCCCAGGCTGCCTTCATACGATGCCCGTCGCGTGCTGAGCGAGTCGGCGCGTTGCATGGCGCTGTCCGCCCCAGCCCAGCGCTCCTGTCGCCAGCGGATCTCCGCGAGGGACCAGAGCGGATCCGGCGCGGCCGGTCGGAAGCGGGCCCAGCCGCGGAGAGCCCGCTCCGCCGCGGGAAACGAATCCCAGGCCAAATACACCGCATACATCTTGTGGAGGGCTTCGCACGCGTGGCATACGGAGCCGGCCTTCAAGCTCGCCGCCGAATCCAGGGTAACCGCACGGCGATACGCTGAGATCGCGCCGGGGTAGTCGCCTTGGGCCTGCAAGACCACGCCGTACAGCTCCTGGCCTTCGAGATCAGCCGGAAACCTGATGGCCAGCGATTCCGCGGCTGCTCGCGCCGCGGGATCTTCGACCTGGACGGCGGCCGTACCCAGGATCAGCAGACGCTCTCGTTCCGGCGCCCGGGGTGCAAGCCGGATCGCCTGGTCGAAGAGAGCGGCCTGGGTGCTCGGGTCCACTGTCGCCCCGCTCCGCAAGGCGTAGTACGCCGCCATGGCAAAGCTTGAATCCTCCTGCAGAGCCGCTTGCATCAGGCGGTAGGCCGCGGCGACATCGTACTCGTAGTAGGCCCGCAGTCCTTCTTCGTAGAACCGGTAGGCAATCGGAGACGAGGTGCTCACCTCTGCGATCGGCTTGGCCGGCGCCGCCAGCCCAAAATCCTGCGCGATGGCCGCCGTGGCGCTGTCGACGGCGGCGTAGCGATCGAAGGCGCGAATCGAGTAGCCGTGGCGCAGCACGCCCGATACCAGGTCAATGCGCCGAACCTGGAGGCGCAAGCCGCCATCGGAAGCGAAGCCCAGCTCGCCTTCCAGAATCTCCTGCGCGCCGGCGCGGCGCGCCGCCTCGGTCAGAGCGCCAGGGACCGTGTCGTTGCCTCGAGAGATCAGCTCCAGCAGCCGGGAGTTCGCCACGACCTGCAGACCTTTAATCCGGGCGAGACTGGTTGCGAGCATGTCCGTTAGGACGCCTCCGCTACCGGTCGTATCCCGTGTGACCGCGTCCCGAAGGCTGCCTACGGCAAGGAGGGGCAGGGAGGGAGTGCTCGGCAAGCGCGTCGCACGCCAGGCGAGAAAAGCAGCGAGAGCCAGCACTGGTGTCAGAATCGCTGCGCCGCGCTTGACCCGCCGACCAGCCGAAGTGGCCCGGGCAGGTGGATGCGACGTTTCTCGACTGTGCGAGGTGTCCGGGGGCAGTGGCTGGGCAACCGGGCCCTCTGCCTTCGAATGTTCAGCTCGGAGACGGCTGACCAACTGAGTGACTACGCCTTCGGGAGACGCCTCCAGCTCATGACGCAACGCGGACTCATGGGAGCGGGCGTGCGCCAGCGCGCCCGCGCGATCCCCTGTGTCCGCGACTGCCTGCATGTAGGCCGCGGCGAAACGACCCCGCAGGGGATCCAGCTCGGTCAGGCGTCGCCACCAGCCGAGCGCTTCGGCTCGGCGTCCCTCTCGCTCGCTGGATTCCGCTAGCTGCTCGATGCGCTTCACCACGGCAGCGGCAAGGCGGGACCGCTCGACTTCGGCCCAACGCTCGAACTCGGGGGCACTCGACAAGTAAAACCCGTCGAGAAACGGGCCCACGTACAAGCGGGCGACGGCCTCGCCATCCCCGGATTGCAGCGCCAGCGTCAGGTCGCCGACGTCGCTGCTGAGTACCGAGGGGTCGAGCCGGAGGTCGGTCGTTCCCACGACCGCAGATTCGTTCCCCAAGTCCCGGCGCAGACTGTAAACGGTCTGCGCCAGCGCGTGACGTCCCCGTTCGTCGGCTCCCTCCGGCCAGAGGATGCCGAGCAAGCGGTCTCGACTCAGACCCCTGGGACCAGCCGCCGCCAGAAGGGCGAGCAAGGCGAGCCGCGTCGGAGGCGGTCCTGGTGTGCTCGGACCCTCCAATCCCTCGATCCAGAGCCCACCGAAGGTGCGCAGGCGTAACGGGTTGGCCGTGATGATTCCGCGCTGATTGTGATGGTGAGTGCGCTGATGGGTGGCGCCTAAGTTCCCGCCGATATCTAACCCGTCCGCAGCCAAAGTGCCATGTCAGGCTCCGGACTTTCCGCTGAAGAAAGCCACCCATGCGACTGATCACCCTCAGCCTGCTTCTGGCATTCGGAATGTCGGCGACTCCTTTGGCGCTGGCCGCGGCTCAGATACCGGCCGACACCACGACAAAGGCTACAAAGGTCAAAAAGCCCGCCGGACTGCTCGGCAAAGTCGCCAAGCGAATTGCGGACACGGCGGCGACTGTTGCCGCCGGAGCCGGCGTGCAGTCGGTGCTCGGCAAGAAGGCGGGCGGGGTCGCCAACGTGCTGGGCGTCGGTGCGGCTGCCTCACCATGCGCTGGGCCCGTCGGAGTGTCCTCGGGCGCGGCGATCGTGGGAGTGGCGAAGAAGCTCGTCAAGCAGACCGCGGATACCGCGCCGAGTGCCGCTGTTCCTTGTCCTCAAGCGGCAGCACAGCAGAGCGTCCCCGCGGGCGGGGTCACCGGGGCGTTGGGTGGAATGGTTCCGGGTGCTGCGACGGGTGCGGGGTCGCCGATGGGTGGATTGGGGACGCTGGCGGCGGTGACGCCGATCGGGATGGCGGTGGCCGCCGCTCCACTCGCGGGCAGCGCCCTGAAAGGGATGAAGGGCCTGCTCGGCGGGAAGCCGCAGGACAAGATCGCCATGCTGCGCGAGCTCGGCAAAGGAAGGCTGGAGCTCAAGGGGGTCAGGTTCATCCAGGGCACCGCAGAGATGGAGCCTGGGTTCGAGCCCAGCTTCGCCGCCTTGGGCGAAGCGATCGGGCTCGCGGAAGGAACCTATGTGCTCTATGTGGCGGCGGAGGCGGGTGAGAAGGGAGTCGCGCCCGACACCGCGCTGTCGCGGAAGCGACTCCAGAAGGTCTGGGCCGCGATCCTGGTCAACGGCGTGCCGGATCAGCGGATCATCGCGGTCCCCGTGCTGCCCAAGCAGATGAGCGAAGGCAGAACACCCCCGAAGCAGGGCCAGGCGCGGGTGGAAATCCTGCGGATGGTGAACCCGCAGTGAATGGCGGCCGGTTCGCTCTGCTCCTGTTGTTGTTCGGGCCGCACGTATCCCGCCTCGAGGCGCAGCGACTCTGGCAAGCGGATGTGTCGGTCCGCTCGCTCGAGGTGACCGAGCTGAACGGAAATCTGCTGGCGCGGATCGTCGTCATGAGCGGCGCCGAGGACGAAGCGCGTGCGGCACGCGTGGAAGTTCTCATTCCGATCGGGGTGGGCATCGTGCGGATGGGCGTTGGGTGCAGCGCGAGCGCCGCGCCGCCCGGGATGAGCGTGCTGCGCGCCCGGGTGACTTGTGAGCTGGGCACGTTGGCGGCGCTGGGAAGCCGGGAGGTGTTCGTGTTGACCACGATTCCCCCGAATGGCGTGCCCAAGACCTTCGGCGTGTTTGTCCTGAGTGATACCCCCGATCCCAAGCCGGGGAACAATTTCGCGGAGAAAACTCTGCCATGAAGCTCACGCAGGTGGGTAGCAAGCTACTGCCGCTCCTCTGTGTGTTGAGCCTGGCTGCGCGGAGCACCGCCGCCCAGGAAATCCTCGGCACGCCCACGCAGAAGCTGCGCGTCGCGGTGATGGACCTCTCCGGTTCCGCTCTCAAGATGCAGAGTACCACCACTATGATGCCCGGCGGCCAGCCGCAACCGGGCTATCCGCAACAGGGAGCCACCAAGCAGACCACCGTTTCCGTCGCCATTCCTCCGCCCGCGGAGTTCGCCCGCGGGCTCACCGAGGCGCTCACTACTGTCCTGGTCAGAACGGGGCGGTTCGTGGTGCTGGAGCGCGC
>Ga0070707_100005481_pt1 | contig 11865 bp, 8 predicted proteins | sample KBSK5502metaG_FD_65468 | JGI IMG/M metagenome (GOLD analysis project Ga0070707, IMG submission 65468) | Corn, switchgrass and miscanthus rhizosphere microbial communities from Kellogg Biological Station, Michigan, USA - KBS K5-50-2 metaG | ecosystem: Host-associated > Plants > Roots >... | reverse complement strand
AAGGTCGTCGACACCGAAGGGCGGCTGCTCGACATGAACCCGGCCGGCCTCGCGATGATCGAAGCGGACAGCATCGACGCCGTGCGCGGCCAGCCGGTCGTCCAGGTCGTGGCGCCGGAGCACCGCGCGGCGTATCTCGACCTGCAGCGTCGCGTCTTCAACGGAGAGTCGGGCACGCTCGAATTCGAGATCGTCGGATTCAAAGGAGGGCGCCGCTGGCTGACCACGCACGCCGTGCCGCTCCGCGACGGTTCTGGCGGCGTACAGGCGCTGCTGGGCATGACGCGCGACATCACGGAGACGCGGCGCGCCGAGGAACAGCTGCGCGCGTCGCGGACCGCGCTGCGCAGCCTGGCCACGCGCCAACAGGACATCCGCGAAGATGAGCGCACCCGCATCGCGCGCGAGATTCACGACTCCCTCGGGCAGGCCCTGACCGCGCTGAAGCTCCACTTGGCCGCGGCGCAGGATGCCGCGGCGTCCGACGCTCCGGCGCTCGGTAAACGCCTGTTGGAAACCGCCGCGATGGTCGATGACCTGGTGAAAATGGTGCGCCGGATCGCGACGGAGCTCCGGCCGCCGATTCTCGATCAGCTGGGATTGCCGGCGGCGGTCGAGTGGCTGGCTCAGGACTTCTCGCGGCGCACCGCCATCCGCTGCGAGACTGCAATCATGCCGACCGATGGCGCGATTTCGCACGAGCTGGCCACCGCGCTGTTCCGCATCGTGCAGGAAGGACTGACGAATATCTCGCGACATGCCCGGGCTTCGCTGGTCCAGATCGGGCTCGGGATCAAGGGTGACTGCGTCACGCTCGAGATCAGCGACGACGGCCGGGGAATCACGGAAGCCGCGACCACGGGGCCAGGCTCGCTCGGCATCCTCGGCATGCGCGAGCGCGCTGCAGCGCTCGGCGGCGTCCTCGAGGTAGTCCCGCGCGAGGGCGGCGGCACCCGCGTGACCGCGTGGTTCCCGCCATTACCAGCGGTAGCCGCGGCGAAATGATCCGGATCCTCGTTGTCGACGACCACGCCCTGGTCCGCCGCGGGTTGATCGGGTTACTGCAGGGCTTTCCGGACAGTGTGCAGTTCGGTGAGGCCGGCACGGCAGCCGAGGCGCTCGCGCTTGCGTCCGCCGAGCGCTGGGACGTGGTGCTGTTGGATCTCGGTCTACCAGATCGCCACGGCCTCGAGGTCCTCCGCGAGCTCCACGGCACCCGCCCGCAGCTGCCGGTCCTCGTGCTGACGATGTTTCCCGAGGACCAGCTCGCGTTGCGCATGCTGGAGCTGGGTGCCTCCGGGTATCTGACGAAGGAATCCGCGCCCGAAGAGCTGCTGCGCGCATTGGAGCGTGTCATGGCCGGGCACAAGTACCTGAGCCCCGCCATGGCGCAGGCGGTGGCCGACGGCCTGGGCGGCCCGCCGCCCGCACCGCACGAGCAACTGTCCGATCGCGAACTCGAGGTTCTCCGGCTGCTCGCGGCCGGTCGCCCCATTACCGCCATCAGCCGGCAGCTCGGCTTGTCGCCGAAGACGGTGACGACGTATCGCGCGCGCCTCCTGCACAAACTCCGGATGCGATCCAATGCCGAGCTGACGTTCTACGCGACGCAACACGGCCTCGTGAGCCCGGCAGCGTTGCGCGGGTCGACGTAAGTCGCGTAGGCAAAACCCTACCAGCGCAGTTCCCTGCCGCCGACAGACACCGTTTCATGCATAACCAAAACTGTGTGCATGCAAGACCTGCGGGTCCTCATGCTGGAGGACGACCCGAACGACGTTGAGCTCATCCGCTGGGAGCTCAACCGCCTCACGCCAATTCCCAACATCCTCCATGTGCGTAGTGAGCAGGCCTTCGTTACTGCGCTCACCGATTTCGCCCCGGACGTCATTCTCTGCGATCACAACATTCCCGCATTCGACGGGCGCATGGCGCTCGAGAAGGCGCAGCAGCTCAAGCCGGAGACGCCGTTCATTCTCGTGACGGGATCGCTGAACGAGGAGACAGCCGTCTCGTATCTGAAATCCGGCGCCGCGGATTACATCCTCAAGGACCGGCTGGTGCGGCTCGGCCCTGCCGTGCTGGAGGCGCTCGAGCGGTCGCGGCAGCGCCAAACGCTGCGCCGTCACGAACGGCTCCTCCACCAGATCATCGACGCGAATCCCAATCTCATCTTCGTGAAGGATTGGGACGGTCGCTTCGTGCTCGCGAATCAGGCGCTCGCGGAGATCTACGGCACCACGGTGAAGGGCGTGCTCGGCAAGACCGACGCGGATTTCAATCCCAATGCTGAGGAGGTCGCGCACTTTCTGCGCGACGATCGTGACGTGATGTCGTCGGGAAATCCGAAGTTCATCTCTGAAGAACCGGTCACCAATCCGGAAACGAAGCAGACCCGCTGGTTCCAAACGATCAAGATGCCGCTCCGCCTGCCCGGTGAATATTCTGTGACGATGCTCGGCGTCGCCACCGAGATCACCGAGCGCAAAGAGCTCGAAGGGCAGCTGCTGCAATCCCAGAAGATGGAAGCCGTGGGTCAGCTCGCCGGCGGCGTGGCGCATGATTTCAACAACATCCTCACCGCCATCGTCGGATATGCCGACCTGCTCGCGGCCGAACTCAGGGGTGACTCCCGGCAGCTCGAGGATGTCGAGGAGATTCGCAAGGCGGCGCGCCGCGCGGCTGCCCTGACCCGGCAGCTGTTGTCGTTCTCACGGAAGGAGGTGCTGGACCCGAAGATCATCGACGTCAACGACGTCGTGATGAACCTCGACAAGATGCTGCGGTCCCTGATCTCGGAGAACATCGAGCTCAAGACGATGCTGGCCGACGACGTCGATGCCGCGCGCGTCGATCCGAATCAGCTCGAACAGGTGGTCATGAACCTCGCCATCAATGCCCGCGACGCAATGCCCGAGGGCGGGACGCTGACCGTCGAAACCGCCAATGCCACGCTCGATGACGACTACGCCTCTCGGCACGTGTCTGTGATCCCCGGCGACTACGTGATGATCGCCGTCACCGACACCGGCTGTGGGATGAGCGAAGAAATAAAGGCCCGGGTCTTCGAGCCGTTTTTCACGACGAAACCCGCCGGCCGCGGCACCGGTCTCGGGCTCTCGACCGTGTACGGGATCGTGAAGCAAAGCGGCGGGAACATCTGGCTGTACAGCGAGCCGGGGAAAGGGACCACCTTCAAGATCTATTTGCCGGCGATCGAAGCGCTGCCGGAGGACATCGGCAAGGCTGCCCCGGTGGAAGTCACGCGGCGCGGCAAGGGCACGGTGCTGCTCGTCGAGGACGATGAACAGCTGCGCCGGCTGACGCATCGCGCGCTGGCCGCTCAGGGATACGAGGTCCTCGAGGCGGACCGCGGCCGCGCCGCGTTGGACGGGGCCCGGCGCCACCAGGGCACGATCGAGCTGCTCCTGACCGACATCGTCATGCCCGATACGAACGGCCGCAAGCTCGCGGATACGCTGCGCGCAGCCCGGCCGGGGTTGAAAGTGCTATACATGTCGGGGTACCCGGATCGGGCGATTGTGAACAACGGGATGTTGGAGCCCGGTGACGCCTATATCGCCAAGCCGTTCACCACCGAAGCGATCACTCGCAAAGTGCGCGAGCTCCTGGAGGGCAAGGCACCATGAAGTGGTCGATCGAGCGCAAGCTGCCGCTGTTCGTAACGATCCTGCTGCTTGTGGTCGCCGTCACCCAGCTGACCATCGGCTACGGCGAGGTGCGGCAAGCGTCACGGGCGCTCGCGGACAAGCGACTCCCGCTCGCGACCAAGGTCCTCGCCGATCTCTTCCAGGCCGGTCAGGGACGCGCGCGCGTCAGCGCGCTGGCGAGAGACCCGGCGGTTCTCGCCTTTTTGCGTTCCGGTGGACGCACCGGTCGCGACGCCGCGCTTGCAGCGATGCACCGCATCACGCTCGACACGGCAACCAATACAGGGCTCGAGCTCCGCGACTTCAGCGGCAAGCTCCTGCTCCGGACCGGACGGTTTTCGATTGCCGACAGCGTTTTCGTCTCGCCGGGGAAAGACTCGGCGCGGTACGGACCGTTGATGCGCCTGGATACGACACTGTTCGTCGCGATTGCCGCCGCGGCCGGTGAAGCCGAGCGCGCCGGCGGCATCGTGCAGCAGGTCGCGCGCATGCAGCTGAGCGAGCGTACGAGGAGCACGTTGACCGGCCTGGCCGGCGGTGACGTCCGCTTGCTGCTGGGCAATGCGGCGGGTGATCCATGGACGGATTTCGCCACGATCGTCCCCGCACCGCCGGCCAGCGTGCTCTCGAGCCGCACACCCGTACGGTACGAGCGCGGGGAGGCGATGCGGGCAAGCGCGGCACCCGTGCTCGGAACGCCCTGGATGGTCGTGGCCGAGCTGCCGAGCCGAGTGGTGTCCGCGCCCGCGCGCGCGTACCTCCTGAACATGGCGCCGCTCGCCCTGCTGATCGTCGTCGCCGGCGCATTGCTTGCCTGGTGGGGAAGCCGCCGCCTCACGAAGCCGTTAGTCGAGGTCACCCGCGCCGCGGAGTCCATCACGAGCGGCGATCTGGAGAAGCGGGTGACCATCTCGCGCGACGACGAGATCGGCAGCCTGGCGCGCTCGTTCAACACGATGGCGGATCAGGTCGCCCGCGCACTCCAGACGAAGGAGACGATGCTCCGGAGCGTCACCGAAACTGCGCATGACGCCATCATCGCGGCCGACGGCAAGGGACTCATCACGTTCTGGAACCCAGGGGCCGAGCGGATGTTCGGGTACACCCCGGCGGAGATACTCGGCAAACCGCTCACCACGCTCATGCCGCAGAAGTACGCGGACGCGCATCGCGCGGGGTTCCAACGCTACCTGGACACGCGGGAACCCCGGGTCGTTGGAAAAAGCGTGGAGCTCGAGGCCCGGCGTAAGGACGGTAGCGAGTTCGCAATCGAGCTTACCTTGGGGGCTGCTCCGGCGAACGGCGGCATCTCGTTCACCGGCGTCATCCGGGACATCACAGAGCGCAAGCGCACCGCCGAAGAGCTACGGGCGACCAATGCCGAGCTCGAATCGTTTTCCTATTCCGTCTCCCACGACCTGCGGGCGCCGCTGCGCGCCATTCATGGCTTCGCGCGAATCCTCCTCGAGGACCACAACGCCAAGCTCGAACCCGAAGCGCAGCGGTTGCTCGGCGTCATCGACCAGAATACCCGCCGCATGGGGCAGCTCATCGACGACCTGCTCTCCTTCTCCCGGCTCGGCCGCAAGGAACTCGGCTCGATCCCGGTGGACATGGAGGAGCTCGCGCGCACGGTCGCGGAGGAGGTCCAGCGGACCGATGCAGGCAGGACCGGCTCGCTCGCGATTCAGATCAGCTCGCTCCCGCCCGCCACCGGCGATCGCGCGCTCCTGCGGCAAGTGTTCAGCAACCTGTTGCAGAATGCCGCCAAGTTCACCAAGGATCGCGCCGAGGCGCGCGTGGAGGTGGGTTCGCACCCCGACGGCGATCACGCGGTGTACTTTGTGAAAGACAACGGGGCGGGATTCGACGCGCGCTACGCGGACAAGCTGTTCGGCGTCTTCCAGCGCCTCCACAGCACCGAGCAATTCGATGGCACCGGCGTGGGGCTCGCGATCGTGAAGCGCATCGTACAGCGCCACGGCGGCCGCGTGTGGGCGGAGGGCGCAATCGACCGGGGTGCCACGTTCTACTTCACGCTGCCGGCAGATGAGGGAGGGCGGTAATGGAAGCACACGGCGTCGAGATCCTGCTGGTTGAAGACAACGCGAACGACGCGGAGCTGACGCTGCGCGCCTTGAAGCAGCGCAACCTCGCGAATCAGGTGCACGTGTGCCGCGACGGTGCCGAAGCCGTGGACTTCTTCTTCGACGGCGCGACCCCCGCCCCGAAAGTCGTGCTCCTCGATCTCAAATTGCCCAAGGTCGACGGCCTCGAGGTCCTGCAGCGCCTCAAGGCGGACGCGCGCACGAGGACCATCCCCGTGGTGGTCCTGACCTCCTCCCGCGAGGAGCCGGACATCGAGCGGGCCTATGCGCTCGGCGCCAACAGCTATATCGTGAAACCCGTGGACTTCGAGGCATTCGCCCGAGCCGTAGCCGACGTCGGCCTGTACTGGCTGCTGCTCAACCACCCACCGCAATAACGGTGGCTGCCGAGTCTCTGCGCGTGCTGGTCGTAGAAGACCGCGCGGAGGACGCGGAGCTCGCCGTTCGTGAGCTGCGTCGCGCGGAAATCCGTTGCGAGACGCAGCGCGTGGAGAGCGCGCCCGCGTTTCGACACGCGCTTGCCGAGTTCACCCCCGATATCGTCCTCGCCGATTACACCGTCCCCGGATTCGGCGGCATGGCGGCGCTCGAGATCCTGCAGGCGGAAGCACCCGACATCCCCTTGGTCATCGTCACCGGCAGTCTCGATGAGGAGACCGCGGCCGAGTGCATCAAGGCCGGCGCCGCCGACTACGTCCTCAAGACCAACCTCGTCCGCCTGGGTTCCGCGGTCCGCGGCGCGCTCGCGTTCGCCCAGAGTCAGTCGGACCGGCACGCCGCCGAGGCGGCGCTGCGCGTCAGTGAGCGGCGGTTCCGCGCCCTGGTCGAGGAGAGCTGGGACGCGATCGCGCTGTTCGCCGCCGACGGCACGATCACGTACGGCAGCCCGGCCACGACGCGGCTCCTGGGCTATGACCTGACGGAGTTCGTCGGCCGGAGCGCGCTGGAGTTCATCCACCCCGATGACCGCGCCGCGGTGCTGTTGCGCCTCGAAGAAGTGACGGCGCGGCCGCGCTCCCGCCTGCACATCGCCGCGCGCGTGCAGCACAAGAACGGCAGCTGGCGCTACCTGGAGGGCGTTCTCACGAATCTGCTCGACGACCCGAGCGTGGCCGCCATCGTCAACAACTACCGCGACGTCACAGACCGGAGGATTCTGGAAGAGCAGATCCTGCTGTCACAGAAGATGGAAGCGATTGGCCGGCTCGCCGGCGGCGTCGCGCACGACTTCAACAACATCTTGACCGCGATCGGCGGCTACGCCGACCTGCTGATGGCGGACTTCGCGCCCGACGACAAGCGCCGCGGTGACATCGAAGAGATTCACCGCGCAACGCAGCGCGCGGCCAGCCTGACCCAGCAGCTGCTCGCCTTCAGCCGGCGTCAGGTGATGCAGCCCAAGGTGATCAGTCTCAACGCGCTGATTCCCGACATCGAGAAGATGCTGCGACGCCTCATCGGCGAAGACATCTTGTTCGCGACCGTGCTGCATCCCCGCGTGGGCAACGTCCGGGCCGATCCTGGGCAGCTCGAGCAGGTCATCGTCAATCTCGCGGTGAACGCGCGCGACGCCATGCCCGCCCCGAACGGCGGTCGACTGACCATCGAGACGCGGAACGTGGAGCTCGACGAGTTGTACGCCGCAGACCACCCCGGCGTGGCGCCGGGCCGGTACGTCATGCTCGCGGTCACCGACACGGGCATCGGGATGGATGAGGAGACGAAGTCCCGGATTTTCGAGCCGTTCTTCACGACAAAAGCGCGCGGCAAAGGGAGCGGACTGGGCCTGGCGACGGTCTACGGCATCGTTCGCCAGACGGGCGGGCATATCTGGCCCTACTCCGAGCCCGGAACAGGCACCACGATGCGGGTCTACCTGCCACGCGTCGACGATCCCGCCGACCCGATCGAGCACGCCAGCGAAGCTCCGCCCGAGAGCCTGCGCGGTAGCGAGACGATCCTGTTGGTAGAGGATGAGGCACCGGTACGGTCTGTCACGCGCCAGCTACTCGAGCGCAACGGCTACACGGTGTTGGAGGCGGCGGACGGACGAACGGCCCTCTCGCTTATCAATGGTGAACAGGATCGCGTGCACGTGGACCTCCTGCTGACCGACGTGATCATGCCTGGGATGAGCGGACGCGAGCTCGCCGATCAGATGAAGGCGCGTCGGCCACAGCTGCGCGTGCTTTTCATGTCGGGATACACGGATGATGCCGTCGTGCGTCATGGGATGCTCGAGCCCGGGCTCGCGTATCTCGAAAAACCGTTCCGGCCGCCCGTGCTCCTCCGCAAAGTGCGAGAGGTGCTGCGGCATCCTGCCTAAACCGTTCCGACCACCGAATAGCACCCGAAAAAAATCGATAATATCGATACTATCTGGCGAGTGTGCGCTCACTTAACTACTTAAGCCATTACTCCATAAAGTATTAAGTCTCCGCAAGGGCTCTATAACAGCCGTACTAGCATATCCAGCAACTGCTTAGGCGCGTCGGTGGCGCCGCGCACTGACCCCCCAGCTAGATTCCGCCCATGCCTTTACCGCCCCTCACCGGGCACGAAAGGGTCAAGACTAGACTGGCGGGCGCCCACGCCTCCGGAAAACTGCCGCAAGCGCTGCTGCTTGCCGGCCCCCGCGGCGTCGGAAAGCAGCGTCTCGCGCTTTGGCTCGCTCAGTTGATCCATTGCGAGGCACCGGGCTCTACCCAGGAGCCGTGCGGCGAATGCCGCTCCTGCCGGCTCGTGGTCTCGCTGCAACACCCCGACGTGCACTGGTTTGTGCCGCTGGAGCTGAGCAAGCGCGGCGGCGGAGTTGATGCCGACAAGCAGGTGGATCTCGTGGCCGACGCGCTCGCCGAGGAAATGGCGGCCCGGCGCGAGCAACCGCTCTATGGACCGCCGGCAGGATTGGCGAGTCATCCGGTAGCGTCCGTGCGCCTCCTGTTGAGGCGCCTGGTGCTGACGCCGGCGATGGGAAAGAAAAAGGTCTTCATCGTCGGCGACGCGGAGCGGTTGATACCACAGCTGGGCACGGAAGTCGCCGCGAATGCGTTACTGAAGGCGCTCGAGGAGCCGCCGGCCGATTCGTTCATCATCATCACGGCCGCGGATCCCAACGCCCTGCTTCCGACGGTTTTGTCGCGTGTTGTGCTGGTCCGAGTCGCGCGAATCGCCGACAGTGACGTGACAGCATTCGCGCAGCAAAGCCTGGGAATTACGAACAAAGCTGAACTGGCACAACGAGTTACAGCTGCTGAAGGGTCCATTGGCAAGCTCTTTGCAACGTCACCGGGTCGTTCCGGACAGACGGGTGCTGATCAGGCTGGGCGGTTTTTGGAGGCCCCGTGGTTGTTCGCGCTTGGGCAAGTGCCGTTTCAGGCGCGCGGAGCCTTCACCGACATGCTCGATTCGCTGGCCGCACGACTGCGGAGCGAAGCGCAACGTGGCGGCGAAACCGGCAAGCTGGTTGAGGCCATCGCGCAGGTGCTCGACGCGCGGGACCTCGCCCAAGGCAACGTGAACCCGCAGCTCCTCGCTGCCGTATTGGCCGAGGACCTGCAAGCGACGCGGCGGTCATGAAGCTGTCACACGTGGATCAGGCCGGGCGCGCACGGATGGTGGACGTCGGCGACAAGCCGATGATGGACCGCCTGGCGGTCGCGGCCGGGACGATTCGAATGTCGTCCGAGGCGTTCCGGCAGGTGGCCGAGCAGGCCGTCGCGAAAGGCGACGTGCTGGCGGTGAGCGAAGTCGCGGGGACGTTGGCGGCGAAGCGGACCGCCGAGCTGATCCCGCTCTGTCACCCCCTGGGCCTCGACCACGTCGAGGTCGAGGCGAGCCTGGTGGAATCGCTGCCGGGCGTGCGGGTGACGGCGCGGGTGCGGACAGTCGGCCGAACCGGCGTCGAGATGGAAGCGTTAACAGCGGTCGCCGTCGCACTGCTGACCGTTTACGACATGGTCAAGGCAGTCGACAGTGGCATGGTGATTGGAGATGTGCAGCTGATCGAGAAGAAAAAGGCCCCGCGCAATGATTGACGGGCGCTTGACGGTGCAGTCGGATGTTTGATTCACAAGCAGGACTGAAAGAGGGGAGGAGTATGCAAACGAAAACTCAACGTTTGGTAGTGCGCGGCGGAATTCTCGTGCTGGCCGCTCTGCTCGTCAGTACCGTGGGCGGGTGGGCTGGCGGCACGACGACCGATGCTGAGCGGGCCCCGGCCTCTGGTTCGGAGCTCCTCGGCGAACTGCGGTCGCTCCGGCAACAGCTCGATGCGAAGCAGGGCGAGCTCGAAGTCGCCCGGCTGCAGCTCGATCGCGTCAACGCGATCATGCAGTACTCGGCGCACTACCGGCTGCCGGCCGATATGGCGACGGCGGTCTACGACGTCGCCCTCAGCGAAGGGATCGACCCTGGCCTGGCGTTCCGCCTGGTGAAGGTCGAGTCGGGCTTCAACACCCGCGCCGTGAGTCACGTCGGGGCAATCGGTCTTACCCAGGTGCTGCCCAGCACGGCGCGGCTGTACGAGCCCGGGCTGACCACGCAGCAGCTGTATGACCGGGATACGAACCTGCGGATCGGGTTCCGGTACCTGCGGGACCTGCTGGATCGCTATCCAACCAACATGCAGCTGGCGCTACTCGCCTATAACCGTGGTCCGGCAAAGGTCGAGCAGCTGTTGGGCGCGGGTCGCAACCCCGCGAACGGCTATGAAACTGAAGTTATGAAGGGATTCCGGCACCACTAACCTCGGGTGCCGGTAGGTTACCGGCTCGGAATCAGCAGAACATCACCGGGCCGGATCACACTCCGCATCGTCAGATCATTCGCTTCCAGGAGTGCCGCCAGGCCGATGCCGTGCTGGCGGGCAATCCCGCTCGCGGTCTCGCCTGACGCGACGCGATGGCGCGTTTGGCCGTCGCTGCCGACCACGGTCCGATAGCGGGTCGAAACGCGGCGTGTCCGCGGCTCCGGAGGGTTGCTCCAGGCCCCGCGCGGCACCACGCGCCCGCTCATCGGCACGATCACGCGCTGACCGAGTCGCAAGGCATGCGCACGGAGATGCGGGTTGGCCGCCTGCAGCATCGTGACGGTCACCTTGTAGCGCTGCGCGATGCTGGACATTGTCTGACCGTAGGTCACGTAGTGATCCACGAACGTGATTCGCTCGGTGACCGGGAGATCGGCATACCGCTCGGCGACCGCAGCTCCCCTGCCCCGAGGCACGCGCACGACCACTTCGCGCCCGGGGGGCGTGATGCCGCGGACGAATTGCGGATTCAGCTCGAGCAGAGCGGCGACGGTCGTGTCCGCCAGCCGCGCCAGCACGTCGAGGCCCGTCGCATCAGCAACCGAGACCTCGTCGAAGACGAGCGGCGGCAGGCGCTGGATGTCGATGAAGCCGTAGCGGGACGGCTGCTTGGCGATCAAGGCGGCCGCGATCAGCTTCGGCACATAGTCGCGCGTCTCGCGGCGCAGATTGCGGCGGTTCGCGATCTCGAAGAAGGTCTGGTCATCCACTGAATCCGGCTCGCCCGGCAGGCGACGGATTTCGCGCTCGATGCGGCCGGCGCCGGCGTTATACGCCGCGGCGGCGAGATACACGCTGCCCAGCCGCTGTACCAGATCCTGGAGATGGTTGACCGCGGCATCCGTCGCTTTAAACGGGTCGCGCCGCTCGTCGACCCACGGATCGATTTGCAGCCCGTAGCCGCGCCCGGTCGTCGACATGAACTGCCACATGCCTACCGCCCGAGCCCGGCTGACGGCCGTGTTCGACAGGCCGCTCTCGATCAGCGTGAGATAGACGAGGTCCTCGGGCAGGCTCCGGGCGCGCAGCCTCTCGCGAATCATTCCTTCGTAGCGGCCGAGACGCGACAGCCAGATCTCGAAACGGTCGCGGGCGTCGAGCTGGAAGAACTCGAGATACTCGAGTACGCGGCGGTTGCCCGCGAAGGTGGAGACGTCGATGTCGAAGGTGGTCGTGGCGTCGCTGCCGAACAGGTCTTCTGCTTCCTTGCGGACATCCTCGCCGCGCACCGAGACGTTGGTGCGAGGCGGTGAGAGAGAGTCAGCGGAGCGCTGGT
>Ga0070707_100005480_pt1 | contig 11866 bp, 11 predicted proteins | sample KBSK5502metaG_FD_65468 | JGI IMG/M metagenome (GOLD analysis project Ga0070707, IMG submission 65468) | Corn, switchgrass and miscanthus rhizosphere microbial communities from Kellogg Biological Station, Michigan, USA - KBS K5-50-2 metaG | ecosystem: Host-associated > Plants > Roots >... | reverse complement strand
AGCGACGGCTCGTCGAGCAGGAGCAGCTTGGGGCGGCTCATGAGCGCCCGCCCCATGGCCAACATGGCCTGCTCGCCCCCCGACATAGTCGCCGCCTTCTGGCTCCGCCGCTCGGCCAGCCGGGGGAAGAGCGTGTAGACATGCTCGCGGCGGGCGGCCAAGTCGGCCGTGGTCCAGTCGGCGAAGGCCCCCATTCGGAGGTTTTCTTCGACCGTCATCTTGGGGAAGACGCGCCGGCCCTCGGGCACCACGGCGATGCCGCGGGCCACCACCTGGTGGGTGCGGAGGTGGTCGATGCGCTCGCCGTCGAACCAGATCGATCCCTCGACGGGCTTGACGATGCCCAGGATGGCGCGGATCACCGTCGTCTTGCCCGCGCCGTTGGAACCGAGGAGGCAGGCGATCTGGCCGCGGCCGACGGCGAGCGTCACGTCCCGCAGCATCCCAATGGCCCCGTACCGCGTGCTCACGCCCCGCAGCTCAAGCACGCGCCGTCTCCTTGCCGAGATAGGCCTCGCGGACCTCGGCAGTGCCGGCGACGGCGGCGAAGGAGCCCTCGGCGATCTTCCGCCCGTAATTGAGCGCCACCACCCGCCGGCTGACGCCCTCGATCACGAACATGTCGTGCTCGATGATGATCACCGACAGCCCCGGCATCTCTTCGCTCACGATCTGCAGATCGCGCATGAGCTCCACGGTCTCCTCCGGGTTCATGCCCGCCGAGGGCTCGTCGAGCAGCAGCAGGCGCGGCTGGGAGGCCAGCGCGCGGCAGATCTCCACGCGCCGGCGGTCGATCTGGGGCAGCTGGCCCACCGGCACGAAGCCGCGCGCGGGGAGCTCGCGGTTGAACAGGGCGAGGAGATGGGAGGCCCGCTCGATCGCGCCGCGAATCTCGGCCCGGAAGCGGCCGCGCCGCAGGACGAAGTCCGCGAGCCACGTCCGTCGCCGCGGGTGCATGCCGATCAGGACATTGTCGAAGACGGAGAGCCCCAGGCAGAGCCGGCTCGACTGGAAGGTGCGCGCAATGCCGAGCCGCGAGATCGCATGCGGCTCGAGCCCGACGAGGCTCCGCCCCTCGAAGCGGATGTCTCCAGCCGCCGCCGCGTAGAGGCCGGTCAGCGCATTGAAGAAGGTCGTCTTCCCCGAGCCATTGGGCCCGATGACGCCCAGGGTCTCCGCGGGCTCGACGGCCAGGTCCACGCCGTCGAGGGCGATCAGCCCGCCGAAGCGGACGGTCAACCCGCGCGCTTCCAACAGACTCATCTGTACCGCCTCACGGCGGCGGGCCAGAGTCCCTGGGGGCGGTAGAGCAACATGACGACGATGACGACGCCGTAGAGCAGCAAGCGGTACTCGTGCAGAAAGCGGAAGCGCTCGGGCAGCGGCACCAGCAGGCAGGCGCCCAGGATCACGCCGGGAATGGAGTCCACGCCGCCGATGATGATGACCGAGAGCATCACCAGCGAGTAGCCGAAGTCGAAATCGGGCGGCGAGACGAAGCCCACCATCACCGCGTAGAAGGCGCCGCCCAGCCCGATGAAGAAATTGCCGATGGAGAAGGCGGCGAGCTTGCCCCGGGTGATGGAGATGCCGCAGCACTTGGCCGCGATCTCGTCGTCGCGCAGCGTGTTCAGCGCCAGCCCGAGCCAGGAGTCGTAGAGCCGGCGGATGATCCAGGTCGTCAGCGCCGCCATGGCGAGGGCCGCGAAGTAGAAGTTGGCATGCGCCGGGAGCGGCACCCCGAACACCGCCGGCTTGGTCGTGAAGGCGTAGCCGGCGAGGCGCAGCGTCGGGATGTTCTTGATCCCCTGGGGCCCGCCGGTGAACTCGAAGTTGTTCATGAGGATGTTGAAGATGAAGACGAAGGCGATGGTGACCAGGGCGAGATAGTGCCCGCGCGTCTTGAGGATCGGAACGAAGAGCACGGCACCCACCGCGACGGCCACCAGCGGCCCGGCCAGGACCGCGAGCCAGGAGGGCCATCCCGCGCTCACCGTGAGCAGCCCGACCGTGTAGCCGCCCAGCCCGGCGAAGGCGGCGCCCGCCAGGTTGAGCACGCCTGCCGTCCCGATCTGGAAGTTGAGCCCCTGTCCGATGGTGACGTAGACCAGCGCCAGGGTGGCGACGAAGGTCCAGTACGGGCTCGCGGCCAGCGGGAAGGGCAGGGCCAGGGCCAGGACGGCGCCGCCCAGGAGGGCCGTGGCGCGGTGGCGCGCGAAGGCGGACGCGAGCGCGGCTCTCAGCGGGGCGACGAAGCGGACGGCGGCGAGGGTGGCGAGCAGGACGGCGCCCGTTGCGCCGAGAGCCGCCGGGCGCTCGGCCAGCACAGCCGCCACGACGAGGACGAAGAGCCCCGCCTCGGTCAGCAGAACCAGCAGCATGCGGGGTCAGGTCTTGAAATACGACATTTCGTGCCGTAAATGGGCAGCCATGCGCTGACGAATCGTGTCAGAAAATGTGTGATTTCAAGACCTGACCCCGGTTAGACGCGCTCCACCGACTTCTCGCCGAGAATCCCGCTGGGCTTGAGGATGAGGAAGAGCATCACCACGGCGAACGCGACGACGTCGCGGAACTCGGAGCCGCGGGGGATCAGCGCGGCCGCCGTAGTCTGCAGCACCCCGAAGAGCAGGCCGCCCACGATGGCGCCGTAGACATTGCCGAGCCCGCCGATGGCGGCCGCGGAAAAGCCGATGACGCCGCCGGTGATGCCCATGATGAAGTGGATCTCGCTGTAGTACAGGCCCGAGAGGATGCCCGCCACGGCGGCCAGCCCCGAGCCGATGAAGAAGGTGGCGTCGACGGTGCGGTCGAGATTGACGCCCATCATCTGGGCGGCCTCGGGGTCCTGCGCGACGGCGCGGATCGCGGCGCCCATCCGCGTCCGGCTGATCACGAGGTCCACGGCGACCATGGCGCCGAAGCCAATGGCGAGAATGACCAGATTCTCGTAGCGCACGGCCACGCCCGCCACCTCGAAGCCGCCCTGGGGCAGGAGCTGGGGAAAGGGCTTGGGATCGGCGCCCCGCGGGTAGAAGATCAACACCGATTCCCTGATGACGAGGCCGAGCGAGAGCGTGGCGAGCAGCGTCATCAGCGGCGAGGCGCGGGCGAGCGGCTTGACGCAGACGCGCTCGGCGGCCACGCCGATGAATCCGGTGATGAGGATCGACGCGACGAACGCCAGGGTCAGCGCCACCACGGCGCCGCCGATGCCGGCCGCGTGCAGTCCGGTCAGCACCGACAGTCCCGCGAAGGCGCCGAGCATGAAGATGTCGCCGTGAGAGAAGTGGATGACGTCGAGCACGCCGAAGAACAGCGTGAAGCCGACGGCGACCAGCGCGTACATCACCCCCAGCATCAGGCCGTTGAAGGCCTGCTGGAGAAGCAGCTCCGGTGGCGGCATCCGGCGCTTGGGGCGGCTCTCAGAGCTTCTTGAACTTCAGCCCGGGCAGGGTGCGCTTGCCGGCGGCGTATTCGGAGTCCTCCCAAAGTACCCACTTGCCGTCCTGGCTCACGTACTTCGAGATGAGCGCGACGGTATTCTGGCCGTGGTCGTCGAACTCCACGGGCCCGATGATGGTGTTGGCGTTCTTGGTCCGTTTGAGCCTGGCGGCGACCTTGGCGCGGTCGGGACCCACGGCCTCGATCGCGTCGATGACAAGATTGGCGGCCACGTAGGCGAATGGACCGTAGGCCTCGGAGGGCTCCTTGAAGCCCGCCTTGGCGTAGGCCTCGAGGAACTTCTTGCCCCCGGGCAGCTTCTCGGTGGGCGCGCCCTCGACGAAGGCGAGCGTGCCCTCGGCCGACGGGCCGGCCGTCTCGTTGAAGGTGTCGGACTTGATGCCGCTGGTCCCCTGGAACTGGGCGCGGATGCCGAGCTTGTCCATCTGGACCTTGACGCGCACGCCATCGGGCGTCAGCCCGCCGTACCAGACCACCTCGGGCTTGTCCGCCTTCGCGCGCGTGAGCTCGGCCGCGTAGTCCTTCTGATCCTTGGCCGTTCCCTGCGTCGAGAGAATCTTGCCGCCCGCCTTCTCGACGAACTCCGTGAACCACTTGGCATGGGCGCGGCCGTAGTCCGTGGTGTCGTGGATCAGGGCGAATGTCTTGAATCCGAGGGTCTTGACCGCGAAGTCGGCGGCCACGCTATTCTGGTTGATCATCGTGCCGTTGACGCGGGAGATCTCCACATAGTCGTGGCTGTAGGTGATCTCGGGCAGCACGGCGCCCCAGACCATGGCCGGCATGCCGGCCTTATGGTAGGTGTCGACCGTCGCGATAGCGGTCACCGAACAGTAATGCGTGACGCCCGCCACGATCTGCGGATCCGAGGAGGCCTTGAGCGCGGCCTGAACGGCCACTGTGGGCTTGCACTCGTCGTCCAGCACCTCGGTCTCGTAATGGTACTTGGACTTCGGGTCGGCGTTGCGCTCCTGAACGGCCAGCAGGAAGGAGTTCCGTCCCCCGAGACCATTGGAGGCGGTGCCGCCGGTGAGCGGGCCGATGAAGGCCAGCTTGACCGTCTTCTTTTGGGCGAAAGCCGGCAGCGCGGGGGCCAGCGCCAGTCCCATTCCGAGGACGGTCCCCCCGCGCAATAGGTCGCGGCGGCTCAGACGGCCCGTGGCTTCGCGGCTAGACGATTCTCGGCTGGCTGATGCTCTGGGCGGCATGGATGGGCTCCTCCTCTGGAATGGGCTGTGGGAGCGTGGCGCTTCAGTTGCGCGCCGCCCAGAGGATACCCAAGGCCAACGGGGAAGGCAAACGGCGGGAGCCGGCAGGGACCGAGAGAGACTACGCGGAGCGTTTGCTCTCGAGCTCGATATTCGTGATGCGGAGATAGCTGACCGCGACCCGCTCGCCGTTCTGCTCGAGCAGGACGCCATCGTCGGCGATCTGAGCCAGATTGCCGGGGATGGGCTCGGTCGCGTTCTTCACCGAGACGAGTACTCGCTGGCCCAGATGGCGCTGAGCCTCCGCCTGCCACATGCTCTTTTGCACGTCGTCGAAGGCGCCGGCCGCGTGGCGGGCCGCCGTGGCCGCCTTCCGGGCCGCCGTAATGGTTCCGAGGCCCGGGACGACGATGCCCGGCGGCTGAGTGGGGATAGGGCGAGGAGGCTGAGCGCCCATCGGCCGGGCGCCTGGAGGAGGCGGCATCGCGCCCGGGAGCGGGATTGAGCCGGGGGACCCGACATTGGCGCCGAGCGGGGCAGACTTCGGCGCGGTCACGCCCGGCGTCGCGCCGGGGGCGGACGCCGTCGGCAGGCTCGGCGCGGGCGCCGGAGCCGCGGCCTCATCCTCCGCCTGCTCCTCGATGAAGCGCAGGAGCTCGGAGAGCCGGCCCATCAGGTTCATGAAGATGAAGCCCCCGATGAGGGCGAAGAATAGCGCCAGTCCGAGACCGAGCGCGGCCTGCGGCTCCTGCAGCTTGTTGAGCGCGTAGAGCGTGTAGGTGAACAGCAGCATCGGGAGGATGGACGTCAGCGCGAACACCACCGCGGCGGCATTCCGCAGCGTGTAGGTCCGCTTGGACGAGCTGAGGCGCTTCGCCATTGTCCTTTGAATTTAGCGCGAATTGCCCGCGGCGCGAAGGCTTTTGGATGGGCCGAATCGTTCACCAGGGGGCCCGCCGGGCCTCCCCGGTGGGGGCCGAGCATGGTAGTATCCGACCCCGAAAGCCACGGAGTCTCCGATCACGCTTGGAGTCAGGAGGATTTGCCACTTCCGCGTGCTGTTCGACCGCATCGTGCCCGAGATCCCGCCTATCTGTACCCGGTCCGAGCCGGCTTCGGCCAGGCTCGGGAGCCCCCTCGCGTGAGCCCCACCCGGCGGTCTCTGCGGGAAATGAAAGGGTTTGTGTTCGACCTGGACGGCTGCGTCTGGGCAGGGGACGCGCTCATGCCGGGCGCCGCCCAGGTGCTGGCGCTGCTGCGCAGCCAGGGGCGCGGCGTTTGCTTTCTCACCAATAACTCGCGCGCCCGCGCCCAGACCATGCAGGGCAAGCTCGTCCGCCTGGGCGTGCAGGCGGAAGAGCGCGAGGTGCTGACGCCGCTGGAGATCCTGGGCGAAGTGATCATGCGGCAGTGGGGCCCCTCGCGCGTGCTGGCCATCGGCGGCGAGGAGATGGAGCAGGTGATCCGCGATGCCGGCCATGTCCTGGTTCCCACGGACCGATTCCACGAGGCCACCGTGGTCGTGGTCGGCAACGACTTCGCCTTCACCTACGAGCGGCTCACCGCCGCGTCCCGGGCCGTCGCCGCCGGCGCGCCTTTCCTCACGCCCAATATCGACCCCCGGCTGCCCGTCGAAGGCGGCGACTTCCTGCCCGGCTGCGGCGCCATCGTCGAGGCGGTGGCCACGGCGGCGGGCGTGCGCCCGATCGTGGTCGGCAAGCCCGAGCCCCCGCTCTTCGAACTGGCGCTGCAGCGGATGGGCTGCACGGTGGACGAGGCGGCCATGGTGGGCGACAGCATCGACTCCGACATCCGCGGCGCGCGGCGCATCGGGATGACGGCTGTGCTCTTCGCGCCCAAGGGCGGGCCCGACGGTGTCGCCCACTATCTGGTCAAGTCCATGAGCCAGCTCCGCCGGCTGCTGGGAGGCTAGCCTGTGCGCGTGCTCCTCCATTCCGGCGGACCGCTCGGGCCCGACGGCCGCGCGGGGCTGCGGGACTTCCTGGGCGCGGCCCGGCGCGTGGCCGTCGTCACCGCGGCGAGCCTGCTCGACGAGCGGGCGCATTTCGAGCGGATCATCGCCGCGCTGAGCCCGGCGCCGCCCGAGGGCGCGGGGCTCGAGCTCCTGCATCTGCGCTGGAGCGAGCGGCCTCTCGACACGCTCCGGAAGGCGGAAGCGCTCTTCGTGGGCGGCGGCAATACCTACGTGCTGCTCAAGCGGATTCGCCACGCGGGACTGCTCGATCCGATCCGTGAACGCGTCCGCGTGGGCATGCCCTACGCGGGGGCCAGCGCGGGCTCCAACGTGGCGGGTCCCAATATCCTCACCACCAACGACTGGAACGTGGTCGCGCTCGACCGCTTCGAGGCGCTCTGGCTGGTGCCGTTCAACATCAACCCGCACTACGCGGAGACGGATCCGGTCATGGCGCCGTACAGCGAGACGCGGGACGACCGGATCCGCGAGTACCACGCCGTCAACGACAACCCGGTGGTCGGGATCGAGGAAGGGGCCTGGCTCATCGACGCCGACGGCATCGTGACGGTTCACGGCGCCGCTCGCGTCAAGGTCTTCCGGCGCGGCGCCGAGCCCGTGTGGCTTCGGCCCGGCGATGTCCTGCGGCTGCCCTGAGCGCGAACGGGCGCGATTGACATCGCGAGTAGCGGCCCCGATAGTGGGGCGCATGGGCGCGCGGACGTGCCCGGCCACAGCCTCCACTTCATCCCGACATGCTCAGCGCGGGTGTCGAGGAGAGGCCGGGTGAGGCGACCCGCCGCGCCGGGCGACGCCGCGTGACGGACGCGGCCGGCACCAAGGCGGCGCGCGCCCTGGCGGCGTGGATCGTCGCCGCGGCGGTGCTCGCCTGGGTGTGGCCGCCGGCGCTCGCGCTGCCCCAGCTCTGGATGCTCGCGGCGGTGAGCGTCCTCGCCAATGCGTTGCAGCCGGCCTACTCGCTCTTCGAGGGCTCGCGCACCGCGGCGGATCGGGGCACGGCGGTGCAGATCGTGTGGACCGTGTACCTGACTCAGATTGCCGCCCTCGCCGAGCTGGTGCTGCGCCGCCGCGTGACGCTGCCGCTCGATGCGCTGGCCTGGTTGGCGTTCGCGGTCATGCTGGGCGGTCTCGCGTTGCGGACCTGGGCGGTGCTCCGGCTTGGCCGCTGCTTCACCTGGAACGTCGAGGTGCGGCCGGGACAGCGGCTGGTGCAGGACGGGCCCTACCGGCTGATCCGCCATCCGAGCTACACCGGCGCCCTCGTGACCTTCGTGGCGAGCTGCGTGCTGCTGCGAAGCTGGATCGCCGCCGCGCTCGCCGCCGCGGCGCTCCCGCTCGCGTTCCGCCGCCGCATCGGCTACGAAGAAGCCCTGCTCGCCGCCACCTTTTCGGAGTACCGGGCCTACTGCGCCCGCACGGGGGCGCTGCTGCCGCGCCTCCGCCGTGCCCGATGATGATCAGCGAGCCGATCGTCACACTCACCGATTACGGTCTCACGGTCGAATGCGCCGTGCTGGCTTGGCTCATGGGCCGGCGCGCCGGCGGCCCCGCCCGGGAGTGGTTCACGCTCTTCTTCCTCTCGCTCGGCGCCGCGGCGCTGACCGGCGGGACGGTGCACGGCTTTTTCCCAGACCCGACGAGCGTGGGCCACCGCCTCCTCTGGCCGACCGCGCTGCTGGCCATCGGCGTCATGGCCTGGGCCGCATGGAGCGCCGGCGGCGCCCTGGCCTTCGCGCCGGCCGCGGCGCGGGGCATTTCCATCGCCGCCGGAATCCTGTTCGTCGTCTACGCGGCATTGGTCCTGCTGGTGAGCCAGGACTTCGCCGGGGCGATCATCGAGTACCTGCCGGCCGCGCTCTTCCTGCTGGTCGTCTTCGGCTGGAAGGCCGCGCGGAGCGGGATCCGCGGTGCCTGGGCCGGGATGGCGGGGCTCGTGCTGTCCTTTCTGGCGGCGGCCGTGCAGCAGCTCCGGTTCGCGCCCGACCCGGCGCGCTTCGATCACAACGCGCTCTATCACGTCCTCCAGGCGGTGGCGCTCATTCTCATTTACCGCGGCGCCGCCGCCCTCGTCATCCCCGAGACGCATCATGGCTGAGCTCACGCGGCGCCAGTTTCTCGGCTCGGCGGCCCGCGCCGGCGCGGGCGCCGCCCTGCTGTCCGCCGGCTGCGCGCTCGAGACCGGCCGGGCCGGGGGCATCGTCGTCAACGATGTCCACTCCCAGCTCAATGCCGCGCGCGTAGCCACCGTCGCGCCGGCGCGCACGGTCGACGCCGTCCAGTCATTGGTCCGTCGGGCCTGGACCGAGGGGCGCGCCGTGAGCATCGCCGGCGGCCGCCATGCCATGGGCGGCCAGCAGTTCGGCGCCGGCACCCTGATGCTCGACATGACGGCGATGAATCGCATCCTCGGCCTCGACGTCGAGCGCGGGCTCATCGAGGTCGAAGCGGGCATCGAGTGGCCCGAGCTGGTGGGCTATCTGGTCGAGTCCCAGAAGGGACGCGCCCAGGCGTGGGGCATCGTCCAGAAACAAACCGGCGCCGACCGCTTGACCCTCGGCGGCGCGCTGGCCGCGAATGCCCACGGCCGCGGCCTGCGCTATCAGCCCATGGTCCAGGACGTCGAGGCCTTCACCATGGTGGACGCTCAGGGCGCCGTGAGACGGTGCAGCCGGACCGAGAAGCGCGAGCTGTTCGGCGCCGCCATCGGCGGCTACGGGCTCTTCGGCATCATCACCTCGGTGACCCTGCGCCTCGCTCGGCGGCGCAAGATCGAGCGCGTGGTCGAGGTGCTCGACGCCGATCGGCTCATGCCGGCCTTCGAGCGCCGCATCGCCGACGGCTACCTCTTCGGCGATTTCCAATACGCGACGGACACGGTCTCGGGCGAGTTCATGCGCAAGGGCGTGTTCTCGTGCTACCGCGCGGTGGACGCCGGCCGCGCCGTGCCGGAGCGGCAGCGCGAGCTGGACGTGGAGGGCTGGCGTCGGCTGCTCTACCTCTCCCATGCCAACAAGCGGCGCGCCTTCGAGGTCTACGCCGATTATTACCTGTCCACCTCGGGCCAGCTCTACTGGTCGGACACGCATCAGATGTCGGTGTACCTGGACAACTACCACGAGGCCCTGGACCGCCAGCTCGCCGTTGACGAGCGCGCCACCGAGATGATCACCGAGATTTGCGTCCCGCGCGCGGCGCTCGGGCGATTCATGGACGACGTGCGCCGCGACGTCGTCCGCAACCGCGTGGACGTGATCTACGGCACGATCCGGCTCATCGAGCGCGAGGACGAGACGGCGCTGGCGTGGGCGCGGCAGCCGTGGGCCTGCGTCATCTTCAACGTGCACACCGTCCACACGCCCGAGGGGCTCGAGAGCTCGGCCGAGGCGTTCCGCCGGCTGATCGACCACGGCCTGCGCTACGGCGGCACGTACTACCTGACCTATCATCGCTGGGCGACGCGTCAGCAGGTGGAGGCCGCCTACCCGCGCTTCGCCGACTTCCTCAAGCTCAAGCGGAGCCTGGATCCCGACGAGCGGTTCCAGAGCGACTGGTACCGCCACTACCGGGCCATGTTCGCCGACCGGCTCTAGCGGGGACCGTGGTGGCGCTCCGCCTGCAGTTCCTGGGATCCGGCGACGCCTTCGGCAGCGGCGGCCGGCTTCAGACCTGCCTGCGGCTCGAGGGTGAGGCGGGCGATGTGCTCATCGACTGCGGCGCCTCCTCCCTGATCGCCATGAAGCGGGCGGGCGTGGATCCGTCCGCCGTCGGCTGGGTGCTGCTGACGCATCTGCACGGCGATCATTTCGGCGGCTTGCCCTTCCTCGTGCTGGACGGCCAATTCAGCCGCCGGACGCGGCCGCTGGTCATCGCCGGGCCGCCGGGCGTCCGGTCGCGCGTGGAAGCGGCCATGGAAGTATTCTTCCCTGGCTCGACCACGGTCGAGCGGCGCTTTGCGACGGAGTTCGTCGAGCTGTTGCCGCGCCGGCCCGTCACCGTCGGCCCCGCCCGCGCGACGGCGTTTCCCGTCGAGCACGCGAGCGGGGCGCCGTCGTACGCGCTGCGGGTGGCCTATGGCGGGCGCGAGATCGCCTACTCCGGCGACACCGAGTGGACGGAGAGCCTGATCGAAGCGGCCCGCGGAGCCGACCTCTTCGTGTGCGAGGCCTACACCTTCGAGCGGAAAATCCGCTACCACCTCGACTACGCCACGCTTCGCGCCGAGGCCGCGCGACTCGGCTGCCGGCGCATCGTCCTCACCCACATGGGGCCGGACATGCTCGCCCGGGCGCTGGAAGGCGAGATCGAGCGCGCGGCCGACGGGCTCGTGATCGAGATCTGAGCGCGAGCTAATACAGCCGCGGCTGCACGTGGCGCGCGAAACTCTCGAGCGCGCTCAAATCCTCCTGATCCAGCATCTGCAAGAGCACCCGCTGCAGCCCCGCCTCTTTCCACTTCATCAGCGTGCCGCCGATGTCATCGGGAGAGCCCGCGAGGAAGCTCGCCTCCCGCCATGCGGCCTCGCTGTCCGGCAGCTGGGGAAAGGTGACGCGTGCCGCGGCGATGCGCTCGGCCACTTCAGCCGAGTCGCGGCCGATCGCCATGGGCACCATCAGCGAGCGGGTGATGGTCTCCGGGTCGCGCCCCAGCGCCTCGCAGTGCTGCGCCAGCACCTCGCGCTTCTGCGAAAACTCCGCCACGTCCACGCGGGTGACATTCCATTCATCGGCGAACTCGGCCGCGATCCTGAGCGTGCGCTTCTCGCCACGCCCGCCGATCACGATGCGAAGGCGCCGGTGGGTCGGCAGCGGGTAGTTCTCGGCCTTCTGGAGCGGGTAGTAAGCCTGGTCCAGCGTTACCGGCCGCCCGGCGCCGAGCGCGCGGATATGGCGCGCGGCGCACTCGAGCCGGTCGAGGCGCTCCTTCATGGGTGGCATGGGCACGCCGAACATCCGGTGCTCGTGCTCGTTCCAGCCCGCGCCCAGCCCGAGATCGATTCGCCCGCCCGACAGCGTGTCGAGCGCCACTGCCATCTTCGCAAGGAGCGCCGGGTGATAGAAGGTGAGCGGCGACACCATGGGGCCGAAGCGGATGCGCCACGTGCGCGTCGCGAGCACGGTGAGCGAGGTCCAGGTCTCGAGCGACGGTCGCTTGGACTCGCCCCAGAGGCCCGTCAGGTGATCCGACCGGCAGAGCGATT
>Ga0070707_100005479_pt1 | contig 11867 bp, 10 predicted proteins | sample KBSK5502metaG_FD_65468 | JGI IMG/M metagenome (GOLD analysis project Ga0070707, IMG submission 65468) | Corn, switchgrass and miscanthus rhizosphere microbial communities from Kellogg Biological Station, Michigan, USA - KBS K5-50-2 metaG | ecosystem: Host-associated > Plants > Roots >... | reverse complement strand
GCCGCGTGGGCGCAGCCATCGTGCCGAGCTGCCACGATCTCGATCGGAACCGTGGCCGTCCTGGCCGCGCCGTTCATCGCGCTCGTACCGGCCGTCGCGCTGAGCCTCACCCGCGGCGCCACCTCAGCAGCGGGAGCCTCGTCAGTCGCGGCCGCGACCGCGGCGCTAACCACGGCCCAGGGTGCAGGCGCGATCGCGGGTGCGCTCATCCTCCCGCCACTCGCGGCCCGGATCGGCCGTGGTCGGTCGCTGGGCTGGAGCCTCGGGCTGCTCCCTGTCGTCCTGGCCTGCTACGGCGTTGCCCGGTCGCTGTGGCTCGCCGTGCTGGCGCTATTCGTCGTCGGCCTCATCTACATGTGGGTGCTGTCGGGCCTGCAGACCGTCGCTCAACTGCACGCGCCAGCCGCATACCGTGGCCGCGTGCTGAGCTTCTTCCTGGTTGCGCTCGGAGTCGCCTATCCGGTCGGCGCCCTGGCGCAAGGCCCGATCGCCAATCACATCGGCGTGGCCTGGACCACGGTGTCGGCTTCGGTCGTGCTGGCCGCGACTTACTTGCTCGTCGTATGGCGCCGGCCTGGATTTATCCGCGCCCTGCTCGCGCGTGAACCGGGCGAAGAAGTGCGCGTTGAAGAGCCCGCGTACCCGGCGGGCCAGACGGCAGAGTGCTGATCACCCGCCCGGGCGTGGCAGGCTGAGGACATGGCCGGGCAGACCGAAGTAGGTAACGCCAGCAGCAACGGGAAGTCGCCAGCTCCGCGCGGCCGAGTCCGCGACGAGACGATCGTCCGGCTCGAGGCCTCCACCGGCGCGCTCGGCACCGCCGCGATGCAGTCGATGGATCGGCGGCTCCCCTGGTTCCGCAGCATGTCAGCGGATTACCGGTCGTGGCTGGGCCTGGTCGCGCAGGCAGGCGTAGCCGCGTTCGTCGACTGGGTCAAGCACCCCGAGCGCACGAGACCGGCCGTGGTCGGCGAGATCTTCGGCACCGCGCCGCGGGAACTCGCCAGGGCCGTGTCGCTCCAGCAGGCAGTGGAGATGGTCCGCGTCATCGTTGACGTGGTCGAATCGCAGGTCGACGAGCTGGCCGCGCCGGGCGGCGAGGCCGAGCTGCGCGAGGCCGTGCTCCGCTACACCAGGGAGATCGCGTTCGGCACCGCGCAGTTCTACGCCCGGACCGCGGAGGCGCGGGGCGCCTGGGACGCCCGGCTCGAGGCACTCGTCGTCGAGTCGCTGGTCCGCGGCGAGGTGGACGAAGGCCTGCAGTCGTGGGCGTCCGCGCTCAACTGGTCGCTCAGCCCGGTCACCGTCATCGTGGGCACCGCTGACGAGAGCGCCGCGGCCGCACCCGGCGCGGAAGCACTGATCGATGAGTTCCGGATTGCCGCCCGTCGCGCCAGGCTCGACCTGCTCGCCGGCGTGCACGGCAGCCGACTCGTTCTGGTGGTCAGCGGCAGCGCGGACCCGCTCGATGCAGCCCGACCCTTCACCGGCCGGTTCGGGCCTGGCCCGGTGGTTATCGGACCCGCCGCCGCCGACCTGCAGTCCGCGGCCAGCTCGGCATCGGCCGCGCTCGCGGGCTTGCGAGCGGCGGCAGGCTGGCCGGATGCGCCCCGGCCCGTCCTGGCCGCGGATTTGCTGCCGGAGCGGGCTCTGGACGGCGACGAGACCGCCCGCGCAGCGCTGATCGAGGACGTCTACGAGCCCCTGCTGCGCGGTGGCAGTGCTCTGCTCGACACCGTGATGACCTACCTGGAGCTCGGGAACTCGCTCGAGGCGACCGCGCGGCTGCTGTTCGTGCACCCGAACACGGTGCGGTACAGGCTGCGCCGCGTCACCGAGCTGACCGGGATCACGCCCGGTGATGGCCGTGGCGGCTTTGCGCTATGGACCGCCGTCGTGCTTGGGCGGTTGGCGCACAAGCGAACATGACTTGTAGACTTCCGACATAGCCTCCTGCCGAAACTTCGTCTACTTCGGCATAGGCATGGCGGACTCCTACAATGCAGGCTAGGCACATGCTCGTTATCGCAGCTCCCGGTCAGGGTGCCCAGACACCGGGTTTCCTTTCTCCCTGGCTGGAACTGCCGGGCTTCGCTGACCGCCTCGGGACCTGGTCTGAGCTCGCGGGCTGCGATCTGATCCGGTGTGGCACGACCGCTGACGCCGATGAGATCCGGGACACCGCCGTCGCCCAGCCGCTGCTCGTTGCGGCCGCCATCGCCGCGGCGCTCGACCAGGTTGTCACCGGCGCCCACCCGGTGAGCCGTCAGTCGGTCGCCGTGGCCGGCCACAGCGTTGGCGAGCTCGCCGCCGGGACGCTCGCCGGCGTTGTCACGCCGGAGGACGCAATGATCCTCGTCCGGGTACGGGCCGATGGCATGGCGGCGGCCGCAGCGGCCGAAGAGACCGGGATGACGGCAGTCCTCGGCGGTGACGAGGACGTTGTCCTGGCGGCCATCGAGGCCTGCGGGCTGACCCCCGCCAACGTGAATGGCGCCGGCCAGATCGTGGCGGCCGGAACGACGGCGCAGCTCGCCGACTTCGCCGCGAAGCCCCCCGCCGGCGCGAGGCTCCGGCCGCTGTCGGTAGCAGGCGCGTTCCACACCAAGCACATGGCGCCGGCTGTCAACGCGCTCGCCGACGCCGCGGCGACCATCCACACGGCCGACCCGGTGCGCCCGCTGCTGTCCAATCTCGACGGCACGGTCGTCAAGTCGGGCAAGGACTGGATGGACCGCATCATCAATCAAGTCAGCGCGCCAGTCCGCTGGGATATGTGCATGCAGACCATGGCCACGCTTGGCGTCACCGCGCTCATCGAGCTGCCGCCAGCCGGAACCCTGACCGGGCTGGCCAAGCGCGCGCTGCGGGGGATCGAGCTAGTCAGTCTCAAGACGCCGGACGACCTAGCCGCCGCGCACGCTCTCCTGGCCGAGCACGCCGACAGCCACGAAGATCACCACGCGCCGGAGTGGCGGCTGCTGGTGGCGCCGTCCGGCGGGACGTTCCGAGCTCCTGATGGTCATCCGGACGTGGCCGGGCCTGGCACGACGGTCACCGAGGGCACCGACCTTGGCCAGGTCGAAATGCGCGGTGGCAGCCACGTGCTGTCGTCCTCGTTTCCGGCAACGGTCATCGAGTGGCTGGTTGAAGACGGTGACCCCGTGAGCGCCGGGCAGCCGCTCGTCCGGCTTCAGCCGGCCGAATAAGTCAATCCGCAACCCTGCGAGAGGCACGACATGCGACTCCCCGATGGTCAACCGGCCGCGCGAGTGCTGGCCTTCGGCGGCTACCAGCCCGCCAGGGTCGTCACCAACGACGAGCTAGCAGCCACGGTCGACACCAACGACGAGTGGATTCGCAGCCGGGTCGGAATCGCCAGCCGCCGGATCGCCGGGCCAGACGAGACGGTGACGGACATGGCCGTGCAGGCGGGTGGCAAGGCGCTGGCTGCCAGCGGCCTGTCTCCGGCCGACGTTGACTTGGTGATCGTGGCGACGTGCACGCCCGAGGTCCAGATCCCGAACGTGGCGGCCTCGGTGGCTAAACGGCTCGGCATCGTCGCGCCCGGCGCGTATGACCTCAACGCCGCGTGCGCCGGCTTCTGCTACGCGCTGGCCAATGCTTCCGACGCCGTCCGTGCCGGCACGGCAAGGAACGTGCTCGTGATCGGCGCGGAGAAGTTGTCTCAGTGGGTCGACTGGACCGACAGGTCAACGTGCATCATCTTCGCCGACGGCGCCGGGGCCGCTGTCGTCGGAGCAGTCGCCGACCCAGGCGACGCGCCCGGCATCGGGCCTGTGCACTGGGGCAGCGATGGCGACCTGGCGGACAAGATCTACATCAAGGACCGCGACTCGTTCATCGTCCAGGAGGGGCAGGCCGTCTTCCGGTGGGCGACTAGCGCGTTGGCGCCGATCGCCCTGAAAGCGTGCGAGAAGGCCGGGGTAGCGCCGACTGAGATTGCCGCGTTCGTCCCGCACCAGGCGAACCTCCGGATCGTCGAGGCGATCGCGCGCAAGCTCGGCGCGCCGCAGGCAATCGTGGCGAATGACATCGTGACCGCGGGCAACACGTCGTCGGCCTCGATCCCGCTGGCGCTGTCGCGGATGATCGAGCGCGGCGAGGTTGGCTCTGGCTCGCACGCACTGCTGATCGGCTTCGGCGCAGGGATGTGCTACGCCGCGCAGGTGATCACGCTACCCTGACCACCGCCCCACGGGGCGTTTCATCACCGCAACATAAGGAGAGCAGAAGACCAATGGCCATGACGGAGCAGGAAATCCTGACGGGTCTCGGCGAGATCATCGACGAGGTCGCTGGCGTGCCGGCTGACCAGGTCACCCCGGACAAGACGTTCGTGGATGACCTGGACATCGACTCGTTGTCGATGGTTGAGATCGCGGTGGCAGCGCAGGACAAGTTCGGCGTCGAGATCCCCGACGACCAGCTCAAGGATCTCAAGACGGTGCAGGACGTCATCGACTACGTCCGGCGCGCCGACGTCTCCGCCTGACGCCGCGTCTGCCGGACCGAGACTGCCAGGATCTCGGGGCCCACGGGGGGCGTCCCCCCGTGGGGCGCCGGGTCACCCAACTCGAGGAGTGCAAGATCGTGGGAACAGACCGGACTCGCGTCGTTGTCACCGGCCTCGGCGCGATAACCCCGGTGGGAGCCGACGTCACCAGCACCTGGGAGGCGATGCTGGCTGGTCGCAGCGGCGTGCGTGAGCTCACCGAAGACTGGGCGGCAGAGCTGCCGGCCAGGATCGCGGCGTGGGCAGCAGCCGATCCAGCCACCCTGATCGACCGGGTGCAGGCCCGGCGCCTTGACCGCTGCGAGCAGTTCGCGCTCGTGGCGGCCAGGGAGGCCTGGGCGAGCGCGGGCTCACCCGATGTCGACCCGGAGCGGCTAGGCGTCGTAGTGTCTAGCGGCATCGGCGGCGTCGCGTCCACGCTATCGGCCTACGACACGCTGAAGGAGAAGGGCTGGCAGCGCCTGTCGCCCTTCACCGTGCCGATGCTGATGCCAAACGGCGCGGCCGGCTGGATCGCGATCGAGCTCGGCGCGCGAGCTGGCGTGCACACCACGGTGTCTGCTTGCGCATCCGGCGCCGAGGCGATCGGCTACGCGATGGACATGATCAGGTCGGGCCGCGCGGATGTGGTGCTGGCCGGTGGTACCGAAGCCGCGATCATCCAGCTGAACATCGCCGCATTCGCCGCAATGCGCGCGCTGTCCACCCGCAACGATGAGCCCGAACGGGCATCGCGCCCGTTCGACAAAGGCCGCGACGGCTTTGTGCTTGGCGAGGGCGCGGGCATGGTCGTCCTGGAGTCCGAAGAGCACGCCGCCGCTCGCGGCGCGACCATCCATGCGGTCGCGGCGGGAGTTGGCTACTCCTCCGACGCCCATCACATCGCTCAGCCGGAGCCGGAAGGCACCGGGCTGAAGCTCGTGCTGAGTCGCGTGCTGGCGGATGCAGGCGTACACCCCGAGCGGGTCGTGCACGTCAACGCCCACGCGACGTCGACGCCGGCCGGCGACGTGGTCGAGGCGCAGGCTATCGCGGCCGCGCTTGGTGAGGCCTCGGCCGGCGTGGTCGTGTCGGCCACCAAGTCGATGACCGGTCACCTGCTGGGCGGCGCTGGTGCCGTCGAGTCAGTCGCGGCGATCATGGCGCTTCGCGACCGAGTCGCGCCGCCGACCATCAACCTGGAAGACCCAGACGACGACGCTGGATTGACGATCTCCGCCCAGCCTCAGCGGCTCACCCCGCGTGGCGACGGGCCCATGGTCGTCATCAACAACTCATTCGGCTTCGGCGGCGCCAACGTCGCGCTGGCCTTCACCGAAGCCTAAGCCGTTGTCTTCGCCGCGCGTGCCGAGCGTACCGCCTGAGCAGGACGCCCCCGTTCCCCCAGAGGAGATCGACGTGACCATTGTGGACTCAAGAACTCCGGCGCACGTGCGTCCGCTTAATGGCAACGGCAAGGTCGCCGTCGCCTCTGCGCCGCCTAAGGCCAGCGCCGCGCCGGCCGCGCCCGCGCCAGCCGCGCCCGCGGCCGCGGGCCCGCGACGCGACCCTCAGTCACGGCTGGAGGCCCTGTTCGACGATGGAACGCTCGAGCTCCTACTGCCGGCCGACGACAGCGGCATGCTGGCTGGAACGGGGCGCATCGGCGGCGTCGCCACCGTGGCATTCGCCAGCGACCCGCGCTTCCAGGGCGGTGCCATGGGCATCGACGGCTGCCGCGTCGTGGTGGCCGCATATGACCACGCGGTCGAGGTCGGCGCCCCGATCATCGGCCTTTGGCACTCTGGCGGTGCGCGGATTCTCGAGGGCGTCGAGAGCCTGCACGCGGTCGGCATGGTATTCGCGGCCATGACGAGGGCCTCGGGCAAGGTGCCGCAGATTTCGGTCGTCCTCGGTGCGGCAGCGGGCGGCGCAGCTTACGGGCCGGCGCTGACCGACCTGGTCATCCTGTCCGAGCAGGGCCGCATCTTCGTGACCGGCCCCGACGTCGTGCGCAGCGTTACTGGCGAGGACGTCGACATGGAGCGCCTCGGCGGCCCGGAGCCGCACAGCCGCCGCTCCGGCGTCGTCCACATCGTGACCTCGTCCGACACCGAAGCGTTCCACAAGGCCCGCGAGCTCGTGCTGCTCCTGGGCGAGCAGGTGACCGCGCCGGCGGCAAAGCTGCCCGACACCGACCTCGGCAGCCTGCTACCCGAATCGCCCAAGCGCGCCTACGACGTCCACCCGCTGATCAGCGGTCTGCTCGATAGCCCCGGCGTCGAGCTGCACCCGCGCTGGGCGCCGAACGTCGTCACGACGCTTGGTCGTCTCGGCGGCAGGACCGTCGGCGTCATCGCCAACAACCCGCTGCGGCTCGGCGGCTGCCTGGATGCGACATCGGCGGAGAAGGCGGCCAGGTTTGTACGAATGTGTGACGCATTCGGGGTGCCGCTCGTCGTGCTCGTGGACGTGCCTGGGTACCTGCCTGGCGTCGGCCAGGAGTGGGACGGCGTTGTCCGCCGCGGTGCCAAGCTCCTGCACGCGTTCGCCGAGGCGGTTGTGCCGCGCGTGACGCTCGTGACGCGGAAAGCCTTTGGCGGGGCCTACATCGCGATGAACTCGCGCGCGCTCGGCGCGACGAAGGTGTTCGCCTGGCCGGGAGCTGAGATCGCGGTCATGGGCTCGGTCGCCGCGGTCCGCATCTTGCATCGGCGGACCCTGGCCGCGGCAACGGCGGAGGAACGGCACGAGGTCGAGGCGCGCCTCGCTTCGGAGCACGAGGAGATCGTCGGCGGTCTGCCCCGCGCGGTCTCGGTCGGCGTTATCGACGAGGTCATCGAGCCGGACAAGACCCGGCAGGCGATACTCGACGCGATAGTGCACGCGCCGCACGAGCGGGGCCACCACGGCAACATTCCGCTGTAACGGCGACACGACCGCCGTCCTCACCGCGCTCGGGCTCGATTTGCCATATTAGCAACTGAAGTTGCAGAACTGGCGGCCGCTTGGCATGGTGGCTGCGGAGGTGAGGGATGACCACGCAGCACGACCACCACGCCGGCCATGGCGACACCGAGTACACCCAGGAGTTCTGGGATGCGCGGTACGGATCAGCCGACAGGATCTGGAGCGGGCGGCCAAATACGCAGCTCGTCACCCATGCCGCCGAGTTGCCCCCCGGCGAGGCCCTCGACGTGGGTAGCGGCGAGGGCGCCGACGCCATCTGGCTCGCATCGCACGGCTGGCGAGTGACCGCCGTCGACGTATCGGCCGTGGCGCTGGACCGCGCGGCCCGAGCCGCGGCGGCCGTAGGCGAGCAGGTCGCGGCCAGGATCAGGTGGGAGCAGCGGGACATGCTGACGTGGGATCCGGGGCCGGCCCGGTTCGATCTTGTTTCGGCGCAGTTCATGCACCTGCCCAGGCCGGCTCAGGACATGATGCATGCCCGGCTCGCTGCCGCCGTGCGGCCAGGAGGCACGCTGCTGATTGTCGGTCACCTTCACGATGAGCAGCACGCGCACATAGCGCCCAGGTTTAGGCCAGCGGAGGACATCGTGGCGGACTTGGACCCGGCCGACTGGCGGGTCATCGTCGCGACCGCGATCGAGCGGCCGGGAACTAGCCCGGACGGGGAGCCGACCACGCTGAGCGACAGCGTCCTGCGAGCAGTGCGGCGGAGCTAACGCGCCCCCGTTCCGGTCCTGGGAATGCTGGTACCCGCCGGCGCGCTGACCTCTGCCATGGACACTACGGACGCGTCGCTGCCCCTGGCGGTGCTGGATTTCGTTGGGATCGAGTACGACGAGAGCGCATCGTCCGCGCTGGCCGGCGCCGTCGGCGTCGCGCAGGCGCTGGAGACCGCCGGCTATCGCCGGTACTGGGTGTCCGAGCACCACAACATGACGAGCCTGGCCTGTAGCGCGCCTGAGCTGCTCATCGCGCATGTAGGCGCGCTCACGGCCCGGATCAGGGTCGGGGCCGCGGGGATCATGCTGCCGAACCACTCGTCGCTCAAGGTCGCCGAGATGTTCCGGACGCTTCTGGCGATGTATCCCGGCCGCATCGACCTCGCGCTCGGCCGCGCGCCCGGCACCGACCCGCTCACTGCCCACGTGTTGCGCCGCGGGATGGTCGCCGACGCGGCCGCAGAGTTCCCGGCCCAGGTCGGCGAGCTTCTGGCGTTCCTGGGCGACGGGTTCCCCGAGGGTCACCCGTATAAGCCGCTCGTGGCCGCGCCGGTGATCGAGGAGCGGCCAGAGCTGTTCGTGCTCGGCTCCAGCCCGTACGGGCCGCGGTTTGCCGCAGTGAACGGCTTCGCGGCTGTGTTTGCTCACCATATGAGCCCCGATCTGGCGCTCGAGGCACTGCGGGACTACCGCCGACGATTCCAGCCGCGAACCAAGGGTGCGGAGCCGTACTCAGCGATGTCGGTGCTGGCCTTCGGCAGCGAGGACCCCGACGCCGTCATCGACTTCGAGGCAGCCTGGACGCTCACTATCCAGAACATCCGCCGCGGCATCCGCGAGCCGCTCCCGCCGGAGAAGGTCAAGGAGCTGGCCCGCTCCCCCGACTTCCGGTCCAGCCGGAACGAAGACGGGCGCATGGTGACCGGCGCGCCGAAGGCCGTCGTCGAGCGGTTGCTGGAAATGAAGGAGCGGGCGCAGGCGGACGAGATCGTTGTCGTGACGCCAAGCCTCGATCGCGCGCGTCGCAAGGCGAGCTACGCTGCGATCGCCGACGCCTGGCGCCAATCCTCCTGAGGACCCGCGGCGCCGAGCCCGATTGTGCTACAGCCCAGCGAGATGGCGGCGCTAGTCCGCGATGATCGCGTCTACCTCGAACTCCACGAGCCACTCTGGGTCGATGAACCGCGACACCTCGACGAACGTGCAGGCTGGCCGCACCTGAGCAAATCGCTGCGCGTGGGCACGGGCGGCGTGCCGCCACTGCGCGATGTCGGTGAGCATCACGCGCGTCCGCACTACGTCGGCCATTGACGCGCCCGCCTCGAGCAGCGCTCGCTCAGCAATATCGAGGCAGCGGACCGATTGGCCGTATACATCACCGGGGGCTGCCGTACCACCGCCCTCGGCCATGGGCGCGGTGCCGGCGACGCAGATATAGGTGCCAGTTCGCACGGCGCGGGACATCCCGATCTCGGGCTCGAGGGGCGAGCCGGAGCTCACCAGGCGACGCGAAACGCTCATGATGCCACCGCGTCCTCCGAGGCCGACCGGCTGGCTTGGCTCACTCAATTCTCCCGCTAGCAGTTCGGCAGGCTCAAAGCCTGACCAGGGTGCCCGTGGGTGTCAACCAGTTAGGGTGATTACGTGAGCCTTGTCGTCGAGCAGATCTGGCGCTATCCCATCAAGTCGATCGGCGGCGAATGTCTCGAGATCAGCTTCGCTGACGATCGTGGCCTGCGCGGTGACCGGGTGTGGGCCGTGCAGGACGACGCCGGGAAGCTCGGCTCCGGCAAGGACAGCACCCGGTTCACGCGCATGCTCGGCTTGCTCGATCTGACCTCGTGCTACGTCGACGAGGCCGAACCGCCCATCGTTGTCGCGCCGGACGGCACCAAGCATCCCGTCGCGACCGGCGCGGCCGACTGCTACCTGCAGGCAATGACCGGCAACACGGTCCATGTCCGGCGAGATACCGGGATCATGCACTTCGATGAGGTCCCGTTCAGTCTTGTCGGCACCGCCACGCTCGACTGGCTGGCAGCGCAGGTCAACGTCGTCGTCGACGCTAGGCGACTCCGGCCGAACGTCGTGGTTCGAACGGAGGCTCCGTTCGCCGAGGAGAAGTGGCTCGATCGACCTGTGCGGATCGGCGGTGTGGAAGCAGTCTTCGACCGCGTCTTCATGCGCTGCGTCATGGTGAGCATGGCTCAACCTGGCCTGGAAGCCGGCGATGTGCTGAAGCAGATTGGTCAGCGCGGCACGCCGTGCTTGGCGATCGGCGGGTTCATTCGCGAGCCCGGAACTATGCGCGTCGGCGACGAGATAGCGCTTCCTTAGCGAATCGTCGTCGTGGTTCGCTACTCCCGTGACGACACTCGAGGACGCGCACGACGTCCTGTCCGCACTGCGACTGGGCTGGGCCGTCGCTGAGTTGCGCGGCCGGAACAGGCCAGCCGGGCCGCTTGGCGACGGCGCGCAACTGCCCGACCGCGTCGACCATCCGCTGCCGTTACGTATCGAGCGCGGGCCGACCGAGCTTCGGATCGCAGCTCAGGCCGTCGTGGCGGCGCTAGCCAGGGCGCTGCACGTCGATCACGCCGACGGCCGTCCGAGCTTCGGTCGGGCACTCGACGATCAGGCCAAGCTCCTCGGTCACACCCGGGCGCCCACCGCGTCAACCGCGCTCCAGAGTGCGCTGGATCTGCTCGAGGCAGACAACCTCGCCGAGGCCCTCGAAGTCCTGCGGAAGGGCCAGGAGGCGCAGTGCGCGGTAGTGAAGGGCCGGATCGCGGCGGTGGCGGCCGCCAGGAAGGCACTTGCTCGTGCCGAGAAGGCAGCTGCCGGTGAGCATCGATCACGGGAACTGGTGGAGGCAGCCAGGCGAGCAGCAGAAGTGCTGCCCGTGGACACAGGCACCGTCGCCGGCGAAGCGCACGGGCTGGCCGCACTTGACGAGGTCATCGATACGCTCGTGCAGACAGGCAGTGCGACCGTCGGCATCGAGGCCATCCAGCAGCGCCAGCATGCGATCGCCACGGACGCGGCCATGCTCTGGGCGAGCCTGGCCGACCTTATCTGGCGGTTTGACGCCCACCTGCAGGACCGCCTTAGCGCGGTGTCTGAGACCCAGGCCATCGCCTACCAGCTCGGCCGGGGTCTCGCCGAGACATACTGGGCCCTCGATCCCGACGCCCTGCACGGGACGAAGAGCTGGACCTTCCTGCTGAGCAAGGACCGATGCAGCGAGCTCTGTCGCCTGGTCGGCCGGCTGTCCGAATATCTCCATGAGTACACCGGCCCTGCCATCGCTGGCTCAGTCGAGGTCTGGAAAGACGTCGTCAAGACGCCTGACTGGCTCGGCGACCGGCGCAAAACCCAGCAGGCGCTGTACCGGCAAACCCGGCGCTGGTTCGAGCTGCTCATCCTTGGCCAGAACCCGACAACCCTGGTCCGGCCCGGGGCCGTCATGACGGACTACCGGGCGCTCCTGCGGGCCATGCGGTCGTTCTGGCCACAGCTCGTCGGCGTAGCCATCGGGCTTGGGTTCCTGGTCGCGCTCCTGATCCTGGTCAGCATTGGCAGCGGCCCGGCGTGGGCAAAGACCGTCTCCGGCATACTCGGCGTGGGCGGACTCTCGATAGCGGGCCTTACCGGCGCGCTCA
>Ga0070707_100005476_pt1 | contig 11869 bp, 9 predicted proteins | sample KBSK5502metaG_FD_65468 | JGI IMG/M metagenome (GOLD analysis project Ga0070707, IMG submission 65468) | Corn, switchgrass and miscanthus rhizosphere microbial communities from Kellogg Biological Station, Michigan, USA - KBS K5-50-2 metaG | ecosystem: Host-associated > Plants > Roots >... | reverse complement strand
ACTCGGACCACGGCTTCCGGGTCGTCGCCGTTTACGTGGAAGATCGGCGCCTGGATCGTGCGGGCCACGTCGGTGGCGTACACGCTTGACCGCGAGGAACGCGGATCGGTGGTGAAGCCGACCTGGTTGTTCACGACGATGTGCACCGTCCCACCGGTGCGGTAGCCGCGAAGCTGGGAGAGCTCGAGCGTTTCGGCGACCACGCCCTGGCCCGCGAACGCCGCATCGCCATGGACCAGCACCGGCAGGACGGTGAAGCCGGGATCGCCGATGTCCAGCACATCCTGCTTGGCCCTGACCACGCCCTCCAGCACCGGGTCCACGGCCTCGAGATGGCTCGGGTTCGCGACCAGGCCGACCGGGATCGTCCTGCCGTCGGCGGCGGTGTACTGACCGTCGGCGCCCAGGTGGTACTTGACGTCGCCGGAGCCGTGCGTGCTGCCAGGATCGACGTATCCCTCGAACTCGCTGAAGATGTGGGCGTAGGACTTGCCGATGATGTTCGCGAGCACGTTCAGCCTGCCGCGATGGGCCATCCCGATGACAGCCTCGTGCAGCCCCGCCTTGGCCGCCTCGTTGAGCACGGCGTCGAGCAGCGGGATCAGCGACTCGGCTCCCTCGAGCGAGAACCTGCGCTGGCCGACGAACTTGGTCTGCAGGAACATCTCGAACGCCTCGGCGACGTTCAGCCTGGACAGGATCCGCATCTGCTCGTCATGATCGGGGTTCCGGTGTGGCCGCTCGACCCGATCCTGCAGCCAGGCGCGTTCGGCCGGGTTCTGGATGTGCATGTATTCCAGGCCGACCGTGCGGCAGTAGGCGTCCCGCAGCACGCCGAGTATCTCCCGCAGCAGCATCCGCGGCTTGCCGCCGAAGCCACCAGTAGCGAACTGGCGCTCGAGATCCCATAGCGTCAGGCCGTGCTGGTTGATGTCCAGGTCAGGATGCTTGCGCTGGGTGTACTGCAGCGGATCGGTGTCGGCGAGCAGGTGGCCGCGCACCCGGTAGGCATGGATCAGCTCGTGCACCCTGGCGGCCTTGCTGATGTCGTTCTCGTGCCCTGCCGGGATGTCGCGGACCCAGCGGACCGGCTCGTACGGAATCCGCAGCGCGGTGAAGATCTGCTCGTAGAACTCCTGCTCGCCGAGCAGCAGGCCGCTGATGATCCGCAGGAACTCGCCGGACTGCGCGCCCTGGATGATCCGGTGGTCGTAGGTGGACGTCAGCGTGACCGTCTGGCTGATGGCCAGCCTGGCCAGGGTCTCGGCGGACGCGCCCTGGTAGGCGGCCGGGTATTCCATCGCGCCGACGCCCACGATGCAGCCCTGTCCCGGCATCAGCCTGGGCACGGACTGGACGGTCCCGATCGTTCCCGGGTTCGTCAGGCTGATGGTGGTGCCGGTGAAGTCGGTGACCGAGAGCTTGCCGTTCCTCGTTTTCCGCACGGCGTCCTCGTAGGCCAGCCAGAACTGGCGGAAGTCCATCTGCTCCGCAGCCTTGATGTTCGGCACCAGCAGCTGGCGGGTGCCGTCGTCCTTGTGCACGTCGATCGCCAGGCCAAGGTTGACGTGCTCGGGCCGGATCAGGACGGGCTTGCCGTCCACCTCGGCGTACGCGTCGTTCATCTCGGGCGCCGCCGCGAGCGCCTTGATGATCGCGTAGCCGATGAGATGGGTGAAGGAGACCTTGCCGCCGCGGCCGCGGCGGAGATGGTTGTTGATCACGATCCGGTTGTCAATGAGCAGCTTGGCCGGTACCGCGCGCACGGACGTGGCTGTCGGCACCTGGAGGCTGGCCTCCATGTTGGCGACCGTCCGCGAGGCGGCTCCGCGCAGCCTGATCTCGGCTGCGCCGCCACGAGCCTGCTCGGCTTGGACACCTTCGCCGTTGAGCGTCGGGGTGCCATGGGCGGCCTGCCCGGCCTGGGCAGTCTGCCCGGCCTGCGCAGCCTGCCCGGCCTGCGCAGCGTGCCCGGCCTGCGCAGCGTGCCCGGCCTGCGCAGTCTGCCCGGCAGTGGGCGCCTGGGCGTCCTTGGTGGCATCAGCGGACGGCGAGGGTGCCCTGCGAGGCGGCGCGGATGTGCTGCCTAGCGCGGCCGCCGGAGAGCTTGGCGCGGCTGGCGCAGCTGGCGCGGTGTGCGTTGCAGCCCTCACGGGGGGAGGGGGGGTGGCCGGACCGCCCGGCCGCTGATCAGGAGCCTGGCCGTAGGACGGGGCTTGCGGCCTCCTGGCGTCGGTGGGCTCCGGCCGGTAGTCGGCGAAGAAATTCCACCAGGCCCGGTCGACCGAGCCGGGATCGCGTAGATACTGCTGGTAGAGCTCATCCACCAGCCACTCGTTGGGCCCGAAGTCGGCACCCGGCCTCCGCCTGGCGTCCGGACCTCGCTGCTTCGTTTCGGCGTCCTGCTCGCCGGTGTCCTGTTCGCTGCTAGGCGGCTCACCGCTCCCGCCTGAGCGGTGATCTGGTGCAGCGGCATTCGCGGGCGCGCGCGAGAACTCGGCAGACACGGCCGACATCGCCTCTTCCGGAGCTTGATTAGTTCGAGGACCCCTGCTGGCAAGGCTACCCGGGGGAACGCACCAGCCTGATCCCAGCCTAACCCGGCATCCGCGCCCTGCCATGGGGTTCGTTCCAGTTGATTTGCGGGCCAATGGGTACTATGCCGTATTTGGCGCTCGTGGTAATCCATTCGGCCGATTGGTAGTAGTGCCGCTTGATCTGCCTGAGGTCCGTGGTCTCGCCGAAGCCCGGGTGGTTGTACAGGTCGCGGGTGTAAGCCCACAGGTGCCGGTAGTCGCTCAGCCGCCGCAGGTTGCAGTTGAACTTGTGGTAGTAGACGGCGTCGAACCTGGCAAGCGTGGGATAAAGCCGGACGTCGGCCTCGGTCAGCAAGTCGCCGAGCAGGAAGCGGCGGCGGGCCAGTCGCTCGTCGAGCGCATCGAGGGTGGTGAATACGGCCTCGACGGCTTGCTCGTAGCTGGACTGAGTGGTCGCGAAGCCGGCCTTGTAGACGCCGGCATTGACCGTGTGGAAGATCAGCGTCGCGAGCGACTCGATCTCGCGGTGCCGGGCCGCCGGATAGAGGTCGGGCGCTCCCGGCTTATGGAATGGCCTGAACTCGGTCTCCAGCATGACGGTGATCTGGCCCACGTCGTTGCTGACGACCCTGCGGGTCCGCAGATCCCAGATCAGCGGCACGGTGAAGGAACCCTGGTAGGAGGGATCGGTCGCCAGGTAGAGATCGGACAGGAACCTGGCGCCCGTCAGCGGGTCGCCGCTGTCGTCGGTGAATCTCCAGCCGTGCTCGTCCGCGACCGGGTCGGTCAGGGTCAGCCCGATGACGCGGTCCAGGCCGAGCAGGCGGCAGGCGATGAGGGCCCGCTGGGACCACGGGCAGCCCAGCGACGCATAGAGCTGGTATCTCGATGCTTCTACCGGGAATTCGCTCGACCCGTCCCTGGTGATCCGGCTGGTGAACGTGCCCTGGCGGCGGATGAGCCCGCCGGTGATCGCAGGTAGGCTGCCTGTGCTCGGTGCGGAGTCGCTGGGGGTGTAGGTGAAGCCGGTGTTGCCAGGCGGCGTGCTTGCCGGCCATGGCGGCTCGCTGTGGCCCTGCGGCTCGAGAGGGCCCAGCGGCTCGAGACGGCGCTGTGGCTCGAGACGGCGTGCTGGCTCCGCGCGTCGCTGTGGCTCACTGTGGCCGTGTGGCGGCCTGCCGCGTGGCGCGTCGACACGGCCGTGGGACGGCCTGCCGCGAGGAGGCGGTTCGCCAACGGCCCCGGGCGATCTGTCACCGGCCCCCCAGGGCGGGCCGTCGGCCTGCAGGGCCGGACGCGCTCCGATCCAGGAAGGCCGCTTTGACATCGCGGACATCGGGCGTCTCCCTCCCCGAAGACGGGTGCTAGGACGCATTATGTCCAACTAGATCACAACCAGTGACCGGATGGAGCAGCAACGCGCAGGTCAGCGTGACCTGGGCCCGGCTGGATCCGGCCGGGGCGGCCGGGTTGCCGCGAGGCTGGGGCAGGCGGTGGACGGAGGTACGTGCGGTGGCCAGTATCGTCAGCGGGCTGACCGCGGCTCTGGGGCACATGAGCGGCTGGGTGGCGATCACCCTGATCGCGGTGCTCGTCTTCGGCGAGACCGCGATCTTCCTGGGCTTCGTATTGCCGGGGGAGGCGGCGGTCGTCTTCGGTGGCGTGCTCGCGAGCCGGGGCCACCTGTCGCTGCCCCTGCTGCTCGGCGTCGTGGTCGTCACCGCCGTGACCGGGCCGATGGTCGGGTATGAGGTCGGCAAGCGGATGGGTGACCGGCTCTTCACCGCGCGGACGCTGCGCCGGGTTTCAGGCCCCCTTGACCGGGCCAGGACCACGTTGCGTGACCGGGGCGGGGTCGCAGTCCTTGGCGGGCGTTTCCTGGCGATCGTGCGCGCGCTCATGCCGGCAGCAGCCGGCGCGGCGGAGATGCCCTACCGGGTATTCACGATTCACAACCTGCTCGGAGGGGTGGTCTGGGGGGTCGGTTACAGCCTGCTCGGGTATCTGGCCGGATCGGCCTACGTGGTCGTTGAGCGCACGGTCGGCGTGGGCCTGGCGATCGCGGTGGCGGCCGTTGTCGTCGCGGCCGCGACGGTGTGGGCGTGGCGCAGGCACCGGCGCATCGCGGTGAGCCCGCTCGAGATCGACCCCGCGGGAGAGGCGGAACCGGACGCTCTGGCGACTGACCCGTCAGACGGCTAGCCCTCAGACGGCTAGCCGTCGGGCGACCGGCCCGCCAGCAGCCCCGTGGGACGATGAGTCAGGCGCTTACAGTCTCGTGCTTTCGCTCGAAGATGTCAGGGCGCCTGTGCTGCAGCGATGGCAGGAAGGCTCTGACCCGGCTGGTCATCTCGGTATCCACCGCGCCAGCGACGACCGCCTCGGCCGAGCCGAGGTCGAGCCTGACGGCGCCCATCGGATCGACGAGCAAGCTCCTGCCCACCCCGGTGGGGGCCGAGGTCGGTGGCTCGTGCGGGTCGGGCACCTGACCTGCGGCCGCGACCCAGATCGTGTTCTCGATAGCGCGGGCACGGACCAGCGTGACCCAGTGCTCCTCCTTGAACAAGCCCGCTGCCCATGCCGACGGGATGATGATCAGGTCGGCGCCGCGCGCGGCCAGTTCCCTGGCGAGTTCGGGAAAGCGAACGTCATAGCAGGTGAGGAAGCCGACTTTGAGGCCAGCGAGTTCGGCGGTTACGACCTCGGACCCGGGTGCGATGGTCTCGGACTCCCGCGTGCCGAGCGCGTCGAAGAGGTGAATCTTGCGGTAGGCCGCCACCAGGTTGCCGGCCGAGTCGAAGGCGACGGTGGTGTTGTACACCCGGTCGTCCGGTGCTTGCTCGAAGACTCCGGCGGCTAGCGCGACGCCGCTGCCGCTGGCCGCGGCCGACAGCCCGGCGCAGAACGGGCCGTCCAGCGGTTCCGCGACCGTCCGGAGGTCGGCGGAGAACCTCGCCTGTGTTCCCTCCGGGAAGACCGCCAGATCAGACCCCTGCTGCCTGGCGCAGGTCAGTGCGGATTGAACCCGGCTGAGATTGACCGCCGGCTGGGTACTGGCCGGAATCTGGCATAGAGCGACGCGCATGACCGAAGCGTACTTCGCGGAGCTGCTTTCCGGCAGGGATGGGTGCGAGCCCGATCGGCCGCGCCTCGCGCACCAAGTCCGTGCGCGGCGCTCTGGATGCGGGGCGCAGTGACCAGCGCTGCCGCGCCGACCGCTCCGCCGGGCCCGCGTGGTCCGCCGCCCAGTCGGGCAGCGGGAGGATGCGCTCGGAGCGGAAGCCGAGCAATCGGCGTGCCGCTCGGGCGGCCGCGCCAGGTGCGTGGCGGGAGAGGCTGCGCGCTGCCTCCTCGCGCCGGCTGGCGATGCTCACGACGATGATGGCGGCGAATGGAACTCCCACCGCGATCACCGCGATCGCCAGTCCGGCGGCTACCCAGATCTGATGCATGTGTCCTCCGTTCGTTGACGCGGATGTTCTGACCGATCGCGGGGCCGACGCGTCGTGCTGCCTGGCCCGGGAGCTTTACTCACCGTCACTCTCCGTTTAGCATCGATCCAATGTTCCGACTCATCTAACTCATACCAAACAGTTGGCTGTTTCAAACGATCTGCAAGGCTGGAAGTAGCTAACTGGCTGGTGACATTCGCGGGACCGCGAGGGAGGTACGCCATGGCCCCGGCTAAGTACCAGCAGATTGCCGACCGATTGCGCGACCAGATCGACAGCGGTGCCCTCCAGCCTGGGGAACGGCTGCCCAGCGAGCCCGACCTGGTCAGGCAGTTCGACGCCTCGCGTAACACCGTGCGGCTCGCACTCGCGCTGCTGACCAATCAGGGCCTGGTCGTGACCAGGCAGGGGCTAGGAACCTTCGTCACCGAGCCGGCCAGGCCGTTCACGGCGCTGCTGTCCAGGGTGACAGCGCAGCCGCCGGTCCAGGGCACGTCGACCGTCCTTCCCGAGGTCAGTCGCAGCGACGCCGAGGCGGAGACCTCACGGCAGATCGTCGAGAAGTCGCCGGCCTCGCCAAGCGTCGCGGAGAAACTCGAGATCGCGCCGGGGGATCTGGTCGTCGTCCGCCGCCGGAGCGGGACGATCGGCGGCGTGCCCTGGATGATGATGGCGTCGTACTTCCCGCTCGATATCGCCGCAGGCACGCCGCTTGAGCAGGCGGGCGAGATCGCGAACGGCAGCATCAAGCTGCTCGCCGACCTCGGCTTCCCTCAGGCTGGCTTCGTCGACGAGATTGGCGCGCGGATGCCGAACACGAGGGAATTCACGTTCTTCGGCCTGTCCACGGGGACCCCGGTCGTAGTAGTGAACCGGACGGCGTACACGCAGGACCGCCCGATCAGGATGACGAGGTACGTCTACCGTGCTGACCGGGTCAGGCTGACCCACGAAGTCGGCAACCTCCCGACGAGATACCACAGCGGCTGACCGTTGCCGCTCTCGCACGCCCAACGGCGTGGCTCACGTCCTGGCGAGCGCGACGAGCCCGGGCACGAACACGCTCGCTCGGGCGGGATGTGAATGGCGCCTGGGCGGCAGAGCTGTCCTAGCTTTACTCGCTCAGGCTCAAGGCGGCCTTCGGGCAGGACCGGACGGCGTGCCTGACCGAGTCGGCCAGCGCGGGCGGAACGTCGCCGACCTTGATATGCAGGATGTCTTCGTCGTCGACCTCGAAGACCTCAGGAACCAGCCCCTGACAGACCGCGTTGGCCTCGCAGGCGTCACGATCGACTTCCACTCTCACCGCAGGCCTCCATCATCGGCGCACTTCCGTTCGTACCTACCTTATTGTCACCCGGGCCATTGCCCCTGGGTCGCCAGCCACGTCCGCCTGTGGCATCGCTGCCGAGACGGCAGACTGTCGACATGAGCTACGTCCTGCCCGATCAGCACAGGCGCTCCGCCGAGGCGGCCCGGGGGTTCATGCCTCCGGCCGAAGGCGAGGCGCTCTTCGCGACCGCTGCCGCGTATGCCCACGTCGGGCCGATCGTCGAGGTCGGAACCTATTGCGGCAAGTCCACCATCTACCTGGCCGCGGCGGCGGAACAGACCGGCCAGCTAGTGCTCACCGTCGACCATCACCGCGGCTCAGAAGAAAACCAGCCAGGCTGGGAGTATCACGACGCCGAATTGGTCGACCCTGCCCTCGGGCTGCTCGACACGCTGCCGTGGTTCCGGTCCACGCTCGCCAGGGCCGGGCTGGAGGAGCACGTCATCGCGATTGTGGGCCGGTCAGCAACCGTGGCGAAGCTCTGGCACGAGCCGCTTGGAATGCTGTTCATCGACGGCGGTCACACCGACGCGGCCGCCACTGCCGACTACGAAGGCTGGGCGCCACGGATTGGCCGCGGCGGTGGGCTCGCCATTCACGATGTCTTTCCCGACCCGGCAGACGGCGGCCAGGCCCCTTACCGGGTCTACCTGCGGGCGTTGTCATCCGGCGCCTTCAAGGAGGTCGGCGTCCACGGCTCGCTCCGCGTACTCGAGCGGATCGGCGCCGGCATCGCCTAACCCGATTCAACAGCGATGGCCCACGGACGTTCAGAGAAGACGGTTGATGGGCCATCGCTGTTGAATGAGGGGTGCGGGCGAGGGCTAGACCAGGTCGGGAATGCCGTCGGGGGCCGGGTCACGGGGATCGCAACCGCAGGCGGTGTCGCCTGCGCGCATGACAGCTGCCGGATCGGCGCCGACGTCGCGGAACAGCGACGAGCCGCGGGTCGCGCCGCAGAGCGTGTCGGCCGCGAGCACGATCGCCGCCGCCGTGTAGCTGCTCTGCTCGTCCGGGTAATGCCGCTGCGTCGCGTACTGCCAGCCGGTCCAGTAGGCGCCGCTCGGATCGCGGAGCAGCTGGATCTGATCGAGCAGGTCAAGCGCGCCTGGTCCGTCGCCGATCGCGTCGAGCGCGATCGCGAGCTCGGCCGTCTCGGCTGCCGTAACCCACGGCTGGTCGTGCACGCAACGCACCCCGAACTCCGGCACCACGTAGGTGTCCCAGCTCTTGTCCAGGTGAATCTTCGCCGCTTCGCCGCGGACCGGCCCGCCGAGGACCGGGTAATACCAGTCCATCGAGAACCGGCTCTTGTCGGCGAAGGCGTCCGGGTGGCCTGCCACGGCATGTGCGAGCAGATCCGCGGCTAGCTCCCAGTCCGGCTGGGGCTCGGCCAGGTACTCGGCCAGCATGATCGCGCAGCGCAGGCTCGAGTACATGCTGGAGCTGCCTGCGAGGAGGGCGTAGCTATCCGGGGCACCGTTGGCACCGCGCCGCCAGATGATCTCGCCGCGCGGCGCCTGCAACCCGAGCACGAAGTCGATGGCGGCCCTGACCGTCGGCCACATCCGCTGGGCGAACCCCTCGTCCCGGCTGACCAGCAGCTCATGCCAGACGCCCACGGCGCAATAGGCCGCGTGGTTGCTCTCGGTTGTCAGGTCGGTCTGGTCCGCCGGCATCTGCTTGAGCCACGAGCCGTCGGCGCGCTGGTGCACCCGCAGCCATTCGTAGGCGCGCCGGCACGCGTCCCGCTGCCCGCAGACGCTCAGCGCCATCGCGCACTCGACGTGGTTCCAGGCGTCGACATGGCCGTCAGGCCAGCCGATGGCTCCGTCGGGATGCTGGACCGCCGCGATGGCGTGACCGGTGCTGATGATCTGGTCGGCGCTGAGGATGCCGGCGACCTCGGGCACCCAGGCGGCCGCACGGGACCGCTGCGAGCTTTCAGGCTGCAACATTCTTATCCGCGTACACGACAAGGCTCTTACCGATCAACGGGTTCAGGGCCTGATCGGCGATCCGGGTGAGGGCTGGCTTGCGCATGATGTCCCAGACGAGAAGCCGGTGGAAGGCGCTGGCCAACCGATGATCGTCATTGCGCACGCCGACGGCGCACTTTACCCACCAGTACGGCGAGTGCAGCGCATGAGCATGGTGATGTCCGGTGACGGTCAGGCCAGACCGGGTGAGCTTGGTGACGAGCTCGCGGCGCGTGAAGATCCTGATGTGGCCGCCCTCGTTGTTGTGGTACTCGTCCGAGAGCTGCCAGCAGATCCGCTCAGGCAGCCAGGACGGCACGGTTACCGCTGCCATGCCGCCAGGTCGCAGCACCCGGGTGATCTCGTTCATCGCGCTCTGGTCGGCAGGCAGGTGCTCGAGCACCTCGGCGGCGATGACCTTGTCGAACGAGCCGTCGGGGAACGGGATACAGGTGGCATCGCCGGTGACCGCTTGGCCCGAGGCGCCGTCGGGAATCTCGCCGACCTCGGCCATGGCGGCGAACGTCGCCGTGACCCGGTCAAGCTCGGAGCGGTCGGTATCCATGGCGACCACCTGGGCGCCACGGCGGGCCGCCTCGAACGCGTGCCTGCCACCGCCGCAGCCCAGGTCCAGCAGCCGGTCTCCGGGCGAGATCGGCATCCGGCCGAAGTCAACGGTCAGCATCGGCGGCTCCGGGCGGAGGGTCTCCGGCGGCAGCTCCGGCCGGAGGCTCCCCGATGGCGGCTCCGGGGGGAGGGTCTCCGGCGGCAGCTCCGGCCGGAGGCTCCTCGGCGGCGGCTCGCGCGGCGACCGCGCGCCGGTACTCGGCCACGGTTGCCCTGGCCACGGCGGGCCAGGCGAACCGCTGCTGCACCCGCTCGAGCGCGGCAGTTGCGAGCCGCTCACGTTCGGCCGGCGAGTCCTGCAGCCGGCGCAGCGCCGCGGCGAGTTCTTCGGCGTCGCCGGGCGTGACCAGGCAGGCCGTGTCGCCGGTCACCTCCGGCAGGGCGCCGGTCCTGCTGGCCACCAGCGGGGTTCCCGACGCCATGTGCTCCACCGCGGGAAGCGAGAAGCCCTCGTAGAGTGACGGCACGACCGCCACCTCGGTGCTCGCCATCAGCTCGGCGAGCTGGGTGTCGCTGATGCCGGTCACGAACCGCACCCGGTCGCCAAGCGACAGCTCGCCGATCAGCTTCTCGGTCGAACCCCCGGGAGCCGGCTTGCCGACGACAGTCAGCGATGTGTCCCGTTCGGTCGAAAGCTTGGCGAACGCCCGGAGCAGGGTGGGAATCCCTTTCACGGGCGAGTCGGCACTAGCCACGGCGATGATGCTGCCAGGCAGCCGCCGCGCGGGCCTGGGGTGGAACAGCCGGGTATCCACTCCGAGCGGGATCACCCTGACGTTGCCCGGCGCCACCTTGAAGTCGCGGATGATGTCCGTACGCGAGGACTCAGAGCCCGTCATGACCACCCCGACCCGCCGGGCGACCCTGGCCTGCATCCGGACGAAGGAGTACCAGCGCCGCTTGGTGAGCCTGGACCATCCTCTGGCCTGGGCGAGCTCGATCCTGCGGTCCACGCTGATCGGGTGGTGGATGCTGGTGACGAGCGGCAGGCCAAGGCGCGGTATCCCGAGCATGGCGTAGGCCAGCACCTGGTTGTCGTGGACGATGTCGAAGTCGGCGCCGCGGGTGCGTAGCTTGCGCAGCGCCCTGATGGAGAAGGTGAGCGGCTCGGGAAAGGCGGCGCTCCACATCATGGCGACCTCGAGCGCGTCGATCCAGTCGCGGTATTCGCCGGGCCTGGGCGTGCGGAACGGGTCTTCGTCGCGGTACAGATCCAGGCTCGGCACGGTCCGCAGCGCCGGCCCCGGCTCAAGCTCGGGATACGGCTGACCGGAGAAGACCTCGACGTGGTGCCCGAGCGCGGCCAGTTCCCTGGAGAGATGACGCAGGTAGATACCCTGGCCGCCGCAATGGGGCTTGCTCCGGTAAGAGAGCAGCGCCACCCGGAGCGGCCGGTCGTCCCGGTCATCGGTCGCCGTGGTCACGCGGGTCTGCCTCCTCCTCGCCGGCGCTGGCCGCGGCGTGCCGGTCGAGGCCGATCCGCTGACCCTGCTCGCAGCGACATTATCACTGGCCACGCTGGGGAACCCACGTCCCAGACCGGTCTAGCCTCGGGCAAGTTTGGGCAACCGTTATAGGCCGGTCCGGTCCGAGATGTCACCCCCAGCGGTCACGTGCCGATATGCTGCCGCGACGAGGCCGGTAGCCTGGCGCGCAGCCGGCACCGCGCGCCTGGCTGCGGCCTGACTGGCCACAGAACCTGGAGGCAATCCTGTCCCGACGAGCACTGATCACCGGCATCACCGGCCAGGACGGGTCGTATCTGGCTGAGTACCTGACCACCCAGGGGTACGAGGTCTTCGGCCTGGTTCGCGGCCAGCGGAACTCCCGGGTGCGCCAGCTGAGGCAGCTGCTCGGCGACGTCAGGCTGATCCGGGGTGACCTGCTCGACCAGGGGAGCCTGATCTCGGCGGTCGAGCGCGTGCAGCCCGACGAGGTGTA
>Ga0070707_100005475_pt1 | contig 11870 bp, 10 predicted proteins | sample KBSK5502metaG_FD_65468 | JGI IMG/M metagenome (GOLD analysis project Ga0070707, IMG submission 65468) | Corn, switchgrass and miscanthus rhizosphere microbial communities from Kellogg Biological Station, Michigan, USA - KBS K5-50-2 metaG | ecosystem: Host-associated > Plants > Roots >... | reverse complement strand
AGCGGGCGTGTGGCCCAGGATGGAACCCATGGCCGATCAGCCCCCGAGCACGCCGGGGGCCGAGCCCGAGACCGAGCCCTCGCCGGGGCCCGAGCCGGAGCCACCCGTACCTGCGGCACGCCCCCGCAGCCTGTGGCGGCATCGCGACTTCATGCTGCTCTGGACGGGCCAGTCGGTCAGCGAGATCGGGTCCGCGGTCACCGTGCTCGCGCTGCCGCTGGCGGCCGTCGTGCTGCTGCACGCAACGACCTTCCAGGTCGGACTGCTGTCCGGGGCAGGAACGGCCAGTTTCCTGCTTGTCGCGCTGCCCGCCGGACTGGTCGTCGACCGGGTCGCCAAACGCCGGCATCGGCAGCGTCGGCGGGATTCTCGGCGGCATGCTGTCTGGGCGCCTCACGAGGTGGATCGGGTCGGCGCGGATCATCTGGGTCTCGGTCGGCGTGTTCGGCCTCATCCCGATCCTGATGCCGCTGGCCGATCCCGGCCCGAGGCTCGTCCTGTTTCCCATCGCCTACGCCGGGCTCACCTTCATGGTCGTCGTGTACAACATCGCCCAGCTCACCTACCGGCAGCTCATCACGCCGCCGCACCTGCTCGGACGGATGAACGCGGCGATGCGCTGGATCGTCTGGGGAACGCTGCCGCTCGGCGGTGTGCTCGGCGGTGTGCTCGGCGGCGTTCTCGGCGTCAGGCCAACGCTCTGGATCTCGGTCGTCGGCGCGTGGTCGGCAACGCTGTGGGTGTTCTTCTCGCCGCTGCGCCGGATGCGCGACATCCCCGAGCACTCGGTCAGCTCGCCGACTGCCTCGGGCGACGAGGACCTGGCCAAGGCGACCGTCAGCTCCCGCCCACGCCCAGGATCGTGAGCAGCACGAGGACGATCGTGGCGACCGCGAACAGGCCGTGGCCAATCACGACGGAGACCGGGAAGTGCCGTTCTGGCGGAACGGTCAGCTCGCGGGCCCGCGCCGCCTGGCCTTGCGCGCCGGAGACGGCCCACGCGTCGCTCGGCGTCCATGCGTCGCGCAGGCCGCCCTGCGCCGCGGCGGACCTGGTCATGACCGCCGCCGACGGGGTGAGCGGTCCCGCGCGGTAGACGCCGATCCAGCGCACGGCCATGGTCAGGCCGAAGCTTGCGACGAAGGCGAGGATGGCGATCGCCGCCCACTCGAACACGTCCTTGCCGGTGATCAGGTACATGATCCAGACGACCAGGCCGCCGACCGCGAGCAGGACGTGGCCGGAGACGACGGGGACGGGCAGCCGGGTCGCCGCGGCTCGCTGAAAGTCCGGGTCGTACTCGATGAGCCAGATCGCGAGCAGATAGAGTCCGCCGAGCGCTGTGACGATCCACGTGATAAGAGCGAAAACCGGCATGTGAATCCATCCCGAACATGGGTCTTTCCTGCCTCAACGTCTCCACCGAGACTCACGTCAAGACCACTCGAGAAGTTCACCACGATGCGAAGCAGTTCGTATGCAAAATGTGAATGACGCCGCGAATGGCATGGCCCCGGCGCGGGCTGGCGCGGGCTGGCGCGGGCTGGCGCGGGCTGGCGCGGCCCGCGGCTAGCCCGACGCGGCCTCGAATTCGTCGACGATCCGGCTCGCAAGCGCGAACGACGAGGTGGCCGCGGGCGACGGAGCGTTGCGCACGTGCGTCGCGCCCGGGGTTTGAGCGATCACGAAGTCGTCGACCAACCGCCCGTCTCGCCCGACGGCTTGCGCCCTGACGCCGTAGCGGGCGCTGCGCTCGATGGGCATCGAGCTGATCGCCGGGACGTACTGAGCACATTTTTCAACGAAACGCCTCCGGCTACTCGCCATTGCGAGCTCGGTCAGGCCGGTACGCCAGAAATTCCGCACGACCCCCCAGGTTCCCGGCCAGCTCACCGTTTCCCTCGCGTCTCTGAGCGTTTCCCGCGCGTTAATCAGCGGCTCCCTTATGCCACTCGTGAGCCGGGCCGGCGGGCGGTAGCCGTCCCTTGTGGCGACGAGCAGCGCGGTGGGCCCGAGCAGGACGCCGCCGCCGATCTGCCTGGTGATGTGGACGCCGAGGAACGGCAGCACCGGATCGGGCACGGGGTAGACCAGGCCGCGGACGACGGGCGGCCCGCCGCCGGCCAGCCGCAGGTACGCGCCACGGAACGGCACCACCCTCGGGTCGGTCGGCGCTCCGGCGGAGACGGCCAGCCGGTCCGACCACAGGCCGGCGCAGACGATGGCCCACCGGGCGCGAAACGCCCCGTCGGCGTGAATCAGCAGGGTTGACGGCTCGACGGCGGCGGACTCGCGCCGGATCGCGGTGATCTCGCGGCCGAGCGCGAACTCGACTGCCTTGCCGCGCAGTTCCGTCTCGATCGCCCTGGCCACGACGGCGAAATCGACGATTCCGGTGGCGGGGGAGTGCAGCCCGGCGACGCCGCGGCAGGCGGCCTCGATCTCGCCGATCTCCTCGGGCCCGACCCGGCGCAGCCCAGCGACCCCGTTCGCTCGCCCGCGTGACTCCAGGTCGTCGAGCCTGGGCAGCTCGCCGTCCCGCACCGCCACGATCAGCTTGCCGCAGCGCTCGACCGGGATCGCGTGCTGCTCGCAGTACTCGTACATCAGCCTCGCGCCCTCGACGCAGAGACTGGCCTTGAGCGACCCCGGCGTGTAGTAGACCCCGGCGTGAATGACCCCGGAGTTGTGGCCGGTCTGGTGCTGAGCCACCGCGGCCTGCTTGTCCACGACGAGCACGCTCGCGCCTGGCCGGCGCCGCGTGACCTCCCGTGCGACGGCGAGCCCGACTATCCCGGCGCCGACCACCGCGATGTCGTACACGCCCGCAGCCATCACGCGGCCGTCAGGCAGCGGGCTTGCCCGCGGCCAGCGCCGACAGCAGTTCGTAGCCGACGTGCGCGGCGGCGATCCCGGTGATCTGCGCGTGGTCGTAGCTCGGCGCGACCTCGACGATGTCCGCGCCGACCAGCCGCAGCGCGGCGAAGGAGCGGAGCACGCCGAGCAACTCACGGCTGGTCAGGCCGCCGGCCTCGGGCGTTCCCGTGCCGGGTGCATGCGCAGGGTCGAGCACGTCGATGTCGACGGAGACGTACGCGGGACGGTCGCCGACCCGGCCGGCGATCCGCTCGGCCATCCCTGCGACGCCGAGGCCGTCCGCCTCCGGCGCGGAGATCACCAGGAAGCCCACGTCGGAGTCCCTGGCGAGGTCGGCGTCGGAGAACAGCGGGCCCCTGATCCCGACGTGGATGCAGCCCGACGGGTCGAGCAGGCCCTCCTCGAACGCGCGCCTGAACGGCGTTCCGTGCGTGTAGGCGGCGCCGAAGTAGGTGTCCCAGGTGTCCAGGTGCGCGTCGAAGTGGATGACCGCGACCGGGCCGTGCTTGGCCGCCGCGGCGCGCAGCAACGGCAGCGCGATCGTGTGGTCGCCGCCGAGCGCCAGCAGGTGCGGCACCCGCTCGAGCAGCCCGCGCGCCCCGCGCTCGATGGTGGCGATCGCCTCGTCGATGCTGAACGGGTTGATCGCGAGGTCGCCCGCGTCAACGACCTGAAGGGTCGCGAACGGCGAGACGCCGAGCGCCGGGTTATACGGCCGCAGCAGCCGGGACGACTCCCTGATGTGCGACGGGCCGAACCTGGCGCCAGGCCGGTAGGTGACGCCGCTGTCGAACGGGATCCCGAGCACGGCGGCGTCCGCCGCCGCGACCTCGTCGATTCGCGGCAGCCTGGCGAAGGTGGCCGGGCCGCCGTACCTCGGCACCTTTGTCGCGTCCACCTGGCCGACACGGCCGCCGTCGTGAATCCGCGGTTCGGGCTCGGTCATCTCGCTCCAGTCGGTGTTTCTGGCCGTCAATGACGATCATCCCGCGCACGGGCCAAAGGCCCGTGCGCGGGATGACCTCAGCCCCCGTCAGGCCGCGGCGGATGCCGCGGCGTCAATCGCCGCGAGTTCCCTGTCGCTGGCCTCGATCGCGGCCTGCTCCGCTTCCCGGTCGAGCGACCGGCTCGCCAGCCAGTACAGCAGGCCCGAGACGAGCAGGCCGACGACCAAGGAGTAGTCGACGCCGTTGGTCAGGTGCTTGGGTACCGGGCCGGTGTACTTGAAGGGGCCGATATTCGCTATCACCATGAACGGAATCTCGGCCGCGAAGCCGGCGAAATACGCGGTCAGGCCGCGCCAGCCCCAGCGGCGGTAGACGCCGTCGAGGCGGAAGATGTCGGTGATCGCGTAGTGCCCGTGCCTGACGAAGAAGAAGTCGACCAAGTTCAGCGCGGTCCACGGCACCAGCAGGTACAGCATCAGCGTCAGCGAGTCGAGTACCGCGGTCACCGCGCTCGCCGAACTCCAGGCGCGGCCCAGCAGGTACCAGATGACCGCGAGGACCACGATCGTCGCCGCCCGCCAGAGCCTGCTGGTCTTGATCTTATTGAACGAGTCGATGCCCGTCAGCACGCTCAGCATGCCGCCGTAGGCGTTCATGCCCATCGTGGCCAGCAGCGCGGTCGCGGACAGCACCGCGGTCACCGAGCCGAGTGGCGCGGCGACATTGTCGCCGACCTTCTCCAGGCCGACGAGCCCGTCGTTCACCCCGAGCCTGGTGGCGAGCCAGGCGCCGAGCGCGATCAGCCATACGGCCGAACCTGACGCGCCGAAGAACACGGCCAAGATGATGCCCCAACGCGGGGTATTCCTCGGCATGTACCGCGAGTAGTCGGAGACGTAGGGCGCGTAGGTGATGTTGTAAGCCGCGGCGAGGGTGAACTGGGCCATGAACGCCGCGAACACGAAGCCGCCAGGATGCCTGGGCGCGGCGCCGCCCGCGCCGCCGACCAGGATGGCGACCGAGATGATCGCATAGCACGGCAGCGAGATCACCAGCAGGAACCTGAACACCCGGTGCACCCAGTCGTAGCCGAAGATCGCGAGCAGCGCGGCGAGCACGGCGGTGCCGGCGGCGACGCCCCCGGCGCTCCAGCCGAACACGGCATGCAGGCCACCGCTCATCAGAACCTGGTCGGCGACGTTGAATGCCATGTAGGTGAACAGCACCGCGAACAGCGCGACGACCACGCCGCGGTAGCCCATCTGCGCGCGGGTCTGGATCATCTGCGGCAGCCCGAACACCGGGCCCTGGGTCGCGTGGAACGCCATGAACAGCGTGCCGAACGCGATCCCCAGGAATCCGGCCAGGATGGACCAGCCAAGCGACAGGCCCAGCGCAGGGCCGAGGAAACCGATCGGGATCGTGAAGTACTGGAAGTTGCCGAGGAACCACAGCATGGTCTGCTGCCAGTTCTTGCCGTGCCGCTCGGGGTCGGGAATCCAGTCGATCGAATGCACCTCGATCTGGCCGAGGAGCGCGCCTTCGATCTCCTCGACTGGGGCATGAGTGCTGGCGTCTGTAGCCATATCGCCTCCTCGAGAGCGGGCGACTCGCCTGCCGAAGCTAGACACGACTGTGACGCGATGTTTCATGGAAGTCAACCCTTGTTTCCTGGACATTTCTGGTATCCCATTGGTGAATGCGCAGGGACAGCGCCTGACCTGCGCGCGGAGGGGAGTGGCGATGCTTCACGGCGATGACCCGCCGGATGGCGGACCGCGGATCGGCGCGCAGCTGCGCGCGGCGCGGCTGGCGTCTCGCCGGAGCATGGCCGAGGTCGCCGAGCAGAGCGGGCTGACCAAGGGCTTCCTGTCCAAGCTCGAACGCGACCTCACGAACGTGTCGGTCGCCTCGCTGATGCGGCTCTGCGACACGCTCGGCATCTCGGTCGGGTCGCTGTTCCAGGCCGCCAAGGGCGAGGTGGTCCGCAAGGGCGAGTACCCGCCGATCAACTTCGGCGGCAACGGCGTCAGGGAATACCTGCTCACCCCGGCCGGCGAGAAGCGGGTGCAGGCGCTGCTCAGCGAGATCGAGCCGGGCGGCGGCAGCGGCGACGAGCCATACTCGCTGCCGACCGACGTCGAGTTCGCGTTCGTACTCGCCGGTCAGCTCCGGATCGTGGTCGAGGGCGAGACGCTGACGCTCGACGCCGGCGACGCGTTCACGTTCCAGTCAAGCGCCGCGCACACCTTCCAGGTTCCGGCGTCGGCAGGGCCGACGCAGGTGCTGTGGGTGTTCTCGCCCGCACTGCCCGACCATGGCCTCGACGTCCAGCGGCTCGCCAGGGAGCAGGCGCAGGCCGGCGGCGCACCGTGAGACCGCAGGTGAGGCTGATCGTGATCGGCGCCGGGATCACGGGCGCCGCCTGCGCCTACGCGGCCGCGGCACTCGGCGCCGAGGTTGTGCTGGCCGACGCCGGGCTGGCGGGCCGGGCCACCGCCGCTGGCGCCGGGATCATCTGCCCGTGGGCCTCGCACGTCGACGACTCCGCCTGGTACGCGCTCGCGTCCGCGGCCGCGCGTGAGTACCCCGGGCTTGTCGCCGCGCTCGCCGGCGCCGGGCTGGGCGACGGGTCGTACCGCCGCGTCGGGGCGCTGATCGTGACCGGCGACGCGGACGAGGCCGCCGCGGAACGCGAGCGTTTGCTGGCCAGGAGGACCGCGGCGGCGGAGATCGGCGACGTCGAGGTTCTCGCCGCCCGGCAGGCGCGTGAGCTGTTCCCGCCGCTGCGGGCCGACGCGGCCGCCGCGTTCGTCGGCGGGGCGGCCCGGGTCGACGGCAGGCTGATCACGGCCGCGCTGGTCGCGGCCGCCCGCCGGGGCGGAGCCGAGGTCGTGGCCGGGCGGGCCGCGCTCGCCAGCCGACGCGGGCGGGTCGTCGGAGCGGAGATCGATGGGCGGCTGACCGAGGCCGACGCGGTCGTCGTCGCGGCCGGGGCGTGGACGGCGCCGCTCCTCGCGCCGCTCGGCGTATCCGTAAGCGTCCGGCCGGAGCGAGGCCAGATTGTGCACCTGTCGGTCGGCCCGGCTGACACGAGCCGCTGGCCGGTGGTGCTACCGGTCGGCAGTGGCCACTACCTGCTCGCCTTCGACGACTCGCGCGTCGTCGCGGGCGCGACGCGCGAGACAGGGTCCGGCTTCGAAGTCCGGGTGACGGCGGGCGGACTGCACGAGGTGCTCACGCAGGCGCTCGCGGTCGCGCCCGGGCTGGCCGCGGCGACGCACCTGGAGACACGGGTCGGGCTGCGCCCGGCCGGCCCTGATCTCAGGCCGCTGCTCGGCCCGGTTCGCGGCGTCGAAGGCCTGCTGGTCGCGACCGGCCTCGGAGCCTCGGGGCTCACGATGGGCCCGCTGGCCGGCAAGCTGGTCGCGCAGGCCGCCCTCGGCGCCGGGCCCGATCTCGACCTCGCCCCGTTCGACCCGGTCAGGTCGTGACGCTCAAGGCATCGATGATCGCGACCCGGCCGGCCAGCCCGCGCCGCTCGCAGACGGCGCGCTGCAGGTCAAGCGGCGGAACCCGGACCTGCCACTCGCGCCAGTGGATGGTCTCCAGCCTGCTCGCCGCCGTCGGACCGAAGTCCGTGACATCCGGCAGGTCCGCCTCGGCCGTCACGCCGCCCGCCCACTCGACCCTGGCGTGCAGGAAGGCGCGGCCCCACCACGCGCTGAGGTCCCACTCGCCGGCGGTCACGGGTTCTATCAGCCCGTCGGCGAGCAGGTCTCCGGCCCTGACCGAGTCGGCCTCCGCGATGATCAGGTCCAGGTCATGCGGGCCGATCGCAGCGCCCCTGACGCTCAGCGCGGCGCTGCCGCCCAGCCACCAGTCCACGCCCGCCGCGGCGAACCGGCGGCATACCTCGGCGAGCGCGGTCTGCCATGGGACGGGGTCCAGGTCGGCGGCCTGCCGAAGCGCGGGCAGCAGCATCGTCCTGGTGTTCGCGAACGCGTGCGAAGCCTGCTCGACCGGGACGGCGAATGATCTCCGCCAGCCGTCACCGACCCGTTCCCACCAGAGCCCGGCTAGCGCCGCAGCCAGGCGCTGGTCGACATCGAAAACCCAGAACTCGGTGCGCTCTCCGGCGCCCGCGAGCTCGAACCGCATGGTCGCTGCACCCGCCTCCCCGGCCCTCGAAGCCGGCAGTCGCCAAGCGAGCTTCGTTGGAAAGGAGCCTACGACCTGGCTCTGACAGCGAGTCCGCGCGCGGGAGAGGCCGGCGGCCGTCAGGACCCGAGGGCGGCGGGCCAATCGGCCGGGTAACCGGAGGGAAGCAGCCCGTACGGGTAGTCGCCGCGGTTGTAGGCGGCGGGAACGCCCAGCGCCTGCAGCAGTTCCTCGAAGTTCAGCCCGACCTGGGTCGGGAACGGCCCGGCACCGCTGATCGCGCCGGCCTCCGGCATCTGCGACTCGGCCGTCAGGCCCGAGGCCATCGCCCAGCCGGTCTCGATGCCGGCGCCGCCGTTGAACATGTTCGCGATGACGGCCTTCGACGTGACGGTCTCGCCGACCGCGACCGTCGGCCGGACGTCCTCGGCGACGAACACCGTCAGCCCGGCCGCTGGTCCGTCGGTGAGCTTGTAGGTGATCCAGCCGCCGCCTGGCCAGCCCACGTTGTAGCCGGACGCATTGGTGATGACCGCGTCGCCGATCGCGTAGATGGGGCCAACGCCGCCGAAGTCGACGCCCTGGTCGATGCGCTCGGGGATCAGCCCGCTGATCGCGCGCAGCGGGTTGGCGTAGACGGTCGACGTTGCGTGCTCGTGGTGCCTGTGGTGCCGCCGCCCTGACGTCGTCGTCGGCGTCGGCTGACCGGTGCCGCTCGTGCTGGCGGGGGACGGGCGCGCCGAGGTGCCAGCCCGGCCATGATGCGATTTGTGGCCGGCGGCGGCCCGTTCCGATGCGGACCGGCTCGCGGTCGGCGTGTCGGCGGACGGGCTGACGCGGATTCCGAGACCGGCTCCAGTGGACTTGTTGAGGACGGCGGCCTGGCCTACTCCGACCGGCCCAGATGCCCAGTGGGTGAGGGCTGGAGCGCCGGCCGCGATCAGGACCGCGCCGGTAACTGCTGCCGCCGCCCTGGTCGGATGGCTCTGCAGCGCGGTCGCGATCGGCGATGGCTTCCGGTGCCTGGCCGAGCTATCGGGCCGGGCGGATGTCCGTTTCTGCTTCCTGTGCTTAGCGGATCTGCTTGACACGGCTGGCCTTCGGTCGGGCGCAGAAGTTGCGCTCAGTGATCGCCCGAGGCGCTCGCTCAACCGCGTGGCTTGCCGGCTCCCGGCACCGGGTTCGGTGCCGGTTCGGTGCCGCTTCGGCGGGCCGAGTCAGCGTCACAGGCGCCGTGCAGGCCAGCCGACGGAAATAACGGCCTTCGGCTGTCACGCACGGTAGGTTGTCGGTCACCAGAATGCATCAGCGAAGGCCTCAGCGAGGCTTAAACACGAAAAACTCATGTGACTAGCTTGAATAGGCCCGATCGGGCCTATTCGGCGCGATCAAGTACCACTGGCTGATGTGGTGCATCTCCTGGCAACTCAGTCCGTCTCGTCGCTCTCGACGGCGGCGTTCGACCCCTAATTGGTTACTAATAGTCACCGTCGCGCGCGTGCCGCGGCTTTCGTGTCCATTCATTCCGGCCGTCGACTAGGTTCCCGAAGACCCCCGCCCGCAGCGAGTTCGGCAGGGAGGTTGGCGTCGCCAGAGCCGGGACCGCGCTCTCCGTCGGCTAAGCGCCCATCGCGTACGTTGACAGGTATGGAGCTACGATCCCCAATCCCGGGCCGCATCATGGTGCTGCGATGACGGCCGATCCAGCCGCCGTCGGCCTCGTCGAGCGGTCAGCGGCGGCATACGCCCGCAGCGTGCCAGAGCAGCGTGCCGACGACGGCTTCTTCGGTCCGGCCAGCGTGACCTGGCTGGCGGCCGCCGACCTGTCCGCGCCGGTTGCCGGGTTGCGCGCGCTGATGATCCAGGCGCTGCACCCGCTCGCGATGGCCGGCGTCGACCAGCACAGCGGCTGGCGCGAAGACCCGGTCGGCAGGCTTGCCGCCACGTCCGCGTACGTGGCCACGGTGAGCTTCGGCGAGCGGGCGGCGGCCGAGCGTGCGGCGGCGCGGGTACGCAAGATCCACGAGCGCGTCACGGGCCTTGACCCGGTCACCGGCCGCTCGTACGCGGCGAGCGACCCCGCCCTGCTGCTCTGGATTCACGCGGCTCTCGTCGATTCCACGATCGTCGCCAAGCATTTCTTCGGCACGCCGCTCGGCCCGGCCGACGCCGACCGCTACGTCGCCGAGATGGTGGTCGCCGCCGAGCTCGTCGGTGTACCGCGTGCGATCGTTCCCGCCAGCGCCGATCAGCTCGCCGGCTACCTCGAGTCGATGCTGCCGGAGCTGGCGTGCACGCCGGCCGCCCGCGAGTCGACGGAATTCCTGCTCGATCCGCCGGGGCTGGACGAGGATGTCGCGGAGATCTGGCGGGACATCAGGGCGGGCGTCGTCGCCTCGCTGCCGGGCTGGGCCTGCGAGATGTACGGCTTCCAGCCCGAGCCGATGACCGATCAGCGCAGGACCGACATCCGCCAGGCGCTCGGCGTCCTCGACGCGGTGTTCCTCGGCGAACCCGGGGTACTCGAGGCGCGGCAGCGGATCGCGGCGCGGGTACGGGCCGCGCGGGAATCACAGCGCGCGTGAGGCGGCGGTTGCTGATCGGGACCGCGGCGGTCGGCGGAGGCGTACTCGCAGGAATCGCCGTGGCGCGGCTCCGCCGGGCGAGACCGGTGCGGCTGCGGCGCGCACTCGCCACGCTGCAGCTGGTCGCAAGGGGCGGGGCCCGTTACGCGAGCAGCGCGCCCAGGCTGTTCGCCGCCGCAGGCGAGCAGCGCCAGCAGCTGCGCCAGGACCTCGCGCTGGAGACGGCCGAGGACGTCGCCCAGACCCTGGGGGCGATGAAGGGCGTCATGATGAAGATCGGCCAGATGGCCAGCTACGTCGATGAGGGCCTGTCGCCCAGCGTCCGGCGGACGCTGAGCCGGCTGCAGGACAGCGTCCCGCCGATGAGCGCCGAGCTGGCGGCGGGCGTCGTCGAGGCAGAGCTCGGGGTGCCGCCGGAGCGCGCGTTCGCGCAGTGGGACTCCGAGCCGATCGCGGCGGCGTCGATCGGCCAGGTGCACCGCGCGATCACGCGCGATGGCCGGGCCGTCGCCGTCAAGGTCCAGTACCCGGGGATCGCTGAGGCGATCGCCGCCGACCTGGACAACGTCGCGCTGCTGCGCCGGATGCTGCGGATCACCGCGCCTGCCCAGGACGTCGACGCGCTGCTCGCCGAGTTGCGTGAGCGCGTGCTCGAGGAACTCGACTACCGCCGCGAGGCCGCCAACCAGGCGCTGTTCGCGGAGTTCTACGACGGGCACCCGACCATTCGCGTGCCAAGGATCATCGGCGAACTCTCGACGAGGCGCGTGGTGACCAGCGAGCTCGCGGTCGGCGCCAAGTTCGGTGACCTGGTCGCCATGCCGCAGCCCGAGCGCGACCTGGCCGCCGAGACGATCTACCGGTTCGTCTTCAGGAGCCTGTACGAGCTGCATGCGTTCAACGGCGACCCGCATCCCGGCAACTACCTGTTCCACGGCGACGGACGGGTCACCTTCCTGGACTTCGGCCTCGTCAAGCACTTCGCGCCGCACGAGCTGAACCCCCTCATGCAGATGGCGCGCAACTTGTGCGTGCGCAATGACCCCGAGGAGTTCAGGCGCAGCATGGAGACCGCCGGGTTCCTGCATCCCGGCGCGCCGTTGCGCACCGAGGATGTGGTCGAGCACCTGGCCGTCTTCTACGCCACGATCCGCGAGCCTGGCCCGCTGACCATCAGGCCCGATTACGCGACGGCGGTCGTGCGCCGGTTCTTCGACGTCCGCAGCCCGGTCGCCGAGTACGTGTCGATCCCGCGCTCGTACGTCGTGCTGCAGCGGATCAACCTGGGCCTGTTCGCCGT
>Ga0070707_100005471_pt1 | contig 11873 bp, 9 predicted proteins | sample KBSK5502metaG_FD_65468 | JGI IMG/M metagenome (GOLD analysis project Ga0070707, IMG submission 65468) | Corn, switchgrass and miscanthus rhizosphere microbial communities from Kellogg Biological Station, Michigan, USA - KBS K5-50-2 metaG | ecosystem: Host-associated > Plants > Roots >... | reverse complement strand
TGTTCGTGCCCGGGGTGGGCCTGGCCGCCGGCATCGCGCTGGGCGCCGCCCTGTCCCCCACCGACCCGGTGGCCGCGCTGGCCGTCGGCGGCCGGGCCGGCCTGCCGCCCAAGCTGATCACGATCGTCGAAGGGGAAGGGCTGCTCAACGACGCCACCGCGCTGACCACGCTGACCGTGGCGGTCACCGCGGCGACCAGCGGCGGCTTCTCGTTCGGGGGCGCCATCCTGCGCTTCCTGCTCGCCGCGGCCGGAGGCCTGCTCTGCGGCGTCGCCGTGGCGATCATCGTGCGGCTGCTGCGATCCGTCGTCCGGGACCCGCTGCTGGTCAACGGCGTCTCCCTGGCCACGCCGTTCGCCGCCTACCTGCTCGGCGAGGAACTGCACGTCTCTGGCGTGCTGGCGGTCGCCGTGGCCGGCTTGATGATCGGCCACGAGTCGCCCCGCTTCACCTCCGGCGCCAGCCGGCTGCAGGCGACCGCGGTCTGGCACCTGGCCGACTTCCTGCTCCAGGGCTTCGTCTTCCTGCTGGTCGGCCAGCAGATCGCGCCGGTCATCCGCGGCCTGAAGGCGTACCCCACCAGCACGATCGTCGCCGCGGTGGCGGTCAGCCTCGGCGTCGTACTGCTGCTCCGGCCGCTGTGGCTGGCGCTCACCCAGTCGCTGCCCCGGGCGCTGCGCCGCCGCCGGGGCCGGGACATCCCGGACGATCAGTACCTGTCCGGCCGGGAGATAGGCGTGCTGAGCTGGGCCGGCACCCGGGGCGTCATCAGCCTGGCGGCGATCTTCACGCTGCCGCTGACCATCGAGGGCGGGCACCCGTTCACCGGCCGTGACCTGCTGCTGTTCTGCACCTACCTGGTGGTCGTGGTCACCCTGGTCGGGCAGGGGCTTACGTTCGCGCCAATCGCCCATGCGCTGGGGGTGCACGCCGACCCGGCCGACGCCGCCCTGGTGCGCACGCAGGCGCGGGCCGCCTCGGTCCAGGCGGGCCTGTCCCGGCTGGACCAGATCGCCGCGGACGACGCCGTGCCCGGGCCGGTGCTGTCCGCGCTGCGGGCCAGCCTGGACGGCAAGGCCAGGCGCTACCGCCTGCTGCTGGACCGGCTGGAGGGCGAGGAGGATTCGGCGCCCGCCGCCGCGTCCTCGCCGGAATACGAAGCGGCGCTGGAGGCCCGGCGGGCGGTCATCGACGCACAGCGCGAGGAACTGCTCCGCTGGCGGGACGCCGGCCACCTGCCCGACGCCAGCCTGCGCATCCTGGAGCGCGAGCTCGATCACGAGGAGCGGACGCTCCCGCCGCAGGACGGCCACTGACGGTGGCTCCTGAGGCCGCACCTGCGCTCTGGGGCGCCCAGGCAGCGGGCGGTCAAACATCGTGCCGGGGGTTTCGTTGTGACGTGCGGCGGCTACACGTCGGGTATGGACCGTGCCTTGGCCGCCCGCGAGTACGCGGGCCATCTCACCGACGCCGACCTGAGGCTGCTGGCTCCGGCTGATCCGGGGGCCGGTCCGGGGGACGGTGCGTGGCTGCGTGGCGACCCGGCGGCGCTGCTGCGGCTGCTGGAGGACCCGGGCACGTTCGGCGCCGTGCTGGGGGGAGGGCTGGGCGAGGGCCCGCGCGGCTGGGCGGTCCAGGCGTCGCCGTTCCTGATCTTCGCGCTGCTGGTGCAGCGGGCCATGACCGAGCTGGCCTCGGCCGCCCACGTGCCGGAGCGCACCGGGCCGCGCCAGCGAGTGCCGCTGTTCGACGCGCCCGCGCTGCGCGACTTTCTCGCCGACACGGCGCGGCGGCTGTTCCTGGCCGAGCTGCTGGCCTCCTTCACCCGGGTGGCCAGCGGCCGGTACCGGGTCCGGGTGGCCGGCCGGGTCCGGACCCGGCGGTTCAGCGAGCTGGACCCGGTGCGGCTGGCGGGCCTGCTGGACGCCGTACCGGAAGCCGAACGGCCCGGGGTGTACCGCAGGCTCGGCGATGTCTCGCTGTTCCTGACCGGGGTGTTTCCCGACTACGTGACGTCGCGCGCGTTCGGCCCTGTGGACGCGGGGCGGCTGCTGCGCGCGGCCGGGCTGCCCGGCCCGCAGCGGGAGCGGCTGGCCGCTGGGCCGGCCATCGACCTGCTCGAGCACCTCGGCGCCCGCTGGTACCGGGCCGCCTGCGAGCTGGCCCCGGTGCGGACGGCGCGGCTGGCCGTGGCCGGCGACGTGGCCGACCGGTTCCGGCAGGCCCGGCGGGTGCTCAACCATCTGGCCGACCGGTACCTGCTGGCAGCCGGCCAGCCCTGGTTCAACTCGCCTGGCTCCTAGCGGGGCGGAGCCGTCAAGGCGGGGTCAGGGCAGGTTGCGCCAGATGGCGGCCGAGCCCCGGCTTCTCGTATCCAGCTTCGCGAAGATATTTTCCAGGTGCCGCCGGACGGTCGGGACGGCAATCCCGAGGTGATCCGCGATTGCCCGGTCGCTTTCACCCTTGTCTACGAGCCGGATGATTTCGGTCTCCCGTTTCGTCAGCTTCGGCCCTGTCTCGCTCCTGCTGACCGCCTTGAGCGCATCGTGAGCCTTCCCCGAGAGCCAGGTAGTCGTCCATCTGTACCGCAAGCTTCTCGCCAAGAAGCAGCAGGTTCCGGCAGGTGCCGGCCCTGGCATAGCTCTTGCCAAGCGTCGCGGCCTCGGCCAGGTTTCCCAGCGCAATGGCCGTCAGGCGAGAATCCCCAGTTCCCGCCGGAGAGTGAGGCTGCGCTCGTAGGATTCCCTTGCCCTGCGGAGGTGGCCGGCATCTGTCTCCAGGCGGGCGAGGCTATCCAGTGCCACCGCCATCTCATGCAGGTCGCCGCGGCCGGCCTGATAGTCGACCGCCCGGCTGAGATACTGCCGGGCCGCCCAGTCTGGCCACGGTTTCCGGCCGCGGCGCTCAGGGCGACCAGAGCCCGGCTGGTCCACCGGGAGTCACCTATCGTGATGAAAGCCAGGGTTCGGGTGGCGTTGACGATAGTGTCATGAACTGCGCTGGCCGTCCGGGTTCCTCGCTTTCAGCAAGGAAGCGGACCGCCAGCCGGTTCCGGCAGGAGATCCCCGGTCAGGCGATGCCGCCTTCAGCGTCGGCCAGGCGGCGGTACTCAGCGGCCAGGTACGCAATCTTCCGGTCGAGCTCCGCGTCTCGCTTCGCCCGCTCGAAGCGAGATGCCTCGTCGATCCGTTCGAGCTCAGAGCGCATATGGCTCTCGATTTTGTTGAGCTCAATCTCGTCTCGGCTGGTCGCCTTCCGCTCGGCCACCTTCAAGGTGTCCGCTGCCATCCGCTCCGCGATCCTGAGCCGGAACTCCAAGATCTTGTCGTACCGCGTCATCCCGCTCATCATCTTCGACAGCACGGGAAGGCAGTCAATAACGATGATGAAGATCGCGAGCAGGACCGTTGCGGCCGCGATGACGAAGTGAGCGGAAGCCAGCTCGCCGAGAGCCTCGATGCGGTTGAGCAGGCCGATGCGCCCCCCCTGCTGCTTCTTGGTCACGACGAGATTCGCGACCGCGGTGGAGATGTTCGCCGAGTACGTCTGTGTCTGCTGCCCCGCGGTGACCGTCTGCGTCGCGATCTTGTTATTCAGGCTCGTCACTTCGTCCTGAAGTTTCGCGACGTTACTGCTGCGGGTGAAGCTGTCGGCCTTCTGCCGGTCCCGGTTGCAGTTCGGTCCCACGCCGACAACACCCGACAGGCCGGTGCCTGAGACACCATTGCACTCGTCGCGCGCGATGGTGTTGAGGTTCGCGATCTGGCTGTTGTCGGACGCGATGAGCTGATTCAGCTGGTCCCGTTGCGCCTGTTCAGAGGCAATCGCCTTGTCCGTCCCGATGGCCGGATTGCCAACCGGCACACGGAACTGGGCGCAGCCAGGAGACTGGGCGGCAGCGATGGCCGCGGCCGACGCGTCGGGCAATGGGTTGCACTGCTTGAGCTGGCTCTCGTACCGCAGCAGCGCATTGCTCTGATCGTTCTGAGCCCGTGACACGACCTCCGAGCCGAACACGGTAAGCACCAGCGGAGTCGCGATGATCACCCCGAACAGCAGCGCGAGGAAGATGCGGGGCACGAAGACATGCCACTGGCCGCTGCGGGCGCCGTGCGTGCTGGCGATAAGCCAGCGGTCGATCCAACAGATGAAGGCGCCCCAGAAGAGGGCGACGAGGACCAGCACCGGCCATATCGGCCCGAACACCTGGTCCAGCGCGTCCAGCATGGACAGCGTGGCCATTGTCGCCGTCCCGAGCACGATCGCGCCGAGGCAGGTATACCGGGCGCGTTCCTCCCACACCCGGTCGAGCAGTCGCTCGTCGACCCCGATCAGGCTCCTGAGCCACCTACCCGGGCCCTGCGAGGACGCGGCGGCCTGGGGGAAGGCGTAACCTTCCGTAGCATCGGCGGAGGGGTCGGGCCCGGCGGAGAGAACATTATGGCCATTGCCATTGGGTACTTGGCCGCCGTCGGGCGGGTAGGCACCCCCGGTGCCGTCACCGTCAGGTATCCAGCGGCCGAGGGGAATGGTCGGCCCGCTGCCTTCCCCGGGCTCGTCATCCGTGGCGCCGCTACCCGGCGGGCCGTCGGCCAGGTAGCTTTGCCCGTTTACCCGAGGGTCCTCAGCGTCCAAGGTCTTCCTCCCGCGGTTCCGGTTCGGCGTCGCGGCGAGCGCCGGGGTCACCGAGGTCGTCGGAGACGATCTCGGCTTCGATGACGTCGTCGTCGGCCCGGGCCTCAGGGCGCCTCGGCCGGGCCGCGCGCTTCGGGCGCCCCGGGCTCCTCGGGCGTTCCGGGCTCTCATCCTGGTCCTTTTCCCGCCGGGATGCGCTGGCCGAGGCGCTCTCCAGCTGCTTGGCCACGCTCCGGAGCTCGCTCATGAGGAATTCGACGTTCTGGTGGTCGGCCAGGCCGCGGTTCACGGCGGCGACGACCACTGAGGCTTGGGTCTTGAGCCTTTCGACTTCCAGGTTGTACTGCATTTCGGAGTTCTCGCGAGCGATCTGCCGCTCGTAGCGCGCCTTCTCGCGTTTCCACTCCCGCCTCTGGGCCGCGTCTTCGGCCTCCTGCTCCTGCCGTCGTTCCCGCTCGTCGTTCAGCGAGTCGGCCGTTTCCGAGATGGTGCGCTCGCCGATGGCTCCGGCGAGGATGGTGGGCATCGCGGATTCGTCCACCCCGAGCGCACCCTTGAGCCGGGCGGCTTCATCGACAGCGTGCTCGAACGAACGTGTCCGGATCATCTGGTCGTGCAGCAACTGCTGCTGCTGCAATTGCTGCTGGAACGTTTCCTTCATGTCGGTGAGCTGCTGCTGCATCTTGGCCAGGGCCTGATCGTGGCGGCGCCGTTCTAGTTCGAATTCCTCCTCGTGCCGGCGGCGGGTTTCGTCGAGTTTCGCCTTCTGCTCGGCTAGGTCGTGCTCCATCTGCTGCTGCTCCGAGGTGAGCAGCCCGGCCAGTTCCCGTTCACGCTGCTTGGTGTGCAGCTCGTCCGGGGTCATGACCTGGACGTTGCCCAGCTTGACGTCCAGTCCCCTGAACCGGGCCGGGCGGACGTTGAAGTAGGCCTTGACCTCCGACGTGGCGTTGTGCCGCACTGCGGCCACCTGGCCAAGCTGGTAGTCCTCGCCGAGATGGAAGAGCTTCTGGTGCCGGATGAGGTAATGAGTAAGCGCCGTGGTGAGGTCATGCAGGCCCGCCTCGACGACCTCTTCCGGCTTCTTCACCGTGCAGAGGAACGTCACGTGGACGACGAACTCGGCGGCGCCGGCCGACGGGATGGTCGTCTGCACCGTGATGGGAGCGTCCTCCCTCATGTCCACGACGGTGATGTTCGTCGCGTTGACGATGTGATCGTCGGTGGTCCGGCTCCGCCCGTCGTCCACGACGTAGGTACCTGCGGCCTTGTAGACCACCGCTTCATGCGCGTTCGGCAGCGGGAGCTCGCTGGCATCCCGGCGCGGCGGCACGAGTCCCATTGGGCCGCGGCGGCTGGCCTTCGGCAGGGTCCGCTGGCTGATGATCGGGTAATTGCTCATGTTATTCACCCAGCTCTCGTGGGGAGGGATGCTCAATCGCGTTGAGGAGCTTCTCGAGCAGCTCGTCGGACTCGGGGGGCTGCGGCGGGTCAGAGCGGTCGTCGCCGGGCTTACGGTCTCGCTTGCCGCGACGGTGTTCCTCGGCGACCCATCGCGCGATCTCGTGCCGGAGCGGCGCGCGCTCGAGCTCCGGCAATTCCGTGCCGATCGCCGCGCCGAGCGACCGCGCCAGGTTGCCTGGTTCCGCGGGATGCTGTGGTTTCGCCCTCACTCCGCCCGCGGGCTTGGCGATCGCCGTCACCGTGGCGACCAGCGCCCGGATGGCGCGGTCACGCCAAGGACGCAGGTAGAGGGCTCGAGCCCAGAGCGCTCCCAGGTCGGCGACGTGCCCGGCGTTGTCGCTCAGGAAAACGGCGGCGGACGGACGGCCGGTGCGGAAGTCACGCGCCGACACTAGGTCGATAACCGCTCCCAGCAGAAGGTCGGCGGACCGCCGGTCCTTCTTGTCCGCCATTCGCCGCCGCAGCTCGCGGAGCACCACCACCGCGTCGCCTCCCTGCCCCGCCAGAGTGGCGAAGAGCCGGCCGAACGCCAGGGTCACCATCGGCTCCTGCTGATCAGCCAGCTGGCCAAGCCGCTTGGTGGCCTCGACGGGATAACGCGCTCCCAGCTCGCCGCTGAACGCGATGGCCGCCAGCATGCGCTGCGTCGGCGGCCCCTGACCCGCCCACAGGATGGCGATGCGCAGCGCCAGCGGTGCCGTCTGGTCGAACATGCTCATCTGCCAGACCACGTAGACGGCCATCGTCTGCTGGCCGGCGCTGGAATCTTCCTCCGTCCACGGCTCGAGGTAGCAGTCGATGACCTCGTCCGGCGCCACGAGAGCGAGCAGAGCCAGTCCGATAGCCGCGCTGTTCATCAAGTCGGCGTGCCGCAGCGGGTCATGGTGATCGGCCTCGGCGATGCCGTTCAGCCAGCGGCGCATGCCCGTCCAGAATTCCCGGCCGAGGCTGTTCCACAGTTCGGCGATGACGTATCGCCGGTACTCCGGCACACGGAAATCCACGTGCCGGACCGCGATCGACCCCGAGCTCCTGGCGACGGGCACATGCCTGACGGTGAGCAGCTTGTGGTCCGCACGCTGCTTGCGCAGCTGCCGGAACTTGAACTCGGCCTCCGCCCTCGCCTTCTTCGACCCGGTATCGAGCTCGGGCGCGAAGTCCGCGAGCCGGCGCCTGAGACCGGCCACTTCATCCTCGAACAGGCGCTCGGTAACACCCAAGACGAAGGCCAGCGCCGCGACCTCCAGCACGGCCGGGATCGCCGCGTCCACGTCATCCAGCCAGCCGGCCACCGTTTGCCGGTTACCGCCGTGCAGCTCCTCCAGGAGCTGGCCGATGTCTTCCCCGCTCAGGATGCGGCGCGCTATCGCCCCGATGCCGACGAGTGAATAGTCCGCCCCGAGTGCCTCGGCCACCTTGTGGATGATGTCGTCGGCCACGTACGAGGCGCCGAGATGAGTACGGATCGCGTCCGCGGCATCAGGCCGGTGCCACGCGACCTGCCTGATGGCGTCGGGAACGGCGGTTATCAGACCGGCGCCGGCCGTTACGACGAGGAACGCCTTCGCCTTCCGGATCTTCTGGCAGAGCGCGTCCCAGTGGAACTCCGCGAGTTCGGGCACGACCTGCTCGGCGAACTTCTCGCTGATGAGATAGCCGGTGCCCGCGTCGAAGGGGCGCACGGCCAGTTTCTCAAGGGTGATCGAAGGATTGATGCGTACCAGCGGCTTATCCGCCGCCCTGACGCCGGCCAGCATGACGATGGCTCCTGCCCGCCGCCCGCTGCCCGCTTCCCCGGTCAGGATGACGACGTGCGTGTCTCTGAGCGCCTGCTCGGCCTCGTCGTAGCAGGCAGGCTTCGCGTACGTGCGCACGATCGTGGTGATGACGGTCTCTTCGACGGGACCTTCGTCCCGGCCCCGGGCCTGCTGCTCGTCACCGCCTGCCGACCCGCCGCTCGTCCCGAACGTCGCGTTGGGCGCGTAGATGGGCCCGTTGAAGCGCTGGTAGACGTTGTCCCCCAGGCGCTCCCGCTGGTCCCCGGGTTTGTCCTGGCCTCGCTCCCGCTTGCCGCCCGCGTCCGCGTCCCCGGTTGGCTCGCCCTTCCTTCTTGCCTTGTCCTTACTCCCCGCCTCGTCCTTGCCCCCGGCCTCGCCCTTGCCGTCTATCCCCACGCCGTCCGCGGCCTTTGGCGCGTGCTTCGGTTCGCCGACGGGGCCCTGCTCATAGGGCGGGCTGCCGTCGGCTGCCGGTCTCGACTTGTCGTCAGCCATCGCTACACGCCGCGGGAGATGCCGAACGTCGCCCCCGGAGCGTGCACCTCCCCGTAAAACTCCTGGTGCACCCGGTTATCCTCGGGTTCCGCGCGGCTGGCCGGGGGCTTGTCGTCCGCGGGCTTGTTCGATGGCACCGAGGCGTGGAGGGGCACCCCGACGACCTTGACCCACGCCTCGTCCTGGAACTCCTTCACCCGCACGCTCACCTTGGCGAAGTCCGTTGGCTGGACCGATACGTGTCCCTGCCGGACGACATCGTCGAAGACCTGCCGGGACAGGATCACCGCGAGGCATGCCTGCGGTGCCGCCGCAAGCGCGTCCTTGACGGCCGCCGAATCCACTAGGCGGCTAACCGCTACGACCCCCTGGCCCGCGTACCCGTTATCGGCCGGCATCGCGGTGCCGAAGTGAATGGCCATCCGGAGCCGCAGCTTCCGCCTCGACGCCGGATTCGCGTTGTAGGCCGCTAGCGCCTCGTCGAGGTAGCGGACGTACTGGTCAACGACGATGGGCTCAGGCTCGTCGCGCGGCAGGACCGCAAGCTCACCGTCCCCCGCCTGCTGCGTCAACCACCGGTCGCGCCTGAGGTTCGCGCGCGCGGCGGCGGCATCCAGGACAGCTGGCAGCCCTGACTGCACGGCGATGTGCTCCTGATCGGTGCCGGTGCCGTATCCAGCGGCGTCCACGGCCACCAGCAGGTGCCGCCCGAACACGTTATCGACTCGCGACAATGTGCATCCTCCCCTGATATCTGTGCACCTAGGTCACAATTCCAAGTGTTACCCCATACATCCGGAAAAGATCATGTAAAAATACAAGGTTCCCGTGTCGGGGACGTACCCCGCTGGCGTTATATCCCGGCATATTTGCGCGCAAACACCGGGGTGCCTAATTTCGCAAAATCCCGGGCGGCCTACTTGCGAGCACGAGAGGCGTATACAGAAGACAGCCCGGTCGCTGCTTAATTGTGATCAGAAAGAAATCTGCGACTGTATTATTGGCGAAGCCGCACAACAGCATCACAGATCACTCCCGTACCGTCGGTAACGTAGGCATCTACAAGAACTACCGTTACTGCGGGCGATGAACTTTAGTTCCGGCCGAGGACAGGCCGGCAGCGGCCCGCAGCCTAGCCACATCCCGGACGGTTATCGTTCTGTACCCGGTCTCGATGAGCCCCATCTCCCGCAGGCGTTTCACCGCCTTGGCGGCGGCTTCCTTGCTCGCCCCGACCAGGCTTCCGAGTTCGGGCTGAGACAAACGCACGCCGAGTTCGCCGGTATTCGAAGAACAGTATCCGTAGAGATCCATGATGTGGATGATGACGCGAGCGATCTGAACGGTGACATCGTATCCGGCGAGATCGATGCGACGATGATTCGCCCAGTCCAGCCTGTCGGCGATCATGAGGCTGACCGCGTGCCATGCATGCGGCCTGCGCGCCAGGAAGGACATAAAGGCGTCTGCGGGAATCGGATGGCCGATGAGCGGCGAGCACGTCGTCACGGTGGCGCTCCGGTCACGCTGTCCGAGCACGCCGATCTCGCCCACAACGTCTCCCGCCGCACGGATTCCGAGCAGTGTTTCGATACCATTCTCTGACGTGGCGGTTATCTTGACGCAGGCCGAGGTGCCGCGCGGCGCTGACTCCAGGAGATAAACGTGGCTACTTACTGCCCCCTGCCGGATGAGAACGGTCCCAGGCTCATAAAGTTTACCGGCGGCGAGCTCCAGCAGTTCATCGGCGGCTTGCGCCTCCAGTCGCGACATTAGCGTGCCAGCCGGCCACCGGCGACGCGCGCTTCTCGCCTCATTACTGAGCATCGAGGTCGTCTTCCATGGTAGTGAGGGCCAGTCAGATGGTACATTACCTCGCGCCACCCCTGATAGCCGGAGGAAGATTGAGCGAGCCAGACAAGGAAAACAATAGGAAGCCGGGCGGCTTGGAAACGATGATAGCCCTGCCCGCTAAGTATGTCATGTCAGCCATCGGCGCGGCACTATCGATAAGTGGCTTTGTAGCGCTGGTGACGACGCAGTCGGTGAAGACTTGGGTAAAGGGCCATCCGTATCCCATCTATCTCGCACTGATCGTCTCCGTGCTAGTCGTCGCAGGCACTCTAGACTACGCATACAGCATGCGGAAACGAATAAAGCTGCCGAGCGATCACGATAAGAAGCTCTGCAGCGCGACACTGGAGAGACTCCCAGTCAATGGGGCTGTGATCGGCTGGCTGAAACATACTGAAATGACAGATATGAGCGTCGCCGACTTCCCGGCTGATGTGCTGGACGCATTCGAGAAGATGACCAAATTCTCCCGGACGCAGCCAATCGGATTTGACGATGCGCAGCTCGCGCGCTCCTTCGAGTCCCTTATGGAGGCCATCACGATCTTCTGCCGTTCGGTAGACAGTTGGACGTTTGCCGCGCATTCCCAGGAGCTCAAAAAGATAATAGCACCGCCGCCCGGAACAGCTGCGGCTGGAGAATTTCTGTCCGAGATATCACACCCGCCGGTTCCACGACATACCGCCGATGCCGGCATGGAAGAGGAAACCACGGCGCTTACGCGCCGCCATCACGAACTTGTCGGAGCCTACGATCACTTCATCCGTACCGCTCACGCGCAGGGCATCGACATCGACGGATAAGCAACCCTGTGGCCGCTTAGCCAGCACATGGAATGCTTATCCGGTTATGCCGTTTTCTAACGCAATATGCGCCTGTCATGATGACGCACAATAGCTGCCCATGAGCCTAGAAATTATAGATGGTCTTGTCTTGACGAGTTGCACGGCGGGCTGCTCCGACAGCTTTTCCCGGCGCGACGTCCGTGCGGCAAACTTGCCTGGTGATCCCAGCGAAGCCGGCCGACGTTCCCTGGTCAGTCAGTCGTGCGCCACGTCGGGATTGGCGGCGTCGGGGCTGGCCAGACGGCTGAACAGGTGCCTGGCCTGATCGAGGCGGAGCCGTGCGAACCGCGCCTCGGCCTCGACCAGGGGGACGTCGGGCTCGGCCACGGTGGTGATGCCGTCCGTGGCCGACACGCGCCGCCCCTCGGTCCCGGTCACCCGGCCCCAGATCCGCGGCGGGGACTGGCTGGGGAGGGGCGAGGCACGAGCAAGGCGATGGCGGCGCCGAGGACGGCGGCGGCGGCGCAGATGCCGAACAGGATCCGGTAGGCGGTCAGCAAGGGCAGGGCGCAGGTACCGAGCACGATGATCGAGGATGCCTGGAGCAGATCTTCGACACCGAACCGCTGCTGGCAGGACGGGATGAAGGCGTTTAATGGGGGATCGTGACTGACACTGGACCCCGGGACCTGGCCGACCGCTTTCAGCGGCGCTGGCTGGAACACAATCCCTTCGCCGCCACCGTGTACGGCATACCCGGGTACGACCATCTGCTCCCGGACGAGAGCGAGGCGGGCGAGCAGGCCTGGCGCGCCGAGGTCGGGCGTTTCCTTGACGAGGCCGGCACGATCACGGCGGGCAC
>Ga0070707_100005467_pt1 | contig 11877 bp, 9 predicted proteins | sample KBSK5502metaG_FD_65468 | JGI IMG/M metagenome (GOLD analysis project Ga0070707, IMG submission 65468) | Corn, switchgrass and miscanthus rhizosphere microbial communities from Kellogg Biological Station, Michigan, USA - KBS K5-50-2 metaG | ecosystem: Host-associated > Plants > Roots >... | reverse complement strand
AGTGGTCGGGACGCCGGGAGCTCCCGGTGATCGGCATCCTCGACTGGGCCGAGGTGCCGACCAGGAGCGAGTTCCTGCTCTATCAGGCGTACTTCGAATCGGTCGGTATCCGCTGCGTCGTCGCCGACGTGCGCGACTGCGAGCTGGTGAGCGGCAGGCTCGTCGCCGCCGGAACGCCGATCGACCTGATCTACAAACGGGTGCTGATTCACGAGCTGATCGAGCGGATGGGGACGGAGCATCCGATCGTCAGCGCCGTCATCAGCGGCGCGGTGTGCATGGCGAATCCGTTCCGCTGCAAGATCCTCCACAAGAAGGCCTCGCTCGCGGTCCTCTCTGACGAGCGGAATACCAAGCTGTTCAGCAAGAAAGAGCAGAAGGCCATCGCCGACCACATTCCGTGGACCCGGGTCGTGGAAGAGCGGAACACGACGTTCGGGGGCGAACCGATCGATCTTCTGCCCTGGATGGCGGACCACAAGGACCAGCTGGTGCTCAAACCCAACGACGATTACGGCGGGGCCGGCATCGTGCTGGGATGGGAGGTGGATGGCTCGGCCTGGAGCGACGCGATCCGGAAGGCGATTGCGGAGCCGTTCATCGTGCAGGAGCGGATCGGGCTTCCCAGCGAGAGTTTTCCAAGCTGGGCGGACGGCTCCCTGGTGTTTGCCGACCGGATCGTCGATACTGCCCCGTTCGTCTTCCGCGGTGCCTATGCCGACGGCTGCCTGACCCGCGTGTCGACGGCGACACTGGTCAACGTGACGGCGGGGGGTGGGAGCACGGTGCCCACATTTGTCGTCGAAAAACGGTAAGAAGTGAGAGGTGAGAGGTGAGAAGGACTGAAGACTCAAGACTGACGACTGGAGACTTTCTTTGAAGGCTCCGAGCCTGACGCTGGGCATCGAGGAGGAATACCAGATCATCGACCCCGTCACCCGGGAGCTCCGGTCGTACATCACGGAGATCCTGGGGGACGAGTCGCTCGTGATGGGCGAGATCAAGCCCGAGCTCCATCAGTCGATGGTGGAAGTCGGCACCAAGGTCTGCCGCGTCCCGAGCGAGGTCCGCGCCGAGCTGGTCCGGCTTCGCCGGCTGGTGATGGAGCTCGCCGCGAAGAAGGGGCTCAAGGTGGCCGCAGCAGGAAGCCACCCCTTCTCCTCCTGGATGGACCAGGAGATCACCCCGCTCGAGCGCTACATGGGCGTGCGGGAAGACCTGCAGGACCTCGCCCAGGCCCTCCTCATCTTCGGCACCCACGTGCACATCGGCATCGAGGACCGGGAGTTTCTGATCGACGCCATGAACGTCTCCCGGTACTTCCTTCCCCATGTGCTGGCGCTCTCGACCAGCTCCCCTTTCTGGATGGGGCGGCGCACCGGCCTCAAATCGTATCGCAGCGTCGTCTTCCGTTCCTTTCCCCGCACCGGCATTCCCCGTTCCCTCTCCTCGTGGGGGGAATTCGAGAATGTCGTCAACGTGATGGTGGAAACGAACTCGATTCCGAACGCTTCCAAGATCTGGTGGGACTTGCGGCCGAGCTGGAACTATCCGACGCTCGAGTTCCGGGTCTGCGATGTCTGTACCAGGGTCGACGAGGCGGTCTGCATCGGCGCGATTTTTCAGGCGATCATCGCCAAGCTCTGGAAACTCCGCCGCGACAACATGTCGTTCCGGCTCTATCCGGTGGCGTTCATCGAGGAAAACAAGTGGCGCGCGCTCCGCTACGGCCTCGACGGCAAGATGATCGATTTCGGAAAGCAGAAGGAGTTCCCCACCCGGAGCCTGATCCAGGAGATGCTCTCCTGGTTTCTCGACGACGTCCTCGACGACCTGGGCAGCCGGAAGGAGGTCGAATACGCCTTCAAGATTCTCGCCGAGGGAACCAGCGCCGACCGCCAGCTCGCGGTCTATGAGCAGACTGGCGATCTCAAGACAGTCGTCGATCAGCTGATCCGGGAAACCGAAGAGGGAGTACTGCCGTGATCCGGCCGCTGATCGGAATCCCCACCCAGACGCTGCAGTCCATCGACGACATTCCGGAGGTCCTTCCGCACTCGTGGGTGATGAACTCCCGATACTACCTGGCCGCGGCGGCGATGGGCGCGGTTCCGGTGATGATTCCGCTCTTCGACAGCGATGAAGCAACACTCCGCGCGGTGTACGACCGTCTCGACGGCGTGCTTCTGGCCGGCGGCGTGGACATGGAACCGCACACCTTCGGCGAGCCGCCCCACCCCCGTCTGGGCCGTACCGATCACGCCCGCGATGATGTCGAGCTCGCGCTGGCCCGCTGGGCCATCGCCGAGGGGAAGCCGATTCTCGGTCTCTGCCGCGGACACCAGGTGCTCAACGTGGCTTTGGGCGGAACACTCTATCAGGACATCGAGTCGCAGCTCCCCGAAGCCATGCGGCACGACTACTTTCCTGGGTTCCCGAGAGATTACCTCGCGCACGAGGTGTCCCTGACCCAGGGCTCCCGGCTCCAGCGCGCGATCGGCGCGCCGCGCATGGCGGTGAACAGCATGCACCACCAGGCGGTCAAGACGCTTGCGCCGGGACTGCTCGTGTCCGCCCGGGCCGACGATGGAGTGATCGAAGCCCTCGAGACTGAAGGACCCAATTATCTCGTCGGGGTCCAGTGGCACCCGGAGGTATTCGAACAGCGAGACGAGCGCACCCACAGGCTGTTTCAGAGTTTCGTCCAGGCCGCAAGCAAGGGAGGCTGATTTGGTATCCGTCCGCGCCGCATTTCTCGCCCTGCTCACCCTGATGTCCGTCCAGTCCCTCGCCGCACAGGAACCCAAACTCGATTCCGCGACGATCCGCCGCGCGCATCGCCCTCTGCTCCGCTGGGGGGAAGTCATCGGTGTCGCCGCCGCGACGGGTCTGGCGCTCGCCAACGACCAGAGCATCCGGAACCGGCTCAACGATCCGCATGACGCCGTCGGGAGAACCGTCTCCGACATCGGGAACGGGTTCGGTGATGGGGTCATTGTCTACTCCAGTCTGCTGGCCCTCTCGGTGGGGAGCAAGGCGCTCAACAAGAAGGGCGTCTACGGCGTCACTTCCCGCGCGCTCAAGTCCACGCTGCTCGGAGGTGGAGCGGCGATCGTGCTCAAGGTGATCGCCGGAAGAGACCGGCCGTTCAACTCGATCGACGATCCCTACAGCTTTCACATGTTTCGCTTCAAGGACAATTCCCTTCCCTCCGGGCATACGGCGGTCGCCTTCGCGCTGGCGACGTCGCTCGCGCGGGAAACCCCGGATATCTGGACCGACCTCGGTTTCTTCACGCTGGCGACCGTCACCGCCTACGCTCGGATGCACGACGACAAGCACTGGGCATCCGATGTCGTATTGGGGGCGGGCGTCGGCATTCTCTCCGCGCGCTTCGTGCACCGCTTCCAGGCGAAGCTGGCGGTGGGGCCGGGGGGCGTAGGCATGAGTATGGCGTTTTGAGTAGTGCGGTCTTCAGTCTTCGGTCGTAAGTCTATGAGACCTTCAACCAACAACTGACGACTGACGACTGAAGACTGACGACTGAAGACTGAAGACTGAAGACTGAAGACTGAAGACTGAAGACTATTGGAGAGTGCCCGTTCGCCGGCCGGCCCCCCCCAACGCCCCCAGCACCTCGAGCCCGACCGGCAGCAGCAACAGCGTAACGAAGGTCGACAGGGTGAGCCCGCCGATGACCGCGATCGCCAGCGGCCGCTGCAGCTCCGCCCCGGATCCGAGGCCGAGCACCAGCGGCAGCAATCCGGCCAGGGTGCACAGCGTCGTCATCAGAATCGGCCGCAGCCGAAGACTCCCCGCCTTGCGCAGCGCCTCGGCCACTTCCTCTCCCTGATCCCGGAAATGCTGGGCGGCGTCGAGCAGGATGATTCCGTTCTTCACAATCAGGCCGACCAGCAGAATCAGCCCCATGAAGCTCGAGACATTGAACGGCACACCAGTCACGGCGAGCGCCAGGAGTGCGCCCGTCAAGCCGAGCGGCGCGGCCAGCATGATGGCGACGGGCCCGCGGAAGCTCTTGAACTGCACCACCATTACCAAGAGCACCGCCCCCGCGCCAAGCGCGAACACCAGGAGCAGCTGAAGAAAGGCCTCCCGCTGGCTCGCATCCTGGCCGCCGATCTCGAGCACCACTCCCGGCGGCAATGCAAGCGCCGCCACCCGCAACCGGACTTCCTTCATCACCGCGCCGAGGCTGGAGTGGGTCGGGTCCACTTCGCCGGTGACCATCGTATACGGGCGGAGATTTTCCCGGGTCAGCTCGAGCGCGTCCACCGTGTCGTGCACCCGTCCGAGTGATGCCAGCGTCGCCCATCCGCCGGGACCGACGATCGGGAGCCGGCCCGCGATGCCGGGATCCAGCCGCACCGAATCGGGGAGCCGCACCCGGATCGGCACCTGCCGGTCGGGCTCGCGCACGGTCCCCGCATTGCCGCCGAGCAGTGCGTCGTGCGCCTCGTCGCTCGCCTCCCGAATCGTGAGGCCGAGCCGCGACACCCGCACCGGATCGAGGTCGACCCGGACCTCGGGAACATTGCCCTGCACCCCATCGAAGAGATCCACCAGCCCGGGTACCGACTCGACCGCCTCGGCCACTTTCCGGGAGGCCTCTTCGGACACCTGGAGCTCGGGGTGAAAGAGCTTGATCTCGACCGGGTTAGGATTCCCGGCCAGGTCGCCGATCAGGTCCTGGAGGATCTGAAGCAGCTCGATGCGGACCGCCGGGACCTCGGTCTCGGCCCGCTCTCGAATCCGGTTCATCACCTCGTAAACCGACGAGCCACGCTGTCCGCGCGGCTTGAGCAGCACCGACATGTCGCCGGTGTTGGGCGACGTGGCGAAAAACCCGAGCTCGCTGCCGGTCCGCCGGGTGAAGGACTGCACGTCGGGATCGGCCTGGAGAATCTTCTCGATGCGGCCCACCATCGCGTCGGTTTCCGCGAGCGAGCTGCCGGTCGGCGCCCAGTAGTCGAGGATGAAGCCGCCCTCGTCCATGTCGGGCATGAAACCGGTGCCGATGCTCCGGCCGAGGAAGAGGAGCGAGGCGGCGAGGACGAGCGCGATCACGCCGGCAAGCGGAGGGCGCCGCAGCAGCGAACCGAGCACGCGGGCGTACACCCGCTCTACCGGCGCCAATGAAAGCCGGAACTTCGGGGGCCGCTCGTCGTGCCGGGGTCGCTTGGTGAGCCAGTCACCGGTGAGCAAGGGAATCAGCGCCATGGCCACCACCAGTGACAGCAGCACCGCGACGGCCAGGGCGACCGAGAACGAGCGGAAGAAGGCGCCCACCACTCCCTGCAGGAGGCCGAGCGGTGTGAACACCACCACGGTCGTCAGGGTGGAGCCGGCCACCGGGGCAAAAATTTCATCGGTGCCGCGCCGGATCACCTCGAGCGCCGGCTCGCCGGGGTGCAAGGCGAGATTCCGCTCGACATTCTCGATGACCACCACCGCGTCGTCGATGATGAGGCCGATGGCGACCGCGAGTCCGCCCAGCGACATCAGGTTGAGCGAGTCGCCCAGCAAGGAGAGTCCGACGAAGGTGCCCGCGATGGTGATCGGAATCGACAACGCCGCCACCAGCGCCACGCCGGGGCGGCCCAGAAAGAGGAAAAGCACCAGCGTCGCAAGGATCCCGCCGATCAGCATCGCATCCCGGACGCTTGCGACCGATTCGCGCACCAGCGCGCCCTGGTTGTATACCAGCTCGAGCTTGACGCCCCGAGGCAGCAGCGGCCGCAGTGCAACCACCGCCTCCTCGACGGCGCGCTCCACGATCAGGGTGTTGCCCGCCGGCTGGCGAGACACGTTGATCAGTGCCGCCGGCTTCCCATTGCCGCGCGCAAGCTCGAAGAGATCCTCGGCTCCGTACGACACGGTGCCCAGGTCGCCCACCGTGATGGAGCGTTCGCCGGCGCGATCGACCACGATGCGCGCGGCGGCATCAGGCGTCTCCGCGAGTCCCGACACCAGCACGCCGAACTGCCGGTGCTCCCGGTCCACCCGGCCGACCGCCGTGAGGAGATTGGAATTCGAGATGGCGTCGGTCACCTGGCGGACGCCCAGACGGTAGGAGATCAGGCGGGCGGGATCGAGCCGGACCGAGACCTCGCGTACCAGGCCGCCGGAGACATCCACCTCGCCAACATCGGGCAGCCGGGCCAGGCGGGGCCGGATCACGTACTGCGCCAGATCGCGAAGCACCACCGGGTCGCCGCCGGTGAGCTCGTACTGCATCATGGGAAAGACCGACGGGGTGAGCCGCTCCACCGCGACCTCTAGATTCGGCGGCAGCTGGTCGGCGGCGGCGGAGACCCGGGACTGCACCTGCTGCAGCGCGTACTGCATGTCGGCGCCGGAGCGGAACTCGAGGCTCAGATCGGTGCCGCCCCGCACCGTGCGGCTCCGGATCTTGCGCAGGTCGATCACTCCGCTGACCGCTTCTTCGAGCGGGCGGGTGACCGCCACCACCATGTCACGCGGCTCGAAGCTGGGGCCATGCGCGAGCACCACGATCCGGGGGAAAACCGCCTCGGGATAGGCACCAGCCGGGAGCGTTTTGGATGCGTAGAGCCCCGCGGCGGTGAGCAGGGCAATGGCGAGGTACACCGCCGGGCGGTGCCGCTGGAACGTTCCGGTCACCTTCATGGCGCGGCGGAATCCGCCGGCACCACCAGCATCCCATCCACCAGTCCGAAGGCGCCGGACACGACGATGCGCTCGCCCGCCCTGAGTCCGGCGAGGATCTCGGCCACTCCATTGCGCCGGACTCCGACGGTGACACTGCGAGCCTTTGCGATCGTATCACCTTCCACCACGAAGACCGTCATCGAATCGCCCACCACCACGAGCGCCGAATCGGGGATCACCAGCGCGTTCTTGTGCGCCCCGGTCTCTACCATCGCCGTGGCACCGGTGCCCGCACGGAGCGCCCCGTCGCGATTGACGATCCGGACGATCACCTGCGCCGAATTGGTGAGGGAATCCACCGCCGGCGCGATCGCCACCAGGCGACCGGGGCGCGACTCGCTCGAGCCGTCCATTGTCACTCGAGCCGTCTGGCCGATGCGGAGATGGGCAAGATCCTTTGCCGGCACCGAGGCGACCAGGTCGAGGGTCGTGCCGTTGATGACTTCGATCAGCTCCTTCGCCGCATCGACCTGCTCCCCCTCATGCACCATGACCCGCTGGACTGCTCCGGAAATCGGGCTCCGAACATGGGCTCGCGCGAGAAGCGACGCAGCGGCGGACGCCTGTGCGCGCGCGGCGACCGCTTCGGCGGCGCGCTGCTCGGCCTGGCGCTGCGAGGTGAGACCCTGCACAAGCAGCTCCTGCTGGCGTTTCGCATCCTTTTCCGCGGCATCGGCCGCGGCGGCAAGCCCGCGGGCGTTCTGGGTGAGCTCGGGCACGCTGAGCTCGATCAATGTCGCGCCTGGTCTGACCGGCGCGCCCACCTGTACCAGCACCTTGCTCACGACGCCGGGCGCCGGCGCGGTGAGGAGCGCCGATCCTCCCGGTGTGGGCGACAACCGGCCGACCACGGGCACCGCGTCGGTCAGCGTGTCGGTGGTGACGGTGAGAATGCCCACCGGCACTCTCGGGATGATCTCGGCTTCCTCCCCACCCTTGCTGCAGCCGGCGGCGGCGGTCAGGAGTGCCGTGACCAACAAAGTTCGAATCATTCCATCCTCCCGAAGAGTGCGCGCCACGCCGCCAGCGCCGCCTGGAATGCGAGGAGATCGTCGACTTCGGCCTGGACCACTTCGCGCTCGCTGCGGAACGCATCGAGCACCGCGAGGATCGGGGTCTCGCCGGCGCGGTAGGCGGCCAGCGCGCGCTCCCGCAGCTGGCGCGCGGCGGGAACGAGGGAGTCCCTGGCGAAGCGCGCGCGGAACGCCGTTTCCGCCAGCCGGATCCGGGACTCGGCAACCGCGCGAGTCGCCTCGATGCGTGCTTCGCGTGCGAGCGCGGCTCCCCGCTCGGCGCGAGCCCGCGCCGCGGTGACTTCCGCCCCTCCGGAATTCCAGAGCGGGAGCGGCACCGCGAAGCCGATGACGCTCAGCGTCTGATTGGGGAGGTCGGGATCACCCCATTCCGCTCCCGCGACGATCGACGGAACCGGAAACCGCCCGCGGCGGGCGCTGTGGAACTCGAGCGCGAGTGCGGCGGAATCGGAGATGGCGCTCACGACGAAGGGAATGCTGTCCGTTGGCTGCTCAACCTCGCCGGCCCCATCGAGTCCCTGATCCAGCAGGCCGGTCGCCTCCGGCAAACCCGGGGAGCTCCACCCCACCGCGTGGGCGAGCGAGGCTTGAGCGGCACCGCCTTCTTCACGCGCCTTCGAGAGCAGCTGGTGGCTGCGCCGGGCCTCCTGTGCCGCCTGCTCCCACTCGAAGCGGGAAATGTCTCCCGCCTCGAATCGGCGCTGGGCGAAGAGGGCCAGCGAATCGGCGAGTGACACCTGTTCCCCCACCAGGCGAAGCGCTTGCTGCGCGCCGACCGCGCCGAAGAAGGCGATGCGCACTTCCTGCACGACGCCCGCCATCAACTGTGTCGAGTCGGAGCGGGCCCGCCGAAGCGCAGCGTCCTTCGCGGCGCGGTCGGCGCCCCGGGTGGCGAGCCAGGAGAGCGATTGGTCGAACAGGAGATGCTGATGCGGCACATCCGCGGTGCGTTCGAAGGAGAGGCTCGGATTGGGGATCTGACCCGCAACGCGGCGATTGGCTCGCGCCTCGGCCACACCGGCCGCCGCCTCCCCGACCCGTCCCCGTACCCGAAGGGCGCGATGGATCGCCGAATCGAGCGTGAGGGCCGGCGGATTTCCCTGCAAGAGCGTCACGGCGAGCAGCGGTAGAAGCATGTCCCTCCCATGGAGATGGACAATGGGCCCCTAATATGCACTTATTAGAGGCTACTGCCGGCTGCCGGCGACCGGTAGACGATAGCCGATAGCCGATAGCTGATAGCTCTCCACCACCACTGGGAACCCCACCTGAAACACCTCTGGCACGACCTCACGCCGGGCCGGAATCCCCCCGAGGACATTCGCGCCATCGTGGAGATTCCGGGAGGCAGCCGAAACAAGTACGAGCTCGACAAGGCGTCGGGGATTTTGCGGCTCGACCGGGTGCTCTACTCCGCGGTGCACTACCCCGCCGACTATGGCTTCATCCCCCAGACTCTCGCCGAGGACGACGATCCCATGGACGTCCTCGTCCTCCTGAAGGAGCCGACATTTCCCGGGTGTGAGGTGGATCTCCGGCCACTCGGCGTGCTCCACATGCTCGACCGCGGCGTGCCCGACGAAAAAATCCTCGCCGTTCCCACCGAGGATCCGCTGCAGGAGGAGTATCGCGAGCTTACCGATGTGCCGAAGCATCTCCTCGCGGAGATCCAGCACTTCTTTCAGACCTACAAGGATCTCGAGGGAAAGCGGGTGGAAATCCGGGGATGGGAAGCCCGGGCGGCCGCGTACCAGACGATCAGCGATTCGATCGCGCGATACACCGCGAAGTACCGCTAGCGCGCTTACTCCGTGGCGCCACCTCCTTGCCCTGCAAAGGGTTAGGGGGCGGAACCCCCCGGCCCCTATTTTGCTCTCATAGAGGTCCATGTCACCCTCCGGCACGCCGAAGCACAAGATCGCCGTCGTCCTCGGCACCCGGCCCGAGGCGATCAAGCTGGCGCCCGTCATCCAGGAGCTTCGGCGCCGATCCGAGCTGTTCGAGACGGTGGTCATCACCACCTCGCAGCAGCGGGAGATGCTGGCGCAGGCGATGCACGCCTTCTCGCTTTCCTCCGACATGGACCTCGGTCTCACCCACGCCAACCAGACACTGGCGGACTTCACCGCGCGCGCGCTGATCGCCCTGACCGGGACCTTCCGGCAGATCAAGCCCGACCTCCTGCTGGTACAGGGTGACACCAGCACCGTGATCGCCGCGGCCCTTGCCGCCTTTTACAACGGCATTCCGATCGGGCATGTCGAGGCCGGGCTCCGCTCCGGCGATGCCCGCCGGCCTTTCCCGGAGGAAGTCAACCGGCGGATGGCGAGCTGCGTCACCGACATTCATTTCGCGCCGACCGAGCGTGCCCGCTGCAACCTCGAGGCGGAGCGGGTCGCCGGCGAGCACATCTACGTCACCGGCAACACCATCGTCGACGCCCTCGCGTCGATCCGGCACGATGGGGTCTTCGACGATCCGGCGCTCAACGCCCTCGGGTGGGAATCCAAGCAGGTCATCCTGGCGACGGTGCACCGCCGCGAAAACCTCGGCCAGAACCTCCGAAACGTCTGCGCCGCATTCCGGCGACTGGTCGAAACCCACGCGAATACGGAGATCGTGATTCCGGTCCACCTCAATCCCTACGTGCGGGAGATCGTGTTCGAGGAGCTGCACGAGGTGCCGGGCATCATCCTGCTCGAGCCGCTGGAATACCCCGACCTGATCGAAGTGATGCGGCGGAGCGTGCTCGTGCTCACCGATTCCGGCGGGATCCAGGAAGAAGCGCCGGCAATGCACAAACCGGTCCTCATCCTGCGCACCGTCACCGAGCGCCCCGAAGTCGTGGAGTCGGGATACGGGAAGCTGGTCGGCACCGATCGTGACTTGATCGTCGAAGAGGCGAACCACATCCTCTCCGATCCCGTCGCCTATCGCGCCATGATCAGCGGTGGGAATCCGTTCGGCGACGGCCACGCCGCGACGCGTATCGTGGACATCCTCGTCGAGCGATTCCGGACCGGCCGGCTCTTTGCGGCGCCGCTGGTGGATTCGCCGGTTCCGCAGCATTGAACGCGACATGATGGCGTTTCCGCGCCTTCGCGTCCACGCGCCCCCGCGGCTTCGCGTCATCGCGCCGCTGTTCCTGTGCCTCTTTGCCTCTTTGCCTCAGTCACCACTCGCCGCGCAGAGCGCCGCCTCCTGGATCGAGGCCGGGGGATTCTACCATCACGTCACCGGCGGATTCGGCGACTGGAAGGGCGGCTACGCGCGCGCCGTGATTGCCGGGTCCAGGAATGTCTGGTATATCGACGCGAAGGCGCAGGAAGCCTTCCGTGACCGGGGCGTATACGGCTCGCTCGCCAACGTCCACACCTTCTCCAGCCGGATCTACACCCAGGTTGGGGTGGGCGGCGGCAGCGGAGAGTTCGTGCTCCCCGATTTCCGGCTCGACGCTTCGCTCAATGTGAAGCTCGGCAGGGCGCGCTCGCTCATCCTGACCGGCGGCGGAACGCTGGTGGATGCAAAATCGGGTTTCACCGATCGCGCGCTCTTCGGCTCGCTCACCTGGTATGCAAGCGGGAGCGTCCTGGTCGAGGGCGGGGGCCGGGTCAACTGGAGCAATCCGGGATCGGTGCGGTCGGCCCGCGGCACCGGCGCCCTCTCGCTCGGGCGGAGCGGAAGCAGTCTGGTGACCCTTCGCGGCAGCGCCGGCACCGAGGGATATCAGCTGACCGGCGCCGCGGCGACCCTGCGCGAGTTCAGCAGCCAGGAAGCCGGCGCGACCTGGCGGCAGTGGCTCGCCGGCGGCACCGGCTTCGTGCTCGGCGCGGAGTGGTATCACAACCCCTTCTATACGCGCGCGGGCGCTTCGCTCGGTCTCTTCCATGCGTGGTAAGTCGGCGCGGCGCGAGGTGGAGCGGGCCCGGCACTTCGAAGCCATGCGGACTCGCGGTTTCCGCGGTGGTCTGATCGTCCCGCATCGCTCGATGGTGGGACTTCCATGGACGGCGCTGCGCTTTCTCACCACCCTGGCGCTTTCCCTGGGCGGGGTCCTGCTCCTCTACATCGCGCTGCCCTCGCTCGGCCGGCTCTGGCAGGAAATCTTCGAGCGGGCGCGAGACTTTCTCGGACT
>Ga0070707_100005466_pt1 | contig 11878 bp, 3 predicted proteins | sample KBSK5502metaG_FD_65468 | JGI IMG/M metagenome (GOLD analysis project Ga0070707, IMG submission 65468) | Corn, switchgrass and miscanthus rhizosphere microbial communities from Kellogg Biological Station, Michigan, USA - KBS K5-50-2 metaG | ecosystem: Host-associated > Plants > Roots >... | reverse complement strand
GGGCCTTCCACATCCGGGTTGATGCTGATGTGGAAATCGGTGAGCGCGCCATTGCGGATCATTCCGGTGACATGGCCCGACATCGTCCCCTGAATTACCACTCCGGTTCCGCCCGACCTGTATCGGGCACCGGGCGAATCCCTGAAGTCCATATTCGGCGGAGTTCCCTGCGCCAACGCCGCGCTGGTCAACACACTCAGCGTGATCAGCAGCAGCAAGGCTCGCGCGACGGGCTGGGAAAGATAGGCCAAGCGTTGCTCATGGTTTCCGTGAAATTTCATGGCATCTCCTTTTTCTTCATAGCAGGCAGGAGCGACCTTTCGTCGTCCCGCAGGTTGTGGTTGCGATCGGCAACGATCCGATCATTGCTGCGCTCAGGTCACCCGGCCTGATAAAGCGAGAGCGCTTCCCCGCAGGAGTGAGGTGGTCCAAGAACCTCACTCCTGCTTGTTACTTGGTCAGAATCAGCCTGACGACTGACGGCTTCCACGCTCCATAGAGCCAACCACTTGCTGCTCTCACCTACTCACGCAAGATTTCGTCTTATAGACTGGAGCCTCCGTGCGCCCCAGGTTTCCCGAGAAGACCACAGAGACTCTTGCTCCGGTCTGCCTGGTCATCTGTCGCCCGATGTCCCTGGGCTCCGACACGGCCTTCCGATAGCAGGGAGCATTATTCTGAGTTCGGAATGCTGCTTTCCTGCCATCAGTTCCCCAACCTGTGATTCAGACTCGGTGAGCTCCGCGCACGGAAATAGCCAGTTCAACCGCTGTGCCAGTCTGGTGGGGATTGCGGCCGCTTTCATCTTCGCTCGGAATTCATTGAGTGTCTGTGAGATAAGTTGTAACGTGAGGTGCGACCCAGGAGGGTTGCGACCAGGAGCGTAGTCGAATGCTGTCGTTGTTGATAGTATCACCCAGATCAAATTTGATAGGGTATCAGCGCTCATCAGGCTGTAGCTCAAACTGTCGCCAAAGACTCACTCTACTCCGAAACTTGGTGGCGCAGTGAAGAGGACTTGAGGCAAGGAGGTACGGATGGAACCGAAACTGCTGGCTGTGGCTGGACCATTGGAGGGCGCAACCTTTGCGCTGACGGCCACCGAAGTCTGGATTGGTCGCGACCCAATGAACCATCTTTGTTTGAGTGACCCTCTGGTCTCGCGGCGTCATTGTGTGGTAGCGCAGAAAGGAGAGCAATTCTGGCTGCGCGATCCAGGCAGTTCCAATGACACACTGGTCAATGACGTGCCGGTGCGCGAGAAACTGCTCGCCGACGGGGATCGCATCAAAATCGGGGATTCACTGTTCCTCTTCGTGTGGCGTGAAGATGATCCCACCTCATCGCCCGCTCAAGTGCAACTGGATGATGACAGCGTCGTCACTCGCACGACGGTTACCCTCAGCCGGGCAGAGGCTTTCTATCTGCAGCCCGAGAAGGTCCTCGCGGCGCTCCCGGCGTCGGCGCGCGTGGCGCGTGATCTCAACGCGCTGCTGAAGATCAGTGGCGTGATCAATCAGATTCGTCGGCTGCCGGAGTTGCAGCAGCGCTTGCTCGAATTGAGCTTCGAAGTTGTCCCGGCAGAATTTGGAGCGATCATTCTGGCCAAAGAACGCTTCAACGATGCTGGGTCATTTGTTTGGCTGAGCCGCCAGGCAGAGTTAGCTCGCCCCGTGAAGGTCAGCCGGACGATTGTGGAGCGCGTCATGCGGGAAGGAGTGGCGATCCTGAGCAACGATGTGGCAGAGGGCACTCCCTTGAGCGGGGTCCCGAGCCTGGCCATCTCGCGCGTGCAATCGCTACTTGCTGTGCCGCTGGCGCTCTACGATCAAGTGCTCGGCGTGATCTATCTGGATTCCAGTGACTCACAAGTGTGCTTTGATAAAGATCATCTTCAGTTGGTGACGGCGATCGCAGGGATTGCCGCCGCGCCATTGGAGAATGTGCGGCAGTTGGAGTGGCTCGAAGGTGAGACCATTCGGATGCAGACGGAGATCAACCTGGAACACGAGATGATTGGCGAGAGCGAGCCGATGCGCGCGGTCTACCAGTTGATCGCTAAGGTCGCTCCGGCTGATTCCACCGTCTTGCTGCGAGGTGAAAGCGGGACGGGCAAAGAGCTGGCCGCGCGCGCCATTCACCGCCGGAGCCCGCGGGCTCACCAACCATTCATGGCCATCAACTGTGCCGGCTTGTCGGAGACGCTTTTGGAAAGTGATCTCTTCGGCCACGAAAAAGGCTCATTTACCGGGGCCGTGTCGCAAAAGAAAGGGAGGCTGGAGATGGCCGATGGCGGCACAGTCTTCCTGGATGAGATGGGAGAGTTGCCGCTGCCGTTGCAAGCCAAGCTGCTGCGCGTGCTTCAAACGCGCGAATTCGAGCGCGTCGGCGGGACGCGCACGATCAAAGCTGACATCCGCATCATCGCTGCCACCAATCGAAACCTCGAGGCGGCCGTCAACAACGGCGGCTTTCGCTCAGACCTCTACTACCGGCTCAATGTCGTCTCACTGACCATGCCGCCGCTGAGAGCGCGACGCGATGACATTCCGTTGCTCGCTCATTACTTCGCCATGAAGTACAGTCAGAAATGTAAACGGCAGGTCAAGGGCCTGGCCCCGGCCACGCGCGCGCTGCTGACCAATTATGACTGGCCAGGCAACGTACGCGAGCTGGAGAACGCGATTGAGCGCGCGGTGGTGCTGGGCACGACGGAAATGATTTTGCCTGAGGACTTGCCGGAAGCGCTGCATGAGACTATGCCTCCCCCCCAGGTGACTCAAACCAAGTATCACGCCGCGACGAAAGAAGCGAAAAAGCAACTCATCCTTCAGACGCTGGAGCAAACAACCGGCAACTTCACGGCGGCGGCTAAATTGCTTGGCATCCATCCGAACAACCTGCACCGGCTGGTACGGAATCTGGGCTTGAAACCCATTCTGAAAACGTAGTACTTGGGTGTGCGAGGTCTGGTAAGGGAATGACCACAATTTCGCTCCCTTACTTGGTCGTGTGCGATCACAACTTTACTAAACCGGATTTATGCAGTAGCGGACAACTACAAAATAAAGCACCTGCAAACCGCTTTAGCTTACCCTAAAACGGGATCAGGAATACGCCGCCGCCCTTTGTGCCGGCAAAGAGACTGCTGCCGCCCACAGCGATAGAAGTCACATAGACATTCAATAAGCCAGCGTTTATCTGCTTCCAGCTTTGGCCATCATCGGTCGAGACAAAGACCCCATAGATGGTTCCAGCAAATAGATCGTCACCGCCCACAGCCAAGGAAAACACTGGCAGCCGCTGCGGCAAATCGTTGTTATTGACAGACACCCAGGTTTGCCCGCTACTATTCAAGCGGAACACTCCGCCGTCGAAAGTCCCGGCAAAGAGGGTGGCTCCTTTGACAGTCAGCGTGCGCACGCTCAAAGATGCCAAATTGGTGTTGATCGGCGTCCAAGTTTGACCATTATCGGGCGAGCGAAAAACTCCTCCCTCCGTTCCAGTGTAGAGAATCGTCCCAATCATAGCTAAGGAGGTGACATTCCGGTTGGTTAAGCTATTGCTGGCGGGCATCCAGTTCGCTCCGCCGTTCATTGAACGATACACACCGCCCGAGACTCCGGTTAGCGGATTGGTCGTAGTCCCGGCAAAGAGAGTCGTGCCACTGACGGCTAGTGAAGTTACATACTTGTTTGCCAGATCTCCGCTGATCGGTGCCCAGCTATTTCCATTATTGTATGACTGAAAGACGCCGTCGCCGAAGGTGCCCGCCAACGTTTGCGTGCCGCTCACTAGGAGTGCGGTGACATCGGTGTTGGCTGGCAACCCAGTGCTGGCGAACACCCAGCTTTGTCCATTGTTGGGCGATGAATAGACGCCCCCGCCCAAGGTTCCAGCCAAGAGATTTGTCCCGCTCAAGGCAACGGTATTCACGAATTGATTAGTTAGGCCGCTGTTGACTGGTGTCCAACTCTGTATATTATTAGTTAACCGATAGACGCTCGAAGCAGTTCCGGCAATGAGGTCACCACTACTGACCACTAATGAAAGGATGTAGGAATCAGTTAGGCTATTCTGGAGTGGCACCCAGCTACTACTATCGGTAGAGAAGTAGACGCCGCTGCCGTCAGTCCCCGCAAAAATGGTGGATCCGCTGACTGCCAATGAAAGAACCCTGAGCTCAGTTAAGCCGGAGCCGATCTGTGCCCAGCTTAGTCCATTATTGGTTGATTGGTAAACGCCATGATAAGAAGTCCCGGCGAAAATAGTGGCCCCGTTGACAGTGAGCGTATTGATGTAGGGGAACTCAATGCCAGAATTGGCTGGCACCCAACTTTGACCATTACTGGATGAGCGAAAGATGCCATTATCAGTTCCGGCGAAAATATTTGTCCCGCTGACGGCAAGGGAGTTAATTTTCTTGTTCGTGAGACCGACGTCAATTTTCGTCCAATTTATCCCGTCGTCAAGCGAACGGTAGACCCCATTAAAAGTTCCGGCATAGAGGGCATTGCCAGTCGCCGCCAATGACAGCACTCCTGTTTCAAAAGTGTGGACCTTAGACCAGGATAGGCCATCATCGGTCGAGCGAAAGACGTCATTGCTTGCCCCCAAAAAGAGCTTTGTTCCACTCACGGCAATCGCGTAAACAAGTTGCAAGGGGTCTAAGCCGTTATTGCTCAACTCCCAACTGGTCCCATTATTGTTCGAGCGGTAAACTCCGCCAAAGCTGCCAGCATAGAGGGTGGAACCTTTTAGGGCGAGGGCGAAGACTTGCTGATTAGTCAAGCCGGAGTTCGTTTTGGTCCAGCTTACTCCTATATCGGGTGAGCGGAAAACCCCACTGCCTTCTGTCCCGGCAAATAGGTTGCTGCCGTTTACAGCAAGTGAGTTGACAAATAACAATTCCCTGAAGCCTGAACTGACCTGCATCCAATGCGCGCCATTATCGGGCGAGCGGTAAAGGCCAACGCTAAAGGTTCCAGCATACAAGTCCGTACCGAGCACCGCGAACGAGAGGACAAACCATTTCGGAAAGCCATTATTGATTTCCTCCCAACGATTACCATTATTGGTTGAACGGAAGACGCCTCTTGAGGTGCCCGCAAACAGTGTAGTCCCTTTTACGGCAAACGAGTCAACTGTCTTTACCTCCTCTCCATCCGCGATCAGCCCGGAGTTAACTGGGGTCCATTGATCCCCATTATTGAGTGAACAAAAGATCCCGCCCTTATCAGTCCCCGCGAACAAACTCGTGCCGCTCGCGGTCAGTGCCCAAACAGTCATGTCGCCCAAACCGTTATTGACTTGCCTCCAAGTTTGCCCATTATTATCTGAGCGGAAGACACCATGGTCATAACCAGTCCCAGCAAACAGATAGGATCCGCTGACTGCGAGCGATCGCACCGTTTCATTCTCGATGCCCGCATTGGCTGGGATCCACGTCGCCCCATTGTCACTCGAACGATAGACCCCACTTCCAGTGCCAGCGAATAGATTTGTTCCGCTCACAGTGAGTGACCAAATGTACAAATTGCCGAGTCCAGCATTGACTGCCGACCAGCTTGTTCCATTGTCAGTAGAGATAAAGACGCCAGCACCTTCCGTCCCGGCAAATAGATTTCCGTCTTTGGTAACCAGCGCATGAATGATGCCGCCTTCAAGCCCAGTCGTTTTCGCCCATTTAGCCGCGACCGTAATCGTTACGCTACGAGCATCACTCAACACCGGCGAGCCGTCATCGCTCACCTTGAAGTTGACCACGTAGCTTCCGGTTTGCGCGAAGGTCGGCGTCCAACTGAACTGATAACCCGTCGTTGTGGGCGCAAAACTTGCCCCCGGAGGCAAGCCGGTCGCAGTGAAACTCAGCGTTTGCCCCACATCCACATCCGTCGCCGAGAGGTCGATCTTGACTGTTTCCCCGGCGTTCGCACTCAGTGACGTTGCGCTCACCACTGTCAGCACCGGCGCATCGTTGACCGGATTGACCGCAATGACGACCGTCGCCACATTGCTTTCCCGGCTGCCATTGCTCACCTTAAAGCTGAAACTATCCGGCCCATTGTAATTGGGGGCAGGCAGATAGATCAGATTTGGCGCAGTGCCGCCCAAGCTCCCGTGTGCTGGCCTGCTCACCAAAGTATAGCTTAGCGTGCCGCCGCCCGGATTGCTTGCGCTCAGCGCGACTCCCACTGGCGTATCCTCGTTGGTCGCAATTGTGAGGTAGTTCGCCACCAGCACACTATTGCTCGTTCGCTGCACTGTCACGGCGAGGCTCTGCCTGCTCACCAGGCCGAGACTGTTGGTCGCGCTGAGCATCAACGTGTAATTGCCCGCAGTGTTCGCGCCTGGCGACAGATGCAGGCGGTTCACGTTATTCGCCGGATTAGGATTGAGCACTGTCGCGAACGGCGCCCCACTCACGCTCACGGTGATGGTGGGATCAGTAATATACAAAGGATGACTCACCACGAAGTTGAAATCGCGCGTCTCGCCTTCATTTACTACCAGACTCAATGGTGCGATGATTTGCGGCGGACGGTTGTTGCTCTGACGCGGTAGGGCGAAATCCTGATTAAGGGTAAGGCTGGCATTCGCGTTAATGAATACACTGCGCTGCGTGCGGTCAACGCGGCCATCCGGGCGCACGTAGCTGATTTCAACTGTCACCTGATCATTCGTGCCGTCGGGCGGGATCACTGGTACGTTGCCTAGCACGAAACCGCCGTTGTTGTCGGTGAAGGCTGACTGTCCGCGCGCGTTCACCACCGCGCGTCGGACCGGCCGCCCATCGGTCTCAACGACGTGGCCGATGATCGTCGCCGTCAGCCATTGGCGCGAGACAAAGTAGTACCCCCCCTGCGTCACAGCATTGGCTGCCGTCTCGATCTTTGTCCCATCGGCCGAGAACGTCGCTGCGCCGATGTCTACAAAGCTGCCGAGCGTCGGGCTGTTCGCGGTCTGATCAAAGCGGAAGACCCTCACTGGCATGCCTTGTGGGATGCTGTCGCTGTTGGGGAAGGTGAGCTTGCCGCCAGGTGAGAGCGTCGTGCTGAAGGGTGTGAGTTGCACTATCGCCGAACTGAAATAACCCACTGGCAGGTTGGCCGGTGTCCGCCCTGAATCAAGCACAGTGATGGTGAAGGGACAATTCATTTGACCGTTGGAGCAAATGACCGCCGAGTCGTTGACGGCGAAGGTGACCTGGCCGGTCATCGTGCCGTCCTGCACTGCTTCAGAACTGGCGGGAGCAGGTACACGGAGCGATTCGTTGATCGCAGTATTTGACGCCAGCGCACCGATTGCCGGCCCGGCGTTTTGTTTGAGCTCGATGACGTTGGCGAGTTGCACTCCATTCACCACATCGCCCCTGTATTGGTTATCGCGATTGCTCAGCACGTTACGCATGGTGCGCGTTTGAGCTGGATAAGGCAGCGCGCTGTCGTAGTTCAGGTAAAGGTCTACCCTATTGCCGATCACATCCGAAGGCTGGAACTTCAAGATGAATGAGCCATCATCGTTGGTCACCGCCGACACTTCCCGGTTGATGACGGTCGCCTTCAGCTTCATCCCCTTGATCCCTTGGCGCATCACGCTGCCGTCCGACTGCTTGATGGCTTCCTGCACAAAGCCACTAATGGAGGTGCCCAAATCCAGCCGATTCGGGCTGTCTGATTGGCTTGGCCCCAAAACAACTCTGACTTTGCCTGAGCCGGCGCCGAACGGCACGCGCGCCGTGAGTTGATTGGCGGTAGCAATAGTAACCTGCCCTGTTGTCTGATTGCCGTCATCGTCGATCACCTGCACTTCGTTCGCCGTCGGGTCACTACTGAAGCCGCTGCCATTGATCGTGATCGCATCTCCGGCGTAAGTTGGCGGCGTGCGTGTGATCGTGCCGACTTGCAGCGCTGGGGAGTTGACACTCCGTGCCAGAGGAACGGAAACCTTGCCCTCGAAATTCGGATCGCCGTAATACTCAGCGGCGATGTTATGTGCGCCAAGAGCCAGCGTGTTGATACTGAGGCTGGCGCTGCCATTGATCAACGTGACTGGGGCGCTGAGACTCACGCCATTGTCGTTAAACTGCACTGGGCCAGTTGGTATTCCCGCGCCAGGCGCGACAACACCGATCTGCGCGGTGAAAGTGACGGTTTGACCAACCGCCGGGTTTGAGGGGTTTGAGGAGACCGCGATGGTTGTTGCCGCCTTGTTGACATTCTGGCCACCGGTCAAGGTGCCGGTGCTGCCGGTGAAATTGCCGTCGCCGCTATAACTGGCCGTGATGGCGTGTGGCCCGACAGAGGACAGCGGCACAGTAATCGAGAATTGGCCAGAGGCATTCAATGATGCCGTCCCACTCATCATTCCGCTGTCAGTCAAGATAACAGGTCCGATTGGCGTTCCGGCGCCTGGCGCCAGGACACTGACCTGTCCGGCAAAGGTAATTGATTGTCCGACCACCGCCGAGTTGGCCGATGAGGTAATGGTGATGGCAGTCTGCGCCTTGTTGACAGTCAAACCGCCGTTAAGCGTGTTGCTGCTATCTTTGAAATTGGTGTCTCCCGCGTAGCTGGCTGTGATCGTATGTGACCCGGCAGAAGAGAAGGGCGTAGTGATCGTAACCTGTCCCGCAGCATTCAACGTTCCGCTGCCGAGCCTAACGCCATTCTCAGTTAAGGTAACAGCACCGGTTGGCGTTCCAGCACCTGGCGCGACCACGCCCACTTGTGCCGTGAAGGTAACCGATTGCCCAACCACCGGGGGGAGATTGGCCGACGACGTGAGGGCTAGCGTTGTGGAAGCCTTATTGACAACCTGGCCGCCGCTGAGCGTACCGTTGCTACCGCTGAAGTTGCTGTCGCCGCCGTACTCAGCCGTGATCTGGTGCGGACCGACGTTGAGCGCGGAGGTGGTGAGGCTCGCGCTACCGTCCACCAATGTGATTGGCGACCCCAATGGTACGCCATTATCTTTGAATTGCACGGAACCAGTCGGTTTCACCGAACAGGCTGGATTAGACATAACTGTCGCAGTCAAGGTCACGGCTTGGCCCCTGACCACCTGACCGGCGGGAGAAGATGTGACGACGACAGAGGTCGGGGCTTTGTTGGTAACGCTCCCCAGTGGGGCGTAGTAGCCCGTGAGGTCGATGATGAAATGAGTCTTTCTTTGCGCGAAGATGTTGAACTTCCCATCAGCGCCCAGTCCCACCGTGAAAGAGTTGGCCACTACCTGATTGGGACCGAAGTTGAGATTGGAGACCGTCGGCCGCTCGACCCCGCTCGGGTAGAGGGTCACGTAGCCGCCCTCGGAAACCGTCCGGCTGTAGCCGCTACCGGGATCGGAGTTGACCGCGGTCGCATTGCCGACAATGGTCTGCGCGCTGGCCGGGATGAGGCTGACTTCATGGCACATCCTGACTTGCTGAGCTCGGGCCGGGTCCCCGCCGGTGAGCGCTGCGCCGGGGTTCTCGCAGGGCTGCTCACCAGGCCGCGTGTCCAGCAGCCGGATCGGAGACAGCAATGGTTGGTAGAGCAAACCGGAGCCGTGCACATCCATCGGCTCAGGACTATAGTAGCCCGTCAGGTCGATGATGAAGTGTGTGCTGCCGGAGGTGAAGATATTGAACTTCCCGTCGGCGCCGAGCCCGACGGTGAAGGCGTTGGCTACGATCTGATTGGCTCCAAAGTTGAGGTTCGAGACCGTCGGCTGCGCGACGCCGCTCGGGTAGAGGGTGACGTAGCCGCCGGCCGAGAGGCTCTTGCCGTTGGCATCGAGGTTGACCACCGTGGCGTTGCCGACCACCGCTTGGGCCGCGGCCGGGATGGAGAGGTCGGCGCAGTTCACCCGCGCTGCCTCGGGGCGCGTAGCACCAGCAGCGAGCGCTGCGCTAGGAGTGTCGCAGACCAAGCCGCCGGACCCCGTGAGGCCGGGTCGCGTATCGAGCAGCCGCACTGGCCGCGGCAGCGGGTGGTAGTACAGGCCGCCTGTGCCCGGCGGAGCATAGTAGCCTGTAATGTCAATGATGAAGTGGGTAGCACCGGAGGCGAAGATGTTGAAGGCGCCGTCACTCCCCAGCCCGACTGTGAAGGCATTGGGTACGACCTGGCCGGCAACGAAGTTGAGGTTGGAGGCTGTCGGCAGCGCTGCCCCGCTCGGATAGAGGGTGACATAGCCACCGCCGGAGACGGTCTTGCCAGCGCTATCTTGGTTGACCACCGTGGCGTTGCCAACGATGGCCTGCGCCGCCGCCGGGATGGTGATCCCCTCGCAATTGGCTCGCGCCGCTTCGGGATGGGTGGCGCCACCAGTGAGCGGGGCGCCTGGGTGGTCGCAGGCCTGGAAGCCAGGGCGCGTGTCGAGCAGTCGCACCGGCCGCGGCAGCGGGTAGTATTGCAAGCCACTGCTGAGGCCCGGGCAGACATCATCGCTGGCACTCGTCACGGTCGCCACGCTTACCTTCTGTCCGCCATCGAGGTTACTGGCGCTGGGTTTGAATTTGGTTGTCCCTACGTATTCGGCAATCACGTTATGCGCGCCCACCGTGAGCGACCGTGAGAGAAAAGTGGCAGTACCGGAGGCATTCAATTCTGTTGCCCCCAGTGTGGTCCCCCCGTCCTTGAACGTGACGGTGCCTGTCGGGATCCCTGCGCCTGTGGCCATGGCATTGACTTGGGCGGTAAGGGCTACTGACTGGCCGAAGACGGATGAGTTAGCTGAAGAACTAACCATTGTTCTCGTGGCCGCCTTGCCATCAGGACCAGCCACATCCACTTCAGCTACATTGGAGGGCGTGGAATCGAGTGCGGTAACTTGCAGACTTGTCAACCCGCGCCCGCTCACCTCGCGCGGGATGAGCGCGTTAATTTGATCAAGCCCTACGAAACCGGGGGCCGGGCCGGCGTAATTGTCAGGGGCCTGAAGGTCAATCTCCCTGGCGCCGAGCATCAGGCGAATACCGGATGCTTTACGAATGCCTGTGAGGTAAAGGATGAGAAACACTTGGTCATTGCTGGGGCCAAGACTGACTGGCTGATCTATCGGTTCATAGATCTGACTGCCGCTCCGCACCCGCAGCACATAGGCCGCTGGCAGACCGCTGCCTGAAGCATTGAGCGTAAAGATTGCCGGAGCAGTTTGCTTCACTTGTACGGTCCCGGCCGAGACTGTTTTATCTCCTGCCTGCACCACAACGGTCGCGGTCCCTGGTGCGGTGCCAGCCGGAATAAGGAAATTGACTTGAAGAGGTGAGACGAAGAAGAGCGGCACAGGCTCGCCATTGACCTTGACAGTGGTGCCCGCCAGCTCGGTCGGCAAAGGCAGGCTGATGGCCGACCCATTCCCCGTGGCCAGCTTGGTCCCAAATGCAGCGGCGATGGAATCAGGCGCAACGGGGGCAGTATAACTAGCCGCAGAGACGGTGGCCACTGTGCCATTCCCACCTTGACCAGTAGTGCGCCAAGTCATCGTGAAAATAATAGTGAACGCGGTAACTGCGATGAGTAAGAGCTCAAGATAGGTCTTGAGTTGGACCCTGTGATTCCGCCTCTGATCATCCTTGAGTGAGGTTGGCATCCGCATCGCCTCCATTAAAGCAGTCCACGTTGTTGAATGACGAACGGCCAATGTCGATTCGTCTGAGCGCGGCCCAACTGAGGGGGCACACTGAACAGAAGACATTGGTGGAAAAGTGTGGCAGGGCGGGCAAGGATGCTGGTCAAAACATCCGGCTCGTCCATTTCGCCCTGTCCATACTTTAGAGCGTGTCGCATAAATGCGGCGCAAATTCGGAGTGCTTTTCAACTCATCAGAGTTGAAAAGCACTCCATCTCTCTGATATTTCCTGTGGTGTGACCCAGACAGGAGAAAATCATGA
>Ga0070707_100005464_pt1 | contig 11878 bp, 11 predicted proteins | sample KBSK5502metaG_FD_65468 | JGI IMG/M metagenome (GOLD analysis project Ga0070707, IMG submission 65468) | Corn, switchgrass and miscanthus rhizosphere microbial communities from Kellogg Biological Station, Michigan, USA - KBS K5-50-2 metaG | ecosystem: Host-associated > Plants > Roots >... | reverse complement strand
ACAATGGCGCGGCTTTCGGCAATTCGGCGATCACTTTCATCCAGCGCTTCAATGTCCGTCATGCCATCATCACGGCGGGCGCCCTCGATCCCCTGACCGGCATCAATGATTATGATTTGGCGGAAGCTGAATTCGCAGCGACCGTTCTCTCGCGCGGCGAACGCTGTGTCGTCGTTACCGATCACAGCAAATTCGGACGCAGCGCTCTTGTCAATGTCTGCAGCTTCGATTCACTCGATTGTCTGGTGACCGATGCGCGACCACCTGACGATCTCGCTCGCGCTTTGGCAGCGGCGGGTGTCGCCGTCGAGATCGCGTCTACACCCCTTTGAGCAGGCAGCCTGCCGCCAGCACGACAAAGGCGATAGCCATCAGCCACACGGACGGGATCGAAATGAATGAGAAAATCCCGAGAGCGGCCAGGGCGGCCAGTATCGCGATGACGACGGCGATCACGAAAGTGATGGACTTAGGCGCACTGAGATCCATGGAACGGCTCCCCTTGAGTTGCCCTGATTCGAATTCTACATCAAATTGCCTCAGAAGCATAATGCACCAAGGGAACAGGCAAAGACATGAAGGTCGTTTATTCCGAAGATCACCGGTTGCATTTCCCGCAAGGCGAACTCTATGGCGGCGAGTTCGTGACGCCTTTCGAGCGCCCCTCGCGCGTCGAATATATCCTGCGTGAGCTGAAGCGCCGGAAGATGGCCGATCTCATGGCCCCGGTGAAGCTCGCCATGAAGCACGTAGCCAAGGTCCATGACCGGGAATTCCTCACTTTCCTCGAAAATGCCTGGTCGGAATGGACGCAAGCCGGTTTTCGCGGCGAGATCATTCCGACCGGCTTTGCCGCACGCGGCATGCGGGCGAAGAAGCCGCGCCATATCGACGGCAAGGTCGGCTATTACGTGCTCTCCATGGAGACCTGCATTACCGCCGGCACCTGGGAGGCAGCGTGCTCTTCCGCCGCCGTGGCACAGACGGCGCAGAAGCTCGTGGCCTCGGGCGCCAGTTCGGCCTTCGCGCTCTGCCGGCCGCCCGGCCATCACGCCCATCACGACATGTATGGCGGCTATTGCTTTCTCAACAATGCCGCCATTGCTGCCCAGGGCTTCCTTGATAGCGGCGCGAAGCGTGTCGCCATCCTCGATGTCGACTTCCATCACGGAAATGGCACGCAGGACATCTTCTATGGCAGGGATGATGTGCTGTTCTGCTCGCTGCACGGCCAGCCGGAAGACGCCTTCCCTTATTTCCTCGGCTACAAGGACGAAAAGGGCACAGGCAAGGGCGAAGGCTACAATCTCAACTACCCGCTGCCGCCCGGCGCCAAATATGATGTGTGGGGCAAGGCGCTCGCCGATGCTCTGCGCAAGATCAAACGCTATAAGCCGGACGCTCTGGTCGTCTCGCTCGGCGTCGACACATTCAAGGACGATCCGATCAGTTTCTTCAAGCTCAATTCAGATGACTTCAGCACTTACGGCGGGGCGATCGCCAAGCTCAAGCTGCCGACCCTTTTCGTGATGGAAGGCGGCTATGCGGTTGAGGCCATCGGCATCAACACCGTGAACGTGCTGGAGGGATTCTTGAACGGGTAATGCTTTCCTCTCACGCACAACAATAATCGTCAGGGGACCCCCTGAATAAGCGCAAGCGGGCGGCGCTGCTCGCACTTCACCAATTTTAATGGATCCCGGCTTTCGCCGGGATGATGGATAAAGTAGAGGCCGAGGTATCAGAGCTTTGGTCGTGATTTCTGGTCGGTGAACCAGCCACCCGCCGCCTTCTCATAAGCGAGCGCCGCCTTGAATACGGTAGCATCATCGAAAGTGCGCCCGACAATCTGGATGCCGGTCGGAACACCGCTCGCAGCGAAGCCGGACGGCACCGCCATCACCGGGCAATTCTGCAGCATGTTGAACTGATGCGTCATGACCCATCCATATTCGCCATCGGCCCTGATGCCATTGATGTGGAAATCCGTATCCCACGGATCGTGATCGGCATGCACTGCCGGGAGATTGAGCGTCGGACAGATGAACACGTCACTCGCGTCGAGCACCGGTCCCAATGTCTGATACATGCGATGCGCCTGCGCGAAAGCCTTGTGGACGTCATCGATTTGGGTGGTCTTCTCGATCGCGTCCGCCGTCTTCAGCGCATAATCGGTCATCAGATGGCCATGGGTTTTCTTCCACCACACGGTCTGGCGGCCGAAATCCATCGTATTGTACCAGTGCAGCGCATTCTCCTCGACGTCACTGGTCCAGCCGAGGCTGACTTCGCTTAACTGCGCGCCGAGCGAGCGGAACAGGTCGACCGCTTTCAGCGTATTGCGGCGTACATCGGGATCGACATTCACATAGTCGAAATCGATCGAATAGGCGACCTTCAGACCCCTGAGCGATCCCGCCCGCTCCGGCAGTTCGATTGTCTCGCGCAGCGAATCATGATCGAGCGCATGAGAGCCCGCGGTGATCGATTGCATGAGGGCGGCATCGCCGACCGAGCGCGTCATCGGCCCACAATGATTGTAGCGGTCGAAACAATTGGGCGCCCCATCCGGATTGCGCCCATGCGGCGGCTTGAAGCCGACCGTGCCGCAAGCCGATGAGGGAATGCGGATCGACCCGCCAATATCGGTTCCCGTGGCCAGCGTCGTGAAGCCCGAAGCCAGCGCTGCACCCGAACCACCCGAGGAGCCGCCCGGTCCATAGTCCGTGTTGAAAGGGTTATGCGTCGTGCCCCAGGCGCGTGAATGGCACACGCCGGAGAGACAGAATTCCGGCGTCGTGGTGCGTACGTGAACAACCGCACCGGCAGCACTCAGCCTTTCGATCATCGGATCGGAATGATCATCGATATTGTCGATGAAGATGAGCGATCCATGTGTCGTGCGCTTGCCCTTCACGCGTTGCGCATCCTTGACTGCAAGCGTTATCCCTTCGAGCATGCGGGGACGCCCTGACTTGCTCGCATAGACGGCTTCCGCAGCCTTCGCCTGGTCGAGCGCTTCCTCGAAATAGCGGTCGGTGAAGCAGTTGATCGCCGGATTGACGACTTCGCTCCGGGCAATCTGCGCCTTGAGGATGTCGACCGGCGAGACCTTGCGGGCGCGGAACAGCTTCAGCGCCTCTTTGGCGGTCAAATAGCACAGATCGTCATCAGTCATGGACAAGCCTCGGTAAGGCGCGCTAGAGCGAGCCCGCTAATGTGACGCAATTGAGGGAACGAAGTCCATGGGTGACAGGCTGAAGGGCAAGACGGCATTGGTGACATCGGCGGCGCAGGGCATCGGCCGTTCGACGGCGAGCGCCATGGCACGGGAAGGTGCCAAGGTCTATGCCACCGACATTCGCGAAGACCTGCTGGCAGCTCTCGCCAAGGAAGTGTCCGGCATCGAAGCCTTCACTCTCGACGTGCTCAAGCCCGATGCGATCGAGGCGGCCGCGATTCGCGCCAAGGATGTCGATGTCCTGTTCAACTGCTCGGGCTTCGTCCACAACGGAACCATCCTCGATTGCGACGAGAAATCCTGGGATTTCTCCTTCGATCTCAACACCAAGGCGCATTACCGGATGATCAAGGCCTTCCTGCCCGCCATGCTGGCCAAGGGCAAGGGCACCATCATCAACATGTCTTCCGTGGCGTCCTCGATCAAAGGCGCGCCCAATCGTTTCGTCTATGGCGCCACCAAGGCTGCGGTCATTGGCCTCACCAAGGCGGTCGCGGTCGATTTCATCGGCAAGGGCATTCGCTGTAATGCCGTTTGTCCCGGTACCGTCGACACCCCTTCCCTCAATGACCGCATGCACCAGCAGGGCGATTATGAAAAAGCCCGCCAGGCCTTCATCGCCCGCCAGCCCATGGGCCGCATGGCGAGACCTGAGGAAATCGCTTCCCTGGTGATCTATCTGGCCAGCGACGAATCGGCCTTCGTCACGGGCCAGACCTTCGTCATCGACGGCGGCTGGACCGGCTGATCGCCACATCCCTGTTGGCAAGCCCGATTATTCCTCATAGGATCATTTGTGGAATAATAATAAAAAACGACAGCAGGGGAGTTGTGATTGAGTACAGCCGGTTCTGTGGAACGGCGCAGCGCAATTGAAGCGATCGGCGTCAGCAAGATCTTCGGCAATGGTGATGATGCGGTCAAGGCACTCGACAATGTCGATGTCACCATTCGCGAAAACGAATTCTTCACGCTTCTGGGGCCGTCCGGCTGCGGCAAGACAACCCTCCTCCGCCTGATCGCCGGCTTCGATTTCCCGACCGAAGGCGAGATCCGCCTCTATGGCGAAGATATAGCGCCGCTTCCCCCCTTTAAGCGCCCGGTCAATACGGTCTTCCAGAATTACGCTCTCTTCCCCCATATGACCGTAGCCCAGAATATTGGCTTCGGCCTCGAAATGCTGGGCAAGCCGCGCCCCGAGATCGATGAGCGCGTCACCCAGATGCTGAGGCTGGTGCGCATGGAGGAATTGCGCAACCGCCGCACCAGCCAGATTTCCGGCGGCCAGCAGCAGCGCGTGGCCCTGGCCCGGGCGCTGGCGCCTCGCCCCAAGGTCCTCCTCCTCGATGAGCCACTATCGGCGCTCGACTTCAAGCTGCGCAAGGACATGCAGATCGAGCTCAAGCGCCTGCAGCACGAGACCGGCATCACCTTCATTTTCGTGACGCATGATCAGGAGGAAGCCCTCACCATGTCCGACCGCATCGCGGTCATGTCCAAGGGGCGCATCCTGCAGATCGGCTCGCCGCGCGATATCTATGACCGCCCGGCCGAGCGCTTCGTCGCCAATTTCATCGGCGATACGAATTTTCTCGAAGGCACGGTCACGTCGGTCGCCAAGGGCAAGGCGCGCGTAGCGCTCGCCGCCGGCGGCGAAGTCGACGCCGGCATTTCCGAAGGCGTTGAGCCCAAGGGCGATGTCACCATCGTCGTGCGTCCCGAGCACGCCGCGATCCTGGCGAAGCCCGGCAAGAACGTGCTCAAGGGGACGCTGGAGACGATCGTCTATTTCGGCACCGATACGCATTTCCACGTCAAGCTTGCCTCCGGACCGCATTTCATCATCCGTCAGCAGAACCGGCATGGCGCCAAGGATGATTTCAAGACCGGCATGCCGGTCGGCGTCGAGATCGGTGCGAATGCCGCCCAGGTTCTGAAGGACTGATCATGGCGCTGGACACATCGTCCCTCCCGTCGCGCGCGGCACAAGTTGCCGCCGAGGCCGACCGGCGCGAAATCCGCGGCCGCTGGCTTCTCTCCTCTCCCGCTCTTGTCATCATCCTGTTCGCCGCCACCGGCCCCCTCCTCATCGTCCTGCTGTTCTCATTCCTCAGCCCCGGCGACTATGGCGGCATTGTATGGAAGCCGTCCGGCCACGCCTGGTTCCAGGTGCTGTTCCAGCAGGACATATTCGACGACACGACGACTTTCGCCGACGCCCATCTGTCGATCCTCTGGCGCTCGGTGAAGCTCTCCTTCCTCACCACCATCATGGCGCTGATCTTCGGTTTCCCGACCGCCTATTTCATCGCCACGCGGGCCGAGAAGTCGCGCGACATCTGGCTGTTCCTGATCACCATCCCGTTCTGGACCAATCTGCTCATCCGCACTTTCGCGGTGCAGGAAGTCATCCGCAATGAAGGCATCATCAACACGGCCCTGATCAAGCTCGGCATCATCTCGTCACCCATTCAGATCATGTTCACCGACGGCGCCATCATGATGGGCATGCTCTATGTCTATTTGCCGCTGATGGTGCTGCCGCTCTATGCCAGCATGGAGAAGCTCGATTTCCGCCTGGTCGAAGCGGGCTATGACCTCTATGCCAACCGTTTTCAGGTGTTGCGCCGGATCATCATCCCGCTGGTCAAGCCGGGGATCATCGCCGGCTCCATCCTGGTGTTCATTCCCTCGCTTGGCGCCTATGTGACGCCGCGCGTTCTGGGCGGCGGCAAGAACATGATGCTCGGCAATCTGATCGAATTGCAGTTCGGCCAGGGCCGCAACTGGCCGCTCGGCGCCGCGCTTTCGATCACCCTCATGGCCATCGTGATGATCGCCCTCATGGTCTATGTCCGCTATGCCAGCCGCTCGGAGGCCCGCTATGGCTAGTGCATTGGCCCGAAAAGTGCGCGCGGTTTTCGGACAAGCCGATGCGCAAAAACAAAGGATCAGCAATTTCTCCATCAAGCGGCAGACCGGCTTCGGCGCCATAGCGCTTTTCTGCTTCATCCTGCTCTATGTCCCGATCGCCACGCTGGTGGCCTATTCGTTCAATGCCGGTCCATCGATCGCCGTCTGGGAAGGCTTCTCCTGGCGCTGGTATATTGCCGCCTGGAACAATGCCCAGATCGTCGAAACCTCCACGCGATCCTTCATCATTGCCAGTTTCGCTGCCGTCGTCTCGACGATCGCCGCCACCATGGCGGCGCTGGCGACGACCCGCACCAAACCCTATCGCGGCCTCAATTTCATCTACGCCTTCATCAACCAGCCTTTGATGGTGCCGGAGATCGTCACCGGCATCGCGCTGCTGATCTTCTTCGCTATGGTCAAGATCTGGACCGGCTATACCGGCCTTGCCTATCTCATCGCGGCGCACACCGCCTTCTGCATCCCCTTCGCCTATCTGCCGATCCGCGCCCGGCTCGAGAACATGGATCTGACCCTCGAACGCGCCGCCGCCGATCTCTATGCGACACCCTGGATGACCTTTCGCAGGGTGACCTTGCCCCTGATGTGGCCCGGCATCATTGCCGGCCTCATGCTCGCCTTCGTCGTGTCGCTGGACGATGTGGTGATCACCGAACTGGTCAAATCCGGCGGCCAGGACACGCTGCCCACTTATATGCTGGGCCAGTTGCGCCGCGTCGTGACGCCGGAGATCAACGCCATTTCGAGTATCTTCCTGCTCATCTCGATCATCATCGTGACCTTGTTCTTCTTCATGAACCGCAAGCGGACCTAGTGCCCGGAATCACTGAAGACCGTTGGATGCGAAATCTCTGCCATACACACGCATCTGGACGGATATCGTCAAATAAGCGCAGACTACCGGGGAACGGCAATAAAATAACTGGGAGAACAGGAATGACAGCAAAACTGAAATACGCGGCGATTGGTCTCGCCATGACGGCCTTTGCCGCACCGGCCTTGGCCGATGGCGAGCTCAATATCTATAATTGGGGCAACTACACCAATCCGGACCTGATCAAGAAGTTCGAGGAGACCTACAAGGTCAAGGTGACGGTGACCGATTACGATTCCAATGATACGGCTTTGGCCAAGGTCCGCGCCGGCGGCCACGGCTTCGACATCGTCGTGCCTTCGGCGAACTTCATGCCCGTCTGGATCAAGGAGGGACTTCTGGCCGAGACGCGCCCGGACCAAATGGAAAACTTCAAGAATGTCGAGGATCGCTGGGTGAATGTCGAATGGGATCCGGGCCGCCATTATTCCGTGCCCTGGCAGTGGGGTTCGACCGGCGTCCTTGTCGACACCTCGCTCTACAAAGGCGACATCAATACGTCGGGCATCATCTTCAACCCGCCGCCCGAGCTTGCCGGCAAGATCAACGTGGCGCCCGAGATGAACGACGTCATGGCCGCCGTCATCTGGTATCTGGGCGGCGAATGGTGCACGGCGGACAAAGAGCTCCTCAAAAAAGCCCGCGACACGCTGGTCGAGGCCAAGAAGGGCTGGATTTCCATGGACTATGGCGTCATCGAGAAATTCGCCAGCCGCGATTTTGGCGCCGCCTATTACTGGAATGGCGCGGCCCTGCGCTCCAGGATGCAGAACAAGGATGTCCGCTATGGCTATCCGAAAGAGGGCTATCCCCTGTTCATGGACAGTGTCGCGGTGCTCAAGGATGCCAAGAACCTCGAGAATGCCAAGCTGTTCCAGAACTTCATCATGGACCCGCACAATGCCGCCTTGATCTCCGCCTTCGCCAAATATGCGAATGGCATCAAGGGATCGGAGGAATATTTGCCGGCCGAGATGAAAGGGGCGCCGGAAGTCGAGATCCCCGCCGAGTTCGTGGATAAGGGGCACTTCTTCAAGCTCTGCGAGCCCGAAGTTACAGCACTCTATTCGAAGATCTGGACCGAGCTTCTCAAATAACTTTAGAGGCGCCGGTGATTGGTTTGACCGGCGCCTGCCCACAAAAAGCGACAACTGGAGAATACAGATGACAAGACTGAAATATGCCGTCATGGGCTTGGCCATGGCGGCATTCGCCGCACCGGCTTGGGCCGACGGCGAGCTCAATATCTACAACTGGGGCAACTATACCAATCCGGATCTGATCAAGAAGTTCGAAGAGACCTACAAGATCAAGGTCACGCTCACCGATTACGACTCGAACGACACGGCGCTGGCCAAGATCAAGGCCGGTGGTCATGGCTTCGACATCGTTGTGCCGTCGGGCAATTATGTTCCGATCTGGATCAGTGAGGGCCTGCTGCTCGAAACGCGGCCCGACCAGATGGAGAACTTCAAGAATGTCGATGATCGCTGGGTGAATGTCGATTACGACATGGGCCGCCATTATACCGTGCCCTGGCAGTGGGGCACGGTGGGGGTCGCCGTCAACACCGATGTCTATAAGGGCGATATCGACACCTGGGGCGTCATCTTCAACGTCCCGCCCGAGCTCAAGGGCAAGCTGAATGTCGTTCCGGAGATGAACGACATCATGTATGCAGCGATCAAATACAACGGTGGCGCGCTGTGCACCGGCGACAAGGAAGTCCTGAAGAAGGCGCGCGACACGCTGCTCGCCGCCAAGCCCGACTGGATGTCGATGGAATATTCGACCATCGAGAAGATGGTGAAGGGCGACTTTGCCGCGACCAGCGACTGGAACGGCTCGGTGCTGCGCCAGCGCCTGCAGAATGAAAAGATCCACTATGGCTATCCCAAGGAAGGCTATGTGGTGTGGATGGACAATGTCGCCGTCCTGAAGGACGCCAAGAATGTCGAGAATGCCAAGCTCTTCCAGAACTTCGTCATGGATCCGCAGAACGCCGCATTGATTTCGGCATTCGCGCGTTATGCCAATGGCATCAAGGGCTCGGAGGATTTCATGCCGGCGGATATGAAGACCGCACCGGAAGTGATCATTCCCGACAAATATCTGGCCGCCGGCGAGATCTCCAAGACCTGCCCGCCTGAGGTGCAGCAGCTCTATACGGCGATCTGGACTGAACTGACGAAGTGACAAATTCCCCTCTCCCGTTGCGAAGCAATGGGAGAGGGTGCCCGAAGGGCGGGTGAGGGCTCTTTGTCTCAGCGAGAAATATTCGTAGAGACCCCAGCTCATTTGCGCGAAAGAGCCCTCATCCGGCCTTCGGCCACCTTCTCCCACGCTACACGCGGGAGAAGGGAAATGATGGAGAGGATGGCTGCAACTCAACCTGAAGCCATCACGCTTTGGACGGGACTTCTCAATATCATGACATCTTACAAGAATTCCGAACCGCGCTTGCCCATCATGCGCGAAAGCCCGCCGAAACTGCGCGTCCCTTTCATGGACTGGGATCGTCCGCCCTGGAACCGCTGGTCCTTCCAGCATGTGCGCGAATTGCTGCCGACGGCGCAAGTGTGGCGCGGCAATGGCCCGTCATCGCTCTTGCCGCAACTGCCGATGGATCTGGGCGGGATCGAGTTCGAGCGCATCGATGGCGTGCCGACGACCCTCGATACATTCCTCGATGACACCTATACCGACGGCTTCCTGGTGCTGCACCGGGGCCGTATCATCTCAGAGCGCTATTTCAACGGCATGAACGAGCGCACGCTGCACCTGTCGCAGTCGATGGCGAAATCGGTAACGGCGGCGGCGGCGGGCCGCCTCGTCGCCAAGGGCATGCTCGATCCCTCAGCACTAGTCACCCATTATCTGCCCGAACTTGCCGCCACCGCCTATCACGGCGCGATCCTGCAGCAGGTCCTCGATATGACGTCGGGTGTGCGCTTCAATGAGGACTATACCGATCCCCATTCCGACGTGGGCAGGATCGACGTCGCTTCCGGCTGGAAGCCGGCACCACCGGGTACCCAGGATTTCCCCGAGCATATGTGGGAGCTGATCCTCACTCTCACCACGCGCGAGCGTCCCCATGGCGAAAGCTTTGCCTATCGCTCGATCGAGACCGACGTGCTCGCCTTCTGCATGGAGCGCGCCAGCGGCAGGCGCTTGCCCGAACTTGTATCGGAATTGTTGTGGCAGCCGATGGGAGCCGATGAAAGCGCCTGCTTCACGCTTGACCGCGCCGGCTATGCGCTGGCCGATGGCGGCCTCAACGCGACCTTGCGCGACTATGCCCGCTTCGGCGCGCTCTATCTCAATGACGGCATGTTCAATGGACGCCAGATCGTACCCGCGGCCTGGATCAAGGCGACGCGGTGCGGCGACCATTCGCTGTTCGGCGAACCCTACACGCAAACCACGCCCAATGGGGCCTATCGCAATCAGTTCTGGATCGAGGACGTATCGCGCCCAGCGATCATGTGCCGCGGCGTCTTCGGACAACTCATCTACATAGATGATGCCCGGGACCTGGTGGTGGTGAAATTGTCGAGCTGGCCGGATTTCCTCAATGTCGAATTCGGTATCAACACCTTGCGCATGATCCACGCGCTGGCGCGGGAACTTTCATAAAAGAACGGACCGAAAATGGAGGAACCATTTTCCGGCCCGATGCTTGGTTAACTGACGAAAGTGACTTTCCGCCGAAAGGAGGGCGCGGATTACGGGTTAGTGAGAACGGCGACCTGTACCTGGGCGATACCTGAATTGTGCAGGCCTACAGCTATCGCTGCGCCATAGGCGAGATCGATGATGCGGCCGCTGACGAACGGGCCGCGGTCGTTGATGCGCACGATCACTGATCGGCCATTGCGGAGATTGGTGACGCGGACTTTCGTGCCGAATTTCAGCGAGCGATGCGCCGCAGTGTATCCGTTCGGATTGAATCTTTCGCCATTGGCGGTGAGCCTTCCGGACTTGTAGTAGGAAGCCATGCCGGTTTGCGCATCGGCGGGCGCCGACAGAGTGAGTGGCATTGAAAAGGCACAAATAAAGAGAGCAGCGAGGATTCGCTTCATGTTATCCCCTCAATTGTTGTTTTTGAATGCCTTGTCCCTATGCAACGTATGAGGCGAGAATGTGTTCCGTGATTACGCTGCGGCAATCATGCCTTCGAGCGATATTTCCGGCTTTTTTTGGGCAATGAGATCAGCGGTGATGCGCGCCGCACCGTGACTCATGGTCCAGCCCATATGTCCCTGCCCGGTATTGAACCAGAGATTTCTGTAGCGCCCCTGGCCGAGGATCGGCGTTCCCTCAGGCGTCATCGGTCTGAGGCCCGCCCAATATTCTGAAGCCTCCCAGTTTGCACCATTGGGGAAAAGCTCGCGCATTACGGAAAGCATATTGCGGAAATCTTCCGGCTCATGCGTGCGCTGATAGCCGGCAAACTCAGCCGTCGCCGTTGCACGCACGCGATCGCCATAAGGCGCATAGGCGATGAGATTCTCTTCATCGATGCCGCCGATGCCCGGCGGATTGTTTCTTCCAGCGACGGGTGCGGTAATCGAATAGCCCTTGACCGGATAGATCGGCAGCCTCGCGCCCAGCTTCTGCGCCAGATCTGGCGAATAAACGCCGAGCGCCAGCACGATGACATCGCCGGCCTCCTTGCCCTTGTCGGTCGTGACAGCCTTGATGCGCTCGCCCTCGAATTCAAAGCCGGTGACCTCGGTTCCGAATTTGAAGGTGACGCCCCGACCCTCGAGCCACTTCGCCATGTTGCGGGCGAACAGCCGGCAATCGCCGCTTTCATCATTGGG
>Ga0070707_100005463_pt1 | contig 11880 bp, 14 predicted proteins | sample KBSK5502metaG_FD_65468 | JGI IMG/M metagenome (GOLD analysis project Ga0070707, IMG submission 65468) | Corn, switchgrass and miscanthus rhizosphere microbial communities from Kellogg Biological Station, Michigan, USA - KBS K5-50-2 metaG | ecosystem: Host-associated > Plants > Roots >... | reverse complement strand
CTCGGTCAGCAACCGATCGCGCTCCCGAACGCGATGGCCTCCCAGGAATGGCGGATGAGCTGGCTCCCGTCCCTCCCGAACCCGGGAGCGACATTCGTCATCGGCGTCGACAGCATGGAGGCCATGCTCGCGGTCGTCGGCGCGGGTCGGGCGATCGCGGTGGTGCCCGAGTACGTCGAGCGCTTCTATCCGCAGCCTGGCGTGCGGTTCGTGACGACGGCAGCGGTCGGTCCGTGCGTCGTCGGGATCGGCGCCTCGCGGTCCCGTCAGGCGGAGCTCCAGATCGGGACGCTCCTCAAGCTCGCCGCCAGCGTGGCACCTCGGGGACGGAGGAGTGGTCCCCGAGGTGCGCGCCGGACAGCGACTACTGGTAGGAGACCGGGAGAGTCAGCACCTTCTTCAGCTGATCATCGGCCTGCTTGAAGGCGTCCGCGGGCGTCGCCTGGCCGGAGATCACATCCGAGATGTCCTTCTGGAGGATGTCCGACATCGACCCCCACTCAGGAATCCGCGGTCGGCTCTTCGACTGGCCAAGGCTCACGAGCTCCTGCTTCCAGTAGGGGAGCGAGCTGACGAGCTCGGGGTCCTCGAAGGACGACGTCAGGGCCGGGAGTCCGCCACCCTTCGCCAGGGCCTTCTGGATGGGCTCCGACAGCGCCCACTCCATGAACTCCCACGCGGCGTCCGCCTTCTTGCTTCCGGATGGGATCAGATAGGTCCAGCTGCCGAGGTGGGCGATCGGCGTGTCGCCGCCGTTCAGCGTCGGGATGCTCGCGTAGCCCATCTTGCCGATGACCGCCGACTGATCGGCGGCTTCCATCGCCCCGGCCGTGTCGCCCCACGTGATGCTCAACGCCGCGTCGCCCTGCTGGAGCGTCGCCGTCGTCTCGTCCCAGGTCGCATTGGTGTACCCCGGCTGCGCGAAGGGCCGTAGGCCGGCCATGTAGCCGAGGCTGTCGACGCTCGGCTGGCTGTCGATGATCAGGTTGCCCTGTGCGTCCAGGATCCCGCCGCCGTAGGTCCAGCCGTAGTCGAGCCATTCGAGGACCGTGGCGACGTGCCGCTTGCCGGTCATCGCGACGCCGGCGAAGTCCTTCGTCAGGGACGCGCCCGCCAGCTGGCTGCCGGACTTCCGGGTGAAGAACTCGGCGGCATCCCGGTACTGCTTCCAGGTCGTGGGGACGGCGAGGTCGTAGCCGTACTTCGCCTTGAAGGCGGCCTGCTCGGCGGCGTTCTCGAACAGATCCTTGCGGTAGAACATCATCATCACGGCGCTGTTCGACGGCATCCCGTAGGTCTTGTCACGCCAGACCGATGACGCCTTCCACAGCGCCGGGATGATCGCCGACGGGTCGAAGCCTGGGCCGTAGGAACCTTTGTCCGCGATACGGTCGTCGATCGGCGTGATCCAGCCCTTCTCCGCGAACGCCCCGAGGAACTCGTACGGCAGCGAGACGATGTCGTAGGCGCCCTGCTTGGTGGTGGCGTCGAGGGTCAGCTTCTGGACGACGCTGTCGTAGGGCGCCTGCTCGAGCTGGACATCGATGCCGGTCTTGGCGGTGAAGTCGGGCAGGAGGCTCTCGAGGACCTGGCTGTTGAGCGTCGCCTCGGCGATCATCGACAGCGACGTACCCGCGTTGGCGCGTGACCACTCACCGCCGCCGCTCGCGCCTGTCGAGCCGCCTGCGGCGGCGGCCGGCGAGGCGCCGCTCGCTCCCGCCGCGGTCGAGCCGCCGGGAGGGGCCGCGCCGCCACAGGCAGTGACCAGCAGTGCCAACGCACCAAGTGCCGAGACCCATGGCCGGGGCCGGAGCGTTCGAGTCATCGTGAGCTCCCTTCGATCTCCGTGAGAACGCGATCGAACACGTCGACGACGTGGTCGACTTCCGAGCGAGTGATCGTCAGTGGCGGCTTGATCTTCACGACGTTCCCGAGACCGGCGTAGCGGCTCGTCCCGAACATGACGCCGTGGCGCAGGCCCAGGTCGTAGACCTGCTCGGCCTCCCTGGGTGCCGGCTCCTTCGTCGTCCGGTCCTTCACGAGCTCAACCGCCGTGAAGAGGCCGGGGCAGCGGACGTCACCCATCAGCGGGTGGCGGTCCTGGATCTCGACCAGGCGGGCGGTGAGGTACGTCCCCATCTCGTGGGCTGCCTGGATGAGACCCTCGGTTTCGAGGACTTCGAGAGTGGCGAGGCCGGCGGCGAGCGAGACCGGGAACTGACCGAAGGTCAGGGCGTCGTCGCCGGTCTCGAAGCCGGCGAGATCCTCGCGGACGAGCACGCCCGCCAAGGGGTATCCGCCCGCGACGCTCTTGCCGAAGACGAGGATGTCGGGGACGACGTCGTACAGGTCGGACGCCCACCAGGCACCGAGCCGGCCGAGGCCGGTCTGGATCTCGTCCCAGATGAGGAGCAGCCCCTCCTCGTCGCAGATCTGCCGGACGAGCTTGTAGTAGAGGCTCGGGTACTCGATGTGGCCGCCGTTCCCCTGGATCGGCTCCATCAGGACGGCCGACGGGCGGCCGCTGACGCCGCGCCGGATCGTGTCCCTCAGCAGGTCCGCGTGGTGGACGGCGAGATCATCGTTCGACATGCCGGCGGGAGCCCGATATGGGTCCGGCTGCGGCACGCGGACGAACTGCGGCATCAACCGATGGAACTGGTCATGGGTGTGAGGCCAGCTCGCGGACATGGTCGCCAGCGATCGGCCGTGGTAGCCGTCGTAGAGCGTCAGCGGATTGGATGCGCCCGGCCGGTTCTTCGCCGCGATCTTCACCGCCATCTCCACCGCCAGGCTCCCGTGGAGGCAGTAGCCGACTCGGTTCAGGCCGTGTGGCGCCAGCTGGGTGATCCGATCCGAGAACAGCAGGAGCGGAACGGTGTCGTAGTTGCTCCGCGCGTGGGCGATCTCCTCGGCCTGGGCCGCGGCGGCCGCGAGGACCTTGGGATGGCCGGCCCCGATGTTGTTCGACCACGCCTGGGACGTGCAGTCGATGTACTCGTTGCCGTCCGCGTCCCAGATCCGGGTGCCCTTGGCGCGGACGAGGAGCAGGTTCGGCTCGCGCGAGACGGTCGTCGACCAGCCCCGCAGGAGCGCCTCACGCCCGCGATCGAGAGCGCCCTGGTCGACCTTCGTTGTCTCTGTGACCACGGTTCCTCCTTCTGACGGCGCGGACTCTACGCGTGGCAGGAGGCGGAACTCCAATACCTGTTTGCGATGCAGCGATAGGCATCAGCTATCGCCGAGCGGGCACCCCTGCGGGCTTCGTTGGCTGCCTTCGATGATGTATATTTCGTACATCGTGAAACGAACCCAGATCTATCTCGAGGCCGACCAGGATCGACGGCTTTCCGCCCGGGCGCGGGCGGCCGGGACGACGAAGTCGAACGTCATCCGCGAGGCGATCGAGTCGTACTTGTCAACTCCGGACGAGGAGGCCGCGAGGCTCGAAGCGTTCCGCGCCGCGGTCGAGGCCAGCGCGAGATCGCCTCTCGAACTGCCGGACGGCCGGTCTTACGTGGAGGCCCTTCGTGCCGCGGATCGCGAACGCGACGAGGAGCTCGAGCGGCGGCGACGATGACGGTTCTGTGGGACACGTCGATCGTCATCGACGTCCTGCGCGGGCATCCCGCCGCGGTCGCCTACGCGGCTCGCCTGGCGACACGCCCGAGCTGTTCGGAGGTCACCCGGGTCGAGGTCATGCGCGGCGTCCGCAGCGGCGAGCGGCGGTCGACCGAGCGTCTGCTCGCGACGCTCGCCTGGATACCGGTCGACGAGACGGTCGCGCGCGAAGCCGGCGAGCTGGGCCGCGCGATCCGACGGAGTCATCCGGGGATAGGCACCGTGGACCTCATCGTCGCGGCGACTGCGACGGTCCACCGCCTGGAGCTCGTGACGCTGAACGTGCGGCACTTCCCGATGGTTCGAGGTCTCGCACCCCCATATGGGCCATAAGCAAAGGGGACCGGCGGAGGTACCCAAAGGGCCACACCCGACCGGTACGGATTTCGTGAGGACGAGGCGGTTTCGCGACCTAGACTCGACCGCGTGCCAGCCCCGGGCGAGATTGCGCTCGTCGTCCTGATCGGTGTCGTCGTTCTGCTGTCCGTGCGCATCCTGATGGTCGCGCCTGGCTGGATCCGCCGGATCCGGCGGCCGGAGTCCCGGGCCATCCGCGTGGTCGGGGTGGGGGGCGGAGGCAACAACGCGGTCGACCGGATGGTCCGGGCCGGCATCCGCGGCGTCAGCTTCGTCGGCTTCAACACCGACGCCCAGGCCCTCCGTCGGTCGACGGCGGGATCGAAGCTCCGGATCGGCGAGGCGACAACCGGCGGCCTCGGCTCGGGCGGCGACCCAGACGTCGGACGCCGGGCGGCCGAAGAGGACGCCGAGTGGATCGCCAAGGTCATCTCCGGCGCCGACCTCGTCTTCGTCACCGCGGGTCTCGGCGGCGGGACCGGATCCGGCGCGGCGCCGATCGTGGCCGGCATCGCTCGGGAGCAGGGCGCGCTCACGATCGCGGTCGTGACGAAGCCGTTCGGGTTCGAAGGATCGCAGCGTTCGCGCGTCGCCGACGCCGCAGCGACCGAGCTCGCCACGAAGGTCGATGCCCTGATCGTCGTTCCGAACGACCGGATCGGCGACGCGCTCGCCACGGATGCGTCGGTGGTCGACGCGTTCGGCGTCGTCGACGACGTCCTGCTCCACGCGGTCGAGGGGATCATCGACCTGATCACCGCGCCGGGTTTGATCAACCTCGACTTCGCCGATGTTCGATCGGTCATGAAGGACGCCGGGCCGGCGCTGATCGGGATCGGACGGGGAAGCGGCACGGACCGCGCCTCCGACGCGGCTCGTCAGGCGATCGCCAGCCCGCTCCTCGAGGCGGAGTTCGACGGGGCGCGCGGCATCCTGTTCAACGTGGCCGGTCCGCCCGACCTGCGTCTGAGCGAAGTCCGCCAGGCAGCCGACGAGATCCGGAAGCACGCCGACGCCGAGGCGAATGTCATCTTCGGGGCGAGCTTCAGCGAGTCGCTCGGCGAGGACGTCCTCGTCACGTTGATGGCGACCGGGCTCAACGGGCACGAGCCGGCTCGGGCGGCGGTGGCCGAGGAAGCCGTCGAGGCGCCGGCGTTCGTCGCGACTCCGCCGATGGCCGAGCCGAAGCGACCGAGGCGTCCGCGTCGCGTCGTCAAGGAAGTGGCCGCCGCGGCCGCTGCCGCCGAGGTCAACCCTGGGGCGGAGTCCCGAACCCCGACCGTCGATGATGACGACGATTTCGAGCTGCCGAGCTTCCTCCGCCGCCGGACCGGACGCGGCAGGTCGCCTCGCGCGCTGGTCTCGACTGGGGCAGGGAGCGCGTCCAACCCGTAGCCGCGCCTTCGCAGGTCAGCGAGCGGGACGCTTCGCGCTGGCAACCCCTCCGGCCTTCGCGGCAACGTCGGTCCAGAAGTCGACCGCCGCGTCTTCGTACAACAGGCCCATCGGGAGGGTCTCGCCGCGCCAGTGCTCGACAGTCCGGCGCCCCCGCTGGGGTTCGTCCGGTCGTCGTTCCTGGCGCTCGGCGTCGCGATAGGCGGCGAGCTTCGCTTGGTGGATCGCGAGCTGCTGCTCGGCCAGGTGCAACCGCGCGTCATCGGACGCCAGGTCGACGAAGAAGAGCTGGAGCAGGCCCAGGTCGCGCAGCTCCGTCGGCTCACCCGACGGTCGGTCGAGCCACGAGCCCAGGGCGGCCGTCCCGGCTGAGGTGATCGCGAAGATGCGTCGACGACGGCCGTGGGCCTCCCGCGTCTCGGTGACCAGGCCAAGGCCCGCAAGCCGCGGCGGCTCGCTGTACAGGAGGGTGTGCGGGAACGACCAGAAGTTGCCGAGCGTGGCCTCCACATGACGCTCGAGGTCGTACGGCGTCGACGGTCCCTCGCGGGCGAGGAGCCCGAGGACGAGGTACGACGTCGGCGTCAGCCGCTCGGTTGACATACTACGGATCGTACCATACACTCCGAAGCATTCCGCAGTTGCCACCAACCGACCAGGTGCCGGGGAAATTCAGACCCGGTGGGCTCCCGATCGGCGCTCTGACCTGGACTCGCCACGTAGCCGCGGATCGCAGCACAGGTGGTCCACCATGACCACGGACACCCAGAAGATGGTCGAGCGCATTCCGCTCGAGATCTTGAACAAGAGCAACTTCGGGCTCATCGACGAGATCTACTCGCCGACGTACGTCGAGCACACCCCCCAGCCGGGCGTTCCTCCGACACGGGAAGGCTTCAAGCAGACCGTTGTCGAGTTGAAGAAGGCCTTCCCGGACCTCTACTACACGATCGACGACGCGATCGAGAGCGGCGACCGGATCGTCCATCGCCTGACCGCCAGCGGGACCATGAAGGGTGACTTCGCGGGCATGCCGGCAACCGGGAAGCACGCAACCTGGACCGAGATCCACATCGGGAAGGTCGTCAACGGGCGCATGACCGAGCACTGGGGCGTCGTCGACCAGCTGAGCATGCTCGTCCAGCTTGGCGTCGTCCCATCCCCCGTCCGGGTCGCCACCGCCGTCTGATCGACGCGACGACCCGTCAACGCAAGGACCCCGGCGGCAACGCCGGGGTCAGCCCCTTCATACGACGAGATGCCATGGCGCTTCGCGCACCACTGACCGCCTTCGAGACGACCGCCGCCCACTTCGCCGCGATCGGCGAATTCCTGTCCAGCTTCGACCGGCCTGGCCGCGTCGTCGAGCTCGTGGACATCCTGAACGTTGGGGATCCGATCCGGTTCGAAGCGATGATCGGCCCCTACGGCGATCCGCGGCCACTGTGTTCGGTGATGTGCCACGTCGCAGTCGAGGTCCTCGACTCGTCCGCCGGGAAGCACCTGGAGCAGGAATACCGGCTCCGGACCAATCTGGATCGGCGTCAGGGTGTCGAGGCAGCCGGGATCTACGCGAAGCACTTCGGAACGAGCTCGTTCCAGCGGGACGAGAAGATCGTCGCCGGTCCATACCGCGACGAGCTGGAGGGAGCGGGCTTCCTGGCGTGCGGCTCTGTCTTCGAGTCAGGTCCGCTGACCGGCGCCCGCGAGTTCGTCTGCCAGGCGGTCTGCCCGGCGGCCTGAGCGTCGCCCACTGACGAGGGCGGCCGACGTCCGCGGGTCACATGGCCGAGGGCGATCCGGCCGGATGACGATGGTCGGCGGTGGGTTCGAGCGTCGATCCTGACGCCGGACATCCACCGCCACCCATCTCAAACCGGAGAACCATGACCACCTCGTTCGACTCCGCGCAGCCTGCCCGCCGCAGCTCCTCCTCCGCTCTCATCGTCGGGCTGGTCGGCGCCGCCACGATCCTCGTCCTGCTCCTCGCCGGGCTGACCTTCTTCGGTCTCGCCATCGCGATCCCGATCGTCATGCCGGTCGCGCAGGCGTACCACCTGCCGGTGTCGCCCGCGGACGCTGCCATCGTCGCCCGCTTCGCGCCGCTGTGGTGGGCCTTCGCCGGCCTCGCCATCGCGTCGTTCGCGGCGGCGGTCGTCGTCCTCGTCAAGGTGATCCAGTTCCTGTCGCCCGCACCGCGCGACTGAACCCGCACGTGAGAAGCCGGGCCTTCGCGGCCCGGCTTCTTCGCGTCTGGTGGGCGCACAGCGTCTTGGTGGCTACGTTCAATCGGCCGGCGCCTTTGAGGAGCTGAGGCCGGCAGTGGTCACCGTCTTGAGGCCGGTCGATTCGATAAAGGCCGCGAATGCGGCGTCGTCCATCGCCATCAGCTGATCGACGCTCGGCTTCCGTCGTCTCCGACTCCGCAGAACGCCGATCAGGCCGACTCCGAACAGCGCACCGAGGATCGGGATACGCGCGGCACGAAGATGACTGTGGGCCATCACTCTGCCTGTGCTGTTGGGCCTGATCGGCCGATCGCATTGTGCTCTCGCCCGATCATCGCGGGCTTACTCACGGCGTCGCGTCTAGCCTCACGGATCGGCCGGCTCAGGCCGGCACGGCGTCCTCGGGCGCACGTTCTGTCAGCCGGCCGCTTCGAGCTCCGTCCAGGTCCGGATCGGCATCCGCGGCGCATAGACCGCGTGGCGGTCCTTGCCTTCGGCCTTGGCGGCGTACATCGCCGCGTCGGCCTGGGTGAGGAGATCCTCGGCGGTCACGTCGGCGTCGCCCGCGAGGGCGATCCCGATCGACCCGCCGACGACGACCAGGTGACCGCCCAGGGGGATCGGCCGACGCAGCTCGCGGAGGATCCGATCGGCGGAGGCGATCGCCTCGTCTTCGTCGTGGACCAGGCCGAGGAGGATTCCGAACTCGTCACCGCTCTGGCGGGCGACGACGTCGTCAGCCCGGACCGCTCCCACGAGCCGATCCGCGACGGCGCACAGGATCTGGTCGCCGGCGGCGTGGCCGTACGAATCGTTGACCCGCTTGAAGTCGTCGAGGTCGACGAACAGCAGGGCCACGGTTCCGGCGCTCCGGCCGCGCCGGGCCAGGGCCCGCTCGAGGTGGTCGCGGAGCAGGACCCGGTTGGCCAGCCCGGTCAGCGGGTCGTGCAGCGCGTCGTGGATGAGCTTCGATTCGAGCCGCTTCCGATCGGTGATGTCGATCAGCAGGCCCTGCGACAGCTGCCGCCCGCTCCCGGTGTCGTCCGGCATGCCATAGGCCTCGTCGCGGACCCAGATCTCGGTCCCGTCGCGGGCGACCATCCGGTACTCGGCCCGGAGCGGCTCGCCGGTGCGCCAGTGCGCCTCGTACGCGGCGATCGCGGCGGCACGGTCATCGGGGTGGATCCGGCTGGGCCAGAGCTCCGGATCGTTGACGAGCTCCTCGGGTCGGAAGCCGAGGATGCCGGTGATCTGCGGGCTCATGTACGCGAGTCGACCGCCATCAGTCACCTCGGGATCGGACAGGTCGATGTAGACAGCGGCCGGGACGTGCTCGACGAGGACCCGCAGTCGCGAGCCGGCCTCTTCGACCTCGCGCGTCCGCCGCTCGAGGGCCTCGGCGGAGTTGCGCAGGCCACCGACGAGCATGACGCCCGATCCCAGGATCGCTCCGAAGGCGACCATGTCGCCGATCGCGATCAGGACTGGTCGCGTGTCACCCGATCCGACGCCGTCGAGGCCGACCAGGGCGAGAGCCACGAGGAGGAGGGCGCCCCCGAACAAGCCGACGACCGGAGGACCGCCGGGCATGCGGAATCGGGTGACGGATCGATCCACACGCGCAGGCTACGCGTCGACCGTGGGGTCGACCACTACCGATTCGGGTCACCCTCGGAGTAGGCCCCCGCCGCGACAGTGGCGTCGCCCCCGCCCGGTGCGCTCGTGCACTGACCCAACTGGCGTGCTCGGCGGGGCCGTCCCAGCGCCTCGCGCACCGGCGGGGCCGTCCCAGCGCCTCGCGCGCTCCATATTTCAAGAAGTGTTATCTGCTGCTATTGCGACCGATCAAGCCCTACCCGGCGGCCCAGGAGCCGGCCGTCGGCGCCGGATATCACCAGTACAGGTAAGGCGTTGCTATCTGGATCGGTATTGGGCGGAACCGCGACGGCAATGCCGCCTGATAGCCGTTCTTGGAATACAGGCTCGCTAGGTGCTCCTCGCTGCGTGGTCGGATCCGGGGCGGGCCGTCACCACGATCACCTCGATCGACGCCGTCTTGCCACGCAGATCGAGCTGGCGGCGCTCAAGGTCGGCCGTCGGGAACGCAGCCGCCCGCGCGGCTGCCTCGGTCACGAGCAGCTCGCCGGGGCCGGCCGCGGAGGCAAGCCGCGCCGTGACGTTCACGGCGTCCCCCAGAGCAGTGAACTCGACGTGCTCGGCGGTGCCGACCGCACCGACGTAGGCGATGCCGGTGTTGACGCCGATCCCGATCGGAACCCACGGCGCGTCGCTGCCGTTGCCGGTCGCTCGCAGGAGGGCGATCCCCGCGTCGATCGCGCGCCGCGCGTGATCCGCGCCCGCCAAGGCGGGCACGAAGAAGCCGATGACCTCGTCGCCGACGAACTTGTCGACGACCGCTTCGTGCTGGACGAGAACCTCGGCAGTGACGGCGTAGAAACGATCGAGCAGCCCGCGGAACGCGGACGCCGTCATCGTCTCGGCGAGGGCCGTCGAGCCGCGGACGTCGGCGAAGAAGAGGGTGGTCTCGACCTCCGCGCCTTCACGATGGGCGTACAGGTCCTTGAAGCAGCCGCCGCAGTACTGCGGGTTGCCTGGCCAGCGGCCCTTGCCGACGAGCCGCAGCACAGGACCGACTGGCGGGCCGAACGGCGACGTGCAGATCTTGCAGCGCGGCCCGCCGGGGAGCATCCGCCAGAGGCGCCGCAGGCGATGCGCCCGTTGGTTCGAAGTCAGGCGGCTGCGAGCGTCGTCCTCGGCCTGGGTCGAGGCCGGGCCGGGCTCGCCAGGACCAGTCGGTGCCTCGCTCATTCCCGCTCCAGTGATCGACTCGGCGATCAGTATGTGCCCCGACACCACGCTCGTTGCCGCAGAGCGGAGGACGCCTCCATGCCCGAGCCCATCGTCTTCATCAGCCGATTCCGGGTCATCGCGGGCCAACGCGACGCTTGGGTTGCCGCGTTCGGGGAGTTTGTCCAGGTGATCGCAGCGGCCAAGCCCCGGACGGCGCTCTACGCGGCGTATCTGGATGAGCGCGGCGGCGAGACCAGGATCGTCCACGTGTTCCCGGACGCAGCCGCCCTGGCGCTCCACTTCGAGGGCTCCGACGACCGGAGCTCGTCTGTCGCGCGTTTGATCGAGTTGGCCGGCTTCGAGGTCTACGGTCCCGCCCCCGAGGCTGCCGTCGACCAGCTCCGCCGCGAGGCGGCTGCGGCCGGCGCGACGCTGGGCGCGTTCCCAGACTCGATCGCCGGCTTCCTCCGCGTGCTCGGCGGGCTTCCTAACGGCTCCTGGCCACTCGCGAAGCCGCACTGCCGGCGAACGCCCGCAAGGCGAGACTGTGGCGGACGCCCACCGAATCGGCCACGACCACGGCGTCGCCGTCCTTCACGATCTTCCTGCCGGTCCGGTCGCTGACGGCGAAGCGGCCACCGCGAAGCCGTCGGATCCGGATGTCGGCGTGGCGGCCCTTGTCCGCGACGATGCCTGTGATCCGTCTGGTGTCAGGCTGCCGTACGATCGAGATCCCGAGCCTCGACCCGTGGCCGATGTTGGCCGTGTGGACGACGTCGAGCACCGCGACGACGTAGCCGGGGGAGCGGCCGCGGATGAGCACGACCATCGCCGCGACGACGCCGGCCAGGAGCAGGGCGGCGAGGCCGCCGAGGATCGGGACCAGTGGCGCGTTGCACTGCAGGACGGAGTTGCATGGCCGGACCGAGTCCGACCACACCGACGGGTCGCTGACGCCGATCGAGTTCTGGGCGTAGGCGCGGCAGCGGTAGTCGACCCCATTCGTGAGGTGGCTGATCTGGGCCGTCGCGATGTCCGCCCGGGTGTCGGCAGTGACTGGCCAGGTGGTCCCGCCATCGTCGGTGCACTCGTAGTGGTAGGTGACAGTCGAGTCGTTCCCGGGAGGGCTGCTGATCCGGATCGCGCTGTTGAGGGCTTCGACCGAGGGCTTCCCCGGAGCCGGCGGGCGGCCGACCGGCGTGGCCGGGGCGCGCGCAGGCGTCCACGCCCCCGGTCCCGACGGGCCGACCGTGGCCACCTCACATTGGTAGGCTGTCCCGTTCGTGAGCCCGTTGACGGTCGCCTTGGTGTCGAGGGAGACGCCCTCGGTCGAGTCGATCCAGGCCCCACTGCCGTCGGCGGCCTGGCACTGGACGAGGTAGTCGACGATGGGTACCGCGGAGGCACCAGCGGAGGGCGTGACCGAGATCGGTGTCGACCAGTCGACCTCGATCTGGCCGTCGCCCGG
>Ga0070707_100005460_pt1 | contig 11886 bp, 9 predicted proteins | sample KBSK5502metaG_FD_65468 | JGI IMG/M metagenome (GOLD analysis project Ga0070707, IMG submission 65468) | Corn, switchgrass and miscanthus rhizosphere microbial communities from Kellogg Biological Station, Michigan, USA - KBS K5-50-2 metaG | ecosystem: Host-associated > Plants > Roots >... | reverse complement strand
GCCGGTCCGTAGACGACTTCGACCCGCTCGACGTCGGCGATCGGGAACGTCACCAGGATGTCGGCGGTGTTGAAGTAGAGGTGATTGAAAACGACGCCGTCGATCATCACCAGGAACGGATCGCCGATCGTGTTGCGGTAGCCGCGCCAGTACGGCTTCACGTACGTCGCGCCGAAGGGGCGCACGACGTCGATGCCGGGAAGGTCGTCGAGGATGGCCGAAAGGTCGCGATACCCGCGCCGCCGGATGTCGTCCGCACTGACGACGATGACCGTCGCCGGCGCTTCGGAAAGCTTCTCGCTGACGTTCGACGCCGAGACCACGTGCACGTTCATGAGCTGCTCGAGGCTCATCCGCTCGAGGTCGGATTGATCCTGCGCGAGGGCGGCCGTGGCGAGGAGGAGGAGGAACACCACTGTCATCCTGAGCCGCGCAGACGGCGAAGGACCCGCTTGCAATCTACGGACGCTCAGTAGCCGAGCAGACGGCGAAGGGCCCGCTTGGCGGATTGGCGCTCGTGCGAAGGGGGTCCTTCGCCGTCTGCGCGGCTCAGGATGACAGGGCTTTTTCCTCATTGCGCCACCAATTCCCGAATCACCGTCACTAATCTGTTCCCCGACAACTCCCCCCGCTCCACGAGCGCGTTGATCTTTCCTTGCAGTTTCTGACGGTCGCCGCCGTCCATGCTGCGGTCGGTGACGACGAGGATCGGCAGGCCGGCGGTGCGGGGATCGGCTTTCAATTTCGCGGCGACGTCGATCCCGTCCATCAGGTCGAGGATGACCAGTGACGGCAGGGTGTTCGCCATCGCCACCCCCTCCGATGCGCCATAGGCGTGCAGCAGCTCGTAGCCGTGCGGGCGCAGCGAGCTGTCGAGGAGATCATGCAGCGTGCGGTCGTCGTCGATGACCAGCAGCCGCTCCCCTTCCTTTCGCGGCGGGGCGATGCGGCGCAGCGACTCCACCACGGCCGCTTCGTCAACCGGCTTCACGAAGTAGTCGTTCGCGCCGAAGGCGAGGCCGAGCTCGCGGTTGTCGATGACGGAGACGATGACCACCGGGATCTCGCGCGTGCGGGCGTCGGCCTTCAGCGTTTTCAGCACCTCGAGGCCGTCGATGCCGGGGAGGACGAGGTCGAGCGTGATCGCGGCCGGGTGCAGCTCGCGGGCGAGAGTGATCCCTTCCTCGCCGGTGCGCGCATGGCGCGGCACGTAGTTGGCGGCGCGAAGAGATGACTCGATGGCGCGGTAGGCGGCGTCGTCGTCCTCGATGACCAGCACCGTGCGGCCGATCGGCGCGGGCGGCGGCGGGGTTGACGGCGTGGCGTTGAGGCCGAGGCCGCGGAAGCGCAGCGGCAGCGTGACGGTGAACTTGCTCCCCTCGCCGAGCGCGCTCTCCAGCTCGATCGCGCCGGCGTGCATCTCCACGAACTTCTTCACCAGCGTGAGGCCGAGGCCGGTCCCTTCGAATTGCCGCGAAGCCGTGCTGTCGACCTGCTGGAACTCCTGGAAGATCCGCTCGTGGTCGTACTTGTCGATGCCGATGCCGTGGTCGATCACGGCCATGCGCACGGCGTATGCGCCGAGGGCGCGCGTGCGGATGATCACCGTGGAGCCTTCGGGCGAGAACTTCACCGCGTTCGAGAGCAGGTTGTAGAGGATCTGCTTGACCTTCACCGGGTCGGCTTCGATGAGCGGGAGGTTGTCGTCGAGATCGAGATCGAACGTCACCTTGCGCCGGCTGGAGACGCCGCGCATCAGGCTGCAGACGCCTTCCACGGCGTTGCGCAGGGCGAAGCGCTCCGGACTGATCTCCATCTTCCCCGCCTCGATCTTGGAGAGGTCGAGGATGTCGTTCACGATGCCGAGGAGGTGTTGGCCGGAGGAGTTGATGTTGTCGAGGAAGCGCTCCTCGCGCTCGGCAATCCGTCCCGCCAGCCGCGACTTCAATACCTCGGAGAATCCGATGATGGCGTTCAGCGGCGTGCGCAGCTCGTGGCTCATGTTGGCGAGGAACTGGCTCTTCTCGCGCGTGCGCTGGTCGGCCTCGTCGCGCTCTTTCTGGCGGCGCTGGATCTGCGTGAGCATCTCGTTGAAGCCTTCGGCGAGAACGCCCACTTCGTCGTCGCTTCGCCGCTCCGCGCGCACCGAGTAGTCGTGCTTCTCGGAGATCTCTCGCGCCAGCGCGGCGAGGTCGAGGATCGGCTGCGAGACGATCTTCTCCAACTGCAGGGCGAGGATGACCGAGGCGCCGAGGCAGCCGATGAGCACCATCAGCAGCACCAGCAAGTGATCGCGGACCTTCGTCTCCAGCTCGCCGGTCGACACCGACAGCACGATCGTGCCGTATCGATCGGTACCGTAGACCACCGGTTCGGAGACGCGCAGCTCGTCGCGCTGGAAAAGGCGGAGGCCGTCCCGCGGTTGCGCGGACTCCGGCGCGCGCAGGCCGCGCACCGCGTAGGTGGCGAAGAGGTGGCCGTTGGTGTCGTACACCTCGGCCCAGCGGATCGACGGGATCGAGGCGAGCTTCGAGAGCGTTTTCTGCGACGCGTCGCGGTCGCTGAAGGCGAGATCGCTGACGCTGTTCTCCGCCGTGACGCGCGCGATCAGCACCGCCGTCTCCACCAGCTCGTGCTTCAGCGCGCGGACGTCGCTGACGATGACCGCGGTGAAGCCGGCGGCGAGCGGCAGGATCGTGGCCACGGCGATGATGCCGATGAGCTTGTTGCGAATCGAAAGCTTGCGTAGCGCTTTCATCGCCCCTCCGGCTCCACCAGCCGCGCCAGCTTGAGCAGCTTCGAGCTCATTTTCAGGCCGCTGCGCTCGACGGCCGTCTCGTTGATCTCGAATCGGATCGTGTCGCCCGACGTGTAGAAATTGATCATCACGCCGGCGGTGGCGAAGCCATCGCTGTCGGCGACGGTGAGGATGGCCTTCGACTGCGCCCGCGTCAGGATCTTTTTCAAACGCTCGCGCTCGGAGTTGGCGATGAAGAGGAGCTGGCAGGCGTCGATCTGGGCGACGTCGTTGACGTAGCGGATCTCGATCGCGCGTCCCTTGATCTTCCGCTTCGCCGCGATCCGCTCGAGGAAACCGTTGAAGGGGCTCCGTCCGACGACACCGATCACGAAGCGCGGCGGCGGATCGCCGGCCGGCCAGTCGATGAAGCGGGTGAAGTGCTCCAGAAACTCCGCCTTGACTTCGTACTCGGGCGCCTGCTCGGCGCACACGGCCACGGCGCCGGCCATGACGATGGCGAAGAAGACAGGCAGACGGACGATGTGTCTCGACACCGGAAGCCGTTCGGTTGAATTGGATTGAAGCGCAACGAGTTTAGCAGCCTTTGGAGTGCCGGGGCTGTCATCCCGAGCGTAGCGAGGGACCTGGGGGCGCGGAGGCACGAGGACGTGCGGTTTCGCGCCGCCCACTCCCCCAGGTCCCTCGCTACGCTCGGGATGACATCGGTGGTCGGCCTCTACGGCTGCGGCGCGCTGATCCAGCGGATGATCTTCCACGACTGATCCGCCTGCCGCTCCCACACTTCGAAGCTGCGCACGGTCAGCGTCTTCCCAGCGGCCGTCATCTTCCACGTGTCGCGGACGACGGCGAGCGGCCCCGAGACGATCACCTCATTGATGGTGAGCTGGTACTTCGTGGTCGGCGCTCCTCCCTTCGCGGCGTATCCGGCCTCCTTCTGGAAGGTGTCGTCCGGCACGCCGGGATACCAGCCGACGAGGTCGGGCGCCCACACCTGCAGCGCGCGATTCCAGTCCCCGCGGTTGGCCGCTTCGGTCCAGCGCGCGAGGGCGGCGCGGATTTCTTTCTCGGCTTTCGCATCGGTCGGGGCGGCCAGAGCGGTCGTGGCGAGACAAAGCGAGAGAGCGATCGACAGCATTTTCATGGCGGTAGTCTACGTCGGGTCCGCTTCATGCACCGGCTGCAAGGAGACGAAAGGAGTTTTCCATGAGGCACCGTTTTCTGATCATCGCCGGCTTCCTCCTCGCCCTTGCGGCGTGCAAGAAAGCGGAGAACACCTCCTCAGCGATCACCGCCACGGCATCGACAGACACGACGTCATCAACGTCGACCGCCGCGACCGCTACCACCGGCACGGCGACGGGGACGGGCTCGACAGGCGGCTCAGCCAGCACGCTGACCACGGATGAGAAGACATTCGTCATGAAGGCGGCCGAGGGAGGCATCGCCGAAGTGAGCATGGGGGCGATCGCCGCGCAGCAGGGGACGAGCGCGGATGTGAAGACTTTCGGCATGCGGATGGTGAATGACCACGGCAAGGCCAACGATGAGCTGGCGCCCCTGGCGAAGAACAAAGGCCTCGCCCTGCCGAATGAGACCGATCGGGAGCACAAGAACGACGCGGCGAAGCTCTCCAAACTCACCGGCGCCGCGTTCGACAAGGCCTACATGGAGGCCATGGTGAAGGACCACGAAAAGGACGTCGCGGAGTTCGAGAAGGCGTCGAAGGAAGTGAAGGATCCCGATCTGAAGGCGTGGGTGTCGAAGACGCTGCCGGTGATTCAGGATCACCTCAGGATGGCGAAGGAGATGGTTGGGAGGATGAAGTAGGTTGCGGGGGTGCGGGGTTGCGCGGGTTGCGCGGGTTGAAACCCGCGCCACATACATCCTGGCTTCGATCCTCATCCTGCCGAATGCATCCCTGCACTGCGGAATGCATCCCTATGAATGTGGGGCGGGTTTCAACCCGCCGGGGCTCTCGTAACGGACCAGCGCCGTACAACATCGGAAGCGGAGCGAAGCACCGCGCAACAAACCCCGCAACCCCGCAACCCCGCAACCCAAAAACCAACTACTTCCCCAGCCCCCGCTTCCCCGCCGCCCAATCCCCCCACTGATCGAACAGTTTCATCTGCTCGTCGACGTGTGTGTCGGCGAGGAGCTTCTCCACCTGGGCGCGGGTCTGCTGCGGCGCGCGGGTGGCGGCGTTCGCGAACTGCAACACCACCGCGGCGTCGATCGCTTCGTTCTCCTTCGCCTGCGGCACATCGACCTTGTCGAAGGTGTCGGACTCGGCGTGGTACTCGGGGAGATACGGCGCGGCCTCCTGATTGGCGACGAGGTTCGGCGCGCCCCACAGGATGAAGTCGAAGTTGTCGGTGCCGTCGATGGCGTCGGGTGGGCTCTGCTGGTTTTTCGGATCCGCGATGAACGGCTTCATCGCCGCTTCGACATCGGCGCGCAGCTCCTCCCGTCCGTTGAGGAAGAAGCCGGTGGTCTTCCCGCTGCCGATGTCGGCGGTGATCATCATGGCCACGCGCGGCATCTCGGCGCGATGGGCGGCGGCGTACGCGCGCGAGCCGATCATGCCGTTCTCTTCGCCGGTGAAGAGCACGAAGCGGATGGTGCGGCGCGGCTTGATGCCGAGCGCCTTGATCTGCCGCGCCAGGTCGATGACCGTGGCGGCGTTGACGCCGTTGTCGAGCGCGCCGGTGCCGAGGTCCCAGGAGTCGAGGTGCGCGCCGAAGAGAACGATCTCGTCCGCCTTGTCGCTCCCTTTGATCTCGCCGGCGACGTTCCGCGCCGTGACCGGGCCGGAGACGTCGTTGTCGAGCTGCAGACGGATGCGAACTTCGCCGCTGCCCATCAGCCGGAGGAGGCGCTCGGCGTTGTCGCGCGCCACGACCGCCACCGGCAGCGGGATGGTGTTACCGGTCAGCGACATCGGATGGCGATAAAGCAAAGAACGGCGCTGCGACGACTCGAGCAGCATCGCCTTTACGCCGCTCTTCTTCGCCGCCTCGAGCAGCGCGTTGATGCGGAGATAGTCGGCGAAGAGGTCCTCGAGGCTGGCCATGATCGGCGTCCGGACGAAGGCGATCTTTCCTTCGGATGGCGGCACTTTCGCCAGCGCCTCGGGTGAGCCGTCGCCGAAGTCGACGAGCGCGCCGTCGATCGGCTGGCCGTTCGGCGTCGAGGCGGTGAAGGGCGCTGCGGCGATGCGCAGCGGGAAGCTCGCCGGCGCCGTGCAGGCGGCATTCGCCGTCTTCGACTCCCAGTAGCTCGGCAACATGTACGACTCGACGTTGACAGAGTCGACCCCCGCGTCCTTCAGTTTCTTCGCCGCCCAATCCTCGGCGCGTTTTTCATTGGCGGAGCCGGTCGGCCGCCCCCCCACCCGGTCGCACAGCTCACGCAGGTCGTCGATCATCTGATTCGACGCCCGGATGCGCGCGATCAGCGGCGCGAGATCGTCGGCAAAGGCGGCGGGAGCGAGCGAGAGCAGTAGCAGTGCAAGTGTGCGACGCATATGGCAAATCATACGTTTGGAGCGCGGTAGCGGATGCGTCATCGTTTGGAGTGCGGTGGCCGCAGCCACCGCTTTTCAACCAGTCGAAAGCGGCGGCCATGCCGCCGCACTCCAAACCTCTTCGCCATCCTCGATCATCTCCGTCCGGCGCAGTCCCGCGTTCGCCGCGACGCGCTGACTGGCGACATGCCGCGGATGCACGCAAGCGCGAGTCTCACCGCGCTCGCGCAGGAATCCGACGAGCATGCGCGCCGCTTCGGAGGCATAACCGCGCCGTTGCCATTGCGTCCCGATGACCCACGCGATGTAGGTGCAGCTGTCGGTGATCGTCGCTTGTGCATGTCCGACGGCAACACCATCCGCGCGAATCACCCAGTTCAGCCATCGATCGTTCGTAGCGCGAAACGCGATCGTATCGGCCAAAGCGGCAACGGACGCAGGCGGCGTCCCGCCGGTGAATTCGTACAGCGCCGAATCGGAGAGGATCGGAAACAACTCCTCCGCGTGATCGGGCCGCATCGGCTCGAGAGTGATCAACTCGCCTTGCGGTTCTTGAACTTCGCCGCGAGGTAGTCGCGATTCATCATGGCGATGAAATCGGTCGAGATCTCCTTCGGGCAGACCGCCTCGCATTCGCGGAAGAGCGTGCAACTGCCGAAGTAGTCCTCCATCGTCTCCACCATGCTCAGCACGCGCTCGTAGCGCTCCGGTTGTCCCTGCGGGAGCAGCCCGAGGTGCGCGACTTTCGCCGCGGTGAAGAGCTGCGCGGCGCCGTTCGGGCACTGCGCCACGCACGCGCCGCACTCGATGCAGGCGGCGGCGTCCATGGCCTTGTCCTGAATCACCTTCGGGATGGGGAGGGAGTTCGCTTCGATCGCGCTGCCGGTGTTGACGCTGACGTAGCCGCCGGCCTGGATGATCTTGTCGAGCGGGCTGCGATCGACGATGAGGTCTTTGATGACCGGGAAGGCCCGCGCGCGCCACGGCTCGATGGTGACCTCGTCGCCGTCCTTGAAATGGCGCATGTGCAGTTGGCAGGTGGCCGTGCCGCCGATCGGACCGTGGGCGACGCCGTTGATCATCATCCCGCACGAGCCGCAGATGCCCTCGCGGCAGTCGTGCTCGAAGTGGATCGGCTGCTCCCCGCGCTGGATCAGCTCTTCGTTCACGACGTCGAGCATCTCCAGGAACGAGGCGTCGGCGCTGATGTTCTCGGCCTTGTAGGTGACCAGTTTGCCTTCGGCGTCTCGTGACGGCTGACGCCATACGTGCAGTGTCAGATCCATTTCTCGTCCCCCACCCCGCACGAGAGTGCGGGGTCCGGGCGGGTGGAGGGTGCGACTAAGGTAGCCATGGCACCCCTCCCTCGCTCCAATTCGGATTCAAAGATTCAATCAAAGCAATCTTCTCTCGGCGTGTTTTCACTTTGCTGTGCCTGCCGCCCGCCCAGGCCCCGCACTCTCGTGCGGGGCCTCGACTAAGGTAGCCATGGCACCCCTCCCTCGCTCCAATTCGGATTCAAAGATTCAATCAAAGCAATCTTCTTTCGGCGTGTGTAGCGCTTCAGTTGCTGTTCGCGCGCTGCGGCTTTCATGGCATCGTCAAATGTCTCGAAGTAGATGATGTGATCGATGTGGTACTTGGCCGTGAATGCACTTTGTCCGGTGGCATGTTCGTGTTGCCGTCTGCGCAGATCGTCGGTCATGCCTGTGTAGAAGGTTCTCGTTCGGTTCGTGGCGATGTAGACGTAGTAGCTCACTTCTTCGTGCCTTCCGCCCACCCAGACCCCGCACTCTCGTGCGGGGCTTTTACTTGTAAGAACGTGTGGCCAACTTCAGTTCCTCGTACTTCAGCTCCTCTTTGTGCAGCTTCGGCTCGTTGTCGTCACCGGTGTACTCCCAGGCGCCGACGTAGAGGAACTTGTCGTCGTTGCGCTTCGCTTCACCTTGGTCCTGGTACTCGACGCGGAAGTGGCCGCCGCACGACTCTTCGCGGTGCAGGGCGTCGATGCACATCAGCTCCGCCAGTTCGAAGAAGTCGGCGACGCGCGCCGCTTTTTCCAGCGCCTGGTTCGGCTCTTCGTTCGCGCCGAGGACTTTGACGTCGCTCCAGAACTTCGGCCGCAGCTCGCGGATCATCCCGATCGCCTTCTTCAGTCCCTCGGCGCTGCGGGCCATGCCGCAGTACTCCCACATGATCGAGCCGAGCTCGCGGTGGTAGGAGTCGACGCTGCGCGTTCCGTTCGCGTCGACGAGGCGCTTCAGCCGCGCCGTCACCGACTCCTTCGCCGCGTGGAACTCGGGCGCGTCGGGCGACACCTTCTTGTTCATCTGCGTCGCCAGATAGTCGCCGATGGTGACCGGGATGACGAAGTAGCCGTCGGCGAGACCCTGCATCAGCGCGCTGGCGCCGAGGCGGTTCGCGCCGTGGTCGGAGAAGTTCGCCTCGCCGATCACGTAGAGTCCCGGCACGTTCGAGCCGAGGTTGTAGTCGACCCACAGCCCGCCCATCGCGTAGTGCGGAGCCGGATAGATGCGCATCGGCACGTCGTACGGATCTTCGGCGGTGATGTCGTGGTACATCTCGAAGAGGTTGCCGTAGCGCTCTTCGATGACCTTCCGGCCGAGGCGATTGATGGCGTCGGCGAAATCGAGGTAGACGCCGCGGCCGCTCGGACCGATGCCGCGGCCTTCGTCGCACACTTCCTTCGCCGCGCGCGAGGCGATGTCGCGCGGCGCCAGGTTGCCGAAGCTCGGGTACTTCCGCTCCAGGTAATAATCGCGCTCGCTCTCCGGGATCTCTTTCGGGCCGCGCGCGTCGCCGGCGGCCTTCGGCACCCAGATGCGGCCGTCGTTGCGCAGCGACTCCGACATCAGCGTCAGCTTCGACTGGAAGTCGCCCGACTGCGGGATGCACGTCGGATGGATCTGCGTGTAGCAGGGATTGGCGAAGTAGGCGCCGCGTTTGTAGGCGCGCCAGATGGCCGTCGCATTCGACGCCTTGGCGTTCGTGGAGAGGTAGAAGACGTTGACGTAGCCGCCGGTGCCGAGGACGACGGCGTCGCCGGCATGCGCCTCGATCGCGCCGGTGACCATGTCGCGGGTGATGATCCCTTTCGCCTGACCGTCGACGATGACGACGTCGAGCATGTCGTGGCGCGGGTACATCGTCACGCGACCGAGCGCGATCTGCCGCTCCAGCGCCTGGAACGCGCCGAGGAGAAGCTGCTGTCCCGTTTGACCGCGCGCGTAGAACGTACGCGACACCTGCACGCCGCCGAAGGAGCGGTTCTCGAGGAGGCCGCCGTACTCGCGCGCGAACGGGACGCCCTGCGCCACGGCCTGGTCGATGATGTCGACGCTCAGCTCCGCGAGGCGGTAGACGTTCCCTTCGCGCGACCGGTAGTCGCCCCCTTTGACGGTGTCGTAGAAGAGGCGATAGATGCTGTCGCCGTCGTTCTGGTAGTTCTTCGCCGCGTTGATGCCGCCCTGCGCGGCGATGGAGTGCGCGCGCCGCGGCGAGTCGTGGTAGACGAAGCATTTGACGTTGTAGCCGAGCTCCGCCATCGTCGCCGCCGCCGACGCGCCGGCTAGCCCCGCACCGACGACGATGACGTCGTACTTCCGCTTGTTGGCCGGGTTGACGAGCTTGTAGTGCGCTTTCGCGTACTCCCACTTTTTCTCGAGCGGGCCGGGGGGTGTTTTGCTGTCGAGCTCCATAGACGTGATCATCTCAGCACCCCGATCATCACCATCAGCGGGATCGACACGTTGCCGGCGCAGATGATCACGGCGAAGGCGGTGGCGAAGACGCGGCGCCAGGCGTTGAATTTGACGTGGTTGAGGCCGAGCGAGTCGAACATGCTGAAGAGGCCGTGGTAGAGATGCAGGCCGAGGGCGAGCTGCGCCACGATGTAGAAGGCGCTCACCCACCACACTTCGAATCCCGCCACGACGTTGTGGTAGACGTCCCCCTTGACGAAGCTGGGATGAAACTTGCCGAAGGTGAGATGCCCGAGGTGGTACCAGATGAAGAGCAGGATGATCACGCCCCCCCAGCGCATGGTGCGCGACGCGTAGCTGGCGGTGACGAAGTCGCGCTGCGTGTAGGCCACGGGACGGGCACGGCGATTCATCAGCGTCAGCCGCGTGGCCGCATCGATGTGCAGGTAGACCGCGACCAGCAGCAGCACGCGCACGATCCACAGCAGCGCGTCGTCAGGCATCGCCGGAGCGCCCATCGTCCGCAGCCACGCCGCGTATTCGTTGTAGTGCTCCGGCCCGAAGTAGATCTTCAGGTTGCCCACCATGTGGGCGAAGATCCAGCCGAACATGAAAATCCCCGACACCGCCATGACCGCCTTCTTGCCGATGGCGGAGCGATAGAAGCCGACTATCCACGACATACCGAGATCATATCGTGCGAAGGATGAGAGTCACGTGCCTGTAGCAACACCAGCACCGCCAGGCGAGCAGCGTGCCGGCCACGACGCCGCTTTCGTCCTGTGTCATCCCGCGTAGCGAGGGACCCGGGGGAGTGGGTGGCGAGCGGATCGTGCCTCCCGCCCACCCAGGTCCCTCGCTACGCTCGGGATGACAAGCTTGTGCTACTGCAATGCCCGCCGCACTTCCTCCCGCACCCGGCTCCCCGTCCCCTGCACGCTCTTGAAGTAATCGCGATAGCCGGCGGCGTGCGCGAGGTATTCGGTCGTCGCGACGCGGTAGGTCCGTTGCGGGTCGGGGGTTTTCGCTCCTTCGACGATGGCGAAGGCGTCGCTGCCGGCGCGGGAGGCGCCGTATGCGAGGAGGTGCGCCAGAACGTCGCCGCGCATTTCACCGACGACGATCTCGTTGTCGTACGGCAACGCGGCGCGCAGAGTCTCCATCGTGATCGCGCCCTGCGGCAGCGGCTGGCGGAAGCTGCTGATCGTCGACAGAGCGATGTCCGCTCCCGCAGCGTCGCGCATGCGCGCAACGGCGAAGTGCGCCAGCGCATCGATGGTCATCGCTTCTTTCGCGTTGGCAATGACTTCGAACAGGGGCGCATATTGCGGATCGTGCTCGAGGTCGCGCTGCATCTGCGACACACGGCGCGCGATCGCCGGATCTTCGCGCATCGTGTGGTCGACCGGCACGAGGTTCCCTTCAGCGGTGATGAGGCGATGATCTTTGAACGTCAGCGTCACGCGGCTGATGTAGACCAGGTATTGCGATGGCGAAATGAACCACGTCGCCGTTTCCGGGATGCGCAGGAAAGGCCGCGTCAGATGACTGTGCGAGCCGAAAATCAGATCGATTCCGGGGACGGCGCGCGCCAGGGCGAAATCGTCGTCGAGGTGCTCGTGCCCGATCATCACCACGGCGTCGGCATGCTCGTCGTCGCGGAGGATGCGCACAATCTTGCGGGCGGCGTCTATCGGATCGCTGTACGTGAATCCCGGCGTCTTCACCAGCGATTGGAAATCGTTACCGGCAACGGCAAAGATGCCGATGCGCACTCCGTTCCGCTCGAAGATCTCGTACTGCTGGAAGCCACTCGTGTTCGCGCTGAGGATCGGATAACGGATCGACTCGCGGCAGTGCGCGAAGGCCTGCGCGCC
>Ga0070707_100005459_pt1 | contig 11888 bp, 11 predicted proteins | sample KBSK5502metaG_FD_65468 | JGI IMG/M metagenome (GOLD analysis project Ga0070707, IMG submission 65468) | Corn, switchgrass and miscanthus rhizosphere microbial communities from Kellogg Biological Station, Michigan, USA - KBS K5-50-2 metaG | ecosystem: Host-associated > Plants > Roots >... | reverse complement strand
GCCGACGACCTTGTCGGCCGGCGAGTTCAGCGCGATTTCCGGCATCACCGACGAGCGGCGCAAGGTCAAGGAATTGTTCCGCCACCCGCTGGTCATTCCGCGCGCCGTGATGCTCGACCCGGCGATCACCGTGCACACGCCGGAGTGGCTGTGGCTGTCGACCGGAATCCGCGCGGTCGATCATTGCGTCGAGGGCATCTGCTCCGCCGAGGCCAACCCGTACGCCGACGCCCAAGCCTTGCACGGGTTGTCGCTGCTGACGCGCGGGCTGCCGCGGGTCAAGGCCGATCCGGCCGATATCGAGGCGCGCCTCGATTGCCAGCTCGGCTCATGGCTCTCGATGGGGCCGCTCGCCAGCGGCGTGCCGATGGGCGCCAGCCACGGCATCGGCTATGTGCTCGGCGCGGCGTTCGACATCCCGCACGGCCATACCTCCTGCATCATGCTGCCGGCCGTCATGAAGTGGAACAAGGCGGTCAATGCCGAGCGGCAGGCTCTCGTCGCCGCGGCGATGGGCCACCCGGGCGAAGATGCCGGCGACGTCCTCGATGCCTTCATCGCCGGGCTCGGAATGCCGCGCAGCCTCGCCGCGGTAAAGATCGGCCCGGAGAGCTTCGCCATGATGGCCGAGCAGGCGATGGGAACGCCGTGGGTGCCGCGCAACCCGCGGCCCATCAAAGGGCCGGCGCAGGTCCGCGAAATCCTCGAACTGGCGGCGTGAGGCTAATCCGCGCGCGGGTTACTAGCGGGGCGGCGGGTAAAAATGCCGGTGAACGAGACGTTGTGCCCGCCGCATTCCTGGTTGTCGGCGACGACCAGGAATAAGCCGGCCAAGGCCATGTCAACCTGGCAGCCTTGTTGGTCGTCGCCGAAATGGAGCCGGTTTCCGGACGGCCTCGCGGTTCCCGCAAAGCTGCCCTCGTTGGCGGGCATGATTTTTTTGCCGGGCCAATAGGCTTCACCATCGGCCGCCAGGCTTTCCCTTGCCTGTTTCAGCACGATCCTGTTGTCGTACAGGCGCCAGGTTCCGATCCAGGCCGCGAGCGGCGGCGTCGAATCGACCGGCCGGGCCGCGACCCGCTGTTCCGGTATCCAGCCCGTCATCCCGGTGCGCGCGTCAAAGGCGCACACGTAACCCGGGCGCACCCTGCCGAGCAGCAAGGTCGCCCCGGGCGGTGCGGAAAAGCCGGTGCGGCATGCCGCGGCAGGCCCCGGACAATTTGGCCCGTCGAGCAGAAAGCCGACCCGCGCGGTGCCGATCACCTGTCCGAGCCGGAGATCCGAGTCGCCGGGGAGGAGCTGGTTGCAGGGCGCGTCGGGCCCGGCAGTCTCGGCAGCGAAGGCGGGCGGCGCGGCGACCATTACGGCGGCGCACAACAGCGCAGCCTTGGCTTTCACGTTGAGCACCCCCGAAATTGACACCGAAAGCACTGTACTTTTGGGTGGGGTATCTCACACCTTAGTGGCAGTCGAGCACTTTCGTTGATAACGGAGAGCCTGGTGGACCCGATCTGGTACACGATCCGCATCATCGTGACCGTCATCATGACCGGCATCGGCGGCTTGCTGCTGTGGGTCGCCACTCTGGTCGCCCCCAATGTGAGCGGCGCGGCAATCGCCTGGATGGTGCTGCTCGGGCTGGCGATACCGATCGGCTTTTTCGCCCTGTTCACACTGGTCGGTTGGCAGCGCAGCACCGCGACCGGGGCGACGCCGCCTCCCGTGATCGCCTGGTGCAACGACCCGCGCCGCTATCCGTTCTTGTGGCTGGGCTTTGTGGCGGTGCTATTCGGCAGCAGCTATCAGATCGTCAACGAGATCAAGCGCGGCGACGCCGAACGCGGAGTGACGCAAGCCTATCATCGGGCCGTTCGCGACACGCTGTTCGATGCCTGCTGGGTTCGCGCCGGCCAGGCGTTCGGCAAAGATGCCGGGGCTGCCGCCAGCCTGCGGCCGCGGATGATGAATTACTGCACCTGCGTCGATATCGAAGTCGAAAAAACCTACACGCCGGAGCAATTCGCCGCGGTGACAAAGGATCAGTGGTGGGCGAGCGGCGACGAAAAGATCGACCGCATCGTGCAGAAATGCCGGATCGACGACAGCAGCTTTGTCCGCGCGGCGCAGACGATCCGGAAGAACGGCGGCAATCCCGAAAGCGACGCGATGCAGCCGAAGATCCTGGCCTATGCCGCCTGCGTCAAGGCCGAGCTGGATTCCGGCTATCCCGCGGCCGCACTGATGAAGGTGTCGATCGACCCGGCGTGGCAGGAGGCCGACGACAAATTCCGCCAGATCATTGCCCGCTGCACAAAATACGCCGAGTTCTGACGAGCACCGCCGTTCCGGCGGAGGTCGGGACGCACTGACCGGTTACTCGACGGGTGGAACGGTCGATCCCGGCTTTCAACGGGATGACCAAGCCGGATGGGTTAATCGGCTGGGCTGGCGAACAGCAGGAGATTGCCGTCGGGGTCTCTGACGATGAAGTTCCGCGCGCCCCAGGGCTGCGTCTTCAACTTCATGAAGAAGTCGACGCCGGCCGCCTGGAACTCGCGAAACAGCTCTCGGAGATCGGCGGGCGTATCCACCGTCATCGCGGCCGACAGCAACTCTTCGCGTTCGCGGATGTCGCCGACGAAGACGGGTTCGCAGACGAGCCTCAGGGCGAGCCGGGCGCGATCGCGCTTCACCAGACCGTAAAACGGCGGCTCGCCATAGGCGAATTCGAGCTCGAAGCCGAGGTTGGCGACGAAGTAATCGCACGCGCGCCGAAAATCTGAAACGTAGAGTTCGGCCTCGGTGGCGGTGAGGATCGGCTTTTGCGGGTCGGGTTTTGCGCTGGGTTGCATGGTCGAGACTCCGGCGTGGAGCGCCTGCCATGTCTCGTATCCCAGGCGGCGGGCGATCAGCTCCTGCGCGTCGCGGAGCCTGAACGGCGCATCCAGGATCTGCGCGTCGCTCAGCTCCTTGAATCGCGGCAGGCCGGCGCGGATTTCAGCCGCGACCGGGTAATACCGGTCGCGGTGCCAGCGCAGAAACTGTTTCGCCTGCTTTCTGAGATTGTCGAGGTTGGCCATGGGCGCGGGTGTGGTTGGTGGCGTAGGCGGGCATAGCCCCTTCGGCCGATGGCCGTTGCGCCCTACAGCAGCGCCTCAAACATGGTCGCGGCGGGTCCCCGAAGTCAAGTGCAGCCGAAGCTGTCGTGGTGGCGGTAGCGAAATAGAGGCGCGGGTTGGCGCGCGGATATGCGCTTCCGGCAGGCCCAGCTCGCGCCGCACGCTGTTCGTGCCTTAGACCAGCGCGACACATTTGTAATAGGCGATGCGGCGCGACAACCCCTCGCGGCCGAAACCGCAATCGGTCGTGATCACACATTGGGAAGCGCGTCCCGCAGTCTCGCGCCTTCGGCCCAGCCTCCCCGCTTAATATTGCGAACGCAGATCGCCGCGGGCTTGTCATCCCAGATCCTGATCTTGTCCCGGTAGGGGCCGATTTTGAAATACTGGTGAGCCTCGTCGGGAAGGGGACCGTCATTGCCCTCTTCTTCGGGGTACCCTCTGTGCCCGAATTCGCCCACGGCAGTTGCGACCAGTTCGTCCCGTTCGGAACTCGGATCGCCGACCCATAGCTGTAAAATACCGTCCTTGTCCTTGATGTTGGTCGGCGCCACGCAAAGCCTGAACCGCCTCCATTTGTGAATGTCGTTGGGCAGCGACTGGAAGTTTTTCACCTTCACGAGATCGGTGACCGAGCGGAAATCATCTTCGAGATGCGCCGGCAGCCCGCGCGTGTCGGTGGCTAGCACGGCCCTCACCTGTAACTCCTTCAAATCGCGCGCGGTATTGCCGAACGCGTGATGATCGAACGCCCGGACCCCCGATGCGCCCGAGTTCGTGCCGTCATATGGCCGGACGTGCCAGCTGACCTCGGCGCCGTCGATGATCGAGGTGTCCTTGATTTCGTACATGTGTTCGATCGTCGCGAAATAGCGACCGCGATCGATCCGCAGCGCAAACAACGGGCTGCCGCCGTTGCGATCATAATATGGCGCCTTGATCTGCGCGCAGACGCAGCGCGCTTCGACCACAGGAAAGTTAGGGTCGGCGCGCATCTCAAACGAATACCAGACTGGGCTGCCAAGTTTTATCTTTGGGTCGCGCAACTCGCAGCGGTCGCACCGCTCATAATCGCCGTCCGTTGCATCGAGATAAGCATCCCTCGCCACCGCCAATTTGAGCGATGGTCCGCCGTCCGGTTCGGGATGAAGTTCAGGCGCGAACCCGTTCGGGCTCCTACTCCGGTAGAATGTCATTTTACTGTAGTCGCCATTCGGCCGGGTGCTGCCGTAGCCAATGTCGCCGTTGGCATGGACGCTCGGGTGTTCGATATCGATCTCGTAGCTGAGCGAGTCGGGATCGGGGCCCGTTTCTACGCCGGACTGGTTCATGTCCGCCTCCCAGTACGTGTATTTACGACTCCCTGCCCGCCGTGGCGAAATAGAGCTTCGGGTCGGCGGCTCGGATATGGGCTTCGGGGAGGCCCAATTCGCGGCGCACGATGTTGGTGCCCTCGACCAGCGCGACGCATTTGTAATAGGCGATGCGGCGCGACAGCCCCTCGCGCCCGAAACCGCAATCGGTGGTGATCACCAGCCGTTCGGGCGGGATGTAGTCGAGCGCCTTCCTGATCAGATTGGCGACATGCTCGGCCGGCTCGACGACGGTGTTCGTGTGGCTGACGACGCCGATGCCGATCTTCTTGTCGGTCGGGTATTTCGCGAAGAGCGGCAGGTCCTTGCCGTCGCTCGAGGCGCATTCGAAGGTGATGACATCGCATTTCAATTGTAAGAGGTGGGGCAGGGCGCGCTCATAGCTCGGCACCTCCCAGTAGACCCGCTGCTGATTCGGGTTGCCCCAGCAGCAATGCACCCAGATCTCGGCATCGACGCCGTCGAGCTGGCGGTTGAACGCCTCGGTCTGGAACTCGAGATCGGACTCCTTGCAGTCGGGCAAGGTGGTCAGCCCGTGATGGCGCGGCTCCTCGACCTGAATGACCGGGCAGCCGGCAGCGGCGAGCTCCTTGAACTCGGCGTTCATGATGTCCGCGAGATCGAGGATCAGCGCCTTGTCGTCATGGTAGTGCTCGTCCCACAGCATGCTGGCGAGACCCGGCGCGCAGATCGCGCCGAACTTCACCGGCTTGTCCGAGAGGCGCTGCGCCACCTGCCAGATCGCGGTGTATTCGAGCGGGCCGCGGGTCAATTTGTCGGTGACCACGCCGGGCTGATAGGCCTCCTGCACCTCCCACAGGATCTTGCCCGGCCTGAGGCCATGGCGCTGCATCCAGCCGCGCGAGGTGTCGCGATGGCCGGTGACGCCGCCCAGCCGTTCGATCGGATAGAAGAACCAGGATTTGCCGCCGACCGCGAGGTCGAAGCGGCTGTCGCCGTCGGTGACGATGTCGAGCCCGGCGGCTTCCTGCGCGTTGATGATCGCCGCGACAGCGTCGAGGTACTGCTCGCGAAACAGCGAGTCGCCCATCATCGTCTTGAACGAGCGGTCGCTGAGGTTCGCGTCGTACCATAACGGGCGCGGGTAGGAGCCGGTGATCGCGGTCGGCAGCACCATGTCGCGGGTGGTGGTCAGCATGGCCTTGTTCTCATCGGGCGATTGGAGCGGCTAGCTTTGCACAGGCAGCAACCGATCCCAAGCGGCGGCCGATGAAAGAGTTGGCGGGGATCGCGGTCGTAACCGGGGAGGGTCCGGAACGGGACGGGTGCTCCGCCGCGGCAGCGGACAGAAACCTACAAAACCGGACAAATCCTGAAGGATTGTTAGGGATAATTCGCCCGGCTGGGGCGGATAATTGCCGCGGAAGCGCGCGGAGGGAGATCGAGATGCGTTTGGCTCGGACGCTTCTTTTGACCGCAATCCTCGCGATTGCGGCCACACCCGCGATGGCCCAGCGCATGGGCGGTCACGGCGGCATGGGCGGCCGTGGCGGGTTTCACGGCGGTTTCCATGGCGGCGGGTTTCATGGCGGCGGGTTTCACGGCGGATTTCGCCATGGGTTCGGTGGCGGGTTCCGCGGCGGTTGGGGCCGCGGCTGGGGCTGGGGTTATGGCTTCCCCGGGTTCTATGGCGGCTTTTACCCTTATTACGCGGCCTATCCCTACCCGGTTTATTATCCGCCTCCGCCGCCGGTCTATTCGCAGCCGGCCGTCTATTATGCGCCGCGAACGGTCCACCGCACGTACCGGCGCGTAAGACACCGCCGGCACTGTACCTGCTCCCCGGCGACATCGTCCTGAGAGCGCGCGGCGCGCGCAGGCAGCGGGCTAGCGCGGTGGGGCGCCGGATGGCCGTCGGCTGACGCAGCCGACGGCCGGGCAATTGCTCCAGAAGCCGCGTCCGTCGGAAATGCAGGACACCACCGACTCGCCGCGGTAGCGCATCCCTTCGCAGGCCGGGTCGGCGCGGCACTCCCGCTCATTGGCGTGGCGGCCGCAGGGATCGCCCGCCGGCGAAGCACACCAGTCACGCGGCGACAGCCCGCAAGGGTTGGGCTGGCCGGCCGAGGGATTTGCGCCGCCAATCAGAATGAAGAATGTGGCCGCAGCGCCGGCCAGCTTTACCGGCATGTGCGGTCGCCGTACCGCTCAGTCGGCGTCGAAGATCGCTTGGGGCAACAGCGCCGAGACGACGTAATTCGGCACATCGACCACATTGGAAATACGTAGATCGACCGCGACCGAGCAGATCACATAGGCCTGCTCGCGGCTGAAGCCGCGTTCCTGCAGCAGTTCGATCATGTTGAGGACGGCATTGCGGCAGGCGAGTGTCAAATTCTCGGCTTCGATCTCGCCCGCCGCGTTGATCGGCATGCCCATGACGCCGAGAAAGCGCTCGGGCGCCGCAAAGCGGGGATCGGCGAAGTAGGTCTCGCGCGAAAACACCGGCGAGCTGAACTTGCGGCGCGTCGCCAGCCCCTTGTGCAATTTGAAGCGCACGACCGCGGTCGCGCCCATCTCGACCGCGGTGACGCAAACTTCGCCGTCGCCCTGCGCGAAATGCCCGTCGCCGGTCGAGAACGAGCCGCCCTCGACAAAGACCGGCAGGAACAATTTCGCTCCCTTGGTCAATTGCTTGACGTCGAAATTACCGCCGTTCTCGCGCGGCGGCACCGTGCGCAACCCGCTAAGCCCGCACGGGCCCGCCGGGACCGCGCCTTGCGCATCCGGCGGAAAGACGAGGCCGCCGCGGTCGATGACACGCTGTTCGCGCGCCGTCCACTCGGCGAGCTTCGCGGCCGAAGGCGCCACCGCCGACACGCCCATGAACGGCGCGCCCGGGATCCGCACCCCGGGGATCTGCGCCGAGCTGGCCCAGCCGTCGCGGATCTGCCAATGCACCAGAAACGGCTGGGTCATGACGTCGCGCAGAAAGCCGAGTCCCGGCAGGATCGCGCTGAACGCGGTCGGCTGGGCGATGATGTCGGTGAACTCGATCTCCAGGATATCGCCCGGCATCGCGCCCTTGACGAAAACCGGTCCGGTCAGCGGGTGCACCGCGCCGGCGTCGAGGGCGGCGACATCGGCGACCGTCGTCTGCGGCGTGATCTGCCCGTCGAGGGCGTCGCGCGTTTCCAGCGCGATCTCCTCCCCTTCGCCCACCCCGGCGACCGGCGCGATGTCAGGGTGATAGCGGTTGTGACCGAGATGCGGCTCGTCGGCCAGCGGCTTCGATCGATCGATCCGGATCGCGTGCATGGCGTACCTCTCAGTGGAGCGGGGTGCCCTGGATCGTGATGCGGTGCAGGAGGCGCCGCTCGCCGTGATAGTCGTTGACCGCGAAGTGCCAGGTCGAGCGGTTGTCCCACAGCGCTAGCGAATCCTCGCGCCAGCGGAAGCGGCAGGTAAATTCCGGCCGCACCGCATGCCGGAACAGATAGTCGAGGAGCGGGCGCGACTCCTCGTCGGTCCAGCCCTCGAAACGCAAGGTGAAACCGGGATTGACGTAGAGCGCCTTGCGGCCGGTCTGCGGGTGGCGGATCACGACGGGATGCACCGCATCCTGGGTCGCCAGCTCCGGGTTGCCGACGCGGCCGTTGAGATCGCCGCGCTGCGCCATCGCCTCGGCGCCGAACACGTGTCGGCTCGAATGACAGGCGCGCAGTCCTTCGAGCATCGCCTTGAGCCCGTCCGACAGCGCGTCATAGGCGGCGTACATGCTGGCGAACAGCGTGTCACCGCCGGTCTGCGGCACCTCGCGGGCGTAGAGCATCGAGCCGAGTGCCGGCGCCTCGTCATAGCTGTGGTCGGTATGCCAGCCGCCGCCGATGTTGCGCGTCTGCAACGGTTCCTTGCGCACCTCGGCGATCATCGGATGGCCGGGCACGGTCGCGAAGAAACGGTTGATGTCGATCGGCCCGAAGCGCTCGGCGAAGGCGACATGCTGCTCCGGCGCCAGCTGCTGGTCACGGAAGAACACGACGCCGTATTCGCCAAAAGCCTGCCGGATCTCCGCCATGACCGGGTCGGGCACAGGCGCCCCCAGATCGACGCCGCCGATCTCCGCCCCGACATGCGCCGAAACCGGCGCCGCCCGGATGTGCTGGTAGGTCATGTCATTCTCCCGGCCGGCTTTTGACCCAGGATATCAGCCGCCCCCGCTCCGGCGAAGCGTCTTGCCCCGCCTCGCCGGGACCCCGAACTATTACCGTCGATTGACTTCGAGCAACGAGCGCATCAGCTAAACCGCCTATCAACCGAGGACTATTCTGCGATCAGGCTTAAAGTGAAACGCCGCGCAGCGAGAGAACCGCAAAAGCGGTCAGTTAATCATCGAGAAAGATCCGCGGTGGAATTCTTCGCTAAGCGGCGTGGGCGCGCCGATTTCGCCGCTTTCGATCGGGTAATGCACCGTGATGGCGGCGAGCCGCCTAAACCCGGTGACCAGACCGACTAACCTGAGGCTGCGCTAGCTTTATGACGACGCGAGCGCTAATGACCTATTGGATCTCGTACACGGCTGCGGCCGTGGCGATAGGTGTCGCCATGCCTTTTGTCGCCCGTAGCGGCCGGCCGCACGCCGACGTTGTGTTCTTCGATGAGCACGGAGATTTCCTTGGCGCAACAATGCGCATGCCGATGAGCATCCTGCTCCTAGGGGTTGTTGGCGTGCTCTTCTGGTGGGGCATGTCAATTTTATCGATTATGTATCCTGACTCCGATAAACAAAGTCCTCTCATCCCGCTTGCTTTTCTCGGATTCTCTCTTTTAGGAGTCGTGCTCCTGAAGCAATATTTTATCGACCGCATTTATTTAGATCCAAGAACACTGACATCCAAAGGACTTATTAGATATCGTACTATAAGATGGGATGAGATCAGCAGTATCGGCTACTCGCAACCAGCCCAATGGTTTCGCATTGAAGCACAGGACAGGCGAGTTACACGGGTTTCCACCATGCTGAGCGGCTTGCAGGATTTCGCCAACGTCGTGTTGGCGAAAGTGCCCCCGGAGCGCATTGATCCTCGGGCGCGAATCCTGCTTGAGAAGTCACGGCGCGGCGAATTACCGGTAGTTCGGCGATAGACCGCAACCCGGGTCAATCGAACGTCAGCACCGTCCTCGCCACTTCGCCGGCCTTCATCGCGCGGAAGGCTTCGTTGATGTCGCCGAGCTTGCCGCGCTTGGTCACCATCGCGTCGAGATTGAGCCGCCCCTGGCGGTAGAAATCGAGATAGAGCGGGATGTCATAGCGGAAGCGGTTCGAGCCCATCCGCGAGGTCTGCACCTTGCATTCCGGGCGGATCGCCATCCACGGAAACTCGATCATCGCATCCGGCGGCAGCACGCCGACGATCGTCGCGGTGCCGCGGATCGCGAGCGACTCGATCGCCTGGCGGCACAGCTTGGCGTTGCCGACCGCCTCGAAGGCGTGATCGACCCCGAGCCCGCCGGTCAGCCCGCGCACCGCCTTGACCGGGTCGTCCTCGGCGCTGTTGACGAAATGCGTCGCGCCCACCCGCCGCGCGATCTCTTCCTTCGCCTCGAACATATCGACCGCGATGATCTGGCGGGCGCCGCCGATCCGCGCCCCCTGGATGATCGACAGCCCCACGCCGCCGCAGCCGAACACCGCGACGGTCTGGCCGGCCTCCAGCCCCGAGCTGCGCAGCGCCGCGCCGACCCCGGTCAACACGCCGCAGCCAACCAGCGCGGCGCGGTCGAGCGGCAGTTCCGGATCGATCCGCACGATCGAGTTCTCGTGCAGCAACATCTTCTCGGCATAGCTCGAAATGCCGATGAACTGGCGGAATGGCGCGCCGTTCTGCGACAGCCGCGGCGCCGCCGCGTCGGGCCGCGTGACGATGCCGCCGGTGCACAGATTGGGGTGCCCCGACAGGCATTGCGGGCAGCTGCCGCAGAACCCGGATAGGCAGGCAACGACATGGTCGCCGGTACGCACCGTCGTGACGTCCGGGCCGACCGCCTCGACGATGCCGGCGCCTTCATGGCCGAGCACGATCGGCCGGTCGAGCGGGAAGCGGCCGATCCCGTCGACGACATGCAGATCGCTGTGACACACGCCGGTCGCGACAGTACGCACCAGCACCTCGCGGCCGAGCGGCTTGTCGATATCGACCGCTTCGATCGTCAGCGGTTCCTGCACCTTGCGGAAGACGGCGGCCTGTATGTCCATGTTGCCCTCTATTGCCAGCCGGCAGCGGCGGCCGGTCCCAAACCGATGGCCTAGCCGGTTACGGCCAGGATTGCCGCTTCGATGTCGTGATAGATCGGGACCAGCATGTTGATGCCGGCGATTGTCAACACTTCCTGGACGTCGTCGGCGGGTGCCAGCAGGACGAGCTTTCCGCCTCGCAGCTGGCACGCCTTGGCGCCCATCACGATCGAGCGAATGCCCATCGACGACAGATAGGTGACATCGGCGAGATCCAGGATGATCGGGCGGCCGGTCCCGGTCACCGCGCTCAGCCGCAGATCGATCTGGGCCGCGCCCTCGATGTCCCAGTGGCCCTCCGGCATCGCTCGCGTTATGCCATCGGCCAGCGCCTCGATGCGAAGTTCCATTCCCAACGCTCCTGCTGCAAGCCGGCGATCGGTCACGCAGGCTAGGATCGCTCCGGCTGCTAATCAAGCAGTTGCCCCTCACCCCAACCCTCTCCCCGCAGGCGGGGAGAGGGGGAGCTGCAATTCTCGGCAACGATAGCGTTCCGACAGCTTTGCCCGGCATCGCAGTTGCGTTCCCTCGCCCCGTTTACGGGGAGAGGGACAGGGTGAGGGGCACAGCGGTAGCCGCTTCCGGCGCTGTGCCGGGTGCGGTATGCCTTTGACCGGGATCCGAACGAAGGAAATTGCCAGGATGAGCCGTACCGTCGCCCGCCTGCTGGCGGAAAGCCTCGAAGCGCATGATGTCGACCAGGTCTATTGCGTGCCGGGCGAGAGCTATGTCGGGCTGACCAGCTTTCTGCTCGAGCGCAATTCGATCCGCGTCATCGTGTGCCGCCACGAGGCCGGCGCCGGCTATATGGCGGTCGCCGATGGAAGGCTGCGCGGCCGGGCCGGCGTCGCGGTGGTGTCGCGCGGGCCAGGGCTGTCGAATGCGATGGTGTCGTTGCACTCGGCGTACCACGACGCGACGCCGCTGGTCATGCTGGTCGGTCAGGTCGAGCGCGGCGATTTCGGCCGTCTCGCGCTGCAGGAGCAGAACTATTCGCGCCTGTTGTCGGACGTGACGAAGCAGGTCATCGAGGTCAACGAGCCCGAGCAGGCCTCCGAGGCGATGGCCCGCGCCTTTCACATCGCGGAAAGCGGCACCCAGGGGCCAGTCGCGGTGATCCTGCCCGAGGACATCTTCGAC
>Ga0070707_100005449_pt1 | contig 11900 bp, 10 predicted proteins | sample KBSK5502metaG_FD_65468 | JGI IMG/M metagenome (GOLD analysis project Ga0070707, IMG submission 65468) | Corn, switchgrass and miscanthus rhizosphere microbial communities from Kellogg Biological Station, Michigan, USA - KBS K5-50-2 metaG | ecosystem: Host-associated > Plants > Roots >... | reverse complement strand
GGCGGGACACGACTGGCGTGATCGGCGTCGTGCTCCGAAAGGAGAACGACGAGGTGGTCGAAATGGACATCGTCGCCGAGCACGGGCATCTCTTGTCGGTCACCGAGAAGGGTTACGGCAAGCGTTCCGAGGTCTCGGAGTACCGCCTTCAGGGGCGCGGCGGCTCGGGCGTGATCAATCTCAAAGTCACCGAAAAGAACGGTCCGGTCGTGGGGATCAAATCGGTCACCGATATGGACCAGCTGCTCCTGATCACCCAGAGCGGCATGCTGATCCGCATCAAGGTAAAGGACATCCGGGAGACGGGACGAGCAGCGCAGGGCGTGCGCTTGATCCAGCTCGAGGAGGGAGACCGGGTCGTCGCCGTCGCGAAGCTGGCCGAGCCGGAGGAGATCGAGGAAGAGCCGCAGGCGACCCTTCCCACGCCGCCGGGCGAACCCGCAGCGCCCAAGCCGAACCCCAAGGGAACCAACGCGCCCTTCCTGGAAGACGAAGAGGAGTAACCTCCGGGGTTCCCTCTCTCCCCTCTCCCACTCCCCGGCTCCGAAACTGCAGAGGGGGAGATGGACGAGGGGCGAGGGGGTGATCGCAGTGAGGCCGATTCCCCAAGATACAATCCCCCGCCTCATGCGGTTTTTCCTGGAGAGCCCGCGCTTGGAAGAGGCCAAGAAGGTTCGAGAGTGGGGGCTTCTCGACGGGATCTGGCTGTCCGCGGCCGACGCGGATGCCGCGGGGCTCGAGTATCGGCGGGCGATCCGCGAAGTTGCCGCGGTCTGCGACGGGCCCCTTTGCGTGGAACCCTCTTCCGCGGATCCCAAGGGGATGTACAAGGACGCGCGCGAGCTTGCAAAGCTCGGAAAGGACGTGGTCATCCGGCTCCCCATTTCCCCCAACGGCATGCGCGTCGCCCGGCTGTTGGCCGAGGACCAGGTGGCCGTCTGCGCCGCCGGCTGCCATTCCGCCGCTCAGGCCTTGATCGCGGCCAAGGCCAATGTGTCCTACGTCGCCCCGGCCGTGGGGTCGCTCGATGAAGTCGGCTCGATCGGGATGGACTTGGTCGAGCAAGTGATCCGGATCTACGACAACTATGGTTTTCAGACACAGATCCTGGTCTCGCACATGCGCAACGCCATCCACGTCCTCGACGCCGCGCTGATGGGCGCCGATGTCGCGACGATCCCGCCGGATGTCTTCGAGCAGCTTTTCCGGCACCCGTTGACAGATCAGCTACTGGCGGGGCGGGAATCGTGAAAATTTCCGGCGACCGCGCGCTCTATCTCTCGCGCGTGATCTTGAGGAAGCTCAAGGAGAACATGAACCTCGTACAGAGGGCGGATGACGAAACCGCTCGGCGAGCGATCGTGCGCATTCTCACGGACAGCCATCGAGAGTTAGAGCAGATTGAACAAAAAGTTCAGGAGTCGTTGGCGCGACGCAAGTCGGTCAGTCCAAGAGACCAGGACTTCCTATTCAGCAAGAGCCTCGAAGACGAGCTCCGCAAGCACGGCGCCTGACAAATATACAGTAGATTTGGTGTAAATAACCAGAAAAGAAGCATATTTATAATGTACACAGCAGTTAAGGCGTGTCTGTCGGGTAAGTCTATTTTGACCTATTGACCCGCTAATACGGGCCCACTACAATTGGTTCGATGGCGAGCCAATTGGACTGGTCGTCAGTTTGTTTCGATCGGGCGTCTCGAGAGCCGCTCGCCGATCAGCTCGCGGCGGCTATCGAGGCTCGCGTGGCCACGGGACTTCTTCCAGAAGGAGCGCACTTACCGACCACCCGGGAGCTGGCGGCGGCGCTGGGCATTAACCGGGGCGCTGTCCAGGGCGCCTACAGCAAGCTCGCGAGGCAGGGCTTGCTCGTAAGCCGCGTGGGAAGTGGAACGATCGTGCGCGGTCTGGCTCCTGAACCATCTGACTTTGACCCCGTGGCGCTTCTCTCGCGACGCGCCCTTCAAGTGGCCGGGGAGGCGACTCCCCCGCTTCCCGAAGGCCTGGTCGCGGATTTTTCCAAGCTGACCCCGGACGAACGGTTCTTCCCGGTCGAGGATTTCACTCGGACGCTCACGGAGGCCTGGCGGCGGCGAAAGGATCTGTGGCAGTACGCCCCTCCGCTGGGTTTGTCCGAGCTGCGGGAGGAGATCGCCCGTCGGCTGGCCGACCACGGGGTCTTGCGCTCTGCCGATGAGATCGTGGTCACCAGCGGCGCGCAGCAAGGCCTGGATCTGCTTTTCCGGACATTCACCGATCCGGGAGATGCCGTGGCTACCGAGAGCCCCACCTATTCGGGCGCGCTCGCGCTGGCGCGCTTTTCGGGCGTAGAGATCGTGCCGCTGCCGGTCGGACCGGAAGGTCCCGATGCGTCTCCCCTCTTCGGCCGGCGGGTCAAGCTGGTTTACCTCATGCCGGAGCGACAGAACCCGACGGGGATTACCACGACCGAGCTGCGGCGTACGGCTCTCCTCGAAGCGGCCGCAGCAGCCGGGGCGCTGGTCATCGAGGATGGCTACGAAGAGCCCGAGTCGGGGCTTGCTCCGCTGGCTGCGAGGGACCCCGTGAGGGCAATCTGGCTGGGCACTCTGTCGAAGGATTTGGTGCCTGGCTTTCGCATCGGGTGGATCGCCGCGCCCGCCGCCGTCATCGAACGGCTGGCGCGTGTGAAGAGAACCTCAGATTTCCAGACCCCCTTGCCGCTCCAGGCGGCTGTCGCCGAATTCTTGCGGGCGGGTTCGGACAGGAAGGCGCGGGCGAGCCGCGCCCTCGACGTCGAAGCGCGCCGGATCGCGGCCGCGCGGGCACTAAGAATGCACCTGCCGGAGCTTTCCTGGTGGGGCGGAGAAGTGGGGAACGCGCTTTTTTGGCTACACCTGCCGCGGGGGGCTTCGGGACGGAGAGTAGCCGAGGCGGCGGCGGCCCGCGGCGTCGGCGTGGCGCCGGGGGCAGACTTCGATCCGCGGGGAGAGGATCCACCCAATTTGCGGTTGTCGGTCTCGCGCGTTGACAAGCGGCAAGTGGATTCGGGAATTCGGCTGCTGGCCGAGGCCCTGCGGGCGGTGGTCTCGCAATCGGGCATCCGAGCGATGCCGGTGGTGTGAGGTTAGTTGGTAGGTGATAGGTGGTGGGTGGTTGGGCCGGAGGGGGATTTCGAATCCCTACCACCTACGTCCTACCACCTACCACCTCTTGAAAAGGAGAGAGAACGATGAGCTCGAGTGACAGTTACCGGGTCAAGGTTGGTCTGGCCGAGATGTTAAAAGGCGGCGTGATCATGGACGTCGTAAATGCCGATCAGGCGAAGCTCGCCGAGCAAGCCGGCGCCGCGGCCGTGATGGCATTAGAGCGAGTTCCCGCGGACATCCGCCGCGAAGGGGGAGTGGCGCGAATGTCGCCCGTCTCCAAGATCCGCGAGATTCAAAGAGCGGTCTCGATACCCGTGATGGCCAAGTGCCGTATCGGCCACATCGCCGAAGCGAGGATTCTCGAAGCGTTGAAGGTGGACTTCATCGACGAGTCGGAAGTCCTGACCCCGGCCGACGAGGCGAACCACGTCTACAAACACGACTTCACCGTTCCCTTCGTGTGCGGCTGCCGGAATCTGGGCGAGGCTCTGCGGCGCATCGGAGAAGGGGCGGCGATGATTCGGACGAAAGGGGAGGCTGGAACGGGGGACGTCGTTCATGCCGTCCGGCATCTGCGCCAGAACCAGCGCGACATCCGCAACTTGACGTTGATGTCCAAGGACGAATTGATGGCGGAAGCCAAGCGGCTGCAGGCCCCCTTCGAGCTGGTCGTCGACGTGGCGGAGAAGGGGAGACTGCCGGTTCCCAACTTCGCGGCTGGCGGAATCGCGACGCCGGCGGACGCCGCCCTCTGTATGCAGCTGGGCGCGGAGGCGGTCTTCGTCGGCTCAGGGATCTTCAAGTCGGACGATCCGGAAAAGCGGGCTCGGGCCATCGTCCAGGCGACGACTCAGTGGCGGGACGCGCAGGCGTTAGTCGCCGCGGAGGAATCGCTCGGAGCCGGGATGAAAGGAATCGAGGCAGCGAGCCTTTCGGAGGCTGATCAGCTGCAGACTCGGGGATGGTGACAGGATCGCAGCGTGATCGCCCGTGATCGCCGAGCTCGCCGTGATCGGTCCTTCGATCTCGGCGATCATCAATCACGGCGATCCCGGCGATTGGCGAAAGAGAAAGATCGTGGCTGAGAGAGACACAGAATCTGTTGCCGTTCTGGCTTTACAGGGCGACTTCGAGGCTCACCGCCGGATGCTGTCGACAATGGGCATCGACTCCTTCGAGGCGCGGCGGCCGGAAGACCTCCAGGATGCGGCGGGTCTCGTGCTTCCGGGTGGCGAGTCCACGACGATCTGGAAATTCTTCGAGTCGGCCCCCTGGGAACCTGCGCTCCAGCGCCTCGCCGCTGCCGGCCGGCCGATCCTGGGAACGTGCGCCGGCGCGATCCTGTTGGCCCGGGACGTCGCCAATCCCGTCCAGAAGGGGCTGGGCCTCTTGGACATCGGCGTCGAGCGCAACGCCTACGGACGGCAGGTTGATTCTTTTATCGGAGAGGTGGAGGCTCCCGCTCTCGGCGGCGAGCTGCCAGCCGTCTTCATCCGCGCGCCGCGGATTCGGCGCGTGGGCGGAGGAGTCGAAGTTTTGGCGACGCTCTCGGGAGAGCCGGTGCTCGTCCGGGAGCGAAACGTGCTCGCTGCGACATTCCATCCCGAGCTGACCGGAGACCCCCGCGTGCATCGCCTCGCGTTTGGAGAGCTCATCCCGCGACGTCAGAGCGCATGAGCTTCGTGGGCGTCGAGGCGCGGGAAGGCATCGCCCTCGTCACGCTTAACCGGCCTCCCGCCAATGCGTTCGTCCCGGAGCTGGTCGATCAACTTCGAAGCGCCTTTCGCGAAGGCGGGCAGGCTCGGGCGGTTCTGCTCTCCTCGGGCCTCCCGACGCTGTTCTCCGCGGGCTGGGACCTGCCCACACTGACTCACTTCGGACGCGAGGAAATGGAGCGCTTCGTCAACTCCTATTGCGATCTCGTGCGGGAGGTCTTCGCCTTCGGCCCGCCTGTTCTCGCCGCGCTCTCGGGCCACGCGATCGCCGGGGGCCTGATTCTCGCCGCGGCCGCCGACGAGCGATACGCAGTGCGCGGAAAGGCTCGGTTCGGTCTCTCGGAGGTGGCCCTGGGCGTCCCGGTGCCTGCCTGCCTGCTCGAAGTCTTTCGCCACGCGATCGGGGGGCGGGCGACCGAACGGCTCGCCGCGACTGGAGAGAATCAGTCCGTCGAAGACGCCTTGGTCATCGGCCTGATCGATCGCGCTTGCGAAGCCGAAGAGCTGCCGGCTCGCGCGTGGGAGCGAGCCTGTTTTCTCGCCGAACGGCCGACTCGCGCCCACACAGCCATCAAGCGCCGAATGCGCGCCGAGGCTCTCTCCCGCTTCGACGAGGCCCGTCGTGACGATCCGTTCCTCGAGAGCTGGTTTGCCGCCGAGGCCCGGGAGCTGATCAGCGAGCTGGTCGCCAGGTTGAAGAAGAAGTGATTCATTGACTCACTGACTCGTTGTTTTGTCGAGCCAGCGTCGGCAATGAAGCAATGAATCAATGAACCAATGAATCAATCGTCAATTCCCACCGACGAGATCCTCGAAGCGCTCGATCTCTCACGAGCCGAACCCGGGCTTGGATTTCTCCGAGCTGTCTTTAACAGGTTCAACGCCCGCGTGCCCTTCGAGACGGCCAGCAAGATCCTTCGCCATTCGGAGTTCTCCGATCCGGACGCCAAACCGCGGCGCCCCGAGCTCTTCTGGAGAGAACACTTGGAGCTCGGGACGGGCGGAACATGTTTTGCCCGCGTCGCGGCGTTTGACGCGCTCCTTCGGTCATTGGGTTTTGCCACCGGCAAGGTGTTGGGACGGGTCGAGCAGGATGGTGACCATGCCGCGCTCGCTGTCGACGAGGAGAGCGGCGTCGCGATCTGCGACGTCGGATTTCCGTTGCCGGCGATTCTGCCGGGGCGCGACGGACGCATCGAGACTGCGATCCTCGATCTCGAGGTTTCCCGGACCGAGCGGGGATTTCGAATCGAGTTCGACGCCGGCGTGCCGGAGGGCCCGCGCGAGTTGGAGATCTTCGACGCCAGGGTTTCCGACGGGGAATTCGACGCGCGATGGCGGGCCACCTTCAATTCCCGATCCCGGTTTCTCTCCGAGGTCCTTCTGCGCCGCCAGGAGGAGTCGCGCGTCTTCTCCTACGCTCGTGGGGAAGTCCGCGTGGACGACCGCCACTCACGCTTGACCGTTCCCATCGGGCCTCCGCGGGCTGCGCGACTGGCGAGCCTCTTCGAGATCGACACCGGATTGCTCCAGAAGGCCATGGACCTGGCGGGGGAGCCGGAGCCGGGTGCCGGCCCGAGCCGTCTGACTGCATATCTGGAGACTCCCGCTTCGGCAGAATCCGCCTTTGCCGCAGTCTCGAGCGCGGCGGCATATCGGAGACTTCTCGACGGAGTCGCACGCGTCGTCGGGGAGGAAAAGACCGACGAAGGGTGGAGACTCGCGCTCGCTCCTCCCGGAGAGGGGGAACCAACGGGCAGCGCAGTGTTGCGAGAGGATGTCGCGACGAATCCGGCGCGGCTGGCTCTCCGCGTCAGAAGGCGAACGGGCGGGTCGGTCGTCGAGTCGGAGCTTCGGGTCGAACGGCGCTCTGGCAAAACGTATCTCATCCGAGAGGCCTTCTTCGACACACCGCGCGAGGACCTGCTCCGCAACGACTCGTTGAGAGGCCGGTTCGCCGGGGCGCTCGCGATCGATCTGCTGGCCTGGGCGAGGTTGATTCGGTAATTTCGGATTTCGAAATTCGAATTTAGAAATTCAGAAGCGAAAGGATCGCTCTCCCTCGAGCAGTCTCAATCGCGGCTCCCGCGCGGCCGCGATTTCGCGGCGGATCTGGGAAAGGGAAGGCGGCTTCATGTGGTACAGGTAAACGGGCACTCGCGGCGGCGCCTTGGGCAGCTCCGCAATCACTTGAGACGGCGTCAAATGCTGCGAGGCGCGCGCGACATCGGCTTGTGCGTTACAGAAGGAGAGCTCCAGGAAGATCGCCTTGAGGTTTTTCGCCCTCTGTACCGCGACCCAGAGACGGTCGGTCGGCTCTGTATCCCCGGAGAACACGACCGAGCGCCCGCGCTTGGAGACAATGTAGCCGTATGCGGGCACGACGTGGCTCACCGCAAACGGAAAAAACGAGACTCCTCCGGCGCGAAACGTCTTTCCCTCGGGAATGGCTCGGAGGAACACCGTGGGACGGCTCTTCGAGGGCAGCCTCGTGAAATCGGGCCACAGCCGATCGTTTAATACGTCCCGGCGAAGAGAGACGAGAACGGCCTTCGGAGCGATGACTTCCAATGGCGAGCTCTGCCCATAGAGGTTTTCCATCAGGAGCGGAAGCGAGGCGATGTGGTCGAAGTGGACGTGCGTCAGGACGACTCGACGGACGCGGCGCTGCGCCGAGAGAGGCAGCGCGTCGGTCAGCGAACCGGCGTCGAGTGCCGTCTCCCCGTCGATCAAGAACGTCGTCAGCCGATAGCCGGGCGCAGATCCGCCGTAGGGTCCCAGGGCCCGGATCGCGAGGGTGTCGTGGGACACGTTGGCCGGATTCTAGAGAGTCGAGGGTCCAGAGTCGAGGGTCCAGAGGTGAGGCAAACGCTGGCGCTCGAGGCCAGGCTCCCGAATCTCAACCGGGGCGGCGCAAAACGCCGCCCGTTAGAACTCGTAGCCGATGAAGAACGAGGTCCGATACCCCGAAAGCGTCTGCTTCAGGTTGGTCAGTTTCGCGAAGTCCCAGTGCAGCTGGAGGCCCAAGAGCTGTAGCTGCACGCCATAGCCGTAGGAAGCGATGCCGTCAATGAGCTGGTGGTTCGAGGCGTCCCAGAAACGAAAGGGCTGATTTTTGATGGCCGCGCCACCGATGTCGAAGAAGACGTGGCCGCGGATGTTTCGGAAACCGCCGATGGGGAACGCCAGGAAGTCGATCAGAGGGAACCGGTACTCGAAGTTGGCGTAGGCGACCGTGTTGCCATAGCTCGAACGGAAGTCGAGACCGCGCAGCGTATCGAGACCTCCGAAGTAGTAGATGTTGGGAAGGTTTCCGTCCGCGCGTGCGCCGAAGACCCGAAAGGCGAGCAGCGAGCGCTCCGTGATCTTGATGTACTGGCGGAACTCGAGCGTGACGTCCTGCGACAGTGTGGGTCCAGAGCCCAAGCCCGTGAAATCGCCGTACTTACCCTTGTCGACGTCGTACTGGTAGGAGTAGCCGAGGCGGAACTTCCGGCCGGCGAGCGCTCCCCATTCCTTGTACAGGGTCGTGTCGTTGATGAAGGCGACGGTCACGAGAGGGAAATTGTTGTGCAGCGTCGCGAACCCGATCTGCCCGGTGTCCGTATTGACGCTGATGGGATAGTCGATCGAGCGCGAAACGTAGCCGAGCTGCCCCTCGACGCGTGAGTAGCGGGAAAGCGGGTAGCCGACAATCCCCACTCCTCCGGTTTCCCGGTAGAACCGCCGGTCGCGCACTGCACGGCCGAATCCGAGGCTGCTGTCGATCCCGATGTAGTACTGCCGATCGTCGAAGATCGCGAGGCCTTTCTGGAGCCGATTGGTGAGATCGACATACTGCAAAAAGATGTTCGTGTAAGAGGAGAGGGACTGGACCGAGGCGATGAAGCGGCGGTCCCCGAGATTGTCGCCGAAGATGAGGACCGTGTTGGAGACGAAGGTGTTGTCGGAGTTGACTCCGGCGTTGATCGAGGCGTCCTCGAGCTGGAGCTTGCGCGAGGGGCGACTGGTCACCTTTTCGTTGTCGATCGCGACCTCGATTGCCGGCTGGTACGGAACATACCCCTGCGGGCCTGTCGGAGAGGCGGCCGGGGCGAGGTCGTTCAACTTCTGAGTCGGCTTCTTGGCGTCGGCGATGTAGAGCGTGAATCGCCGCTTGTAGTAGGCGGCGAAAACGAGCTTCTCCGTGTTGTCCTTGCCGATGAAGACGGTCGGGGAAAAAGCACCAGCGAAGACGTTGGTGTGGAGGAACGTCTCTCCCGTCTCCAGGTTTATCGAGTAGATGTTGTTGATGCCCGCATCGCGATCGGAGGTGAAGAAGAGCCGTTTCCCGTCGGGGGAGAGGGCCGGGTCGTCGTCGTTCCAGTCTCCGTAGGTGATCTGCTCGCGGCTCTCGGGTGTCTCGGGGTGGAACCGGAAGATCTTCGACCGGGTGCCGCGCACGGAAGAGTAGTAGATCCACCTCCCGTCGGGCGAGTAGGAGGGCCCGAAGTCGTAGGCGTCGTCATCGGTCAGGTTCGTGATCGTGCGCGAATCGAGGTGATACGCGTAGAGGTCGGACCGCCCTGACTTCAAGGCACGGAAGACCACGGTCTTTCCGTCGGGGGAAAAGGCCGGGTTCAACTGCTGGTCGAGCCCTGGCATCTCGACGCGTTCCCGGATGCCGCCGTCCAGCGCGTTCAACAGCAGCAGGTCCCGGCCTCGCTCCCGGCGAGCGAACACGGCCACCGTGTTCCCGTCGGGGGCAATCGCCAGATCCGCTCCGCTCTGGGGCCCGGTCGTCACCCATTGCGAGACCAGATACTCGTACTTGGTCTTGTAGCCCTTGGTCAGGTTCCGGTAGAGCTTGCGGTCCCGCGTCGACATCAGGACGACGTCCGCGTCCTCCTTGTAGGTGGAGATCGCGGCGACGAAGTCGCCCGACGGATACGCCCGCGGCGAGAGCTCGGCCGACGGGGTGTCATCGACCTTGAAGCGCTCGCCGAAGTCGATGGGTTCCCCCTTCTCGGTCAGGACCTTCAGGTACCGCTGGCGCAGATAGCGCCGGAACTTGATGTCGAAGTCCTCGGCGGAGATGTTGAAGCTCCGCTTGATGACCTTGTCCAGCTTCCCGCCCACCTGGTTGCGGAACTCGAAGAGGAAGTCGCGCACGGCGTCCTTGCCCCACTCGGCTGCAATGAAGTCGAAGACGGCGTGCCCGAAGCGGTAGGCGAAGAATCCTTCGATCCCTTTCTGGGCGATCTCGGGAACCTGGTCGGAGAGGACCGCGTCGCGCAGGACCATGCGGTCCCTGTTGTCCTCGTCCTTGCCGAAGTAGGAGGCCATCCCCTCGAGGAACCACTGCGGCGCAGTGGTCGTCGCGGCCCGGAGGTAGTTGCCTCCGAAGAGGATCTCGAACTGAAAGACGTGGGTCAGCTCGTGAGCGATCAGCTGCTGGAGCTTTTCGTCGGGCAGGTCGACCGGCAGCACCATTCGGTTGCGCGAAGGGAGAGCGAAGGCACCGACCCCCTCCGGGATGAAGTTCAAGAGCGTGTTGGTCTGCTCGAAGTCGGAATGCGTCGCGTAGTAGATCAGGTTGATGGGCTTCGGGATCTGGAAATTCAGCTGTCGGGAGATCTCGTCGTAAGCGCTCTCGGCATAGGAGGCGACCTTCTGGATGACCGGCTTTTCCCGATCGTAAAAGTAGATCGTGAAGTGCGTCGAACGGTACGTCTTCCAATCGAAGCGGTCGTAAACGATCTTGTTCTCGCCGAAGCTCTCGTACTGAGCCTCCAACGCGGCGGCCGGGAACAGCAGGAAAAGAGTCCACCAGATCTTTTTCATTTTCAGATCCCGTCAATCGGTGAAGATGTAGCGGTCGGCTTCGCGCTCCCGCGCGACGAAGAGATTCAGAATCTGGTTCTCCAGCGAGAAGAGGTTCTCGAAGAGTCCCTGCAGCTCGTCGGCGCGGCGGCCCCCGGTCTGCCGAAAGTCTTTGAACTCGTCCTGCAGCAGCCGTTCGCCGGAGCGGCCGTCGAAGACGAGAAAGACGATGTCGAAAAGGAAACCGGTCTGTTCGACGTAGACTTGTCGGTAATAGGTCTGGCCGTTGATGGGGGAGATGTACTCCTCCGTCTTGTATCCCGAACGGTCCTCGATTCGAAATTCCAGGGAGCCCGAGACCACGATGTCGGCGTTGGCGGTCGCGCCCACCGCGCGCCAGAACTCGGTCGCGCGGGAGAGCTCGGTCAGATTCTGAGTGGGAAGCTTCAAGTCAGACGGGGCCTCGGTGACCTCGAGCTTGGTCTTTTTCTCGAGCTGCTTCTTCAAGAACCGGTGGAACTCTCCCTGGAGATCGACGTTGGCGAGCCGTTTGTCACGCGCTTTTTCGGTCTCGGTGACAATCAGGAACGGGGCCAGCACGATTCTTTCGTTTCCGCGCAGCGGGAGCCGCGGCTTCAGGGGAAGCTTCAGCCGGACTTGGGAGACCCCTCCCAACGCGGAGGAGGCGCAGAGCAGAAGAGCGGCGAGGAGCGAGAGTCTACGATGCACTGGCGGCTTTCCCGGTCGTTCGGGTGTAGGAGGTATAAAACTCGGCGAACCGGGCGTAGTTGCGCCGGATGTAGGTGTCGTTGGGGGCGAGGTCGAGCGCCTTCTTGTACTCGACCAGCGCCCGCGCGAACTCGCCGCTTGCCTCGAGCGCCACGGCCAGGTTGTTGTGGGCCCGCGCGTTGCCCGGATCCTTGGCGATCGCCTGCTCGAAGCGGAAGGCGGCCTCCCGCCAGAGTCCCTGCCGCGCGACGGAGGCGCCGAACGCGATCTGTGACTTGGACCTCTCCGTGTTGGAGTAGGACGTGCAGCCCCAAGCGAAGAGAAACAGCGCGACGACGATACCGATCCAACGCCTCAATTCGCCCTCCCGATGTGGGTCGCTATTATAGGAAAGCTTTTCCGGCTCGAAAGATTTCGTCCTTTTGAGACCATCGCATGAAGAGAGACTAAAATTGACCCGCCCTGGCCTTTCGCGTCGAGCGGCGCTCTCGTGGGCCCGCCGGCGGCAGGTCACGCCGCAACGCCTG
>Ga0070707_100005448_pt1 | contig 11903 bp, 7 predicted proteins | sample KBSK5502metaG_FD_65468 | JGI IMG/M metagenome (GOLD analysis project Ga0070707, IMG submission 65468) | Corn, switchgrass and miscanthus rhizosphere microbial communities from Kellogg Biological Station, Michigan, USA - KBS K5-50-2 metaG | ecosystem: Host-associated > Plants > Roots >... | reverse complement strand
ACCGCCGTGAGGACGACGTCGTTGATCGTGCCGCCGAGGGCGCGTTTGATGACACGGAGTCGTTCGAACGGAGCATCGGCCGTCGCGAAACGTCGCGCCGGGCCGGTGGGACCGTCGAACGGCCCCCGTGGAGGACGACCCATGCCCGCCAGCGCCATCGCGCCGGACATCGTCCGCATGACGGAGTCGATGGCCCGTTGCGGTGCACGGGCCGTCCGTGCGAGCGCTTCCGCCGGATGGGATGCCATCTCCTCGACCGCGGCGCGGACCAGGTCCTCGCGGCGCGGGATCGGCTCGCCTCGCCACGGCGCGTCCGGCGACGGTCCGAGCGAGGCGTCCGGCTCGAGATCGAACAAGGCCGATCCGATCAACATGCTGCCGATCCCATCAGCGAGCGCGTGGTGGAGCTTCAAGAGGACGCCCGTCCGTTCCTCGTCGAGCCCCTCGAAGACGTACAGCTCCCACAGGGGCTTCGCGCGGTCGAGCGGCCGCGAGAGGACGCGGCCGACCGATCGCTCCAACTGGAGGCGGCCACCCGGGGAGGGCACGGCCGACCGGCGGAGGTGGAAATCCAGATCGAATCGATCGTCGTCCACCCACACCGGCCGGCCCAGGTTGCCCGGAACCGGAAGGACGCGTTGTCGGAGTCGAGGTGCGAGATGGATCCGGGCCTCGACGACCCCCTGCACATGGTCGTACGTGAGCGGACCGTCCTTCCGCGCGGCGAAGATCGACAAGCCGGCGACATGCATGTGCAGCGCCGGCGTTTCCAGATACAGGAAGCTCGCGTCCAAGCTGGAGAGACGTTCCGCGGCCATCGGCCCATGCTAGGGTCCGCGCCGATGTGGCGACGACCCGTGCTGCACGGCGTGCTGGCCGTGACGGCAGCCCTCATCTGGTTCGTCTCCGGCCCGGTCGCGGGAGCGCAAGAGGGTCAAGGGGTCTCGCCCGGGCCGCGACTTCCGGCCGGCGTGGGACCGGGACGCGAACCCGTTCCGACCGGGTACGCCGCAACGATCCGGGTCCCGCAGGACTTCGACACGATCCAGGCGGCGGTCGACCACGCGAAGCCGGGAGGGATGGTCCTGATCGCTCCGGGGATCTACTCGGAGTCCGTCACGGTCACGACGCCGTACCTCACGATCCGCGGTCTCGATCGCGATCGAACGATCATCGATGGCGGGTTCGAGCGCGCGAACGGGATACAGGTGTTCGCGGCCGACGGCGTGGCGATCGAGAACCTCACGTCTCGCGACAACCTGCTTGATGGCTTCTCGTGGAACGGCGTGCACGGCTACTGGGGTCGCTACCTAACCGCGTACGACAACGGAAGGTCCGGCATCGCCGCCTATAGCTCCGATGACGGCCAGCTGGACCATTCCTACGCGAGCGGCTCTCCCCATTCGGGCTTCTCCGTGGAGGGTTGCTCGCCGTGCCGCGCCGTGATCACCGACGTCGTCGGGGCGGACAACGCCGCGGGCTTCAGCGGGACCAACGCCGAGGGAGTCGCGATCGTGAACAGCGAGTGGACGAGCAACATGTCCGGGATCGTGCCGAACACGCAGGACACCGTCGCGGGCGCTCCGCAGCGCGACCTCCTGATCGCCGGGAACTACGTCCACGACAACGACAACCTCGCCGCGCCGGCGCTGGCACTCACCTATCCATCGTTCGGCATGGGGATCGTCGTGGCGGGAGGGCTGGACAACGTGATCACCGGGAACCTGGTCGAGGATCAACGGACGTACGGCATCGTGGTGGTCCCGATCCTCGACCGGAACCTTTGGCCGACCGCGGGCAACGAGGTCCGTGACAACGTCGTTCGCCGGAGTGGGCTCGCGGATCTCGCTCTGGCGGCACCATCCTCGGGAGCTGATTGCTTCGCCGGCAACGACCCATCTACGAGCGAACCCCCAGCGATCGAGGCCCTGTATCCGTGCACGGGCCTGCGAGCGTTCCCCGGCGGTGGCGGGTCGCTCGCGCCCACCCTGGAGGCGTTGACCCGTTCGGTCGACGCGCTGGATGGCAGCTTCCCGCACGGCGACTGGAGGACCCAGGGGCCGCCGCCACCGCAGCCCGGCATGCCGGGCGATGCGGCGGCGGCGCCCCCCACCCTCGCGATCCCCAGCGGGTCGGTCCCGCAGCCCTACCGGATCCGCCCCGTTGGGGAGATCTCATCCTCGGCGGGGCCGACGGTCTCGAAGGGGCTCACCGTGATGGGCATGCCGCTCGCGACCTCCTGGTGGGGCCTGCTCATCGGGTTGTACGGCTACGTCTTGCCGTTCGTGCTGTATGCGACCTGGGTCGCGGTCGCGCTCTGGGACCTGATCCGTCAGGAGTCGCAGCCGCTCTCGTACCGGACGCGCTGGATGCTCGCCGTCTTGGTCGTGCCCTTCATCGGGCCCTTGCTCTACTTCGCGTTCGGACGCTCACCGATCCCCCGGCAGCTCCGGGTCATCCTCACGGTCGGCGGGATCGCGGTCTATGCACTGTTCGTCCTGCTGGGCGTTGCCCTCGGGGGCTGAGGGCCCGGCCGGATCGAGCCCGATTACACTCGCGTCGGTGATCGCATGTGCGCGCTGCGGCGCATCCAATCCCGAGGATGCGCGATTCTGCGTCGACTGTGGGTCGCGCCTCGGCTTCGTCTGCCCGGCGTGCGGCGCTGAACTGACCGGATCGGTTCGCTACTGCCCCGCGTGCGGTGCCAGCGTCGCGCAGGTGTCGGCGGATGAACAGCGCAAGGTGGTCTCCGTGCTCTTCGCCGATCTGGTCGGTCACACGAGCAGATCCGACGGCGCCGACCCCGAGGACGTCCGCGACGTCCTCCGGGAGTACTACCGAGCCGTCAAGGCGACGATCGAGCGGTACGGGGGCGTCGTCGAGAAATTCATCGGCGACGCCGTCATGGCGGTCTTCGGTTCGCCCGTGGCGCGGGGCGACGATGCCGAACGAGCGGTTCGCGCGGCCTTGGCGATCCCACGGATCATCGAACAGTTGAACGAGACCTCGCCCCATCCCGATCTGGAGATCCACATGGCGGTCAATACCGGCGAAGCGGTCGTCACGATCGAGCCGGGCTCTCCCGACGGCGACCTGCTCGTCGCTGGCGACGTCGTGAATACCGCCTCACGGCTCCAGGGTGCCGCGCCGCCCGGTCGCGTCCTGATCGGCGAGGAGACCTTCCGGGCCACCCGACGGGTGATCCGGAGCGAGCCGGTCCCCGCGGTCGCCGCGAAAGGGAAGCGAGAGCCGATCCCGGCGTGGATGGCGATCGAAGCGCTCGTGCCGCTCGCGGTCCGCCCGGCGCAGATGACGTTCGTCGGCCGTGATGGCGAGTCCGGCCTCGTTCGGGACATCTGGAGCCGCGCCGTCGCCGAGCGACGACCGCACCTCGTCACGATCCTGGGCGAGGCGGGGATCGGCAAGACGCGGCTCGCGGAGGAGCTCTCGTTCGATATGAGGGCGACCGGCGGCCAGGCCTTCCACGTTCGGGAGCTGCCCTACGAGCAGAGCTCGGGCTACGAAACGTTCGTGCAGCTGGTGCACGAGGTCGCCGGGATCTTCGAGTCGGACCCGAACCCCGTGGCGACGGCGAAACTCGAGGCCTCCCTGGATCACCTCGGTCTCGTCGACCCGGAACTGGTCCAGCTGTTGTCCGTCTTCGCCCGAACCCCCGAAGCGGTGGCCGACGATCGGCGCTCGCTATTCGAGGCGGCGCGTCGGTTCGTCGAGGCACTGGCGTCGGAGACCGGAACCTTGATCGTGTTCGAGGACGTCCACTGGGCGCACCCCAGCACCTTGGACCTCATCACCTCGCTCGCGGGCCGCGCGAGAGACGCGCCGATCCTGTTCCTCGCCCTCGCGCGCCCGGAACTGCTCGACCTGCGGCCGGCATGGGGCGGAGGTCTGTCGTCCTCGACCACGATGCGACTGGAGCCCCTCCCACCCGCTGCCGCCCATTGGCTGGCCGCGGGCCTCGTCGGCGAGGAGCAGCCCGGAGTCGCCGAGCGGATCGAGACGGCGGCGAGCGGGAACCCGTTGTTCATCGAAGAGATGGCCGCGTGGATGCTGGAGCGCGACGGGACCGACGATGAGCTCCCGACCACCGTGCGGGCCATGATCGCCGCGCGGCTGGACGCGCTGCCCCGGGAAGAGCGGGACGTCCTGTTCGACGCCTCCGTCGTCGGCAAGGTGTTCTGGGCGGGACCGCTCGCGTCACTGCGCCCGGACGAGGGAGATCTGGACGAGATCCTGGGGTCGCTCGAGCGCCGCGACCTGATCAGGTTGGAACGCGCCTCTGCCGTCGAAGGGGACCACGAGTACACCTTCCGCCACATCTTGATCCGCGACGTCGCCTACGCCACGATCCCCCGGCGCGCTCGGCGGGATCGGCACGAGGCCGTCGCTCGCTACGTCGAGGAAGCGGCCCCGGACACGGCCGCGGTGGCGGCGATCCTCGCCTACCACTGGCGCGAGGCGGGCGACCCCGAACGTGCGGTCACGTACCTGTTGATCGCGGCGGAACGTGCGGAGCAGGCCTGGGCGTACCCCGAGGCCGTGGCACTGTACGAAGACGCGCTCGGACTGATCCCGAAAGACGATGATCGGCGGAGGTCGATCGGGCTTCGCCGCACGGTCGCCGGCATCCGTCACGAACACACGGTGATGGAGGAGGAGCAGCTCAAACGGCTCGCCGCCGACGGCTCGGCCTAGTGCTTGCGGAAGTCGTCGGGCTCCACGTCGCCACCGATCTCGAAGATCACCTCGATCGTGTGACCACCGAGAGCCTCGGCATGCTCGTACACCATCGCTTCATTTGGTGATCGATAGATGCAGAACGTCTTGACGTCTCCGTCGGGCGTCGTCACGACGTGGCTGTGCTCCCAGGTGATGTCGGTGAACCGGTCGTCGATGAGCTCGGTGCTTCGGGTCGAGCGGATCTTCATGTGATCGTCGTCGACCCTGCCGAAGTTTCGTTGTACGAGGTAGCGAGGCACGGACTTCCTCCTGGTCGGGGACACGGAGGGTACGCTCACGGTGAGGCGCTGGTCAATCGCCTGGGCACGGACCTCCGGCGCTACGGACCCTCCAACCGGATCCGCATGCGCTTGTTCGCCTTGCCCTTGGACTCGGTCTTGACGACGCGGACCCGCCCAACCTCCCCGGTCGAGCGCACGTGCGTTCCGCCGTCGGCCTGCTTGTCGATCCCCTCGATATCGATCACACGGATCGGATCGATCCCTTCCGGAACCAGGTTGATCTTCGTGCGGATCAGGTCGGGGTCCTGGAGTGCCTCGGCGCGCGGGAGGAGGACGACGCGGACCGGACGATCCTCGGCCAGCCGGGCGTTGAGCTCGGCCTCGACGTCGCGGCCGAGCTCGGCGCTCATCGACTCGAGCTCGAAATCCATCCTCGCGATGCCGCCGGACTCCATGTTGCCGCCGGTCACCTTCGCGCCGTAGTCGGCGAAGATGATGCCGGATAATGAATGCAGCGCGGTGTGGGTCCGCATGTGCAGGTAGCGCCGCGGCCAGTCGATGTCGCACGTGACGGCGCTCCCGACGGGAGGCGCGTCACCCTCGACGACGTGCACGATCTCGCCCGTCTCGCGGGCCTTGACGGTATCCGTCACCGGCGTGACGTGATCGCCCCAGCGGAGGACGCCGGTGTCCCCCGGTTGCCCGCCCCCGCGCGCGTAGAACACCGTCCGATCCAGCACGACGCCGTCGTCCGAAACCGCGACGACCGTCGCCGCACACGTCGCGAGGTACGCATCGCGTGAGAAGAGGTCGTCGGTCACCGTCCGCGGATGCTATCGCGGCCTCAGACATCCGGCTCGACCACCCGCGCACCTCGAGCGAGGATGGCGACGACCGCCGCGGCGAGGATCAACCCGCCACCGACCGCCGTCGAGGTCGAGATCGGCTCCTCGAGGAACACGGCGGCGAGCACGGCAACGCTGAGGGGCTCGAGGACACCGATGATCGCGTTGCGCACCGCGCCGATGAGCTGCAGACTCGCGATCATGCAGACGAACGCTCCCGCCGTGAACGCCCCCATGCCGAGCACCCGAAGTCCCGCGGAGGAACCGGTCGGCGTGCTCCACCCATGGAACGCGAACGCGTACGTCAGGTTCGCCACCGACGCTCCGGCCGCGAGCCACGCGGCCGTGGTGAGCGGATTCGTGCGACGCAGTACCCGATCGGCAGCGGTCAGGTACCCGGTGTACGTCAGCGAACAGAGGATCGCGAGCGCGATCCCGATGGGCGCGATCTCCACGCCCGACCCGCCGATCACGACCACCGCGCTGCCGACGATCGCCATCGCGAGCGCGGTCACCAGACGCGCGGCGGGGATCCGGCGATCGAGCACGATGGCCGTCAGCATCACCCACACCGGATACAGGTAGAAGAGCAGCGTCACCGTCGCCGCGCTCCCATGGTTCAGTGCCGCGAAGTACAACGCCGATTCCGACCCGTACCCGAGCGTCGCGGCGAGGGCGAGCCCCAGCCGTTCGCCGGGCTCGGGCGTCAGCGGCCGGCGCGTCGCGATCGTCACCACGGCGAGGATCACGGCGGCGACCGCGAATCGGAAGAACAGCAGAGCGAACGGCGGCTGCCCCCGAAGGAGGCCCTTCCCGAGGATCACGACGAACGAGAACTGCACCCCCATCAGGACGGCCAGCCCCGCGCCCGCCAGATCGCTCCTCGGCGGACCGAAGCGGGGCGCGGCCCCGTCGCTCATCCGAGGAACCAGGCCACGCGCTCGACCAGCTGCGGGATCGACGCGTAGAGCTCCTCTTCCGAGCCGAGCATGATCAGCTCCGCGTTCGGGATCAGCTCCCCGAGGACACGGCCGAGCTCCGCTGGGTGGATCGGATCGCCCTCGCGGGCGATCACGAGCGTGGGCGCGCTCACCCGCCGGAGCAGCTCGCGATCGGCGACCGCGACGTCCAGGGTCACCTCGCGAAGCGCTCGAGCGACGCCGAGAGGTTGCAGGTCCTGCCACAACAACATGTCGACCTCCCGGAGCCACGGTCGATCCCTGTACTCGCTCGCCCGGCCCGACCCACGCAGGATCTCGTCGATCGCCTCGTCGGCCGGGAGCGTCTCGAGCAGATCCGCGGTGCGCGCGAACCCCGCGACCTCGCTCCCGGATAGCGGAAGGTCGAGCGCGGCGGGCAAGATGAACACGAGCCGTTCGAACCGATCCGGCTCTTCGGCCAGGAGGCGGGTGATCGCTCCCTGCCCGAGCGAGGTCCCGACCGCCCGCGTGGCGCCGTACGCGCGCGCGACCGCGTCCACGTCCCCGGCGAAGTCCGCGAAGCGGTAGTGGCCGGGCTCGGGCGTCCCCGAGTGCCCATGACCCCGGAAGCAGAACCGAACCTTCGTGCCCGGCGCCATGGGAGTGAACGCCGACAGCTCCTTGCACGAGTTGGTCAGGCCGTGCGCCAGCACCGTGACGGGATCGCCGGCACCATCGATCTCGACGTGGAGCCGCGTCCCGTCGTGCGCGAGGACCTCGGCCACGGCTCAGGATTCGGTGGACGTGGCCAGTTCGACCGCTTCGTCCCCTACGAGGTCGTCCTGCGGCGCGAGATCCGAGCGGATGCGTCGCGACCACGCGGCGATGAACGCCGTGAGGATGAGGAAGATCGCTCCGGACGCGACGAGGATCTCGCGCGTCCGCGCGGCGTCGCCCTCGATCCAGATGACCGACAGGATCGCCGCCGGCACGATGAACCCCAGGTTGTACGCGACGTCGTAGAGCGCGAACGCGCGCCCGCGGAAGTCGTCGGGCATCGCTTGCTGGGTGATCGTGTCCGTCGAGATCTTGCCGAGGAAGAACGAGAAGAAACCGACGAACAGCAACGCGGCGAACGCGGCGACGGTGAGGATCCCGCCGAAGACCACGGTCGCAGCGCCGAGCAGGACCATCGAACCGAGCAGCAGCCTGACGGGCGGCACACGGTCCTTCAGCCGCTGCGCGACGATCAGACCGAGGGCGCCACCAACCAGCCCCCCGACCCCCGAAAGGACCTGCGAGAGGGTGCCGGCGTTGCCACCCTGCACCAGATTCTTCGCGTACAGGGCGAACGTCATCAAGACGAACCCCCAGAACTGGTAGCGCAACATCTGGAAGGCGGAGAGCCCGAGCGCCGCCGCCGGCCGCCCGGCCACCTCTTCGACGCCGGCGACCACGGTCCGAAGGATCCGACGGACCTCGTGCCCGAGACTCGTGTCGTGACGATGTGCTTCGACCCGGCGCATCTGCCTCGAGACCACGGCGCCGACGAGGAGGACCGCCGCTCCGAACAAGACGCCGATCCACGGCGCGATCTGCCCGGCGACGATCGTGCCGATGCCGATCCCGAAGACCTGCGCGAGCCCGCCGCCTGCCTGAGAGAGACCGTTGCCCTGCAGGAGGTCCTTCCCGGAGAGCACGTCGGGCAACGCCGCGGACTTGACCGCGAGCGCGATGCGCGCCACCGATTGGGCAACGAGCAGCCCCACGATCAATCCGAGCGTCGGCCAGGTCCGGTGCTCCGGCGAGCCGGAGCCCAAAGGGAGGACCACGAGGATCACGATCAGCGTGATCAGCGCGGCGCTCAGGATGTCGGCCCACCACGCGACCCGTCGTCGTTCGAACCGGTCGATGAACACGCCGACGAACGGGGAGAGGAACGTGTAGGGGATGTACAGGGCCAGGACGACCTTGAGCAGGTAATCGGCCGACGGCGCGACCGAGATGTCGAATCCCTTCTCGCCGCCGAACACCAACGCTTTGAAGATGGCTCCCTGCGCGACTCCCTGACCCGCTTGCGCCAGGAACTGGTAGCCCATCAGAACGGAGAAGTCGCGGTTCGAGAAGACCGCGAAGAGGTCGTTGAAGAACCCGCCGAACGCGTCGAGCGGCCGTCGGAGCCAGCCATCGGCGAACCGGAGCGCCACCCCGATGCCGATCGCGACCCCGACGACGGCCCACCCTTTGGTCGTCGTGAGCGGTCCCCGCCAGACGGCGAGCGTACCGACCCCCGCGAGCATGATCAGCACGACCGAGATCCCCGGGATCAGCGCGAACCGATCGATCGTCGAATCGAGGCCGAACCAACGTCTCGCGAGCCCACCGGGCACGACCAGGAGCAGCGCGAGGATCGCGATCACGAGCAGCGTGTGTCGGATGTTGGCGAGCGGTCCGGGGTGATGCTCGAGCGCCTCGACGGTGGCGTTCGCGACGACGTTCGCCTCCGCGACCACGTCGGGCGGTGGCGACCACAACCCGGGTCCCTCGATGACGACGACGTCCGGGCCGATCGCGACGCCCTGCGCGAGCGCGGCCTCCAGGCGTTGCTGGCGCGATGCGTCGGTGCAGTCCTGGACGCCGTTGCAGAGTCCGCCGTAGTACTCGCGCACCAGGAACACCGCCGGCGGGGCCGGGTAGGTCTGCTCGCGCAGCCGGAGCTCCCCGAAATCGCTCTCGGCCGCTCGGTCGTAGCCGATGCTTCCAGACGTGCTGCGGGTCACCCGGCCGGCCAAGAAGTTCTCCAACGAACCGAGGTATGTCGCCTGGTACTTCGCCGAGGTGCCGGGGAGCCCCGTGCGGAAGACGTTCGTGTAGGTCTTGGCCCACCCGTAGGCGGTGTTGGTGTGCGTCGCCGGATCGTCGTTGTCGCCGTCGTTCACGATCAGGACGAGCGGTCGCGCTCCCGCGGCCCGCGCCACGACGTCGACCGCAGCGAGCGAACCGCGAACCGACACGTTCGGATACTGATTCGTCGCGCTGACCCACCGGTGCTCAACGCCGTCGATCAGCAGGAACCCCAACGAGCCGAGGACCAGGGCGGACGCTGCGGCGACCGCGAAGACGCGGCGCATCCGCTCGCTCCGAGCGGACGCGACGGCAGCGAGACCGGCGATCGCGAACACCGCGACGCCGCCCAACGCCTGCCACGGGATCTGCGGCTTCGTCAGCGATGCCGCGTCGACGACCCACGCGACCGCGACGACACCGACGATCCGGGCGAACCCCCGGACGAGCGATCGTCGGTCCCGCTGGGTACGCGCCCACCAGATCAGCGCGAAGGCACCGAGCCCCACGAGCGCCATCGGTGCGGCGGTGGCGTTCATGAACCGGTAGTAGGGGACCACCGGGGAGTTCGGATCGCCCGACACCTGGGTGTCGGCGCCGAGCACGACCGACGCGATCCCCACCAGCGGGAAGAGCCACCAGCTGGCCGTGACGTCGAAGGCGTCCGCCGGCACCCGGCGGCGCCGAGCGAGCAGGATCGTCGAACCGATCGCCAGCGCGACGAACGGCACCACGATCACGGGCTGCATCGAGCCGATCCACTCGAGCAGCCGGTCGACGAAGAACGACTTCGTGTACGGGGGCGGCAGCGCCGCGTCCTTCAGGCTGGCGCTGGTCCCCCAGATCCCGATAACCCAGCTCCCGAGCCCGGCAAGCATGCCGAGCCCGACCGAGAGCAGCATCGGCCCATCGGACCTCAGCGCGTCGCCCAGCCGGAACCGGCTCGTGACGAAGTGGAAGACGAACACGGCCAGCAGCGTCACGCCGAAGAGCACGCAGGTCGTGGGGTGGGTGAATGCGGCGGCGATCCCGATCAAGAAGAGCGCGGTCCGGGCGCCCCACGAGGTTCGCGCCGCGCCGAGGAACGCCAGCATCAGGCTCAAAAGGAAGAGCACGGTGATGTTGTCGAGGTATCCGACGTAGGGGGTTGTCAGGAACAGCGCCACGGTTGCCAGCAGCATCGTGAGGAAGGCGACGGGATCCTTCCTGCTTCGTGCCGCGCCCGCCCCCAGCGCGAGCCCCGTGAGGATGGGCACCCCGAGCATCAGGAACTTCGCCATCGAGTACGTGTCGATGCCGACGACACGCTGCAGCAGGGCTCCCTCGACTGGGACGGTCACCCGGTAGCCGCCGGAGAACAGCCCGTCCGGGCCCCATTCCCGAACGACGGAGGCGGGGTCGTCCTCCATCACGACGTTCGCCCGCCAGGTGTACCAGGCGGGGTCACGGGTCGGAGCCGCCAGCGACGGGTCAGCGACGAACCGCCACCCCAATACCCCGAGCATCAAGAGCGTGGCGGCGGCGAGGATCCACCAGGACCCGAGGCGGGCCGCGGCGTCCGGCGGGCGGAGCCCGCCGGACGCCGCGGCCGGGCTCACCTGTCCGTCAGTGGATGTCATGGGATCTCCGGTCGAGGCTCGGCGAACGCCCGCGGGCGGCGGGACGCCGACCGCGGGCGAGTGTACAGCCCGACCCCTCCCCACATGCCTCCGATCAGTCCTCCCACGGGTCGACGCTGCGCTTCCGGCGCGGCGGAGGCGGAGGCGGGCCGGGCGATCGTCGCCGGAGCAACGTGACCGCCCCGATCAGGACCACGGCGGCGAGGATCGCGACGACGATCGAGCCGTTCCTCGTGCCGGCCGTGGGTGAGGGGGGCGAGGTCGGGCCCACCGGCGATTGCCCCACGGCGAAGAGGCCCAGCTTGCCGACCGCCGCGTGCACCGACTGCTGAGCGATCGCATCGTCGCTCGGGATCGCGGACCACGACCGCTGATCCTGGGAGCGGAGCATCGTGTCCGTGAACCCAACCCCTTGGAACAACAAGGGGTAGACGAGACCGAGCTCCCCCCGCGTGCGCAGCTGGCCGACCGAGGCTCCGCTCGGCTCGTACGTCGCTGACACCTCGACGACGTTGCCCGCGACGTGTATCCCCGCGGGAGTGATCGCGGCGGTCTTCGGTGCGAGCGGGGTGATGACGAGCTGCACCTTGGTGTCCTGCCCGTGGGGCGCGATGGCACCCTGGCCCAGGGCGAGGCTCGCTTGGAAGTCCCTGGTCGAGAACACGGTCGCGGCCGACCCTTTGGTGGGGTCCAACG
>Ga0070707_100005444_pt1 | contig 11906 bp, 8 predicted proteins | sample KBSK5502metaG_FD_65468 | JGI IMG/M metagenome (GOLD analysis project Ga0070707, IMG submission 65468) | Corn, switchgrass and miscanthus rhizosphere microbial communities from Kellogg Biological Station, Michigan, USA - KBS K5-50-2 metaG | ecosystem: Host-associated > Plants > Roots >... | reverse complement strand
CGTCGCCGTCGACTCCGTGCGCACCGCCTGCAGGCACTCGGCCAGGAGCTCGCGAGTGTTGTAGGAGACGACGACGACCGAGACCTCGGGTCCCACCTAGATGAGGGAGAACCGCGGCAACGGGACGATGAACCGTCCTCCCCCCAACAGGTACGCCTCCTCCCGGGCCTGGAACTCCTCCATGAAGTGCCAGGGCAGCACGAGGAAGTAGTCGGGGCGGGCGTTGCGCGCCTCCTCCTCCGACACGATGGGGATCCGGGTCCCCACCGTCTCCCGGCCCCACTTGTCAGGGTTTCGTTCGGCCGCGCCCCGGATGAGGGAGCGGTCGAGGCCGAAGTACTGGAGCAGCGTGTTGCCCTTGGTGGAGGCGCCGTAGACGTAGACGGTGCGGCCCCGGCCCGCTTGATCCTTGATGAAGGCCACCACGTCGCCCTTGATCCTCTCCACCCAGTGGGCGAAGTCCGCGTAGGGCTTGGCGGTGTCGAGCCGGAGCGCCGCCTCCTGCTCCCTGAGCTTCCGGGTCCGCTCCGCGGCCAGACTGCGGTAGGTCGCGTCACCGAAGGCGGCGGCGGTCGCGGAGCGGTTCCTGATGTAGGCGCGCATGCTGCCGCCGTTCACGTCGTTCAGCTCGATGTCCACGATCTCGAAATCGTGGCGCTGGAGGAGCGACTCGAACGACTCCATCGAGTAGTACTCCAGGTGCTCGTGGCAGTTGTGTACCGTCCCGCCGGGCGTCACGTACGTCCCGTCGTCCTCCACCTCCAGGTTGAAGACTGGACCTTCGTATTCGACGCGGGCCAGCCGGCGGACCCTGCTCAGCTGCATGCCGTCTCTCAAGTACGTCTTCATCTGCTTCTCCGGCTCCAAGCAGATGAGTACGTCCCACAATGGACGCTGGGCCGACGGTGTCGGTCGATCGAACAGATAGCGCGGCTCCTTGTGCTGTCGGCTGATGCTCACACGATGCCCCAGCTTGTTGCCCACGACGGTGAGGTCGAAGGCGAGCTGCTCGGAGACCGTGTTCGCTCGGACGTATCGCCCGCCGCGATAGACGTAAGCGTCCCCCGCCGCATATCCGCCGAGGAGGGCCGCCAACTTCTTTGCGGGCAGGCGTAGTGCCCACATCGGTACGCGCTTCCGGGCGGCCCCACGTCCGAACCAGTGGCCCAGGAAGCGCGCGATCGCCCCGCAGGACTCGACGACGAGGGACGTTGCCGTGGGCCGCACGCGGGCGCTGAACCCCAGTCCGCGGAGAAGATCGACGCAGTGCTTGACCAGTGGGCCCTCGTGCTTGCCGAAGGAGAAGAAGACCTTGTCGAATCGCTTGTGGTAGGTGAACCCCTCCGCGAGGTACAGCCCACACACCTCCATCAGTGTCTCGTTGACGCCGAGCGTCCTGATCGTCGAACCGGGGCGATGGGTGCCCCGCGGCGGCGTGTCGATCACCTCCAGGTCCTGATCCTCCGTCCAGACCGGTCTGCCGATCACGTCACCGACACGCAAGGCCTCGGCCGGAACGTACCGCTCCGGATCTCCGGGCCTGGGCGCCGCAATCAGCACGGGATGGTTCGGCGTCAGGCGCATCCGGTGTCCGAGGCCCCATCCCTGGACTTCCACGAGCTCTCCCTCGTAGTCGCGCTGGAATTTCCTGAGCACTCGCCGGAAGCGTCCTCGGCCCGTCAGCACGAGGTCGCCCTCGCTGACCTTCTCGATCGGCCGCAGCCCGCGGGCGGTGACGACCAGGCCACCCGGAGGCAGGCAGACGTTGTCGAACGCCCTCTGCTTGAGCATCAGCGGCAGATAGCTCATCTGGACGATCCACAGCCCTTCCGGGTCCATGACCGCCTTCACGTCGGAGACGAACCGACCCGGATCCTCCAGGTCGTAGAACATCGCGATGCTGGTCACGATCTTCGGCCGGCAATTCCGCAGCTCGGCCTCGCGGCGAAAGGCGTCCAGGGCGAAGAAGCTCGTGACGACCTTCGAGGCGACCCGGCGGGAGTGAGGGGCCATGTTCTCGGCGGGATCGAATCCAATCGTCACGATCCCCGGGGTGCGGTAGGCCGCGAGGAGCGTCCCGTCGTTGCACCCGATGTCGAGCACCGAGTCGCCGGCCGCGAGCGAGACGAGGCGCTCGGCGGTGTGGGCGATCTCGGCCAGGGCCCCCCGCATGGTGCTGTTGGTCCCGGACCGATACCAGTAGTTCCGGTACATCAGCTCGCCCGACACCGTGTGCCGCAGCTGGAGCAGCCGGCAGCTCCGGCACAGCGCGAGCTCCAGGGGAGCCCGCGTTCCGTGGTCCTCCCCGGGGCGAGGAAAGTTGGAAACGTAATGCTCGCCGAGCGAGAGCACGTCGTCCAACGGGCCCGAGCAGACCCGGCAGCTCGTCCGGGCGATCATGGCCTCCTCCGCGGCCGCCCGGCCTCGCCCCTCGGGACGCGGCGGGCGGCGTACGGCCGACCATACACCACGCCGGCGCCTACCGCGACCCGGGCGCGCGGCGACGCCGCCACGGTGACGGCCAGCGCACGCCCAGCGAGTCCGCCAGCAGTCCGCGCGACCGTCCGTAGAACATCGAATAGTAGATCGCGGCGAGAACGGCCAGGGGCCGCGGCGGCAGGCCCGCCACCGCCCGCGCCAGAAGCCGCTGCCGGCCGGATGCGAGGCGCGGCTCCAGCCATTTGCGGTATTCGGCCGTGGAGAAGGCGCCGCGAGCCCGGTTCACGAGGAGCGTCCGCAGGCGGCGCCACGGCTCGCGGGGGCACACGCGACGCTTGGCCGCCTCGGAGAAATGCGGCAACGACCAGACCATCTCCGGCCACTTGAACATCCAGATCTCGAAGGTGCGGGCGGTCCAGAGCGCGTTGCCGAACCGGATCGAGACGAACGGCTGCGCGATCGCCAGCGCGTCCCGAGGCAGCGGGCTCTGGAAGATCACCCCCACGTGGATGAACAACGACCCGAAATACCGGGTGCGCTCGCGGGCCCGCCAGACCTCGCGATCGATGACGACCCCGCCAATGAACGAGAGATAACCGGCGGTGTCCACGAAGAGGCGCTCGGCGTCCTCGGGTCGGTACACGCGGTCGGCGCCGAGGTTGAGCCGGTTCGCCTCCAGCACGTCGTCGAGGGCGGCGTCGCGGACCTCGGCGTTGACCACCACCAGGGCGTAGCCGCGGGCCGTGGCTTGCAGCACGGCCGCCAGGGCCCCCGGCTTGACGAGATCGTCGTCGGACATGAGCCAGCAGTGGCGTCCTTCCGCCCGCTCCACCGCGCGATCGAAGTCCTGGTCCACCCCTCCCGGCGCCGGCAGCCGGAAGTAGCGCAGCCGCGGGAAGCGCTCCTGGCGCCGGCGCACGACCTCCCCGGTGTCGTCCACCGAGGCGCCGTCCACGACCACGACCTCCACCTCGTCGGTGGCCTGGGCGAGGATGCTGTCGAGGGTCTCCCCGAGGAACGATCCGCGGTTCAAGGTGGCGATGCAGATGGACAGCCGGGGGGCCATCAGCTCTTGACGAACTCCAGGGCCACCACGCCCTCCCCGGGCAGGTCGGCGATGCGATCGAAACTCGAGTACTCGCGCGCCATCATGGTCGGCTCCCGCCAGAACGGGTAGGCGGGGTCGGAGCGCTTCCGGGCGGCGTTGGCCTGGAAGGAGCCCGGCACCCTCTCGCCGTAGACCGCGCGGCGGGAGGGCGGGCCGGTGACCGAGAAGACGTTCCGCTCCAGCAGCGCGTCGTCGTAGAAGCGCTGCCAGAACACGAAACCCCCGGCATCGGGGGCGAGCAGGCCGTACTCGTCGCGGTCGATGTACTGCTCGGAGTTCTCGGCCGCGCACGGCACCGTGAGCAGCAAGCGGCCTCCGGTCCTCAGGAGCCGCCACATCACGCCCACCGCCTCCCGGTCGCGGGGAATGTGCTCGAGCACGGAGATGCTGGTGACGAGGTCGAAGGAGCCGGCAGCAAACGGGGCGGCTTCGATCTCCCAGCGGTGAACACGGCACCGCCCCTCGAGACCGGCCGCCCGCACGAGCGCCTCGGTCAAGGCCGCGTCCTGGCCGTGCGGGTTGACGAGGTCGGCCTCGGCCGCGCGACCGCCATCGACGACGACGAGGGGGAACAGCCGGGGCGAGGACACGTCCAGGTAGCGGGAGGCCGTTCCCGGCGCCAGCCACTCCCCGAGCGTGCCGAACTCGAAGTAGCGCGTCGAATCCATGGGGAAGAGCATCAGCCGGTAGAGGACCGTCCGCGGCACTCCCCTCGCGCCCCGGAGGAGCAGCGGGAGGCCCAGGCGCATCGCGTGCCGGCGCCACTCCAGTCCGGGGACTCCGCGGCGCCGCGCCCGCGCCGCGTGAAGCGGCGAGAGCAGCAGGCCTTGCGCGGCCAGCCGCAGCTTCTGCGCGGGGCCCAGGGGTCGAACCACGGGAACCCGGATGTAGTCACGGCGCATCCGGCCGGTCGGCGCTTCCAGGCCGGCGCGGCTCCCTGGGATCGTCATGAGGGCCACCCGCGGGAAGGCTATCGTGCCGGCCAGGCGAAGTCCACCGGCCGCGCGGCGATCCTGGACACTCCGGATCGCGTCCTCTACCATTACCGCGCCGATGAAGCGGGCGCTCGTCACGGGCATCACCGGCCAGGACGGCTTCTACCTCACCGCGCTGCTGCTCGACCGGGGCTACGAGGTCCACGGACTCGTCCGCGATGCTTCCCGGGCCGCCGACAGCGAGGTGGCGCGGCTGCCCGGACGCGAGCCGGGGCGGCATCCGTTGCGCCTCCACGTCGCCGACCTCGGCGACGCCCGCAGCCTCGCCGACCTGCTGCAGAGGTCCGAGCCGGACGAGATCTACCACCTGGCCGGGCAGACGCAGGTGGCGTCCAGCTTCGAAGAGCCGGAGTACACGACCGAGGTGGGCGCGCTCGGCACGCTGCGCCTGCTCGACGCCGCCCGCCGCGCCGGCGCCGGCGCGCGCTTCTTCCACGCGGCCAGCTCCGAGATGTTCGGTGACGCCGACCGCTCGCCCCAGGACGAGGACACGCCCTTCCGCCCCGAGAATCCCTACGCCGCGGTCAAGCTCTACGCATTCACGATGGTCCGCATCTACCGCCGGGCCCACGGCCTGTTCGCCTGCAATGGCATCCTGTACAACCATGAGAGCCCGCACCGGGCCGAGGGCTTCGTGACGCGCAAGGTGGCGCGCGCGGCCGCGGCGATCGCCGCCGGCCGGGAGCGCACCCTCACCCTGGGCAACCTCGACGCGCGCCGGGACTGGGGATACGCGGGAGACTTCGTCGAGGGCTTCTGGAACATGCTCCAGGCCGCGGAACCGGACGACTACGTGCTCGCCACGGGCCAGACGCACTCGGTGCGCGAGCTGTGCGACCTGGCGTTCCGCCGAGTGGGCCTCGATTACCGCGACCACGTGCGGAGCGATCCCCGCCACGAGCGGCCGTTCGACCGCCACGCGCTCTGCGGCAACGCCGCGCGGGCTCGAGCGAAGCTCGGCTGGCAGCCCCGCGTCGGCTTTCCGGAGCTCGTGGGCATGATGGTCGATGCCGAGCGCGCGCGCCTCGAGCCCGGCCCGTGAGACGCCGCGGCTGAGCGCCGGAATGGGCCGCGTCAAGCTCAACCTCCTCGTCAACCTGGGCGGCCAGGCCTGGACGGCGCTCGTGCAGCTCGCCATGATCCCGTTCTACATCCGCGTCCTGGGCATCGAAGCCTACGGGCTGATCGGGTTCTACGCGGTGCTCCAGGCCGTGCTCATGATCCTCGACCTCGGGATCAGCCCCACGCTCAACCGCGAGCTGGCCCGTCGATCGGCCCGGCCGGAGCTGGGGTCGGACACGCGCGACTTCGTGCGCACGCTGGAAACGGGCTACTGGGGGCTGGGCCTGCTGATCGGCCTCGGCGTCGCCGCCGCGGCGCCGCTCGTCGCGTCCCACTGGATCGAAGCGGCCGGCATCCCTCCGCCCGTGGTCCGCCGGGTGGTGATGCTCATGGGCATCGTCACCGCCCTGCAGTGGCCCATCAGCTTCTACCAGGGCGGCCTCCAGGGACTCCAGCACCAGGCCGTGCTGAACGGGATCCGGGTGTCGGTCAGCACCGGGGGTGCCCTGGGGGCGGTGCTCGTCCTGCAGCGAGTGCCGACGATCACCGCGTTCTTCCAATGGCAGCTCGTCGTGAGCGCCGCTCACGCCGTGCTGATCGCGCGGGCCCTCTGGCGCCGCCTCCCGCCATCCGACCATCCGGCCCGCGTGAAGCCGCCGCTCCTCCGGGGCGTGTGGCGCTTCGCGCTCGGGATGAGCGGCATCACCGCCTCCGGCCTCGTGCTCACGCAGGCCGACAAGGTTCTCGTGAGCCGGTTGCTCAGCCTGGAAGCCTTCGGCTACTATGCGCTCGCGGGCACGGTGGCCAACGGGCTCTACGTGCTCATCAACCCCGTCTTCAACGCGCTCTTCCCACGCTTCTCGGTTCTCGCGGCCCTGGGCGACGAGGTCGCGCTGAGGCACCTCTACCACCGCGCGTCCCAGCTCATGACGGTGGCGCTCGTGCCGCTGGCCGCCCTTCTCTCGCTGTTTGCCCCGGAGATCCTGACCCTCTGGACCCGGAACCCCGGGGTTGCCGCCAACGCCGCGCTCATCGTGAGCTTTCTCGTCATGGGCACGGCCGTGAACGGCCTGATGACCCTGCCGTACGCCCTGCAGCTCGCCCACGGCTGGACCGACCTCGGCGTCCGCATCACCACCTATCTGGTGCTCGTGCAGGTGCCCGCGGTCGTCGTGATGACCGTCTTGCGCGGCCCCGTCGGCGCGGCATCCGTATGGCTTGGCCTCAACCTCGTCTACATGCTCGTGGGCGTGCCCCTCACCCACCGGCGCCTCCTTCCCCACGACATGGGGCGCTGGCTCGGCGAGGACGTGCTCCCGCCCTCCGCCGCCGCCCTCGCCGTCGTCGGCGCGGGACGCTGGCTCCTGCCGCCGGAATCAGGTCCGGGCGGGGCGGTCACCCTTGCGCTCCTCCTGCTCGCCTCGCTCGCGGCGGCGGCCCTGGCCACTTCCGAGGCCCGCTCCCTGCTGCGCGCCCTGCTCGCGTCCCGGGGGCAGCGGGTGGCGAGCCGGGAGCGCCTCCCGTGACGCTGCGCGGGAAGCTGCGCAACCTCCGGCAGGACCTGCGGGACCTGTACGAGACCGTCGCTCCCCTCCGCCTGCGGAGGCTGCGCACGATCGAGCAGCATGGCGTCGTGATGATCGCCGGCTCGTCGGCGGCGCACGGCGAGATGGAGGCGGGCCGGTTCGAGCGGGAAGAGATAGCGATCGTGCAGGAGCATTTGGGCAAGATCGACGTGTTCGTCGACGTCGGGGCGAACATCGGGCTGTACGCCTGCCTGGCTCGCCTCGCCGGCTGCCACACGATCGCCATCGAGCCGCAAGCGAAGAACCTGCCCCTTCTCTATGCCAACCTCGCGCGCAACGGCGATGGAGGGCTGGAGGTCTATCCGGTGGGCCTGAGCGACCGGACGGGGCTGGCCTCCCTGTTCGGAGCCTCGGGAACGGGATCGTCGCTGATCCAGGGCTGGGCGGCGGATCTCCACGCGCCGTGGCTCCGCTCGACGATCCCCGTCACCATGCTGGACGTCCTCCTCGGCGGGCGTTTCACCGGGAAGAGGCTGTTCATCAAGATCGACGTGGAGGGCGCAGAGTACGACGTCCTGCGGGGAGCCCGCAAGACGCTGGAGTCGAGCCCGCGACCTTCCTGGCTCGTCGAGATCTGCCTGTCCGAGTACCATCCCGCCGGCCTCAATCCCGACTATGCCGCGACCTTCGGGATGTTCTGGGATCGAGGCTACGAAGCCCGCACCGCCGACGCGGAGCGACGCCTGGTCCTGCCCGCCGACGTGAGGCGCTGGGTCGATGCGGGCCGCTGCGGCTCGGGGGTGATCAACTACCTCTTCACGGGCCCGTGAGCGGCGTCAGCGAGCGCCGCGGGCCGTGAGCAGCGCCGGCAGCGTGCGCAGGAGGATGGCGAGGTCGAGGCCGAGACTCCAGTGGTCCACGTACTGGAGATCGAGAGCCATCCACTCCCGGAAACCGAGATCGTTGCGCCCGCTGATCTGCCAGAGGCAGGTGATTCCGGGGCGCATGCTGAGCCGGCGCCGATGGATGCCCGAGAGGGCGCGGGTCTCCAGGAGGGGCAGCGGCCTCGGCCCCACCAGGCTCATGTGGCCGAGGACCACGTTCAAGAGCTGGGGCAGCTCGTCCATGCTCGTGCGGCGCAGGAGGCGGCCGAGCCGGGTGACCCGCGGGTCCTCCGCGATCTTGAACACCGGCCCGTCCATCTCGTTGGCGGTGAGCAGGGCGGCGCGCTCGGCCTCCGCGCCTTCCCGCATCGTCCGGAACTTCAACATCCGGAACGGGCGGCCGTGGAGACCTCCACGATCCTGGACGAAGAGGACGGGGCCGCGGGAGCTGAGCTTCACCGCCAGGGCGATGACGAGCGTGAGGGGCAGCGTCATGAGGAGCATGACGAGCCCGACGGTGCGGTCGATGAGCGCCTTCACGAACCGCGACGGCAGCTCCGGCTCCTGCGTGCGGTAGGTCAGGTAGAGGGTCGGGCCCACGGCCTCCGCGCGCGGCGGGGGCAGCTCGACGTCGAGCCGCTCGACCGCCACCAGCGCCGTCGCGCCGACCTCGGCGCACGCCTCCACGAGCCCGCGCAGCGTGGCGCGGTCCCGCGGCGGCAGCAGCACCTCGTCGACGCCTCCCGCCTGCAGCCGGCGCCGCAGGGCCTCGGGATCGAGGCTGTCGAGCCGCTCCACGCGCCGGCCGCGCCAACGCCCGATCGCCGCGGCCTCCTCGGCCCCCGCTCCGAGCACGAGGGCCAGGACCTCGCCCTCCGTCCGGAAGGCCCAGGCGCGCTGGAAGAGCTTCGCGATGGTGAGGAGAAGCGTGGAGACGGTGAGGAAGAGCGCGATCAGCGAGCGGTTCAGGTTCACCTGGGCGGCGACCAGGATCAGGGCCAGGACGAGCGTCCCCCAGGCCTGCGTCCACAGCAGCGCGCGCAGCAGCTCGACGAGGGGCCCGGTGAGGGTGCGCACCCGGTGCAGGTCGAGCCGCTCCGCGACGAGCGCCCAGGTCGGCAGGAACACGAGCAGCAGGTGGACGTACTGCTCGGCGGGGACCACGGGCTTCAGCACGGGCACCAGGCTGGCCAGGGGCTCCCGCAACAGGTGCGCGAGCAGGAGCGACAGCACGAGCACGCAGACGTCCTGGAGGAGGACGGCCCTCTCGAGCGGCTTGTCGCCGCTCACGGCCGGCCCGGAACCGGTTCGGCCGGGGGCGCCGGGCTGCGCACGTAGGTCTCGAAGTCGACGAGCGCCGGCTTCCCGTCGCGATAGCCGAACCACCACGCCGAGCGCTGCGGGAACCGGCGCCGCCAGAGCGCGTAGGCCGCGGCGGGCTCCTTCCACATGCGCAGGTGGAGAACCGCGTCGTCGAGCCCCGGCGAGTTGCAGGGCGGGTAGTACGCCCAGCTGAGACCGCTCCACGGCGGCACGATGCCGTCGTGGAAGACGAGGGCGTTCGTGATCCCCCGCTCGGCGAGCAGGCGCGGCAGCACGAGCTGCGCGGCCGCCATTCGCCGCAGGTCGGCCAGGCGCGAGGGCATGAACATCGCCCCGCACGTCACGACGCCGGCGAGGATGATGCCGGCGAGGCCCGCGGGCCGCAACAGCCGCCACGGCGCCTGCAGGCCTCCCCGCGCCAGCCACACGAGGCCGGCCGCGGAGAGCAGGAGGAGGACGGGAACGACCTCGAAGAGGTAGAGCGGGCCGACGCCGCCAATGCCGATCTTGGGCGAGACGAGCCGATACGCCATCTCGGCGCCCACCATCCCCCACAACACCCCGATCCGCGGGTCGCGGAACGGAAACAGGCAGAAGGCGAGCGACAGGGGCCAGCCGAGGAGCCAGACGTCGAGGCGCAGGATCGCCCCGACGACCGACAGCGCGGTGCTGCCGAGATCGCCTCCCACGATGCGGAGCAGGCCGGTGGCTCCCTCGCCCGTCTGGTGGAAGGCCTGGTAGCCGGTGGTGAGGGCGGAGCCCGCCTGGAGCCGGTTGACGATGAGGAGCATGGCCGCGAAGAGCGCGGCCGGAACGAGGAAGGCGGCGATGCGCACGGCGCGGCCCCGCCGCCCGGCGTTCTCCGTCCTTTCGGCGGCGAGATAGATGAGCGCGACGGGCACGAAGAGCGCGCCGGGCAGGGGACGGATCAGCACACCGTAGCCGAAGAGGAAGCCGGAGAGCACGAGCCACCACGTGCGGCGAGCGCCACCGGCGAACAGGGCGGCCAGGCCGAGGGCCAGGCACGCGGCCGAGGCGGGCTGCGAGAGCCGCGTCGCGCCCGTGAGCACGACTTGCGGCGAGACGGCGAGGAGGAGGAGAGCGAGCGCCGCCGGCGCGGCGCCGAACAGCGTCACGCCCAATCGCAGAACGGCCAAGGCGAGCAGCGCCGTCAACGCCGGCACGACGAGGGTCTCGGCCCCCACCGCCTGCCCGATCGCCAGCAGCAGCGGATGGCCGATGGGGTACTTCCCGTAACGCACGCCCTCCGAGAGCACGACGAACTGCTCCTGGAAGAAGGGAAGGTCCTGTCCCGGCGAAGGGGCGGTCAGGGACCCGGTGCGGAGCGTCTGGGCGATGAAGTGATAGACGTGCTCGTCGTCGCTGATGACGGCATGGCCGAGGACGAACCGGCTCACGCCCCAGCTCGCCAGGAAGAGCCAGGCCGCGGTGGCCGCCGCGAGGGCGCCCCCGCGCCGGGCCGCTTTGCGATAGAGGTCCACCGCCGTCTCCGCGGGCGCGCTGCCCGCGAGCGCCGCCACGAGCCCGAGCATCGCCAGCCCGCCGAAGCCGACGAAGAGGGAGATCTGCGACAGCTCTTCGGGCAGGAGATGGTCCATCCCGTAGCCCTGGGGCAGCGCGTAGCCGTGGTAGAAGCGGCGGCCGGCGGCGTCGTAGCCGAGGATCGCGAAGATCGCGAGGGCAAGGCCGCCCAGGCGGCGCAGGTCGGTGCGGGGAGCGGCCACGAGCGAGCAAAGGGTACGCCACGCGCCCGGGACGGTCAAACCCGCGGTTGACTTGGCGGGGGCCCGGCGGCTACGATGTCACGTACACGAGGGCCCCCAAGCGATTTGGCCATCGTCGCGATCATCCCCGCCCGCTTCGGTTCCACACGCCTGCCGGGGAAGCCTCTCTCGGACATCCATGGGAAGACGATGATCGAGCGCGTCTGGGAGCGCGCGTGCGCGGCCTCGCTGCCCGAGCGGGTGCTCGTGGCCACCGACGACGAGCGCATCGCGGCCGCCGTCCGGCGCTTCGGGGGCGAGGTGGTGCTCACCTCGTCCGCCCACGCCACCGGCACCGACCGGCTGGCGGAGGCCGTGCGAATGACCGACGCCGACATCGTGGTGAACGTGCAGGGCGACGAGCCCATGCTCGACCCGGCGGGGATCGACGCGGCGGCGGCTCCCCTCCTCGGCGACCCCGAGCTGCCGATGGCCACGCTGTCGCTGCCGCTCACCGAGCTGGAGGAGATGCTGTCGCCCTCGGTGGTGAAGGTCGTCACCGACGCCCGGGGCGACGCCTTGTATTTCTCCCGCAGCCCCATCCCCCACGTCCGGACACGAGGCGGCGACCTGGAGGATGCGGCGCGGGCCGCCCTGGAGAAGGGCCTGGCCCGCAAGCACGTCGGCCTCTATGCCTACCGCCGCGCGGCGCTGCTGCGCTTCGCCGCGCTGCCTCCGGCGCCCCTGGAGCAGGCCGAGGGGCTGGAGCAGCTCCGGGCGCTCCACCACGGGATGCGCATCCGCGTGGTGGCCGTCGACGGGCCGGGGGGCGTGGCCGTGGACAC
>Ga0070707_100005443_pt1 | contig 11908 bp, 9 predicted proteins | sample KBSK5502metaG_FD_65468 | JGI IMG/M metagenome (GOLD analysis project Ga0070707, IMG submission 65468) | Corn, switchgrass and miscanthus rhizosphere microbial communities from Kellogg Biological Station, Michigan, USA - KBS K5-50-2 metaG | ecosystem: Host-associated > Plants > Roots >... | reverse complement strand
CGCTTGTTTTGAGCGATACACCTCTCTCGTAGAGCGGGAGAGGTGCGGTGAGGCTCGTGCCACCGCCGGGCCAGGAATGGCTTGCCTGCTTGCAGGAGAATATACCCTCTCTTCTCACGTCTTTTGACATGTGAGGATAGGTGGATGTTTAAGCGACGGTTGGAGCAATGGGAGAAGGATTTTAGCGCTCTCGCCTAACTTTACTTGGTGAGAGATGCCATGCGCTCAGATCACCTTCCCGTGTTCAGGAACCTGCCCCTGGATCTTCCCCAGCACGTATCCAGCAAACAGAAGTTCCAGTTTTTGCTCTGTGTTGATGCTGTGTGTTCCCACAACAATCGTCGGCTCGTAGCTAGAGCCATGTGAGGATGAACTGCTCTCTACTCGGGTTAGAACATTGCAATACACCTCCAAGCCTTCAGACTTGAGCGTTGCTTTGATGATGAGATTACAGAAAGCCGAGCGCGAAAGCCCCCGTGAGTGATCCGGGGGATGAAGCGCCGTTCCTTGTTCGGGGAGGCGAGGAGGAGCGCGGCGTGCTTGACAGAGACGGTCCAGCCTGCTATCATTGGAATAGACGTTCTACTTCCAGCACCAGGTGAGACCCATGAGCACAAAGCGACCCAAAGAGCAGAAGCAGCGCAGCCAGAAGACCCCCACGTTTTTGCTGGAACTACCTCTGATCGTGAACGCAGGGCAGGCCAAACGCATCCGGGGGCATCTGGAAGCCGGGCGGCAGTTCTACAACGCCGTGCTCTCCGAGGGGCAGCAGCGGCTGCGCCGGATGCAAGCCGACCCCGCTTGGCAAGCGGCCCGCGCCATCCCCCGGACACACACACAGGAGCGGCGGGCCGCCTTCTTGGCCTTGCGGGAGCAACACGGCTTTTCCGAGTACGCCTTTCACGAGCTCGCACGGGAGCTGCGGGTCAGCTGGCTGGCCGACCACCTGGATGCGGTGCTGGCCCAGACACTCGCCACGCGTGCCTATCACGCCCTCAACCGCGTCTGTGTGGGACAGGCGCGCCGCGTCCGCTTCAGGAGCCGGGGACGAGGACTTTCCAGCATCGAGAACAAACGCAACGATACTGGACTGCGCTTCGTGCTGCAAAAGCCAGAGGAGGGCAATCGCGGCTTTCTGGTCTGGAAGGATGACCAGCTGGAAGCGGCGATCGATTGGGAAGACGAGGTCGTCACGCATGGACTGAGAGGCCGCATCAAATATGCTCGGCTGGTGCAGCGCCGTGCCTCCAGCCCGAAGGCCGAGGGAGCCGATGCGCTCGGGTTTCACTATGTGGTACAGCTGGCACTGGAAGGGGTCCCTCATCACAAGAAGAAACATCCGGTGGGTCAGGACATCATCGGGGCAGACCTGGGTCCTTCGACCATCGCCCTGGTCCCGCGAGAAGGGGAAGCCAGCCTCTCGGTCTTCGGCGCGGAACTGGCCCCCAACGAGAAGGCCATACGTCGCCTCCAGCGGAAGATGGATCGGCAAAGGCGCGCGGCCAATCCGGGCAACTACGATGCACAAGGCCGCATCAAGAAGGGGAGCAAGACGCGACTGCGCTGGAAGACCAGCAAGCGCTATGAGCAGACGCGCCGCAGGAAAGCCGCCAAAGAACGGAAACTGGCAGCGCATCGCAAGAGCCTGCATGGGCGCAAGGTCCATGAAATCGTCGCGATCGGCAACACCGTGATTCTCGAAAAGCTTTCGTATAAAGCTTGGCAAAAGCAGTATGGGCGAAGTGTGGGACTGCGAGCACCAGGGATGTTTGTCAGCATGTTGAGACGCACCGTTGCAAGCACGGGCGGCACCCTGCTCGAAGTTCCCACGCGGCAAGCCAAACTCTCGCAGTTCTGTCATGGCTGCGGAGCCTGCGTCAAAAAGCCGCTCTCCCAGCGGCTTCATCAATGCCCATGCGGCATCGGTCCTGTGCAACGGGACTTGTATTCGGCCTTTCTGGCCGCCTATCTTTCAGCAGATCAACTTATCCCCTCGTGCCCCCAGTATGTCATTCCCTGGGAAGGTGCGGAAGCGCGCCTGCGGGCCGGGCACGAACGGGTCATCCAACGTGCAAATGAGGGGCAAATTTTGCCCCGAAGCATGGGCATCCCCCGTGTAGGAGCACGTCGGCCTCAAAGTCTGTGTGAACCCACACCAGAGCCGACTTTTCTCGCTCGTCGAGGACGGTTGGAAGCGTGGAAGGAACGCCAGAACCCCTGGCATTGATGCCAGGGAGTGTTCAGCTGCCTCAGTAAGGTCAGTTACAATCTGTGTTTTCTCTTCGAGAGATGTTTGTGTGAGTGTGTGGAGGTAGTTGATTTGATTGCATTGCTTTTGCTGTTCAAGCAGACGCATATATTCATGTGGTATTCCCTGCTCATCAGTACAAAAGAGAAGAAGAAAAGCCTTCTGAGGGCATTGTGAAAGAGAGTTCCTCTTCGACCCGCTTGATATGCATGCTGACTGCCGTTTTACGGCCTATTTGCGTCATACCTTACCTGTTCGTTTGCCTACAACTAATTCGTACACCCAGCTTGAATGGTATGCCCATATTGCCTTTCCTTGCAGCAAGATGGGCATTCTGTTCTCTACTACAGCAGTTGCACTTAGCAGTTTTTCCCGCCTTCACAGCAAGCATGGGGTATTTCTCTCATCCGCGTAAGTACCCATGTATAAGCAATTCACTTGATTTACGAGCCAGCATCGGGTACTTTATATAAATGTGTAGTTGAATAAGTTTAGCGATCTAAATATGCGTTTTCTCTCGTTCTGCGGCGTGTGCGTTGGTTGCCAGAAACGATGTTCTCTGCTATCATAGCAGGCAGCAGGAACTACACTAGAGTTATTCGCGCCAGGTGCGCACCCATGAGAAAGGAGGGCGCAGCAACAATGCAGGCTGCGCACATCAATCAGACCTATGGATGATATTCGATTCGAACGGCATTTCCGCACGCCTTACTCAGAAAGCTATTACATCATGCAGGGTACAAGCTTGCAGAGTAACAATCGCCTCGGAACCGTCGATATTCACTTTACAACGACCGCCGTCCACGGCACACTTATTTTAGAACGCGAACTCGAAGAAGCCGATTTAACGAAACTCATCGAGCAGATCGACGAGGATCTCGTTCTCTCCGCCGATATGCCTCGCGATGACTTCCTGGTCAGCGTCTACATCGGCAGAGATGTCGGCTTCTATAGTGACGAATATTTCGCTGATGAAAACGACACCGATGCCGGTTACGGAGACGACGACGAGGCATAAGCCGGTAAGTCAGTCCTCCAGCAGGCCGCGCCGCATCGCATATTTTACCAGTTCGGCGCGGCTATGCAGATTGAGCTTATCCATAATGTGGGTACGGTGCGTATCTACTGTTTTCGGGCTAATCACGAGACGCTCTGCTATCTGGTTGTTTGTGTGCCCCTCCGCCACCAATTTCAATATTTCACGTTCGCGCTCGGTCAAACTGCTGTAACTATCCTTCTCCTCACCTGAACGCACCCGCTGCAGATAATCACCCACCATCACCGATTGTGCGGTGGGAGACAGGTAAAAATTCCCATTCTGAACCACGTGCAGGGCAGAAATCAAGTCTGTATCCGCCGCCTCCTTGAGCATATAGCCCGATGCACCTGCCCGCAGCGCCTGGAAGACGTACTCTTCATTTTCGTGCATTGTCAGTATCAGCACCTTGACGTCGGGCGATACCCTTTTGATTTGCCTCGTTGCTTCAATGCCATTCATATCTGGCATCGTAATATCCATCAGGACGATGTCAGGGTGGAGACGCTGTACTTCTTGTAATGCCTGGCGGCCATCATGTGCTTCGCCGACTACATCCATATCCGGCTGCGCATTGAGCATCATTTTAAGTCCAGCACGTAAAATAGTATGGTCATCTACCAGTAATATGTGTATATTCATAATAAGTAAGATTCCTCGTTTTTCACACTACCAACTCGCTGCTTGCCCGCGGCTTCGATGATCCCGTTGCAGATAATGGAATACTCACCTGTATCGTTGTGCCTTGCCCTGGAACAGACTGAATATCAAGTGTCCCATCAAGCAGAACCGCACGCTCGTGCATTCCTGCTAGCCCCAGTCCACGCTCCTGGCCGGGCGTTTTCAGGAGCGCCTCGTAATCAAAACCATGACCATCATCAACAATCCTGGCACATACCAGATCTGTGTCCTCTTTCAACATAATACTGACTCTGCGAGCGTTCGCGTGCTTGGCTGTATTGGTCAAACACTCCTGCACAATCCGATACAGGGCTGTCTCCATTTCGGCAGGTAATCGTTCTTTAAAACCTGTCGCGTGAAAATCAACCACGATGGAGCACTTCTTCTGGTATTCCTTCACATACCAGCGTAGTGCAGGCAGTAATCCTAAATCATCAAGTGCACTGGGTCGCAGATCAATACTCAGATTGCGAATAGCGCGCAGGGTCGAATGCGCCAGGGCACGCGTATCGGCAATGCGTTCGCGCGCATCCGCTGTTTGGACGGACTCCTCGAGTACTGCAAGGCTGATCAGCAGCGAGGTCAGCACCTGGCTGGTTTCATCATGCAGTTCGCGGGCAATGCGCTGGCGCTCCTGTTCCTGGGCATTAATGATTTGACTGGCGCGTAAACGTGAAGCCTCGTCAAGCGCGTCAAGTACCATATTAAATGTGCGAGCAAGCTGATCCGCCTGCGAGTCGACACCGGTAAGTGGCGCTCTTAACGAACTTTCGCCGGCTTGCACCTGCTTCATTACCCTCCCCAGGTGCAGTAGTGGCCGGAAAGCGATCTGGAGCACGACGAAATTGAGCACCACGCTTACCAGCCAGCCAATGGTAATAAAAACAACCAGGGACCATGGCGTTGCAACTGGACTCGTGTTCAGGTGTGTGGCCAGCCATGTCCCGCCGGTAGCGCCAATAAAGATGATCAGGCTATTGGCGATGAGCACCTTGTAAAAAACAGGAATGCCAAGCAGTGCTCTGAATATACTATTATTGCGCCGCTCATACTGTTTATCGGAATGAGCCATAGCTAGCTTCCTTTATCTAGAGTACTTTTATTCTACCTCTCATTGTAGTGATATGAAACCCACGATGTCAAATTAGTTCCTGTCGCCCAAGATGTAGTGGCGGGGCTTGCCCCCGCCAGGGAGCTGACTATGTCAAATACGCTCGCATGTACACGCTGAAATCAGGTGCATGGCAGGTAAATATCAGGTACTCACCTGATGTCTCCTCTCTGCGTGTTACAGTAAGCTACGTTCAAAGAATACATCTTGGGCACATAAACTCTTCTCAATTGCCGCAAGATGCGTTACAATCAGAATGAGACAATACTATCCCTCTCACAGGAGCAGACAGGGGGAGCGTGAATTCCTCCCGCCGCTCCAGTGCGCGGGGTATCCAGTGTGTGGATGTTTATGCTATAATTTGCCACACATTCAAAGAAGGACTTTTGCTTGCTATCCAATCTATTTTCTAATCTGTCCTGGCAAGACGACTTGCCTATTGAGGAGGCAAAGTGAGTTCTCTTCCAAACAAAAGCTTGCTCGACACAATGACGCAGAAGTTGGTCGAGAGTCAGGCCTGGCGCTCCCTATTTCGCCATGGCTATCCCGATACCCCGCTGAACCAGTCGCTGGTGATGATGGGCAACGTCTTTCTGCACCTGCACCCGGTGAAGGTCAGTCGCCAGGCTATGAAGATCACCTATACCTGGTGTATGGGCGGCATCTCATTCTTCTTGTTCCTCCTGCTGACCATCACCGGCGTTTTCCTGATGTTCTTTTATGTCCCTGACACCAATCAGGCCTATGTGAACGTCCAACAACTGAATACCCTCGTCTCGTTCGGCTACCTGACGCGCAACATGCATCGTTGGGCGGCACACTTGATGGTCGTCTCGGTCACCCTGCACATGATTCGCGTCTTCTATCACGGCGCGTACAAGCCCCCCAGGGAGTTTAACTGGGTGATTGGAGTCCTGCTCTTCTTTTTCACCCTGTTCTTAAGCTTTACCGGTTATCTGCTGCCCTGGGACCAGATCGCCATCTGGGCTATTACCGTCGGTACCAACCTGGCGCCCTACACGCCAATCCTCGGCGACGCTGTCTATAAAGTGCTGGTAGCTGGTTCGTCAGTGACCCAATCCACGCTGGTGCGTTTCTACGTGGGCCATGTGATCCTGTTTCCGCTGGTTTTAGCGTTGTTGTTGGCCGTTCATTTCTGGCGTATCCGTAAGGATGGCGGCGCTGCCGGGCCTCCACCCCCGTCTCGTAGAGAGTTGGAAGCGCGAGCAGAGCGTACCGCAGTTGGCGCTGCTCGCCCATAAAAGGCATCGTGCAGTGGTGCAATCGATGGTACCCTGCTGGTTCTCTTGAGTGAGAGGATATAGGCATCATGTCAATTGAACAAAAAGAGCCAGGAGTGCAGACACAGTCGTCTGCCACCCAGCGGCGCTATCGTACGCTGGCCGTGGTCAGGCAAGAAGCGATCACCCGTGTTGAAAAGCCGCTCGAAGACTCTGTGTTCGTGTGGCCGCACCTGCTTGTGCGCGAGTTTTTCGCTTCAACTATCGTCATGGTGATGGTGACACTGCTTTCTCTCCAGATCGATGCGCCGTTGCGTGGCCCGGCCGATCCGAACGTTACACCAAACCCGGCCAAAGCGCCCTGGTACTTCCTGGGCTTGCAGGAGTTGCTGCACTACTTCCCGCCTACCACGGCTGGTGTGCTGGTCCCCGGTTTAGTGCTGGTTGCGCTTATCGTTTTGCCCTATGTTGATCGCAATCCCAGCCGCGCTTACGCTGATCGCAAGGTAGCCATTATCACCTTTACCATGTTCGCGGTGTTCTGGGCCGTTGTCACACTGGCGGGAAGCTTTTTCCGTGGCCCCGGCTGGATATGGACATGGCCATGGAATGGCATGTACTTCGACCTGTAACATCCAGGAGAGACAGAGAGGATTACAATGAGTATCGATACTCCTCCCATCACACCGCAGCAGTACGAGGTGTTACATGGTGGTGGTGCTGAAGCTGCGGAGATAGCCAAACAGCGCCTGTCGCGGCGTCGCTTCCTCCGCAGGTCTATGCTGGCAGTGTTCGGGGTGTCCACTACCGCCGCCGTGGCCGGTGCGCTCTATATGACGTATCCGAACCTTGCAGGTCAATTCGGGGCCGATTTCGATCTCGGCCCGAAAACAGGCTTCACGGCGGCCCTGCCTGCTAAATTTAACCTTAACCAGGCCGGCGTGTTCTATCATCAAGAAGCCAAGACCTACCTGGTTCACCTGTCATCGGCTACGCCGCTGTTACTGAGTGGCACTAATCTTGTGGACCAGTTAGCTTCAGAGAGCATCGTCAAGGACAAAGATGGCTCGTTCTGGGTTGCGCTGTACCAGCGCTGTGTCCACCTCGGCTGTACCTACGCCTACCGCCTGGACTGCCTGAGCTTCAAGTGCCCCTGTCACGGCTCGCACTATAACGTTGATGGAGAATATCTCGACGGGCCGGCTCCCAGGAGCGCCGACCGCTTTGCCCTGTCCTTTAGCGGCGCAAACGTGGTCGTGAGCACGGGCATACTCAATAATACGGTGGGTCACCCTGATGCGACTACGCGTATTATTCAACCACCGACCGTGCCATGCAGCGCCTAGGTGGTCCTGGTTCATGTAGTGGCACCCCTTGCGGGTGCCAGGCCTTATGAATAAGTTGTAGCTTGAAATTCTTCCACTGGCCGCTGGCGCGGCGAGTCTGCGGCCCAGGAGGAATGTAAGGAAGTGTATTTATGGTGAATCCCGTACAGGCTGCAGTAGGTATCATCGTTCTGCTGGTTACCGTTGGGGCCTTACTCTACATATTTTATTCTCGCACCAACGCGGTAGAGAAAACGGGGTATGGCGCCCTCATCATGCTGTCGATTATCGCTCTCATGATACCCGGCTTCTGGATTGTGGAATCGAACAACCAGGCCTCGGCACAGCTCCTCCAGCACAATCTCGCTGTCCAGCGTGGCGCCCAGCTCTTTGCCCAGTATTGCTTCCAGTGCCACGGCCTAAATGGGCAGGGCCTGGCTGGCCCCAAGCTCAATGGGAGTACCACTGTCAATGGCTTGAGCGATGCTGACATCATACGCATCATCAGCGCTGGCGTTCCCGCTAGTGTTGATCCAACAACTCTTGCCAAACTCCAAATGCCGGCCTGGCTCGACCAGTATGGCGGGCCCCTCACGCAGACCCAGATCCAGTACCTGTTTGCACTCATCCGTTCGTCTGATCCAGCCTATCTGGCCAAAAATGGTTTTCCGACCGGCTCCGGCACCAACGGCTTCGACCAGGTTCCCGGAGAATTGAAGAGCTCGAACCCCACCGCTTACCAGACCGCTGTAGCGCAGGCAACTGCCGGCGCTGGTGTCGGACAGTTCGGCACACCTGCTGATATGACCAGTAAAAACACAGTTACTCTTAACATCGACAATTCTCCTGCTGGCGCAACATGTCAGCCGGCTTGCTTTACTCCCGCGAATATAAAGGTCAAGGTAGGAACCACCATCACCTGGGTCAATAAGAGCACCACGCCTCATACCGTGACGGCGATTAAAGGGGAGATTCCGAGTGTTGAGAATCCTGCATCGCAGATCTTCGACTCAGGTGCCACCAAGCTGATTCTGCCAGGCCAGTCATTCACCTACAAGGTGACTATGGCTGCCTATAACTTTAATTCAAATCATCTCGTCGTCTACTACTGCCAGGTTCATCCTGCGATGACGGCTGTACTGACTATCGTGCCATAATCGTCCAGGGGAGGTATTGCAATCCATGCAACAAGCACAACAACGGTCAAATGGGACCGGGGCGCCCGTGCAAGCAGAGCGTATTTCATGGGCGCGCGCGATGATATTCGCCGTTGGCTTCTTTTTTCTCGGAGCCTTGCTCATCGGGCAACTCCCCAGCTATATTTTTGACCAGATGACGGCTTCCTCATTAGTTGGCCTTGAGCAGGGCTCGCTTGCACTGGCTGCCATCTGCCTGGCCGGCTTCATTGTCATTCAGGTCGTCGTCATGCTCTTCGATCCCAAGCCGGTCGTGCCGCCGGCTGCTATCGGCGGCCTGGGCTCCATTTTCACCCTTGGGGGCCTGGCAATCATCCTCGCGGCAGCCTATACCGATAACCAGTACTTTCCGGCCGCAAATGTCACCTGGAATCCCGTGCTGGGTGGGAATGTGCTCTGGTTCCCGGCTCAAGCGGTTGATCTCATCATGCTTGGCTCGGTCATCTTCGGCGTCGGCATTGCCATGATTTTCTTCAGCGCCCTTGCTCAGCGCGAGCAGCGCGACCCCGACCGCAGCGATCCCGGCACGACCCCCGCCATTCGCGCCATGATCAGCATCGGCATCACCCTGCTGATCGTGTTCATGCTCTTCTATACCTTTGTCAGCGCTCCGGGTTTAGCCAAAGCGATCGATCCCCAATGCCCGTTCGCGATTAACCCTGCCGGTGGCTGCCCTGGCCCCATCACTGGACTATTCATCGTCAACACGATTTTCAATATCGTGCTGGCAATCGCCGTTCTCTGTACGCTGGGCGCCTTTACACTCCGCTTTCACTACTTGCTGCGCCCGGTGCGCAAGCGCACCATGTCTGGCCTCTACCTGGTCGGCATCAACCTGGCGCAGGTTGGCGCGGTGTTCCTGCTGGTCTGGTTCGCCATCTACCCCCTGATTGCCTGGATGCACTCCTGGTCATTTATCGGCCTTGGTAGTTACCTCACGCTATGCGCGAGGCAATCTGCTGTTCCGGCTAGCTGTTCGTTCTCACAACAGGCCGGCTATATCATTGACGCCGTAGTTACCACGAACTTCTTCATCTTACTGATAGCTGCCGTCTTCGTCTGGCGCAAGAAGCGTAATCTTGTTATCGTTAGCAGCATCACGATTACGGCGGTGCTGGCATTAGCAACGCTCGTGGTGCATATGCACCCGGACGAAATTTTCGTTGCTTTGCTCTTGTGTGGCGCCAGTTTGGTCCTCGCGGCCATCTGGACAGGCGTCGCCCGCCGCGAATTTGCCGTCGTTGGTGAAAATAACCTGGGCTGTGTTGGCCAGTGGTTAGTCGTAGGCACCTGCCTGATTATCTACCTGGCAGCCTTTGCCTTCTTCTCAATCCCGGGATTTCGAGAGACAAACCCCAATGTTCCTTTCGTTCCCGGTCTTATCCTCAACAATAGCACTCCAGTGAGTCCCGCTCCAGGGAGTCCCGATGCCGTCATTGTGTTCATACTCATGGGCTTGCTTGCCGGCATCCAGTTCTACTTCCTCGTGCGCAACCGCTATCGCGTCTAGGAGGCTATGTTGCAGTTGTACCTTCGTAGTAGATGACAACAACATGGCGAAAGGCCCAACAACCTTTCGCCATGTTGTTGTTTGGTGCTATACTTGGGGTACTTTCATTTCACTCGGATTTGATGTAGATTAACAAACTACTCCGGCCATCGTAGGGTGCCGATTATGCAATTTACCAACCAAAGCCGGTCTTGTCATCCTGAGCGAAGCGAAGGATCTTTATGCCCATCGAGCCAGACCCTTCGCGGAGTTTATCCTGAGCGAAGCGAAGGGGAAGGGGTGACACTGGTTGGCAACTTAAGTGAACGCTTATGGGGCAAGCCCCACCCAATCATGTTGAGTGAGAGCGCCCGCGGCGCAGGAGAAAACGGACATGCAGGATGAAAAGCCGCTCAAAATATTGATCCTTGCCTCCGAGGTGGTCCCGTTTGCCAAGGTCGGCGGATTGGCTGACGTGGTAGGGGCCTTGCCAAAGGCATTGCAAGAACTCGGTCATGATGTACGCCTGGCTATGCCGCGCTATGGGCAGATCAACCCGCAACGGTTCGAGTTAATGACCGCATTGGATACGCTTACGGTCAATATGGCGAGTTTCCAGGAGCAGGTAAATGTTCTCCAGGGCACTATCGGCAAGGGCATTCCGGTTTACATGATCGATGCCCCGCGCTATTTTGATCGCGAGAACATCTATGGTTACATCGATGATGGCGAGCGGTTTATCTTATTTTGCCGGGCCGCTCTCGAAGCGATGCGCGCATTCAACTGGTCTCCCGATATCATACACTGCAACGATTGGCAAACCGGCATTGTACCCAACTGGATGCATACCGTTTATCGCGATGATCCCTTCTTTGCCAGCACCGCCACCGTCTATACCATCCATAACCTCGCCTACCAGGGGATTTTCGGCTACCGCATCCTGGAAGTGGCTGGCGTTGCCACCGGCGGTTTCCTCTATCCCCAGATTGTCGAGCTTGCCAATGTCGTTGATATTATGGGACGTGGCATCCTCTTTGCCGATGCTGTCACCACTGTCAGTGGACGTTATGCCCAGGAGATACTCACCCCGGCGTTCGGTGAGAAATTGGACCCGCTCTTGCGCTCGCGCCGCGAGTATTTGTTCGGCATCCTCAATGGCATCGATTATCAGGAGATGGATCCTGCAACCGACCATTATATTCATACGCACTATGATAGCGAGACGCTCGCTAAACGTGCTGAAAATAAGCGCGCGTTACAGGAACGGGCACACCTCCCCGTCAAACCGGATGTGCCACTCATCGCCATGATCTCGCGCCTCGCAGATCAGAAGGGCTTTGATCTGATAGCGCAGATCGCACAGCCTTTGCTGGCCCAGGGCATCCAGTTGGTCGTCCTGGGTATCGGCGACCAGCACTATCACGAACTGTTCCAGAACCTTGCCGCCCGTTACCCCGAGCAAGTCGCCATTTTTCTCACGTTCAATAGCGAGCTTGCCCAGTCGATCTATGCGGGCAGTGACATGTTTTTGATGCCTTCGCGTTTTGAACCATGTGGCCTTGGCCAGTTAATCGCCATGCG
>Ga0070707_100005442_pt1 | contig 11910 bp, 7 predicted proteins | sample KBSK5502metaG_FD_65468 | JGI IMG/M metagenome (GOLD analysis project Ga0070707, IMG submission 65468) | Corn, switchgrass and miscanthus rhizosphere microbial communities from Kellogg Biological Station, Michigan, USA - KBS K5-50-2 metaG | ecosystem: Host-associated > Plants > Roots >... | reverse complement strand
CTTACGGACGCGTCAGCCGCTACGGCCTGATCGCCTTCGCCTCTTCGCTCGACCAGATCGGTCCGATGACGCGCGATGTGGTCGATGCGGCTCTCCTGTTGCAGTCGATCGCCGGGCACGATCCGCGCGACTCGACCAGTTCGACGCGCCCCGTGCCCGACTATCTCTCAACGCTGCGGAAGGGCGTGAAAGGGATGCGCCTCGGCGTCCCCAAGGAATACTTCGTCGCCGGCATGGAGCCGGCGGTCGAGCAGGCGATCAACGACGCCATCCGGCTGCTCGAGCAGCAGGGCGCCAGGATCGAAGAGGTGAGCCTGCCGCACAGCGACGTCGCCCTGCCCGCCTACTACATCATCGCGCCGGCCGAGGCCAGCTCCAACCTGGCGCGCTACGACGGCGTCCGGTATGGCTACCAGGCCGAGGGGGCGAAGAATCTGATCGAGGAATATATGTTGACCCGTCAGCAGGGCTTCGGCGCCGAGGTCAAGCGCCGGATCATGCTCGGGACATATGCGCTTAGCTCGGGCTACTACGACGCCTACTATTTGCAGGCGCAAAAGGTCCGGACGCTGATCATCGAGGATTTCAAGCGAGCCTTCGAGAAGGTCGACGCCCTGTTAGGCGCCACGTCGCCCACGGTGGCATTTCCACTCGGAGCGAAGACCCAGGATCCGGTCGCCATGTACCTGAACGACATCATCACCATCCCGGCGAACCTCGGCAACGTCTGTGGCATCTCGATCCCCTGCGGCCTTGCCGATGGCCTGCCGATTGGCCTGCAAATCATTGCGCCAGGATTCCGCGAGGAGACGATGCTGCAGGTCGCCTTCGCGTTCGAGGCCGCGGCCGACTTCCGCAAGCTCCAGTCGCCGTTGATGCGGGCTGCTGCCTGATGGCAATCGCCACACGCTACGAAGTCGTCGTGGGCCTGGAAGTCCACGCCCAGGTGCTCACCCAGAGCAAGATGTTCTGCCGGTGCTCCACCGACTACCTCACGGCGCCGCCCAATGCCAACACCTGCCCGGTCTGCCTCGGGCTGCCAGGATCGCTTCCCGTGATCAACCGGCGGGCGGTCGAGGCGACCATCCGCACCGCGCTGGCGCTGAACTGCGAGATTCCCGAGTTCTCGAAGTTTGACCGCAAGAACTACTTCTATCCCGACTTGCCGAAGGGCTACCAGATTTCGCAGTACGATCTGCCTTTCAGTCGTAACGGTCACCTCGAGTTCGACGTGAAGGGCGAGCCTCGGCGTGCTGGCATCACCCGCGTCCATCTCGAAGAAGACACCGGCAAGCTGCAGCACGAAGGCGCGATCGAGTTGGCGCAGTCGTCACTGGTGAACTTCAACCGGGCGGGCGTGCCGCTGATGGAGATCGTCTCCGAGCCCGATCTGCGCAGCGCAGATGAGGCGCGCGAGTACGTCATGCGGTTGCGCGCGATCCTGCAGTACATCGGGGTCAACAACGGCGACATGGAGTCGGGCCAGCTTCGCTGCGACGCCAATGTGTCACTGCGTCCCGTGGGCAAGACCGAGTTGGGCACCAAGGTCGAGGTGAAGAACATGAACTCCTTCCGGGCAATCCATCGCGCCATCGAGTACGAGATCGAACGCCAGACGGAAGTCCTGGAGTCGGGCGGCCGACTGGTCCAGGAGACGCGTGGCTGGAACGACGCGCGCGGGCTAACCGTTTCGCAACGCACCAAGGAGTTCGCCGAAGACTATCGCTACTTCCCGGAGCCGGACCTGCCGCCGCTCGAGGTCACCCGGAAGTGGGTGGAGGAAATCCGCTCCAGCCTGCCCGAACTCCCGGCAGCGCGGCGCGAGCGCTTGATTGCGACCTTCGGCCTGTCGCCATACGACGCCTCGGTGCTGATCTCGTCGAAGCCGATGGCCGAGTACTTTGAGGAAACGGTGCGGCTGGGCGCCCCGGCCAAGGCCGCGGCAAACTGGATCCTCGGCGACTTCAGCCGCTTCCTCAATGTCGACCACAAGGAGATCCAGGATGCGTCGATCGAGCCGGCGCATCTGCAGCAGTTGATCGCGCTGATCGATTCGGGCGTCATCAGCGGCAAGATGGCCAAGCAAACGTTCGAGGCGATGTACCGCGCATCCGACCCGGAGCCGGCGCTCACGGCAGCGAAAGGCTCGAGCCAGATCAGCGGCGACGCCGAGCTGGCGGGCATCGTCGATCAGGTGATTGCCGAAAATGAAAAGTCCGTCGCGGATTTCAAGGCCGGCAGAGAACAGGCGCTGAAATTCCTGATCGGCCAGGGGATGAAGCTCTCCAAGGGCCGAGCCAACCCACAGCGGCTCGAGGCACTGCTCCGAGAGAAGGTCTCCTAGTGCAATTGACGGTTGGCGAGCTCGCCCATGGCGGGGCAGCCCTGGCGAGGGTCGACGGCCGGGTTGTCTTCGTCGAGGGAGCGATTCCCGGAGAAACGGTCGAGGCCGAGGTCACGCATAAGCGGAAAGACTTTTGGCGGGCTCAGGCCACAACCGTCCTCGAGCCAGCCGCCTCGCGCGTCGATGCACCGTGTCCGTATTTCAATGCCGGCTGTGGCGGCTGCCAGCTGCAATACCTGGCCTACGCGGAGCAGCTTGCTCAGAAACGGCAGGTGCTGCACCGTCAGCTCGAGCGCGCTCACCTCGAATTTCCCATCGACCGTATCGATGTCCTGGTGATGGACGACCCCTGGCGCTATCGGATTCGCGGTGAGTTTCACGTGTTGCGCCGCGGTGGGTCGGTCAGCCTCGGCTTCTATCGAAAACACACCTACCAGACCCTGCCGATCGACGCCTGCCTGATCCACGTCGAGGCGATCGAGCGGGCGCTGCCGGCGTTCGCGCGCGCCGCGGAGGATCCAGCCGCCGGGCGCGTCACCGCCCTGCAGTTCACCTGGGCGCCGGGGACCAGTGACCTGCTCTGGTCGCCCTATCCTCCGGGCACGGCCGACGCAGGATTTGGCGCGCGGGCGGCGGGGTGGATCCCGGAGCTCAACCTCAACGACGACTCGATCGGAATCGACGATGCCGGTCGCCACTTCCGCGTCCGGCCCGAGGCGTTCGTCCAGGTCAATGCCCGGCAGCGCGATGTGCTCTATCACCGCGCCATCGCGTTTGCGCAGCTGACTGGTGGCGAGCGCGTCGTCGACGCCTACGCCGGGATCGGCATGCTCACGGCACGGCTCGCGGATCATGCTGCGGAGGTCATCGCGATCGAAGAAAGCCCGTACGCGGTGCGGCTCGGCGAGCTGAACATGCAGCTCAACGGCTGCAGCAACGTCAGCTACCGGCGTGGCCGTGTCGAAGATGCCGCGCCCGGGCTCGAGGGGAAAGTCGATGTCCTCGTGCTCGATCCGCCGCGCGCTGGGTCCGCCGAAGCGGCGATCGAGGCGATGGCGAATCTGAGGCCGCAACGCATCGTCTACATCTCGTGTGATCCCGCGACGCTGGCACGAGATCTCAATCGTTTTTGTGCCGCCGGACGCTATACCCTTGTAGAGGTGGCTTTCGTCGACATGTTCCCCCAGACCTACCACATCGAAGCGCTGGTCAAGCTCGAACGCACGGCATGAGCTTCGTTCATCTCCATACGCACTCTGAATTCAGCCTCCTCGACGGGGCGAGCCGGATCTCCGAGATGGTCCGCCTGGCGGTCGAGACCGGGATGCCGGCGATCGCGCTCACCGACCACGGCGTGCTCTATGGCGCGGTCGATCTCTACCTACAGTCGAAAGCCGCCGGGATCAACCCCATCATCGGCCAGGAGGTCTACGTCGCCACCCGCTCCCGCCACCAGAAGGAAGGGCGGGCCGATCGCGATCCATATCACCTCATCCTGCTCGTCAAGAACCTGGACGGTTACCGCAACCTGATCCGGCTCTCCAGCCTGGCGCACCTCGAGGGGCACTACTACAAGCCACGCATCGACAAGGCGTTGCTCGCCGAGCATTCGCAAGGGCTGATCGCGCTCTCCAGTTGCCTCGGCGGAGAGGTAGCGAGCCGGCTTCTCGAGGGTGACCACGCGGGTGCGGAGCAGGTTGCCCGCGAATACCAGCGGATGTTCGGTGAGGACTACTTCCTCGAAATCCAGGACCACGGGATGGATGAGCAGGCTCGCGTCAACGAGGGCCTGGCGCGCCTCTCGCAACGCACCGGGATTCCGCTCGTCGCCACCAACGACTCCCACTACACCCGCAAGGACGATGCCGAGGCGCATGACATCCTTCTCTGCCTGCAGACCGGCACCGTCGTCTCGGACCAGAAGCGGATGCGCTTCCACAACGACGAGTTCTATCTCAAGACCCCAGCCGAAATGGCGGAGCGGTTTCGGGAGTTTCCGGAGGCGGTCGCCAACACTGTCCGCATCGCGGCGCGTTGCCATCTCGAGCTCGACACCAAGCCCCTCTTACCTCGATTCGAGGTGCCTCGCGGCGAAACCGCCGAGGCCTACCTCCGAGGGTTGGCGGAAACGGGCTTAAAGGCGCGCTATCCAGAAATGGGCCAGGAGGTGCGCGATCGCTTCGAGACGGAACTGGCTGTGATTCAGGACATGGGCTACGCATCCTACTTCCTGATCGTCAGCGACTTCATCGGTTATGCCAGAGCTAACAGCGTTGCCGTTGGGCCAGGACGCGGCTCGGCCGCCGGCAGCATCGTCTGCTATGCGCTCGGCATCACCACTCTCGACCCGCTCCAACACGGCCTCATCTTCGAGCGCTTCCTCAACCGCGAACGGATCTCGATGCCCGATATCGATGTCGACTTTGACGACCGGAATCGCGATCGGGTCATCGACTACGTGGGCCAGAAGTATGGCCAGGATCACGTCGCCCAGATCATCACCTTCGGCACGATGAAAGCGCGCGCGGTTATTCGTGACGTGGGGCGCGCCCTTGACGTCCCGCTGCGCGAGGTCGACCACCTTGCAAAGTTGGTCCCGCCGACGCTCCACATGACGCTCGACAAGGCGATCCAAATGGTTCCAGAGCTGGCCCAGGCCGAGAAGGATCCGCTCTACGAGCGCCTGTTGAGGAACGCGCGGAAGCTCGAAGGCCTTGTTCGGCACGCCTCGACGCATGCGGCCGGCATCGTGATCACGCCGGAGCCGCTGCAACAGTACGTGCCACTACAAGCCAGCATCACCCGTGGCGAGAAGAACGGCCAGGAGAAGCGCGCGGTGATGACGCAGTACGAGATGAATGCGGTCCAAAAGATTGGGCTGCTGAAGATGGACTTCCTCGGGCTGCGCAACCTCTCGATCATCGAGGACGCGCTGAAAAATCTGGAGGCGACACGAAAGCTGAAACTGGACCTCGCCCAGATCCCATGGGATGACCCCGCGACCTTCCGGTTGCTGCAGGCCGGCGATACCAACGGCGTCTTCCAACTCGAGTCGCCCGGCCTGCGCCGCCTTCTGCAGGACATGCGGCCGACCACATTCGATGACATCACCGCCGCGAACGCGCTCTTCCGCCCCGGTCCGCTGGAGGGCGGCCTGGTCGACCAGTACGTGAAGCGCAAGCACGGCGAGGAGGAGATCGTTTACTTGCTGCCTCAGCTCGAGCCGATTCTTAAAGAAACCTACGGCGTGATCGTCTACCAGGAGCAGGTCATGAACATCGCTCGCCAGCTCGCGGGCTTCAGCCTGGGCGAGGCCGATGTCCTACGCGCAGCGATGGGCAAGAAGAAGAAGGATGAGATGGCGAAGATGCGCGCTAAGTTCATCACCGGCGCGGTGGAGCGCGGCGTCACGGGGGCGAAGGCCACCGAGATCTTCGACCTGATGGCCTTCTTCGCCGGGTACGGATTCCCCAAGGCTCACAGCGCCGCCTATGCCGTGATCGGCTACCAGACCGCCTACCTGAAGGCGAACTATCCGCTCGAGTACCTCGCCGCCTTGCTGAACAACGAAGCCGGTAACTACGACAAAGTGGCGGCCACCGTTCTCGACTGCCACGCGCGCAACATCGAAGTCCTGCCGCCGGATGTCAATTACTCGGAGGCCGGGTTCTCGGTGCAGGATGGGAAGATTCGCTACGGCCTGGCCGTCATCAAGAACGTTGGTGTCCGAGCCATCGAGCTGCTGCTCGTCGAGCGGCGGGCTAACGGCCCGTTCAAGTCGTTGCTCGATCTCACCGTCCGGGTCGACCCGCGCGAGATGAACAAGCGCGTCCTCGAGAGTCTGATCCGCTCCGGTGCCACGGACAGCCTCGGCGAGCGGGGCCGGCTATTTGCCAGCATCGACCGCGTCAGCGACCGGGCGGCCCAGATCATCAGCGAGCGCGAGAGCGGCCAGACCAACTTGTTCGGGATGCTGCCGGACGCCGATGAGCTCGACGACCCAGCCGCCGGGCTGATCCCCGACGTCCCGCCGATGCCCGACGAGGAGCGGCTCAAGGGCGAGAAAGAACTGCTCGGTCTCTATCTCTCCGATCACCCGCTGCGGCGGATCGAGCAGGAGCTCCACGCCAAGGTCGATACCTATGCGAACCAGGTCACGCCGGACATGGAGGACTACGAAGTCCGCATCGGTGGCGTGATCAAGTCGGTGCGACCTATCGTCACAAAATCCGGCAAGGCGATGGCCTTCGTCCAGCTCGAGGACCTGACCGCGACGATCGAAGTCATCGTCTTCCCAAGAATCTTCGAAGAGCGTCGTAACTTGCTGCTGTCCGACACCGTCGTCATCGTTCGGGGCAAGGTCGATGCCCGCGCAGCCGCCGGCGACGACGAGGAGCGCGCCGAACAGGCGAAGGTCATCGCGGATGAGATCCTCGCCTTCGACGACGCCGGGCACGAGTTCTGGGTGCGCAACCAGGTCGTCCACCTCGACGTGCCGGCCGAGGCGACAGCGGATCAAATGGCGGCCCTCCAGGACATCCTCGGCCGCTGCGCCGGGCCCGACCGGGTCGTGCTCCACCTGCAACGCGCCGATCAGATCGTCGACATGGACCTCGGCGAGAAGTTCCGTGTCCAGGGCGGTGGGCTGGCCGGTGATCGCGCCCAGCGCGAGATCGATGCGCTGTTCAGCCGCCCCGTCTGGCGCCTCGAAGTAATCCGGCGGCGTGCACCCGAGCGCCAGGTCAACGGTGGCCGACAGCCCCGGACCCTGGTCGGCTCATCAGCCATCTAGTCCGAGTCACGAAGCCCGCAGCGCCAAAAGGCGGGCTTAATCAGGCGAGGAAGCTGTACAACAAGATTCAAAGCGGGAGATTTCAATAGACACGTCCCAAACGGAAGAGCAACTCAATGAACGGCGCTACCTGATGGATTTGCTATCCAGGTTCGTCCATCAAAAGGACGACTTTGCGACGTTTCACAAGAGCTTCTATTTTCACTTCGCCGACGATATTCGCGATGATTCATTCACTGACGACGACTGGAAGTTTTTTGGCGAGATACACGAAAAGCTCGATATGGTGGCCGATGATCCCGACCCTGAAAGCCGAAAATACGGATGGATCTCGGTGCATGAGTTCCGAAAATGGTTGGAAGACTTGCTTGCAGGCAAGGCGTCATCGTCATAAGTCTGGCGCCCGGAATTGATCCGGCGTCGTGCCCCCGAGCGCCAGGTCAACAGCGGTCGTCAGCCGCGGACACTTGTCGGCTCTTCCGCGAGCAGCTAGCTGTAGTTACCACGGAGCTTGTCTTGTGAGAAGCGGGTCTAAGGCCATGCTTTCCTGGACCGCGTTTGGCGTGGGCACGATAATGCTCATCGGCTCTCTGGTCGAATTCGTCCGCCTTGCGGACAAGCAGCAAAGGCTTGGGTTCGCTCGTAGTGCGGAATTGCTGCGTGGAGTCGCCGTGGCCGAGGTGGCAGTCGTAATTCTGACCGTCGCGCTCGTAATCCGAACCGCAGGAATAGCAAGCCGGGTGCCAATCATCGGGGGTCTTGTGTTGCTTGTTGGAATCGTCAACGTGATTTTCAGCGCACAGGCCGGGGTGATCCCCTGACATCGGCGGTAAGTAGGCGACTCTTTGTCGGAGAGTCTTTTTTCGCCCGAACGCCATGGAGAACCGCAGGTTAGCCCGATGTTCCGAGGACCGTAGAGGATAGTAGTAATTGGAAAGGTTCCATACGTTGTCTGGTCAGCGAAGGCTGCCAATGAGCGGCACTCAGACGCTGTTGTCTGTTGCCATGCGCGACGAGATTGGAGTCTGTTGGTGATATGGATTTGATAGCAAGGCCGGCAAGCTTGATCCGAAGGATCGGGAGGTCGATATCGTTTCTGGGGGAGGATGGCAGCTGGGTGCGCAGAATACATACGATTTGGGCCCGTAGGCTCCTTTCGGTCAATGATCCCTGATCGGTGGTCTTTGGGTGGTGGTCGAATATTCCTGAAGACGGCGCTACCGCCTCAAGAGGTTATTCGGCGACTCCGAGGGGAGATCGACGGGCCGGAGCCGTTCATCAAACGGCCGCTGTCGGGAGTGTTTGGGGACTTCAGCGGAACCGCCTTTAGGCTCGTCTCTTATGGAGTGAAAGGAACCGCTTACCGGCGGAAGCTCTATGGGAAGGTTGAATTATCGGCCGAGGGCAGCATAGTGTCTGGTGCTTTCCGTCTCAACGCTGGTGTTCGCGGACTCCTCACCGCAATCGTTGTCATCATCTGGCTTACCGCCTTGGCGACGGCGTTACACATGCGGAGCATTCAGCCCGTTGGCGTTGCCATTTTGGCGACGGTTATAGGCTGGGTCGGCATTTACCTTCAAACAGAGCGGTCGAGAGACGGAGAGATGCATCTGCAAGCATTTCTGATCAGAACCCTCGACGCCAAGCCGATCGATAACCGCGGTGCTAATCCCTGACCACTTGTTGATCTGATCACCCTACGTGCGCAACCGTTCGTGCTTCGGGTCGTCAGCGGACATCTAGTTCGAGTCACGAACCAGCTTTGTATTGACCACTCCCAAGCGGCAAGAGAGGCTAAGCGGTCCGCGTTGCATACGCGAGACCGTCTTTTGTGGGCGGTTTCAAGGACAATTCTGGATCGGTAAGCCGAATCGCCAAACTCTGAAGAAGAATTCCCACAAATCAATTCAGGCGCCTGCGTTGCCACAAAGCGAGAGGGTGGGCCTGGGGCTGATGTTCCTAGCTGGCGTGCTGATCGCCTATCGATTTCTGGTCTTTCCGTTAAGTCCTACGCAATCGACTGCACAGTGGATTGCGTTTAGCGCCGCGGTGGTCTTATCTGTTGCCTTCTTGGTCTACTGCAGGAATCGTCGGCACTTCTGGATTTCAGTACTTATCGCTGTGGCTAGCTTAGCCGCCGGTGCGTGGGAGCTCCGCCCTGCGGAAGGTGTGCCGCGCTGGGCCGGACTGGTTGTCGGCGGAAGCAACGGCGTGGGTTTGGTGGCCTGGCTTGTCTTTGTACTGCCAGGTCGGAGTCGCATTCGAATAGCGCCCGGGAAGGCCGGTTCCGCGGAACGGGCGCGGAGGAGGCCCATTGAATAGCTTGGTACGAGCCTCTGGGGCGCTAAGCCCTTTCGCCGCCGACCATTAGGCCTTTATTGGACCGGTTCTGTGGCGGTCTACATGACTGGATGTTTGCTGCTGATAGTCCTCATCCTAATGGCGGTCGCCCTTGCGGCCCATTGGATAAGGCTTGATCAGATTCCCCAATAAGCGGGCGTAGAGGGACTTGGGTTAGCCGATCCCGAAACGGCCCAGGCTGCTGACGAAGATGTAGACCGCCAGCACCACCACGAAGGCGGCCACCGGCGCCCAGTCGAACACGCCAGGGCGCCGCGGGAACCAGCCCCGGAACGGTCGCGCGAAGGGCTCCGTGCTCTGCGTGATCATCTGTGTAATTGGGTGCCAGGGATCCATCCGGAAGAAGCCAAAGAAGATGCGGACCAGCAGCAAAATAATGATGAACACGAGTGCGTAACCCACGATCAGGATCAGGGTGCTGACGATATTGCCGGAGCCGATGAACGCAGCAAGCGCATAAAGAATGATGATGCCGACCAGGAACGAGAGATCGAGGCCGCCCACCGGGGGGATGACCCGCCGGATCGGCGCCAGGTACCACTCGGTGGCGAGCAGGATGTACCGACCCGCCTGCGAGTAGATCATGCCCGGGAACCAGGAGAAGATGGCACGGACGATCAACACCAGGATGAACAGGTTGATGATCGTGACGATTAGCGAAGCTCCGGGGAACATCGCTGGCTAGTTTACGGGGTTGCGGATAAACACAGGCTAAAAATCAGCGCCGGCGGCGGCGGGCCAACAGGTCGCCGGTCGGATCCTCCGGCGGCTTCTTCGGCTTCCGCGGTTGGGCGGCGCGCGCGGCGCGCACGCCTTCGACGCGTTCCTTGAGCCGGGTCACGGTGGCTTCCGCCGGGACGGCAGGCGTCGGCCGTCGGGCGACGGCCGCTCGCCACGCGGGCATGTCCTCGAGGCGGAAGATCAGCCGGCGCAAGGCGACGTCAAGCGGAAAGAGCAGGATCGCGAGCACCACCAGCAGTTCGCCAATGGGCACAGCGGCGCGCACGGTCGGGACTGGCATGCGGAATGCCTGCGACACATCACCGAGCAAGACCCCGCCGCCGGCCTGGGCGATGGCCTTGAGGGTGGCGACGTCGGTGCCGAGATCCCGGTATTCGGGCGAGTAGGGGACGACCAGCCCGGTGGTCGTCGTGTGTCGAACGACGCCGCCGGCCGACTGGCTCACGTGCAGCAAGTAGCTCCCCACCTGGTCGGTCGGCAGGTCGCCCTCGAAACGGCCGGGCCCAGTGGACGACAGGACCAGGCTGGCGGCCGTCAGGTCCGGGGTGAGGGCGTTGACGGTCACCGTCGCACCGGACGTCGGCGGCGCTGTGACGAGCAGGTGGGTGTGGTCGCCCACGACGCGAGTCTCGACCTGCAGCGCCGGATCCCCCGGCTGCGGCAGGCTCGCGTGCACGATGTCGCCAAAGAATCGATTGGCCGCCGACCATTGGAGCAAGCCGGCGGTCCAGCGGCCCTGCGAATCACTGGTCCAGGCCATGACGCGGCCGAGGCCGTACTGCCAGGTCGCCAGCAGCGGATCGCCCTGCGGACTCTTCAACACGATGTCGGCGGCGGCGCGCGGGGTGGTCGCGACATAGCCGGTGAGGTCTGGGAAGGTGTCGAGCGGCACGCCGGGGAGCACGTCGGCCAGGGAGGCGAGCTGCGGCGCAATGCGGCCCTCGACGATCCACGGCTTCAGCGCCTCGCGCGTTTCCTTCAAGAAAATCTGTGGCACGTCGGACAGGCTGTTGCTCTGATAGAAGCGGCCATGTCCCCAGCCTGCCATCGCCTGCATCGTGGCCGCATCGAAGCTGGTGGCCGCGATCGCGACGGTGGAGACCGTGATCCCGCGGCCGTGCATCGCGGTGATCTGGGACTCGTAGTTGCGGTCCGGGGGGTCGCCGTCGCCAAAGAGAATCACGTGCTTGATCGAGGCCTTCGCGGGTGTTAGCTGGTCGTTGGCGGCACTCAGGTCGGGCGAGTAGCTCGGCGGATCGCCAAGGGCCATCGCTTCGATCTTTTTCTTGATGGCGGCTTTGTCGGTCAGCGGTCCCAACGGCACGACGATGCTCCCCATGTTGCCGTTGGTGACCCCGACCAGGTCGCGGGGCGTGAGTTGGTCGATGACCGACTCCGCCGCGCCGCGCAAGACCTGGTCGCCCTCCCCGCTCTCCGTCGACTCCAGCACGAGCATCACGGCCACGGGCGGCTTCTGCATGTCCTGGGGCAGTTGGATCTGAACCGGGAGCGTCGTTTCGAGCGTCGTGCCAGCGTAGCCACCCGGGCCATAGCTGTCGGCGCCGCCGATCACGACGAGGCCGGTGCCGAGGTCGCGGACCGATGCCTGCAGCAGCGCCATGCCGTCCGCGCCCAGGCTCGAGGCCGGGATATTGACCAGGACAACCGATTG
>Ga0070707_100005441_pt1 | contig 11910 bp, 13 predicted proteins | sample KBSK5502metaG_FD_65468 | JGI IMG/M metagenome (GOLD analysis project Ga0070707, IMG submission 65468) | Corn, switchgrass and miscanthus rhizosphere microbial communities from Kellogg Biological Station, Michigan, USA - KBS K5-50-2 metaG | ecosystem: Host-associated > Plants > Roots >... | reverse complement strand
CCGCACCTGCACTTCGCCATGACGCGTCTGGGCCCGGACAAGCGCTGGTGGGAAGGAATCGCCGTCAATCCGTACCCCATGCTCCTCGCCGCCGCGCCGAAAGAGTGAACCGTCGCTTCCGCTCGTTCCACGTCGCGGCGCGCGCCTCCTCCCTCGGTTACTTCGGGAGACTACGCGCGCCGCGAAGGGAATGAGAGCAGGGAAAACATGTCGCTTTACGCTCCGGTCGCGGCGCGCGAAGTCTCCCAGAGGGGAGGAGGCGCGCGCCGCGGGAGCGAGAGCGCGCGAAGGGACCAGGCTCGCGGTCGAGCCCCTTTGGGCGAGCCGCGAGCCGGTGCGCCGAAGGCGCAGGTCCCGAGGAAGCGAGAGCGACGTGGGCCGAGCCGCGGGTCGGTGCGCCAGCAGGCGCAGGTCCCGAGCAAGCGGAAGCGACGTTGAGGGGTACACTTTCAGCGGAATGTCCGACGATCGCAAGTACCGGCACCGGGGCTATATGGACTCCGAGGGCGGCGCGCCGCGGGGGCGCTCGGGGCCGCGCCCTCCCCGCACCGACGACGGAGCGCCTCGAGGACGGGGGGTCGATCTCAACAAGGAGGTCGTCTTCGCCTGCCGGGCGTGTGGCGAAAAACGCCGCGACCTGGATGAGATCGGACCCGACTCGCTCTGCGCCAAGTGCGGCGCCGCGCTTCACGCCTGTCGCCAATGCGCTCACTTCGATACGGCCGCCCGTTTCGAGTGCATGCGGCCGATTCCGGTGCGCATCACTTCCAAGAGTGCCGCCAACGCATGTACGTTCTATTCCCCCGCCCGCGCCTTCGATCTGACCGGCACGCGTGCCGCGGGAACTCCCGACGACGCCCGCAGCGCCTTCGACAAGCTGTTCAAGAAATAGTCGGTAGTCGATAGTCGACAGTCGGTAGCATCGAGCTCCTCACTACCGACTACTGACTACCGACTACCGACTTCTCTCTTGGCCCGCCGGAAGATGTCGCGCAGCATCCCCTGAGTCAACTTGCCCGTGAAGGTGTTCTGCTGACTCGGGTGGTAGGAGCCGATCAGGACATGCCGCCCGATCGAGTAACGAGCGCCGTGGGCGAAGCGCGGCCGCGGTCGCGGGATTTCCTCGCCACGCTCCGCGAGCACCCGCAGGCAGGTATCGAAGGCCAGTGACCCGAGCGCGATCAGCACCGTGTCTCGAGAGAGCAACGCCAGCTCGCCAACGAGATAACCTCGACAGTTGTCGAATTCTTGAGGCGTCGGTCGGTTGGCCGGAGGGGCGCATCGACAAGCTGCGGAAATGAGCGCGTCCTTGAGCTTGAGGCCGTCCCCCGTGTGGAGCGATTCCGGCTTGTTGGCGAACCCGGTCGCGTGGAGGGCGCGGAAGAGAAAGCGGCCCGACTCGTCCCCGCTGAACATCCGGCCGGTGCGATTGCCACCGTGGGCCGCCGGAGCCAGGCCCACGATCAGAGTCCGTGCTCGGGGATCGCCGAAGGCGGGAAGAGGTCGAGCCCAGTAGGGTTCGGCAGCGAAGCGCTTGGGCGGATTGCGTGCCGACAGCTCGCGCCAGGCCACCAGCCGAGGGCAGCGGCGACAGGAGACAACTCGCCGCTCGAGCGCCGCGAAGGCCTTGCCGATTTCGGATTTCGAATTTCGGATTTCGGATCTGGGGAAAGCTGCTTTGATTTTGGATTTCGGATTGCGAACTGCGGATTTGGCAAGACGCGACTGGCTCTTGCCTCCGAAATCCGAATTCCGCATTTCCGAAATCCGAAATTCTTTAGACGCGATTGCGGCTGTAGCGGCCGATCAGGCGCGCCTGCGAAAGAGTGTGCCCCTGCATCGCAGCCACGACCTCGTTGCGGGTGCAACGCGCGGGCAGTTCGAGCTTCTTATCCAGCGCGGAGAGCGTGAAGACGTAACTGTGAGTTCCCGAAGGGGGACAAGGGCCGCCGTAACCGAGGTTGCCGAAATCGTTTATGCCCTGGACCCCGCCGCCTTCGATCGCCGCTCGGGGAGGAACGGCTTCCGGCAGGCCCGTCGCCGCTGGCGGAAGGTCGTAGACCACCCAGTGGGCCCAGGTCTTGCGCGGCGCGTCCGGGTCTTCGACGAGGAGCACGAAGGAAGCCGTCTTCTCGGGAGGATGCGTCCAGAAGAGTTGCGGCGAAACGTCCTTTCCGTCGCAAGTGTGCAGTCGCGGGATCGACGCGCCATTTTCGAACGCGCCGCTCTTCAGAACGAGATGCGTCATCAGAGTCACTCCGCGGTCCGATCCCACGAGAAGATCCCTCGCTGGGCTCGGGATGACAGTGCCCGCGACATCAAAGCCATCAGAATAGATCCCTCGCCATAGGCTCGCGATGATCGCTCGCGCGACGTCGCGCGAGCGATCACTTTTTCGCGGGCATCGCGGGCGGAACGCCCATCTCCCGCCAGCGACGCTTCTTCTCTTCCCAGTCTTGAAGCGCCCGTTTGCGGTTGGCCACGGCGGCCGCCGCGCGGCGGTCGTCCTCGCTCACCTCTTCCATCTCTCCGGACGCTTCGGGATCGGGCGCCGGGACCTGCTCCGGATCGGCCATCGACCGCACATTTTAGCGCGACACGTCGCTCTCGCTCGTTCGGGACCTGACCGTCGCTCCCGCGGCGCGCGCCTCCTCCCCTCTGGGAGACTTCGCGCGCCGCGAACCGGATGTCATGGGTCGGGAAACTAAGAGGGCTCTCGGCTTTAACTCTCTCAGCCGCTGGTCGCGCAGCGACCGCCGCGGCTGAAAGCCTCGACCGCGAGCCTGCTCCCTCTCTCGCTCCATCTCCCGCAGCGCGAGGCTCCTCCCCTCTGGGAGACTCCTCGCGCTGCGACCAGAGCGTAAAGCGAACGTGTTTTCCGTGCCCCCGTGCCCTTCGCGGCGCGAGTAGTCTCCCGAGGTAATCGAGGGAGGAGGCTCGCGCCGCGCGAGCCCGCAGCGATCGCGCAGCAGCGCGACGCGCGAGGGCGACGTGCGAGCGACAGTTACTGGATAATGAGGAGACCGATCATTCCCTGATGCGATTCGGCGTCTCCACCGCAAGGAGGCGATTCCTGTGTGCATTTGAAGGGCCAGTTTCCACGCTGAAAGGCCTGAGGGGTAAACGAAGGAATGACGAAGTCCGGCCCCCCCCGGGAGAACTCTCCCGACGGGAGACCGAGATCGGAGATCCCCGAGAATCCGTGTTTCGCATTGGGTGTCGATGCGGAGTCGACATCGTGGAAGACGAGTCGGTACGTCGTGCCGGCCTGGAGGATCAGCGAAGGAGAAACAGGCCCTCCTGGGGAGAAGTCCCAGGCCTTGACCTCGATCGTGATCGTCTGTGTGCCGCCCGGAGTTGGCGTTCGTGTGGGGGTCGAAGTGGGGCCGGGCGGGGTGGGCGTGGCGGTGGGACCACTCGCGCCGGAAGTCTGTGTCGGTGTGGGTGGGTTGAAGCCGGGAGGCGCGGCAACGTCGGGGGCTCCGACCACCAGGATGGTGTCCTGGGTCACATTGTCCGCCTCCGCCGCATAGGTAAACAACGGACTCTGGGAATTGCTGCTCTCCACCGTCGCATACCCGTTGCTCCTCACCAAACTCCCGAACCCAACCTGCGCGTAAATCGGCGACGTCTGCGCCCCCGTGCGCGGACCCAGCGGCACCGTCACAACCCCCAACAACACCGGACCGTCAAACAGCCGAATCGTCGCCGTCACCGAAACATCGTTGGGGTTGTACACCCCAATGTTCGTCCGCGCATCCCCATTGACCAGCCCAGCCAACACCGTCACCGCCTTGGCCGATGAGGACGGCAACCCGGGAATGAACATCCCCACAAACCCCCCGGTAGACACCGGCGATCGAAGCTGCGAGGTCACCAACAACTGCCCAGCACCCCCAGAATGCGAAAACTCAATCGCACCCAAAGACCCACCTGCCCCAAACAAACTCTTGCAAACGTCGTCAAACCCCTTCGCCTCACGCGCCGCTAACTGAATCGCCTGCGGTGCCACCGGCTGCGCACACCCACTAAAACACCGGTACACCGCCGTGACCGTCAACACATCCGTATACGACGTATTGAATAACCTCACGTCCGACACAAACGGCGCTCCCCCGGCACCCACCACCGACGCCGCCACTGGCAACGTCACCGTGTCGGCAACAAGCCCGGTGGCTGTCAGCGTAGAGAGAAGCGCGCCGGCAAGAAGAGCCTTCCCGATCGAGATCCGCCGCTGGGTTGCATCTGTAACGTCCATGGCGAGAACTCTACTGCTCCTCTGGGCGGCGGCCACGGCTTTAAGCTGCGCCAAAGACTCCGCTTATCTGCCCTTAAGTCCAATGCTCGCAACGTATAATTCCGGCCCGCCGTGACCCCTGTCTCCTCTTCTCTCCCATTGCTCAAACGGGGCGTCGTCGACCTGATCGACGAAGAAGACCTGGCTCGAAAGTTGGAGCGCGGGCCCGTCACGGTCAAGGTGGGATTCGATCCGTCGACGCCCGACATCCATCTCGGGCACACGGTGGTCCTTCGCAAGATGCGCCAGTTCCAAGACACGGGCAACCGCGTCGTGTTCGTGGTCGGCGACTTCACGGGAATGATCGGCGACCCTTCGGGCAAGAAAGCCACGCGACCGCAGCTTTCCCGCGAGCAGGTGGAGGAAAACGCCCGGACCTACACGGCGCAGGCGTTTCGCATCCTCGACGAGAAGAAAACAGTCATCGAGTTCAACGGTCGCTGGCTGACGGCGTTGGGATCAGCGGGGCTGATCCGGCTCGCGTCGCGAATCACCGTGGCGCGGATCCTCGAGCGCGACGATTTTCAGAAGCGCTGGCAGGCGCGCCAGCCGATCGCGCTCCACGAGCTGCTCTATCCCCTCGCACAGGGATATGACTCGGTGGCCTTGAAGGCCGACGTCGAGCTGGGCGGAACCGATCAGCTCTTCAATCTCCTGGTAGGGCGCGATCTCATGCGCGAGGAGGGACTGGAGCCGCAGGTGGTCATGACTCTGCCGCTCTTAGTCGGCACCGACGGTGTGGAGAAGATGTCCAAGTCGCTCGGCAACGCGATCGGAGTCGAGGAGCCTCCCGGAGAGATCTACGGGAGGCTGATGTCGATTCCGGACGCAGTGATGTGGAGCTACTACGAGCTGCTGACGGACGTTCCGGCCGCAGAGCTCGCGTCGCGCCGCCGGCGCGTCGAGAGTGGGCAAGAGAATCCCCGCGACGTTAAGGCGGATTTGGCGCGGGCGATCACGGCTCAATTTCATGGCGAGGCGGAAGCCCGGCGCGCCGAGGACGATTTCCGCCGGGCCTTCTCCCGCGGAGAGTTGCCGGACGTCCTCGAGGAGACGACTCTTCCAACGGAGGAGTCGTCCGCCGCTCGGACGCTCGTCGCCTCCGGGCTCGCCTCCTCCATGCGAGACGCGCGGCGCAAGATCGCCGAGGGAGCGCTCTCCGTCTTCGAGGGAAATCAGCCCCGAGTCGTCCGGGACGCCGAGGAACGCTTCGACACGTCGCGTTCGACCACTCTACGGCTCGGGCGAAGGTTCCGCCGGATCGGCTGGAGAACCTGACTCGCGCGGGTGGAGCGCGTAGCCGGCCGCGAAGAGCAGACCGATCGCCGCATGGACCCAGCCCGTCCAGCGGCGCACCCAGTCCCCCGTGAAAACCAGAAGCAGGTAACCGCTCAGTGCCAGCGGAATCGAGCACCACGTCAGGAGGCTTCCGGTCGGCCGCCCTTCGCTTTGCCGAGTGAGCAGCCGGACCAGAACGTGCTTGCGAAAGATCAGCCCCAACGCGAACACGGCGACCGGCGCCGCGAGGACGTGCGCGGCAAGGACCGACGGCTGCCACGGCGTGGACAGACGGGAGTCCGGATCGGGTGCGCTCACGAAGTACTTGAGAACCCCGTAGAGCACACCGCTGACCGCCGTCACGCCCCAGCCGACATGGTTGATCCGGGCCTCCCAGCGCTTCATGGCGTGCGCCGCCCGAGCACCTGATGAATCGCGAGAACCCGTCGCGCTGCCTCCGCGGTGGCGCGGGCCGTCAACGTCGCTCCGGAAACGGGCCGGATGCCGCGGCGAAGCGCGAGCTCGTCGTCGAGCTTGCGCCCCGGAAACTGGCCGTACCAATGCGGCCGCGGCAGGTACTCCTCCGGTTCGGCGAAGGAGAGGACCTCGATGCGCGCGATCGATCCGGCCGGATCGACCAGAACCATCAAGGTCTCCGGCTGCGTGCGGACGACGTGGGTCTCGAAGTACCCGGTCCCGACCTCGCGGCCGTCGCGCCGACCGACGTAGTAAGTGACGAGCGCGCCGGGAAGACGGTCCGCGCCCGAGAGCTTCTTGACCTCTTGTTGCTGGAGCGCCGTGAGAAACGCGGTCCTGCGCTCGACGGTCACGCCAGACGGAAACGCGAGGGCGAGCGCTTCCTGCTGGGTCAGGAAAACCCTCGCGCTCGCCGACGCCGCCAGCATCAGGAACAGGCCGGCTGCGCGGGCGCCGATGCGCCGAGATCGCGCTGTGCTCACGCGGCGCCCTAAAAGATGTAGCCGAGGGCGACGTTCCACTGGTTTACCCCGGTGCGCGCGGCGTTGCGGCGCCTCTGCCAGTCCGTCTTCACGATCAATTGCTCGATCGGTTTGAAGCCGAGGCCCACCGTCAGCACACTCGCGTCGTTTTCCGAATTGCGCTCGTAGCCGACCGGGACTTCCGCCTGCGTGTCGTACTTTTCGTATCGCAGGAACGGGAAGAGCGACGATCGCGAGCCGGCTCTGAGCGAGAGCACGTCGAACGCAGCCTGCAGATACCACCCTTCCTGTCGACTCCCGACCGATTCATTCCCCGCCAAGCCGTTGTGCTCGTTGACGAGAGCCGCATCCGCAACGCGGGAGCCGGCGTAGAGGCCCCGCAGCCACAGTCCGCGCCAGCGCCAGTCCGCGTGCGCATCCCAGACCGTCGTCGATGCGCCGATCGGTCGCCCGGACGGCGTGACGCGACCCTGGCCGGCCCTTCCCGAGAAGACGGACGCGCCAGCGGCCAGGCCGGCCGTGCCGGTGTAGTCGAGCCGCGCGGTGAAGGCCCAGTTCCTCGCAAGCGCCTGCGAGCCTTCCTGCCGCCCCTCGCGAATTCCCGCGGCTCTGTACCCCTCCGCGTTCAGGCCGTTGACGAGATAGGCGTGGTAGCTCACGGGGCCGGCCTCTCCATAGACGCCGAAACCGAGCTCGCGCCAGGTGGACGGAATGATCCGGCCCTCCACATCGGGCCGCTGCGCGCCGAGAAAGCTCGTCGGTTCGTGCAGCGGATTGACGAGGCCCATCGGAATCAGAACGAGTCCGGCTCTCGCGTTGAATGGGCGCGAGTGACGGTAGTCGAGGTACGCGAACTCGACCTCGGCCTCTCCCTTCTTATCCGAGGCCACGACCGCGTTGGCGTACTCGAGCTCGGTGTTCAACAGAAAGTGGTCATCGAACTTGTAGCCGAGGTAGAAGACGGCGCGCAGAAGCGTGACCTGATCGTCCTGCCGCGACGGGGATCCGCCTTGATCCTTCCTTGCGAAATTCTGGTAGAGCGCCTCCCCGTAGCCGCCGAGTGAAACTCCGGTCTTGCCGGAGTAGACCTTCGCGGCTGCCGGTCCGACCCCATAGGCTCCGCCCGTCGCCGGGGGCGGAGCAGCGGCCGCCTCGCCGAGCTTGAGCTGCTCGATCTCCTTGGCCAGGATCTCGATCCGGCGCTCGATCTCCGAGAGGCGCGCGGCGTCCGCCGAGGGCGTCGCCTTCGCCGCCGCCAGCTCGGCGCGGGTCTCTTCCAGAAGCTTCTCCAGTCGCTCCAGGCGCTGCTCGAGCGTCGGGGCGGATTGCTGAGCGACGGAGGTCGGGGCCGCGACGAGAGAACAGCAGATCCAGATGGCGAGGGGGGCGACACGGATTTTCCAAGAGATCATCGATGGATTCTCTCCAGTTGAAACCGCAGCCCGGGAGAAGAGGTCGCCTCCAGGCGATCGCCGCGGACGACGAGAAAAAGCGCTTCGTTGGGATAGCCCTCGCGGCGAAGCCGCTCGGAGAGGGCGAGGCCCTTCTCCGGACCCAGGACGAAGAACGCGGTGGACAGGATGTCGGCCACGAGCCCCGAGGGCGCGACCGCAGTCGCAGAGCCGAAGTCCGGGGCCGGCCGGCCGGAGCGAGGATTCAACAGGTGGCCGATGCGCCGTCCTCCGACGCTGTGGCCGCGCTCCGAATTACCCGAGGTCGAGAGCGAGGCGTCAGAGAGAGAGAGAGAAGCGGCCGCCAGACCGCGACGCCGGGGATCCGCGACCGAGACCGCTCTGTGGCCGAGCACGAGGAGCTGGCCGCCCAAATCGAGCAGCGCTTCGCGGACGCCCGCTTTCTTCAGCCGCGCCGCCGCGGCGTCCAGTGCGTAGCCTTTCCCCCAGGCGCCCTCGTCGATCCCGGCCCGGAGCGAAAGACGCATCGCCTCTCCCTTCTCCGGATCGATCCGGAAGTGCCGCGCCCCGGTAGCCGCGATCGCGCGTCGGCGCTCGACGTCGGAGGGGATTCGCCCATCACCCCGCAGAGCCCAGGCGCGCACGAGCGGTAGAACCGTCGGATCGAAGGCACCGTCTGTCCGCTGAGACCATGTCTCCACGTCGGCCAGGAGGTTTGCCGCCTCCCGGCCTACCGTGACGACCTCCCCGGGGCGGGCTCGGTTCAACCTATCGAGAGGTCCTGCCGGCTTCCACGTAGAGAGCAGATTCTCGATTCGAGAGATCTCGGCGACGGCCTCCTCGCTCGCTCGCAGCGCGGCCGGCCGATCGGAGGCCTCCACGCGCAGATCGAGGTAGGTGCCCATCGCGACCAGCCGGCGCTCGACCGCCGCCGCCGTTGCGGGACGGGACGAGGCGGCGGAGGCGATCAGCATGAGACAAAGACTCAGTCTCAATCGCGACGCGCACAACTTCGAGGGGACGAACCGGGGCAAGGGCATCGCTTTCAGCCCCCCAGCCGGGAGGCGCGGGACGCATGCCGCAGGTTCCACTCGCTCTTCTCGAGCGTGCTCTTTTTCTTCGCCTCGCCTCGCTTCACGCGGGGCCGGCATTGCCTGCAAATCCCGCGAAGCTGGTGGCTGTGGGACAGCGCCAGGAACCCGTAGCGATCGCAGACCTCGTCCTGCAGGCTCTCGATCTTGGGCTCGAAGAACTCGATGACCCGCCCGCACTCATTGCAAATCAGATGGTCGTGGTGCTCTCCCGCCCGCAGCCGCTCGTACCGATAGCCGGTTTCGCCGATCCTCACCCGCCCCACGATTCCGGAGTCGACCAGCAGATCCAGCGTGCGATAGATCGTCGCCCGCGAGATTTTCTTGTGCTTGGCGCGCAGACGAACCAGCAGCTCGTCGGCCTCGAAGTGCTCGTGACGGGCGAAGAGCTCGTCGAAGAGAGCCTGCCGCTCGGCCGTCAGCTTCAAGCCCCGGCGCTCGAGGTACTTGCGGAAAATCTCCCGTTCCCGGTTGCTCATGCGATTGCGACTCAGTCTCAGTTGCGGTATTCTTCACGCCGCCGGGTGTCGTGTCAAGTCCCGGGGTCGAAGGAGAAGTCAGCCATGTGGCAGGGATTCACGATCGCGTTGCGGGAGGGGATCGAGATGTTCTTGATCGTCGCCCTGATCCTCTCCTACTTAAACCGCACCGGGCGCCGGGCGCTCGCCCGGGCCGTCTATGCCGGTCTCGCGGTCTCGGCCGCCACCTGCACTGGCGCCTTCCTGCTCTTCCGGCGAGCCTCCAACCAGTCCCTCTGGGAGGGGATCCTGGCGCTCGTTGCCGCCGCTCTCGTGGCGAGTCTGCTGGTTTACATGAAGCGGGTCGCTCCGCGCCTGAAGAAAGAGATCGAGGACCACATCGAGTCCAGCGCGCGTTCGAGATGGCCGGCGCAGGCTTTTTGGGGGGTCTTCGGTTTCACGCTGCTGATGATCACCCGCGAGGGGATGGAGACGGCGCTGATGATCTCGACCGCCCTCTTCCAGATGCGTTCGGCAGCCGTATCGCTCGGGCTCGCCCTGGGCCTCGTCGCGGCCATTGCGATCGGCTTTGCCTGGACGCGCCTGGGGCGCGGCGTCGATTTGAAGGCATTACTCAACATCCTGGCGGTGTTCCTGTCGATCTTCGTTGTTCAGCTGACGCTCTATGGCGTTCACGAGCTCTCCGAGGCTCGGATCCTGCCTGCTTCGGAAGCCGTGCACAACGCGACCGAAATCCTGGGGCCGGACGGAAAGATTGGCCATTTGCTGGCGTACTCCCTGGCGGTCGTCCCGACGCTGTGGCTGGCCGGACTCTGGATCAAGCGGCGGCGTTCCCGGGCGCCGGCCGCCGTGCTCGCAGGGCGAAGCGGTGCCTGAGCTGGGACTTATGCGCCACCGCTTCCGAAATCCCCTTGAGGAGGTGTCGTGAAAGAGTTTGAGTTCGACCGCAAGTCCGTCACTTCCGTCCTGAACGAAATTCTGGAAGTCGAGCTGGCGGGCGTGGTCCGTTACACCCACTACTCGTTCATGGTCTACGGCTTCAATCGCATCCCGATCGTGTCGTGGCTGAGGGAGCAGGCCGTCGAGTCGATGAGCCATGCCCAAGAGGCCGGAGAGCTGATCACGCAATTGGGTGAGCACCCCTCCCTGGCCATCGGACCGCTGCTGGAAACTCACAAACATGATGTCGGGGACATCCTCAAGGAGTCGCTCGAGAACGAACGGGAAGGACTCGCGCTCTACCGCCGGCTCCTAGAGCTCGTGACGGGGCGCTCGGTCCTCCTGGAAGACTACGCCCGCGGAATGATCTGCGCGGAGGAGAAGCACTTAGACGAGGTGGACAAGATGCTCCGCAGGCCGGGGGACGTCGCCTCGTCAATGGGCTCCGATGGATCTCGCCGAGCCCGCTCGAAGTGACTCCGCCACCGGCGCGGATCGCGCCGGGCTCAAGCGTCGATTATTCCAGGCCTCACAGCGACGGTAACCCATGGCAGAAAGGCGCAAGGACGAAGGGGATGGGAAGGGGGAAGAGACCTACTGCGCTTCCACTTGCCCTTGCGTGCAGCGGGAACGCGGGAGAGCGCGAAAGACGAGGGTCTCGTTTTTCATTCCACGTCCTCCGGAAGAGAAGACCATCACGGTCAGAAGAGTTGCGGCCGCCTACAGTTCGTTCACCGCTCGCTGGCTGAAGAAAAGGTTCGGAAAGGCCTGTCGGAAGTAGTCGGTCGCCTGCATCACGAGGTGGTTCTCACCGTTTTTCCAGCCCGGATCGCGGAAGCGATACTCCTCCCCCGTGAAAGTCACGATTCCGAACTCGAGACACAGGTTCTGCTGCGGCCGCAGAACACAGGTATTGAAGATCTCCTTCACGTTCTTGGCGTAGATCGAGAAATTCTTCTTCGGATCGTCCGCTTCGTACCAGGAAATCTTGTCGCCGTCGACCACGAGGCGCCCGACGTTGTGCTTGGTCGAGGTTCCAAAGACGAGAAAGCCTTTGCCCACCCGGGAGAGCCCGTTGAACTCCGCACGGCGGGCCACCGGCGAACCGGCCATCGCCGCGGCGGGCTGGCCGGACCGCATCATCGCCTCGATGACGCCCTCCGAGAGCCCGGCGCTGCGCAGCTCCAGGATGTCCGGTGTCGTCAGCTGGTAGTTCATATTGTCGTTGCGGATCTTGTTCAACAGAAACTCGTCGGAGAGTCCCGACTGCTTCAAGCGGATGATGTCCGCATGCGGGCGGGGCGCCGTCGAGTATGAGGGAGGCTGCGGGGGCACCGCCGCGGCGGGCGGGAGGGCGGCCGCGGCGGTGTCAGACGGGGGCGCTGTCGGGGGTGGCAGCGGCGGCGGTGTGACCGGGGGTGGAGCTGGATTCGGAGGGGCGGGAGGAACGGTTCC
>Ga0070707_100005440_pt1 | contig 11911 bp, 9 predicted proteins | sample KBSK5502metaG_FD_65468 | JGI IMG/M metagenome (GOLD analysis project Ga0070707, IMG submission 65468) | Corn, switchgrass and miscanthus rhizosphere microbial communities from Kellogg Biological Station, Michigan, USA - KBS K5-50-2 metaG | ecosystem: Host-associated > Plants > Roots >... | reverse complement strand
CCCCCGGAACCCCCCGGTGGCCTACGGCCCGGTTCCTCCGTCAGCAGGCCGTGGCCGTGCCAGCCCGGGGGAGCGACCCCCCGGAACCCCCCGGTGGCCTACGGCCCGGTTCCTCCGTCACCGGGCCGTGGCCGTGCCAGCCCAGGGGTCGGCCACGAGGATCGTATGGCAAGAAAACGGAGGCAGGATTCATGCAGACAGCACCGGCCCGGGAGCGGCAGGCGAGCGCCGCCCGTGGCCGCCGGGGCCGGCCACGAGGATCGTATGGCAAGAAAACGGAGGCAGGATTCATGCAGACAGCACCGGCCCGGGAGCGGCAGGCGAGCGCCGCCCGTGGCCGCCGGGGCCTGTTCACCAACCCGCAGGGCCTGGCGGCGTACCTTATCCTCCGGCCGCTCAGCGATCTTTTTCTCTGGCTGTGGCGGCTGGAACGGCGGACGGAGTTCCTCTACCGGCCGTGGTTCGACCGGCGGCTGCGGCCGCCGCTGTTCTCCGCCGCGCAGGCGCTGCAGAACTTGCGGCGCAAGGACGAGCACCTGGGCCTTGCCGAGGAACGGCTACTGCCCGGCGAAGGGCAGCTCACCCGCGAGATCATCGACGAGCTGGCCAAGTTCACCAGGGAGAACTGGCTGCCGGGAGCCGCCCAGCGGTTCGGGAACACCAAGACCTTCGGCGTGCTCCGCGGCGAGTTCTCGGTGCTGCCCGGCCTGCCCGGCCACCTGCGGCACGGCCTGTTCGCCGAGGCGGCGAGCTACCCGGCGTGGGTGCGGTTCTCCGGCCCGGGCCCCTACGCGCCGCCGGACATCGAGGACCTCGGGCAGTGTTCTGTCGGGATCAAGGTCATGGGGGTGCCCCGGCCCAAGCTCATGGACGACGAGAGCTTCACCCAGGACCTGATCCTGGTCAGCCCGGCGAGCTTCGTCACCCCGGACATCGTCGAGAACGCCACGCTGCAGCGCTGGGTACGCGCCAAGGCGCCACTGGCCTACGCGATCAACCCGGGTGACTCGCACCTGCTGCACCTGTTCATGCAGATGCTCTACTCGCCGATGCACGCCAACCCGCTCGAGGTGCAGTACTACAGCAACGTGCCGTTCCTCCTCGGCGAGGGGCAGGCGGTGCAGTACTCGCTCAAGCCGGTCCCGCCCGCGCGGACGAAGATCCCGCGCCGCCCCACGGAGAATTACCTGCGGGACGCGATGGTCAGGACGCTGGCGGCGGGGGAATGGAGTTTCGACTTCATGGTCCAGGTGCAGACCGACCCATTCCGTATGCCGATCGAGAACGCATCCGTCAAGTGGCCGGAGCGCCTGTCCCCGTACATTCCGGTTGCCCGGCTGCGGCTGCCCGCCCAGCGGTTCGACTCCGACTGGCAGCTCGCGTTCGCGGACGTGCTGCGGTACAACCCGTGGCACAGCCTCCCCGAGCACAAGCCGCTGGGAAACTCCAACCGCGCACGGCGGCAGATGTACGCCGAGCTCGCCCGGCTGCGCCAGGCCATGAACCAGGTGGAGCACGTCGAGCCGACCGGTGCGGAGCAATTCCCCACATAACACAGTTATTGCCGGGCGCATACCGGAACGTGTATCAGGAGAGCCGCGGCCTTCCTCTTTTCAGGTAACGACGGGGATTAACCTTCGGGATTGAAACGGGGGGCAGTTATGGATACCTCAACAACAGCGCCTGAGCGCGCACCGGACGCGCCGCCGAAAGCCGCTCCGGAGCCAGCGGCGCCACCGCTCGGCACCGACGACTGGGCGGTCTGCTGCTCGGGTGGCGGCATCAGGTCGGCCACCTACTCCCTGGGTGGCTTGCAAGCCCTCGACGAGGGCGGGCTGCTCCGCCGGGCGAGGTGGATCGTCGGCGTCTCCGGTGGCAGTTACATCGCGGCATCCCGGGCGCTTGTCGCGCGCGGGCTTGCCGAGGACGCGCGCCGGGACCGGGCCCGCGATGCGGGCCAGGCAGGTGACGGGGGCCCGGCTCGTGACAGAGACCCGGCTCGTGACGGGGGCCCGGCTCGTGACGGCGACCGGGGCCGGAACGAGCGTCCTGCCGCGTACGCTCGCGGCACCCCTGAAGAGCAGAACCTGCGGAACAACACCCGCTACATCGCGCCCGACGCGAAGACCATGCTTGTGGCGGTTCTGTCGCTGCTACTCGGCGCCGCGGTCACCTGCCTTCTGGTCCTTGCGCCGCTGTACGCATTCGGCCACGCCTGGGGCTGGCTGCTGCACGAGGCGGGCGTGCTGGCCTGGTCCCACGGCAAGGCGTCGGCGTCCGTCACCGCGTGGACGTGGTGGCTGGCCCCGGCCGTCGCGGCAGGGATCACCTTTGGCCTGTTCCTGTATTGGTGGGGGACGCTGGTGTCGGGCGGTCCCGGCCGTGGTCAGCACCGCGCCAGCGCGGTCGGCTGGGCCGCGTCGGTCACCGCAGGGCTTGCCCTGCTCATGCTCGCGGTGCCGCCGGTCATCGCCTGGCTTGACAAGAGCACCGGGGCGCTGGGCACCGTGGTGCAGTTCTTCGGGTTCGGCGGGCTCGGGCCCCGGTCGGTGGCGGCGCTCACGGGCGTGGTCGCCGCCATCGCAACGCTTGCGGGGTCGTTGCAGAAACAGCTGGCCAGGTTGCGGCTGTCGGGCGCACAAACAGGCTCGGCTGCCGGCGGCACGATCGGGACGATCGCCGCATGGCTCCGCGCCAAGCTGACGCCGTGGCTCGCGAGCCTGGTGATCATCGGCGTGGGCGCGTTCGCCATCCTGCTGTGGATCGGCAATGGGGCGAGGGCCGGGTTCTCGGGTGATCAACTCGTGCCCGTTCTCGTCGCGGTCGGCGTCATGGTCGGCACGCGCGCCGTTGCCGACATCAACCGCACCTCGCTGCACGACTTCTACCGGTGGCGGCTCGCCGACGCGTACGCGGTCACCAGGGATGCGGCCGAGGCGGGCACGGCGGCGGCACGGGAAGAACTGTTCGCCGACGCCGCGCGGACCCGGCTGTCCGAACTGGGCGACGATCAGTGCAGCCGGAAACAGCGTGGCGACGAGCCGGGGCCGCAACTGGTGATCGCGACCACCGCCAACATCAACGCCAACCGCGAGGTCCCGCCCGGCGGCGGGGGGTTCTGCCTGGCTTTCGCCTCGGACAAGGTGACGTTGCGCGCCGACCCGCGGTGCGCCGAGCCAGATGTCGAAGCCGACACGACCGACTACGAGCACCTGCTCGGCCACACCCGGTTCACCCTCTTCGACGTGGTCGCGATCAGCGGTGCCGCCTTCTCGCCCCTGATGGGAACGGCGACCCGCGGCGCGTACCGGCTCGTGTTCACCCTGACGAACCTGCGCCTGGGCGTCTGGATGCCGCACCCCGACGTGGTGCGCCGGGCACGGGCGTACCTGGACAAGCCAGCAACGGACCGCGCGAGGGACCGCCAGCAAGACCGCTGGTGGGCGCGGTGGACCTTCCTGCTGCTGCTCTGGTACGTGTCGCAGCACCCGTTCTGGCACCGTGACCCCCAGGACCGCAACCCCGGCAAGCCGAGGGACCCGGAGGAGACGAAGGAGGCGTCGGCGCGGCAGCGGGCTTGGCGGCAACGCCAGAAGGAGTGGGAGGAGCGGCAGAAGAGCCGGGAGGATCGGCTGTGGGCGCACGTGCTCAGCCTCCGGGTGGAGAGCACCAAGTGCAGCGGGTGGCGGTGCGCCTTGCTCCGGCTGCAGGCGGCCGTGTGCTGGCGGGTCATGCAGCCGACGCTCGGCATGCTGTGGGCCGAGGCCGCGGGGCATACGAGTTACCGTGCCACGTGGATCAATGTGACCGACGGCGGCCACTACGACAACCTCGGCCTGGTTGAGGCGCTGCACCGCGGCGCGAAGAACATCATCGTCTTCGACGCCAGCGGAGACCGCCCGGACACCTGGTCCACGCTCGGCGGGGCCATGGCCCTGGCGAGGACCGACGCTGGGGTCGAGGTCAGCCTCAACCCCACCACCATGGTCCGGGACAACGGGAAGACCCCCGCGCTCCGGCGGGGCCAGGTGCTCCGGCCCTGGGCACACGGCACCTTCACCCGCCCGGCTGCGGCCCTGGCCGAGCGGGGCGGCACCGGCGCAGGGCCGAACGGTGACGGCACGGCTGGCCGGCCTGCCGGAACGGTGAACGAACAGGACAGCATGGTGCGGGCGCGGGACGGCGTCCTCACCCAGGCCAACGGCCAGGGCGCGGATCGCGAGTTGCCCGGGGCGGGGGAGATCTGGATCTGCAAGCTCGGCTGGTGGGATCAAGCGCCGTGGGACGTCCGCGCCTACGCCGCAGGCCATTCAACCTACCCCTGTGACACCACGCTCCAGCAGCTCTACGACGGGGCCGAGTTCGAGGCCTACCACGAGCTCGGGGCCGCCGCGGTCATCGCCGCAGCCAAGGCGGGCAGACTCCCGCTCCTGCCGCGCCAGCGCTGACCCGGGGGGCGGACGGACGGCGGTGCCGTGACAGGGCACCGCCGTCAGCCGTGTCCGGTCACGGTCCGGCCGGGGCAGGCGACGGCGCCCACGGCAGTATCCGATAACCGGCTTTCCGCCCGCGCAAATTACCCGGAAAGACCGCGAGCGTACCCGGTGGGCGGCCGGCTCGTTGCGGGCTGCGGCGGCGCGGGCGAGGATGACGCTGTGACCACCGCTGAGACGCCCGACCTGCTGTCCCTCTACGCGTCATCCCAGCCCGGCAAGCCGGCCGTCATCGATGACCGGCCAGGCGCGGAGGTTGTCTCGTGGACCTACGCGCAGCTCGAGGCGGAGGCCAACCGGCTGGCCAACGCGCTGGCCTCGCTGGGCGTTGGCCCGGCGGAGAAGGTCATCTGGTGCGGGCCCAACTCGCCGCAGGTCGTGACCGTCATCAACGCGACCAGGAAACTCGGGGCGGTCGCGGTGCCGCTGAACTACCGGCTGACGCCCGCGGAGGCCCGCTACATCGTGGCCCACTCCGACGCCCGCGCCGCTTACGTCGAAGCGAAGTACGTGCACCTCATCCCCGCCCCGCGGGACGAGGGCGCCGGCAGCCTGCGCCATGTGCTCGTCCACGGCGGCACCGCCCCGGCCGGGATGCTGGGCGAGGACCTCGTCACCGGCTTCCAGGCCACGCCCCCGGCCGGAGAGACCGGTGGCACCACCGCGACCATGATCTACACCTCGGGGACGACCGGCAAGCCGAAGGGTGCCTACCGCAAAATCACCGACCCGACCACGGCGATCGCGCTGATCGGCCTCATCGGCTACACGCCCGGCGACATCTACCTCACCTCCGGCCCGCTGTATCACAGCGGGCCGCTGGCGTTCATGAGCGCCGCGCACCTGCTCGGCCAGACGGTCGTGCTGCAGCGGAAGTTCGACCCCGAAGACTGGCTCCGCCTGGTGGACGCCTACCGCGTCACCTCCACCTTCTCGGCGCCGCCGCCGATCCGGCTGGTGTGCGCGCTGCCCGACGCGGTCAAGGCCCGCTACGACCGGTCGTCGATGCGGATCATGATCGCCAACGCAGCGCCGTGGAGCTTCGCGCTCAAGCAGGCCTACCTCGCCGATTTCCCGCCGGACTCGCTCTGGGAGGTCTACGGGTCCACCGAGCTCGGCGTGAACTGCGTCCTTGAGCCCAGGGACCAGCTGCGCAAGCCCGGCTCGTGCGGCAGGCCGGCCCCCGCCGTCGAGATCCGCCTGCTCGACGCCGACGGCAACGAGGTCACCGGGACCGGCCCGGAGCACCCCGGCGAGCTGTACGTCTCCTCCGCCGGGGTGTTCAACGAGTACTACAAGCAGGCCGACAGCTACCACGCCGCCATGCGCGGCGGCTTCCACACGGTGGGCGACATCGCCTACCGGGACGAAGAGGGCTACTACTACATCTGCGACCGCAAGAACGACATGATCATCTCTGGCGGCATGAACGTCTACCCGGCCGAGATCGAGGCCGCCCTGGAGCGGCACCCGGGCATCTTCGACGTCGCGGTGTTCGGGATCCCGTCCGAGCGCTGGGGGGAGCAGGTGCACGCCACGGTGGTGCTCGCGCCGGGCGCGTCGCTGTCGGAGGCCGACGTGATCGGTTACGCCCACCAGGAGCTGGCCGGGTACAAGTGCCCCCGCTCGGTGTCCTTCACCGCGGAGCTGCCCCGCACCGGATCGGGCAAGCTGCTCAAGCGCCAGCTCCGGGCACCCTACTGGGCCGGGCGCACCGCGCAGGTCGGCTGATGCCGCGCCGGGGCCGTTACGCCCCGGTGGGCACGGCCAGCTCGAGGCAGGTGATGCCGCGCAGGTCGAGCCAGGCGCGGCCGGAAGCCCGGGCGAGGCGGAGCATGACCTCGCCGCAGCTGGGGCAGCGGGCGACCATGCCGGGGGCCTGGGTGTAGACCCGCGTCTGCGCGATGGCGCTGACCGTGCCGCAGGAGGCACACCGCCCGGTGGCGGCGGTGATCTCGGCGGTGAACAGTTCGCCGAGTTCGCCGCCGAGCACGTTCCCGTCGAGGTGAGCGGTCATTGCTGGCCTCCCGAGGGCCCGAAACGTTCGGTCTTGATGGTGGCGGGGTCGTGGCCCGCGCTGACGAGCAGATCCGCGGTGGCCTCCACGAACCCGGTCGGCCCGCAGACGAAGACCGCCGGGCACCGGTCCGGCGCCCATCCCGGCTCGGCGAGCATGCGGGCGCCGATCCGCCCGGGCGGCACCGGCCAGCCCGCCGGGACCGCGCGGGTATACACGTACGCCAATTGGAACCCGTTATCCCCGTGCTGTCGTTCCGCCAATTCCGTTGCGTAGAGGACGTCCCCGGGGGTGCGGACCGAGTAAACCAGGCGGAACGCCGCGCCGGTCCCGGTGGCTTCCCTGGTGCGGATCATCGCCATCAGCGGCACCACGCCGCTGCCGCCGGCCACCAGCAGCACCGGCGCGGGCTGCGGCTCCCAGACGAACCATCCGCCGATCGGGCCGCGCAGCTCCAGCGGGTCATCGACGGCCAGTTCCTCCGTCAGGTACTGCGACACCTCGCCGTCGGGCAGCCGTTGCACGGTGAGCTCGACCCGGTCACCGTCGGGCGCGGACGCGATCGAGTACGACCGCTGTGCCGAGTAGCCGTCGGGCGCGGTCAGCCGCACGTCCACGTGCTGGCCGGCCCGGTGGCCGGGCCAGCCGGGAATGCTCAGCGCGATCGTGCGGGCGGTGGCCGTCTCGTCGCGGACCGAGCAGACCGTGCCGGCCCGCCAGGTCAGTCGCCCCAGTATCGCTGTTCCCGCCATGGGTCTCCGTAGTTGTGGTAGCCGAGGCTCTCCCAGAACCCGGGCTGGTCGTTGGTCAGCAGGTCGATGCCCGTCACCCACTTCGCCGACTTCCACAGGTACAGGTGCGGCACCAGGAGCCGGGCCGGCCCGCCGTGCTCGGCGGCGAGCGCCGCACCGTCGTACTCGTACGCGACCCAGGCCTGGCCGCCGAGCAGATCCGCCACCGGCAGGTTGGTGGTGTAGCCGCCGTAGGAGCGCGCCAGCGCGAACCCGGCGCCGGTCTTCACCTCGGCCAGTAGCGTCTCCACCGGGACGCCCCGCCACGGCGTGCGGAGCTTGGACCACTTGGTCACGCAGTGCAGGTCGACGGTGATCTGCTCGCTCGGCAGCGCGAGGAACGCGGCCCAGTCCCAGGTGTGCGCCTGCCCGGTCTCGGTGGTGACGCGGAACTCCCACTTGGCCAGGTCCACCCGGGGCGTCGGCCCCGCCGACAGCACGGGAAAGTCGGTGACCAGGTACTGGCCGGGGGGAAGGTTCTCCGCGCCGGGCCGCCGGCGGCCGGAGAACCCGCGTGACACGATTCCCATACGGGCAAGCCTCCCACCCACCTGCCACCGCCGTCGATACGTGCCGGCCGGCGGGCCTAGCCCCCGATCATGGGCGCCGGGGTGGGCCGCCCGGCGGTGGCGGCGACGATGGCGCGCAGGTGCTCGGCGTCGAACTGCCGTCCTTGCGGACCCGCCACCCCTCGGTCTCGACCCGGCCGTCCCCCACCGCCGCGGCCAGCTCTTGCTCGGGCAGGCCGGCGCGCACGTCCTCCTCGGTATGGAGGACGGCCACCGGATGACCGATGATCTCCTGGGCCTGGTACCCGGTCAGCCGCTCCGCCCCCGGGTGTCAGCTCACGCGGGCGGTGCCTGCGATGTCCAGCCCCATCGGGCCGCAGCAGGTTGACCGCGACCTGCCGCTCCAGGACGAGATCCAGCGCGCGCCACACGTGGCCCGCGCCGCCCGAGGCGACCAGCGCATCCAGGCGGTACCGGCCCGCGAGCGACGTGCCCTGCCCGGCCATCAGATCATCTCCCGCCCACACCGAGAGCCGTCAGCAGGACCAGGACCAGGGTGGCCGCGGCGAGCAGCCCGTGGACGGTGACGACCGCCAGCGGGAAATTGCCCTCGGCCGGGACGGCGAGAGCTGCCCCGGCTGCCTGCTGGGTGCTGGGTGTAGCGGGGCCCTGGTACACCGGTATCCACCGGGCGAACATCGTGAGGCCGAGCAGGACGATCAGGGCAAGCAGGCCGAACGCGGCCCAGGCCAGGATTTCCCGGTCCAGGGCGAGGTAGGCCACCCATACGCCGAACCCGGTGATGGCAAGCGACAGGTGGGCGAAGACCACCGGCACCGGCAGCTGGCTGGGCTGGGTATCCCGGCCGGTGACGTCGTTTTCAATGAGCCACACCGTGAACATATACAGCCCCGCCAGCGCGGCGACGAACCAGGTGATTAAGGCTGCGAGGCCCACGCTTTCCCTCGTTTCTGCCCGTCCGGGCGCAGCGCGGTGCCGGCCCAGGGGGCGCCGCTGCGCCGGAGCGCCGGCCTCGGCGCGGCCGGTGCCGGTTGCCCATTTCCACGCAAGAGTGAGCCGGCGGGTTCACCGCTGGCCGGGTGAGGCGCACACCGCGGCAGGAGGTCACCCGACGGCGGCGATGGCGCTGAGGACGGCCAGGGCCAGCATGGCCAGCGCGGCGGCCCGGGTGATCCAAACCAGCGGGAGGACCCTCAGCAGGCCCCGGCCGCCGGCGATGGCCAGCCCGGCGACCGCCCACAGCGCCAGCGTGGCCGCCACGCCGACCAGTACCGGGTTCCGGAAGTGAGCCGCCAGGCCCGCCGTCACGACCTGCGTCAGGTCCCCGAACTCGGCCACCAGGATGACCGCGAAACTGGTCGCCGCCACGCGCCGGAACCCGGGCCGGCTGCGGCCGGCGTCGATGTGCTCGTCCCGCTCCCGCCGACCGCGGAGCAGGAGCACCGCACCCGCGGCGAACAACACCGCCACCACGGCTTCCACAGCGCGGTGTGGCAGCAGCGCCAGCAGGCTGCCGGCCATCACGGCCAGCGCGGCGTGCACCGCGAACGCGGCCGCCACCCCGGCAAAAACGAACACCGGCCGGTATCGGCTGCCCAGGATCAGGCTGGCCAGCGCGGTCTTGTCGGGCAACTCGGCCAGGAACACCACGCCGAACACGGTTGCGGGAATGGCCAGGTCCACAGGGAAGCTCCTCGTCGATGAGGCACGCGACCGGCACCGGGAGACTCTCCGGGCGCGGTACACGTGACCACGGCCGAAGGTCTCATCCAGGCCATCAGCGAGGGCCCCCGGGAGCCGGGCCCGCCACGCGGGCCAGCATGTCGACATCCCGGCGCTGGGACTACTCCCCTTCGGCGCAAGTCTACCGGCGCGCGGATGCCGCGGTGCCGCCACCCCGAGGCCGGCGTCCGGGGATCTCGGGTGGCGCGCGGGGGCGTCCTGGCCGCGCTCGTCAAGCACCGGGCGGAAAGCCGCCGTTATTGCCAGGATTGGGCCATGCGGTTGCGGATATTCACCGAACCACAGCAGGGCGCCAGCTACGGCACGCTGCTGTCGGTCGCCCAGGCTGCCGAACAACTCGGCTTCGATGCGTTCTTCCGTTCCGATCACTACCTGAGCATGGGCGGGCCCGGCCTGCCCGGGCCGACGGACGCCTGGGTCACGCTGGCGGGCCTGGCGCGGGAGACCTCGCGGCTGCGGCTGGGCACGCTCATGAGCCCGGTCACGTTCCGGCTGCCCGGGCCGCTGGCGATCATCGTGGCGCAGGTCGACCAGATGAGCGGTGGCCGCGTGGAACTGGGCCTGGGCACCGGCTGGTTCGACGCCGAGCACGACGCGTACGGGATACCGTTCCCGCCGGTGGCCGAGCGGTTCGGCCGCCTCGAGGAACAGCTGAAGATCATCACCGGCCTGTGGGAGACCGCCGTGGGTGAGACGTTCTCGTTCCACGGCAGCTACTACACGCTCGACGGATCACCGGCGCTGCCCAAACCGGCCCAGCGGCCGCGCCCGCCGGTTCTGCTCGGCGGCGCCGGGCAGCGCCGGACGCCGCGGCTGGCGGCGCGGTTCGCCGACGAGTACAACATCCCGTTCGAGAGCGTCGCGGACAGCGTGGCCGCGTTCGGGCGGGTCCGGGACGCCTGCCGGGAGGCGGGCCGCGATCCCGCCGCCATGGTGTACTCGGCCGCGCAGACCGTGTGCTGCGCGGCCGATGCCGCGGGGCTGGCCCGCCGGGCGGAGGCGATCGGCCAGCCGCTGGATGAGCTGCGGCACATCGGCCTGGCCGGCTCGCCCGCCGAGATCGTGGACAAGCTAGGCCGGTTCGCGGGGGCCGGCGCCACGCGCGTCTACCTCCAGGTCCTCGACCTGGACGACCTCGACCATCTGGAACTGATCGCGGCCGACGTCATGCCCCAGGTCCGGTGAAGCCAGCCGGAGCCGGCAGCATGATCGGGCCGGAGCCATCACCCCGAAAGGCGGAAGCTGACGATGACGACACGCGAAGTCCGGATCGACCGGGCCCGCCCCCTGTCCGGGCAGCCGGAGACGGGGCACAACCGCTGGCACCCCGACATCCCGCCCATCCTCGAATGCGGCCCGGGGGACGTGGTGATCCTGGAGACCCGGGACGCGCTGGACGGGCAGCTGGACCCGCAAGCGACGCTGGCGCAGGTGGGCCAGGTGGACCTCGGCGTCGTCCACCCGCTGACCGGGCCGGTCTTCGTGGCCGGGGCCGAACCGGGGGACCTGCTGGAGGTGGAGATCCTGGAGGTCGCGCCGGAGCCGTTCGGCTTCACCGCGCAGATCCCCGGCTTCGGGTTCCTCGCCGATGTCTTCACCGAGCCGTATCTGGTCCGGTGGCGGATCGAGAACGGCTTCGCCACGTCCGCCGACCTCCCGGGGGTCCGCGTCCCCGGTGCGCCGTTCATGGGCACGATCGGCCTGACCCCCGGCCACGAGTTGCTGCGCCGCACGCGCGACCGGGAGCAGGCCGCCCTGGACGCCGGTGGCGCGGTGCTTCCCCCCGACCCCGCCGGGGCGGTCCCCGCCACCGAACCGATCGCCGGGGAGGCGCTGCGCACGATCCCGCCGCGGGAACAGGGCGGCAACGTCGACATCAAGCACCTCGTGGCCGGCGTCAAGCTGTTCCTGCCCGTCGACACGCCGGGCGCGCTGTTCTCCGCCGGTGACGCCCACTTCGCCCAGGGCGATGCCGAGGCATGCGGCACGGCCATCGAAATGGCGGCCACGCTGGCCGTCCGCTTCGCCGTGCACCCCGGCGCGGCGGCGGCCCGTGGCGTGCGGGGGCCGCGGTTCTCCCGCGAGGGCAGCCCGTCGCCCGCGCCGACCGCCGAGCCGGCCCGGTACATCGCCACCACCGGCATCCCGGTCACCGAGACCGGCGAGAACCGGGCCGGTGACCTCGGCCTGGCCGCCCGCAACGCGCTCCTGGCCATGATCGACGAACTGCAGGAACGCGGGTTCAGCAGGCAGCAGGCCTACGCGCTGTGCAGCGTGGCCGTGGACCTCAAGGTCAGCCAGGTCGTGGACGTCCCCAACGTGCTGGTGTCCGCGTTC
>Ga0070707_100005438_pt1 | contig 11911 bp, 13 predicted proteins | sample KBSK5502metaG_FD_65468 | JGI IMG/M metagenome (GOLD analysis project Ga0070707, IMG submission 65468) | Corn, switchgrass and miscanthus rhizosphere microbial communities from Kellogg Biological Station, Michigan, USA - KBS K5-50-2 metaG | ecosystem: Host-associated > Plants > Roots >... | reverse complement strand
GGGTACGAGAAGGCGCTCAACCTGACCGGTGGGATCCTGGCCTGGGCGAATGCCCAGCTCCCCACCGAATAGCCGGGCCGGTCACAGGGCACAACGAATGTCGAGGGGGTGTGGCCGGCGGCCACTCCCCCTCGGTGCGTTCGCGCGCGGATCGGCCGCGTTCGGAATCCATAACGGCCCGTCGATCCCCCATGCGTCTGCGATCGCGGGCGTCCGCACGCGGTTCCAGACGGGATCTGACGAAAATGAACGAAAACCGTGCGCGCTTCCTAGCCATCACATGCAGATGCGCTACACGGGGATTCTCGTTTGACAAAGCCCCTCGGCGACGGATAAAATAACAATAGGCTCTGCGAGGCTTGGCAAAACGCACCAACGAGACGAGGTGATTGCCGGTGTCCATCGAGGTGGGACGCCCCACCGTGGTCGTGTCCGACAGCGCGATTGCGAAACTCAAAGAGATGCTTACGGAACAGAACGATCCCAATCTCTGCTTCCGCGTGTTTATCCAGCAGGGAGGGTGCGACGGTTTTTCGTACGGCATGGCGTTCGATTCGCCCGACGCGGACGACGAGGTCATTGAGCGAGGCGGAGTGCGCCTTCTCATCGACAAGACAAGCTCGCGTCTTCTTCGAGGCGCGGAGATCGATTACGTCACATCGGTGACGGCCACGGGGTTTGCGATTCGCAACCCGAATGCCGTGTCCACCTGCGGGTGCGGCCATTCGTTCAAGACCGCGGAGGACCACGGGCACGCCGAGCCCTGCGGTGAGGAGGATCATGAGCATGGATCAACAGACTAGCGCGGCGACCGCGGAGACTTCCGACCTGCACGCGCGGGTCGAGAAGGTCCTCGACCAGATCCGGCCATACGTCCAGCAAGACGGCGGCGATCTTGAATTGATCGATGTCGTCGACGGGGTCGTGCAGATCCGTCTCGCGGGGTCATGCGTCGGCTGCATGTACTCGATGATGACGCTCCAAGCCGGCGTCGAGCGGATGCTCAAGGAGCAGATCCCCGAGATCAAGGCAGTCGAGTCGGCGCCCTTTTAGCATCGCGACCCTGGGCGCGCGAGAGGAACCCTGAGCCTCTCACATGAACCACGTGAGAGGCTTTTGCTTTCGGAAGGTGTGACGGAGGGCGGCCGGGCGTGCGGTTCGAGTACAGCGAGGAACAGCGCCTGATCCGTGATACGGCCCGCGAGTTTGCGGCGCGGGAGTTACGCCCCCATGCCCGCGCGTGGGACGCGGAGGGGACATTCCCGACCGCGTTGATCCCCAAACTGGCGGGGCTCGGACTCCTCGGGATGACCATTCCCCAACAGTACGGCGGATCGGGCCTCGACGCGGTCAGCCTGGCCCTGGCGATCGAGGCGATCGCGTGGGGTGATGGCGGCGTCGCGCTTACCGTGGCCTCCCACAACTCGCTCTGCTCGGGTCACATCGTGCTGGCGGGGACCGACGCGCAAAAGCAAACCTACCTGCCCCGCCTCGCGTCCGGCCAAGCCTTGGGGGCGTGGGGATTGACCGAACCGGGGTCGGGAAGCGATGCCGCAGCGCTCGCCACGCGGGCGGCGCGGCGCGGCGCCCGGTGGGTGCTGAATGGCACCAAGGCGTTCGTGACCCAGGGGAGCCTCGCCGGGGTGTACGTGATCATGGCCCGGACCGATCCGCAAGCCGGTCCGCGGGGGATCTCGGCGTTTCTCGTGGAACGCGGGACGCCGGGGCTGCGCGTCGGGAAGCACGAGGACAAACTCGGGGTCCGGTCGAGCGACACCGCCGAGGTCATTCTGGACGATTGCGAGGTTCCCCCCGATGCGGTGCTCGGCGAGCCGGGCCAAGGCTATCGGGACGCGCTGCGCGTGTTGGAGGGGGGCCGGATCGGGATCGGCGCGATGGCCCTCGGGCTCGGTCGCGCCGCTTTGGAGGCGTCGATCGCCTACGCGAGCGAGCGGCGGGCGTTCGGCCGGACGATCGCCGGGTTCCAGGCGATTCAATGGATGCTGGCGGATATGGTCACCGAACTCGACGCCGCCGAACTGCTCGTGATGGAAGCCGCCGCACGAGCGGCGGCCGGGTTGCCCCACCGGCAGCACAGCTCGATGGCGAAACTGTACGCGTCGGAGGCGGCCTCCCGGGCGGCCTCCAAAGCCGTGCAAATCCACGGGGGCTATGGGTTGATCAAGGACTATGTGGTCGAGCGGATCTACCGCGACGTGAAGCTCTGCGAAATCGGAGAGGGGACCTCCGAGGTGCAGCGGATGCTGATCGCGCGGGAGGTCCTGGCCTAACCCGGGTTGGAGGCGCAGCACGTGAAGACGACGGTCGTCGGAAGCTATCCGAAGATTCCGGATCCCCCGGCTCCGGGGCGGTGGCGCACAAGCGTCGAGAAGCTCCAGCGGGGCGAGATCACCGCGGAGGACATGCGTCGCGTGGAGGAAGAGGTCACGGCAGACGTGCTCGCGGAGATGGATCGCGCGGGGATCGACATCGTGACGGACGGGCAGATCCGGTGGGAGGATGGGCAGACCTACTTTACGCGCGGCCTCGGAGGTTTTTCGATCAACGGCCTGCAGCGGTACTTCGATACGAACGTGTACTTCCGGCAGCCCATCGCGGTCGGGGAAACCACGTGGCGCGCCCCCATCAGCGTCGCCGATTACACGTTTGCCGCGGCCCGCAGCCGCAGGCCGGTCAAGCCGGTCGTCAGCGGCCCGTTCACCCTGGCCGTGCTGAGCCGCGATGAGTTCTACGGGAACCAGGACCAGTTCGTCATGGCCCTGGCTTCGTCCCTCAACCAGGAACTCCGAGCGCTGGCCGCCGCGGGCGCGCCGGTGATTCAGGTGGACGAACCCGGCCTGCTGACCCACCGCGACCGATTCCCTCTGTTCCGGCGCGCCATGGACGTGTTGTGGGACGGGGTGACCGCCGAGCGGGCGCTGTACACGTATTTCGGAGATGTGGACGGTCTGTACCCGGCGATCCTTGATCTCCCGGTCGATATCCTCGGGCTCGACTTCGTCGCCGGCGCCCAAAACTGGGACGTGCTGCGGAAGGCGAAGTTCACCAAGCAACTGGGCCTCGGCATCGTGGACGCGCGGAACACCAGGATGGAGACGCCCGAGGCAGTCGAGGCCGCCTGCCGCCGGGCCGCCGAGTTCGTCCCTGCGGACCACCTGCACGTGGGGCCGAGCGCAGGGCTCGAGTTCCTTCCGCGGAAAGTGGCCCAGCGGAAGCTTGAGGTGCTGGCGGCGGGGGCCCGCCGCTTCCGGGAGGGAGCCGCATGACGGAGCAGATCTTACTCACGACGACGGTCGGAAGTTTCCCCAAGCCGCCCTATCTGGCGGAAGCCCGGCGGAAGCACGCGCGCAAGCAGATCGATGCGGGGGAGTTTCGGGATCTCGAGCGGCGGGCCACTGAGGAGTGGATCCGGCGCCAGGAGGAGATCGGGGTCGACATCCTCGTGGACGGCGAGATGTATCGCGGGGACATGGTGGCCTACTTTGCGGACCAGATGGACGGGTTTGCCATCCCCGGCCTCGTGCGGTCGTATGGGAATCGGTACTATCCGAAGCCCGCGGTGGTGGCGCCGGTCGGGCGGCGCGGGCCCATCACCGTGGAGTGGTGGTCGTACGCGCAGAGCCTGACCGCCCTGCCGGTGAAAGGCATGCTGACCGGGCCGTACACGATCGCCGAGTGGTCATTCAACGAGCACTACCCGACCCGCCGCGAACTGGTACTCGAACTCGCCCGCGCGATCCACGATGAGGCCGTGGATCTCGAACGTGCGGGGGCCCGGTACATCCAGATCGACGAACCCGCTATCCACACGAGGCCGGATGCGGACTTCGACCTGGCGGTCGAAGCCATGGAGATCGTCACGCAGGGGCTCAAGGCGTACACGATCTCGCACGTCTGCTACGGGGACGTCCCCCGGATCTACCCTGCCATGCTGCGCCTCGCGGTGGACCAGCTCGACCTCGCACTCAAGAACGAGGAGTATGCGCTGCTGGAAACGTTCAAGTCTCCGAAGTTCACGAAGGACATCGGGCTCGGCGTGCTCGACGCGCACAGTCACCGCACGGAGACGCCGGAAGAGGTCGTGGACGGAATCCGCCGGACGCTCAAGGTGATCCCGCTGCCCCAGGTCTACGTGACGCCGGACTGCGGGCTCAAGACCCGGACGATCGACGAGACCGTCGCGAAACTCACTTCCATGGTGGAAGGGGCCCGGCGCGTTCGGAAGGAGCTGTCCCGATAGTCGCTTCGCCCCCGTTTATCGCCGTCGAGGCACGACGGGTCGTTCGCGCGTCCCCGGATCGGGTTTTCGCACACATCGGCCGCGCGGAATATCTTCCCCGGTATGGCGCGCCGCTGTGGATGCTGGCGGAGCCGGTCGAGAAGCGTCGAAGCGCGCACGTGATCACCCTGACCGGCTACCTCATCGGCCTCCCGGTTGAGTCGGTGCTGCGAATCGCCCTCCGGCCGCCCCACGCCATGGAGTTTAAACAGGTTCGAGGGACCCTGCGGGCGCTCTCCGGGTCCTGCACTCTCGCGAGCGTCGAGGACGGGACCGAGGTGCGCTACCGCCTCGAGGCCGATCCGGGCATCCCCATGATTTCGGACGAGGCGGCCCGACAGTTTCTCACCCAGTTTGTAGAGCGGATGCTCGACCGGATCAAGTTGGCGGCAGAGCGCAAGGCGCCGGCCCGCCGCGCCGACCGGGTCGCGGCCGCACCCCCAGGACTAGAACCCGAGGAAGACGATTCGGAACCGACGCCGGCGGCGACCCCGCCGGTTGGAACGCCGCCGGAGGAGGCAGTGTCTCAGCCGGGATCTGATGCGAGACCACCGACTGCGAGACGGTCGACGTCCGGCGGATCCCCCGCTACCGAACCGACCCGGTCGGGCAAGCGCCGCCGGCGGCGCCGGCGACGCGGTCGTGGGCGGGCACCCGGATCGCCGGGGCCGGGACCCTCTCCCGCGCGCTAGCCGCGCGCCGCGACATGTTGACACGGTTGGGCGTGGGGTGTACGCTTTTGTTGAAAGTGAGAATTACTCTCAGCCGCCCGCGGCCAGGATGCCCACGGCCAATCCCAGTGCAAGGCTTTCTGCACCCGCTAGGTGCGAGGAGGAGTCCGTGTTTGCCCGGAAGTCGGCTGTCAGCAAAGAAGCGGTGATGCACGTCCTCCGTGACGTGATGGACCCGGAGCTCCACCGCAGCATCGTGGAGCTCAATATGGTCAAAGACGTGGTGGTCCAAGACGGCACCGTCCGTGTCGACGCGCTGCTCACGATCAGCGGGTGCCCGCTGCGGGAGACGATCATCGAGTCCATCAAGGCCAAGGTTCAGACGCTGCCCGGCGTGGCGCAGGTGGACGTGCACCTCGGGGTGATGACCCAGGAGCAGCGCCAGGCGCTGATCGGCCATCTACGGCCGGGGCCGCAGAAGCAATCTCCCTTGCTGTCGCCGACCTCCACGACGCGCATCCTCGTGATCGCGAGCGGAAAGGGTGGGGTCGGCAAGTCCACGGTGACCACGAATCTGGCGGTGGCGATCGCCCGGCGAAAGCGAATTGTGGGGATCGCCGACGCTGATGTCTACGGGTACAGCATCCCGCACATGCTGGGGGTCAAGGGGCGGCCGACGGTCATCGACCAGATGATCATTCCGCTGGAACGCGATGGCATCCGCGTGATGTCGATGGGCTTCATGGTCGACGAGAACGAGGCGGTGATTTGGCGTGGGCCCATGCTCCACAAGGCCGTGACCACGTTCCTGAGCGAAGTGTACTGGAGCGATACCCAGGACCTGCTGATCGATCTTCCGCCGGGTACCGGCGACGTCTCGTTGACCATCGCGCAGACGTTGCCGAGGGCGGAGATGCTGATCGTGACCACCCCTCAGCCGGCGGCGGCGAACGTCGCATACCGGGCGGCCCGCATGGCGGAAAAGGTCAACATGCCGGTCGTCGGGGTGGTCGAGAACATGTCCTATTATCTGAGTGCTCCCGGCGCCGAGCCGGCGTACATCTTTGGCCAGGGCGGCGGCGCGCGGCTCGCGGAGATGATCGGCGCTCCACTGCTGGGACAGATCCCCCTCGACCCTACGATCCGCGAGGGAGGCGACCGCGGGCAGCCGGTGACGCTCACCGACCCCGACGCACCGTCGTCGCAGGTGTTCTTTCAGATCGCGGACGCACTGCTCAGAGGGATCGCGTAACTCCACATTTGGACGCTGTGACCACGATGACCCCGGCCCAAGTGAACGGAGAGATCGAGAACTTCGTTCGGCCTCAGACGTTTCCATTGGGGATCCGGATGATGAGGCCCGGTGAGGCCCTACCGGAGAAGGTCCGCCGTCCGTCCGCGGACATGGGCATCAAGGTCGCGATCTGCCAGACGTTTTCGATCGCCCGGCGCTACGGATGGGCGTTGGCGGTCGGGCGGGACGATCTCAGTTGTCCCCTGGCGAAGACCGCCTTCGGGTTTGAGGAGGTCCTGCCGTACTACGCGGAGGGGAACCTCGCCTGCGGGATGTACACCGCGACGGCCGAGGCCGGCAGTCGGACCGAAGCGGAGGTGCCGAAGTTTTCATTCGGCGAATACGAACGGATCCTCATCGCGCCGCTGGGGCGGGCGGCGTTCGACCCGCACGTCGTGCTGGTCTACGCCAACGCCGCTCAGGTGATGCGGCTGGTCGCGGCCGCGCTGTACCAGCGCGGCGGACGGATCCACAGCAGCTTTTCCGCGAGGTTGGACTGCGCCGATGCGGTGATCGAGACGATCCACACCGGACGCCCGCAGGTGATCCTTCCGTGCTACGGGGATCGAATCTATGGACAGACCGAGGACCACGAGATGGCCTTCACCGTTCCGTGGTCCGAGGCGGAGCTTCTCGTCGAGGGGCTCCGGGGAACGCACCAGGGTGGGGTTCGGTACCCGATCCCCGCGTGGTTGCGGTACACGGGTGAGTTCCCCGAGAAGTACCGGCGGCTGGATACGCTCTGGGACGAAGGCAGGCCGGCGGAATCTGGTCGCGCGGAGACGCCGCCGGCGCAGCGTCCGGGACGCCGCAGGGCGTCCCGGGAGAAGCGAGGAAGTTAGTAGGCCATATAGATTGACACGATCGAATCGGGTGACCGCGAGGATGGCGCCCCACGAGGGCGCAGCAGATCTGAGCGGAATGCCCGGCCTCAAGCGGGGGTGAGAAGGGCGTGGCAAAACGGATCAATGACATGACGATCAGGCTGGGGGGCGAAGCGGGCCAGGGCGTGGAGTCCGGCGGCGCGGGATTCGCGGGGGCGCTCAGCCACGGCGGCCTCTGGCTGCATACCTACACCGAATATATGTCCCGGATCCGCGGCGGACTCAACTTCTTCCAGATCCGGGTTGCCGATCATCCGTTGTGGGCCCACACCGAGGGCGTCCACGTCCTGCTCGCGTTCAGCCCCGAGGCCGTGACCGACTACGGGCCCCACATCGTGCAGGGCGGCGCGCTGATGTTCGACGACAGCCTGAAGTTCGACCACGACGCCGTGACCCGCCGCAACGTGCAACTGTTTGGCATGCCCCTCACGAAGATCGCCCAAGAGCTCGGCGGCAACAAGATCATGGCCAACACCTGCGGTCTGGGGGCGCTCGCCGGGATCATCGAGTATCCCTTCGAGTTTGTGGCTGACATCATCAAGAAGAACTTCGCGCGCAAGGGGGACGTGGTCGTCCAGGGCAACCTCAAAGTCGCCGAGGAGGGGTACAAGGTCGGCCGCGACAAGTACGCCGGGGCGTTCGACTGGAAGGTCTCGCCGCTGGGGGAGCGCCCCGACCGAATGCTGATCAACGGGAACCAGGCCATCGGCATGGGGGCGATCGCCGCGGGCTGCCGGTTCATGTCGGGGTATCCGATGACTCCGGCGAGCTCGATCCTCGAGTACATCGCGAGCCACGCCAAGAAGTTCGATATCGTCGTGAAGCAGACCGAGGACGAGATCGCCGCCATCTTGTTCGCGATCGGCGCCGGCAACGCGGGTGCGCGGGCGCTGACCGCCACGAGCGGCGGCGGGTTCTCGCTTATGGTGGAGGCGCTCGGGCTGGCCGGGATGGCCGAGGTTCCCGTGGTGATCGTGGAGGCCCAGCGGCCCGGGCCCTCGACCGGGATGCCGACGAAGACCGAGCAGGGGGATCTGCTGTTCGCGCTGTTCGCGAGTCAGGGCGAGTTTCCGCGGATCGTGCTGGCCCCGGGCACCCAGGAGGAGTGCTTCCTCACCGCCGTGCGGGCATTCAACCTGGCGGAGAAGTGGCAGTGCCCGGTGATCGTGATGACGGAGTTCTACCTCACCACGATGATGCGGACGCTGCTGCCCACCGAGTTCCCGATCGAGCGTGTGCAGATCGATCGGGGGGAGCTGCTCACGGCAGAGCAACTGGACCGTCTCGGAGAACCGTACTTGCGATACCGCGACACGCCGAGCGGCATCTCGCCCCGCGCGTTCCCTGGCCATCCGAAGGCGGTGCACCAGGCGTGCAGCGACGAGCACGACGAGTACGGCCACTTTGAGGACGAGGATCAGGCGAATCGCTTGAAGATGGCCGGGAAACGGTGGCGGAAGTTCCAGAACATCGTCGAGGATCTCCACGAACCGACGCTCTACGGGCCGGAAGGAGCCGGGATCACCCTGATGGGGTGGGGGAGCACCTACGGGGCGATGCGGGAGGCCGTCGACATGCTGAACGCCAGCGGGACGCGCGCCAATCTCCTCCACTTCGTCGACATCTGGCCGTTTCCGGAGGCGAAGGCGACCCCGCTGATCGAGGCGGCGCGCCAGCTCGTGGCCGTGGAAGGCAATCAAAGCGGCCAGTTCGCCCATTTGGTGCGGGCGATGACCGGCCGCCGGGCCGATCGAATGATCCTGAGGTGGGACGGCCGGCCGCTCAGCCCCGAGTACATCATCGAGAAGCTGGAGGAGGCCAAAGTACATGCTTGATCTCAAGACCTTTAACAACCAGATCAAGGTCACGTGGTGCCCGGGATGCGGGGACTACGGGATCCTGAACGCCGTCAAGAGCGCCCTGGCGCAGCTCGAGATCCACCCGCACGAGGTGATCTTCTTCTCGGGCATCGGATGCGGGAGCAAGCTGCCGGATTACATGAACGCGAACGCCTTCACGACGATCCACGGTCGGGCCCTCCCGGTCGCCATGGGCACCAAGCTCGCGAACCACGACCTGAACGTGATCTGCATCACCGGCGACGGGGACGGGTACGGCATCGGGGGGAACCACTTCCTCAACATCCTTCGGCGGAACCCCGACATCGTCCACATCGCCGAGAACAACATGGTCTACGGCCTGACCAAAGGACAGTACGCGCCCACGAGCGAGCGGGGGTTCATTACCAGCACCACGCCCGAGGGGAGCATCGAGATCGCGTTCAACCCACTCACGACCGCGATCAACGGCGGCGCGTTGTTCGTTGCGCGAGGGTTCTCAGGCGATCCCAAGCACCTGGCCAAGTTGATCATGGCGGCGATCCAGCACAAAGGGTACGCGCTGGTCGACGTCCTCCAGCCGTGTGTGATCTACAACAAGATCAACACCTATGAGTACTATCGGGAGCGCGTCTACAAGCTCGAGGAGGCCGGGCACAACCCCGCAGACCGCGACGCGGCCTGGCACAAGGCGCAGGAGTGGGGGGAGAAGATCCCGATCGGGATCCTCTACCAGGTCGAGGGCCAGCCGACCTACGAGGAGCAGGTCTCGGAGCTCAAAGCCGGGCCTATCGCCAAGCGGATCCTGCAGCCACTCACCCGTGCGCAGGCGGACGCGCTCCGCCAGGAGTTCTTCTAGGCGGGCGGCTCGTGCCCGTTGCCGCGCATCGGGTTGACGATACCGGACGTCCCCGCCGGGCTGCGGAGACGCTCGGCGAGCGCCTCAACGCGCTTCAGCAACTGGGATACCGTGCGACGCCACAGCGTCGCGCGATCCTCGAGGGGATGCTCAGCGCCGGCCGCGAGAACGTCAGCGCGGACGAGATCTGCCGCCGCGCGCGGACGATCTGCCCGACGGTCAACCTGGCGACCACGTATCGAACGCTCGATTTGTTGGGTCGCCTGGGCATGGTCCGGCGTCTCACCTCCGGCGACGGCCGCAGCGTGTTCTGCCCGAACGCCCGGCCCCACTATCACGGATCCTGTCTGGGCTGCGGGGCGGTGATCGACATCCCGCGCGGCGGGGTCACCCAGGTGCTCGAGCAGGAGCAATCGAAGCTGACCGACGGCGCGTTCATCATCGTGGACCACCGCATCGAGTTCTACGGGTACTGCGCCGGGTGCCGGGGCGTCGCTTCCGCATCCGGCGGCTGATGTGATGCGGGCGCTCGCCGGGACCCTGGGCGTGCTCGCCGGGACGTGGTGGCTGGGGATTGGTGTGGCCGCCGCGCCGCCGTCCTCGGCCCCGGCAAGCGTGAACGCCGACGACGTCCGGCTCGACAACAGCGGGACTACGCTTGTGGCCACGGGCCACGTGGCCGTCGTCTACGGGACCCTCCGCGTCGCGAGCGATACCCTGCGGATCTACCGGCCGAAAGGCACCGCGACGTTTACCGGGCACGTCGCCGTCACGGATGAGAAGGGGCGGGCCGCGGCGCAGGTCGCGACGCTCACGGTGCTCAACGAGTCCCGGGTGACCGCGGTCGTGCTCACCGGCGGCGCCTCCGTCGAGACCCCCTCGTACGCGCTCCTGGCCGACCGCATCGTCGCCGACCGGCAGCGAAACCGTTTGACCGCCGCCGGGCACGTGACCGTGTTCGCCCAACCAGACCTGATCGTCACCGGCGCGGTGGTGACGTATGAGGACGACCGGCAGCACGCGGTCGTTCGCGGGGAGGGCGCGACCCCGGCGACGATTCAGAACCGGGACGGCCGGATCCGGGGCACCCGGATCGAAATGTCTCGGAAGAGCGGGCAGGCGGTGGTGACCGGTCCCGTCGATGCGCAGATCTACGATGCGTCGCTCACGGGGGCGAACGCCACGATCGACCTCGCCCGGGCGACGGCGGTGTTTACCGGGCACGTCACCGTCTCCCGCCACCAGGGCCAACTGCTCGCCGACCGGGTGACGGTCTATTATCGGGTGAAGCGATTTATCGCCGAGGGCGCGACCCGCATGACCTTCAGCGATCGAGACGATTCCTCGTCCCCATAGGATGGGGCTCGTCGCCCGCTGGTTGGCGGCGGTCGCGGCCGCCGCCGTCGTCTTTGAAGGGCTCGATGCGCTTGCCGCCGGGGGCGGAGGAGTGGCGTGGGTGACGCTCGCGTCTCCCGTCGTCGCCGGGGCGATGGCGGCCTGGTGGGCCGGAGAAGGCGCGGCCCCCCGGCTCCTGGCCTCGGCGGCCACGGCGTGGGCGCGCATCGGCACGGACCGGACCATCGGCCTTCTGCACGGTGTCCGTCATCCCATCGAAATGGAGCTTGTCGTGGCCGCGGTCTTCGGGTTGCCGTGGATGGGGATGGCGGTGGCCGGGGGGGTCGCGGTCCTGCTCGTCCTGCGCAGACGCCGCTACGGCAGTTCGCCGCGCGTGACGTAATTGTACACGGTGCGATCCTTGTAGGCGAGGGCAAACTGAACCGCCGCGTCGCGTGTCCGGCCGGTACGGCTGTAGGCGGTCCCCAGCAGGTACCGGATCGCGCTGTTGCCGGGGTCGAGCCGCACGCTGCTCTCCCATTGCGCGATCGTATTCTTGGCGTCCTCCCGGTCCGCGTAGACATACCCAAGATATCCGTGGTTCATGGCGTTGCGCGGATCCTGCCGCGTGATCTCTAGAAACTCTTGCAACGCCGTGTGATGATCGCGCTCCACGAACCAAGACGCGAACCCCAATTCGTAGCGAGCCAGGAGGTTGCCCGGATCCCGC
>Ga0070707_100005435_pt1 | contig 11914 bp, 5 predicted proteins | sample KBSK5502metaG_FD_65468 | JGI IMG/M metagenome (GOLD analysis project Ga0070707, IMG submission 65468) | Corn, switchgrass and miscanthus rhizosphere microbial communities from Kellogg Biological Station, Michigan, USA - KBS K5-50-2 metaG | ecosystem: Host-associated > Plants > Roots >... | reverse complement strand
GGCCTTGACGACGGCACTCAAGGGCGCGGCGCCGAACAAGGCTGCCAATGGCGGGCTGGGCAATCACATGTGGGCGACAATCGTTGACCAGGATGGAAAGGTCTGCGCCATAACGTTTACCGGCGCCACCAGAATCAGCCAATGGCCAGGGAGCCGGGTGATCTCGGCACAAAAGGCCAACACAGCGGCGGCGTTCAACCTCCCGGCCGGTACTGGCGGCACGGTGGACGCGTTGTCCACGGCGAATCTCTGGACCCAAGTGCAACCCGGCGGGAGCCTGTTCGGACTGCAGTTCAGCAATCCGGTCGATCCAGCAGTCGCCTATGGCAATAGCGGGAATGCGGGCGGAGATGCGGCGAAGTACGGAACCTCGCAGGACCCGCTGGTAGGCCAATTCGTGGGTGGGGTGAATGTGTTCGGAGGCGGTCTGGCGCTCTATGACGCGAGCGGCAAAAAAGTCGGAGCCGTCGGCGTGAGTGGCGATACCTCGTGTGCTGACCACAACATCGCGTGGCGGACACGCCGCGCGCTCGGGCTCGATCGCCTGACAACCTCGGGGGTCAAAGGGCTAAGCGCCGCGCCGAGGCAGGACAACATCATCTATGACCTAAACCCTCTCGATAAACATCACGCGGTGGATAACAGCAAGAGTGGATTCGGTCATCCTCTCTGCGGGTTCGGGGAAGAGAGCGCCGTGCTGCCGCCCACCCAGTAGGCCTCGCGTCTGGGGCGAGTTCATTGCTTCCAGGACGAATGTCGGCAGCCGGATCTTCAGGGGTGGAAATCGTATCGGAGTCCCGGTATCGTTCTTGAGCCACCTCGAGGTCTCTTGATAGGATCCGCTCAGGAGCGATTACCGTGCCCAAGTTCGTGATCGAGCGAGAGATCCCCGGACTCGGACAGCTTTCCGACGCCGAGATCCGCGAGATTGCCCGCAAGTCCAACGCCATCCTCGAGAGCATGGGGCCCGCCATCCAGTGGCTTCACAGTTACGTCACCGGCGACAAGATGTACTGCGTGTACATCGCCCCGGACGAGCAAACCGTTCGTGAGCACGCGAAAAGAGGAGGCTTCCCCGCCAACCGGGTCTCCGCAGTGCGTCGTCTCGTCGATCCAAACACAGCGCAATAGAGCCGCCAGTCCGAGTCAGTCCTTCTCAAGTTCGGGGAGCGCTGACCGCGTCCCGGACCGCCTGCTCGACCGCCATCTCCCACCCCTCCATCCAAGCGGCCGCTCCGGCCTGACCGGGCAGCGCCTGCCGAGCGGGCTCCAAGCTGCTCTCCAACGCGTCCTGCTCTGCGGCCGGGATCCGTGCTCCGAGAGTCTTGCGGAGCGCTGCCGCGGCTCCGGCAAGACGCAGCGCCCGCTTCGGCTGCGACTGAGCCACTGAGGCTCCCGCAAAGGCTTCCAGCAAGCGGGCGATGCCTCTCTTGTGACCGAGCTCCTGGAACAGCCGGATGCTCTCTTCGTAGAGCAAGTGGGCCTTCGCGAAATCCTTCTCGTCGCGAGCAAGATTTCCCAGATCCGCGAGCGAGGCCGCAATTCCCCACTGGTCTTCCAGCTCCCGGAATGACCCGAGGCTCTCCTCGTACAGGGCGCGCGCGGTCGCCAGCTCCCTCTGCTCCCGAGCCACGTCACCCTCATGGTTGAGAGACCAGGCCACACCGCTGCGGTCGCCCAGTTCCCGGAAAATGGACCGGCACTCCTCGTAGAGCGACCGAGACCGCGCATAGTCCCCCTGGACCTTGGCGAGGTTGGCGAGGTTGCTGAGCGAGCGCGCGACCGCGATGCGGTCTTCGAGCTGTCTCCATAAGGCCAGGCTTTCCTCGAAGGGTGGCCGAGCCGCTTCGAAGTCGCCTCGATCTCGGCAAAAAACCGCCAAGGCATTCAGCGAGACGGCCTGACCCGACTGATCCCCCAACTCCCGCGTGATCTCCAGGCTCTCGCCGACTAAGGCAAGCGCGCCGTCGTAGTCTCCCTGTCCCCCCGCCAGGACTCCTGCCGAAAAGAGCGCTCTGGCCCGGGTTTTGGTTCGCGCCCTTGCCGTCGGTAACGCCAAGAGCTTCGCTAAGCGTTCCCGACCCTCCGTGAAGTGCTCCCGTGTCTCCCAGAAGCGAAACAGAGCGCCCCCCAGCCGGAGGCCCCAGTCGGCATCGCTTGTGCGAGTCAACCATTCCAGGGCCGCGCGGAGGTTCTCATGCTCCGTCTCCAGGCGGTCGAGCCACTCGGTCTCCGCGTCCGCGGTCCCGGAAGCTCCCTCCTCCGCCAGCACGAGGCAATAGGCAGCATGGGCCCGCCGGGTAGGATGTTCTTCCCCGCTTTCCGCGAGGCGCTCCAGCGCGTACTCGCGAATCGTTTCGAGCATCGCGAAGCGTGACTCGCCCTCTGTCTCTTCCAGCTGCTGGACCAGACTCTTGTCCACCATCGACGCCATACCGTCAAATACGTCGAGCCCCAGATCGCGGCCAGCGTCGCTGACCGCTTCCGCCGCTTCGAGCGTGCATCCCCCCACGAACACCGAGAGCCGTCGAAAGAGCCTCTGCTCCGTTTCGTTGAGCAGCCCGTAGCTCCAGTCCATCGCGGCCCGAAGCGTCTGTTGGCGTTCCGGAAGGTCCCGAGCGCCGCCGGTGAGAAGCCGCAGGCGGCTCTCCAGGCGTGTTCGCATCGCGGTGGGAGAAAGGAGCTTGACGCGCGCTGCCGCGAGCTCGATGGCGAGAGGAAGACCATCGAGGTGAGCACAGATTTCGATGACAGCAGCCGCGTTGTCCCGGGTGAGCTCGAAGTCCGGCTTGACCGCGACCGCCCGCTGGACGAACAGGGTGACGGCGGGTTGATGCGCCAACGCCTCGAGGGACGAAGCGGACGAGGGGTCGGGAAGAGCCAGTGGAGACACCGGAAACTCATGCTCTCCGTAGACGTGCAGGGCGGCCCGGCTTGTGACGAGAGTTTTCAGGACGGGCCCGGCTGCCAGCAGCTCCGCCACGATCGAAGCGCCGGCGATTAAGTGTTCGAAGCTGTCCAGCACAAGCAGCAGGGGTTCGCGCGGCAACTCCTGCAGGTGACGCTTGAGGGTCTCGAGCGGTGGCTGTCCGTGAACCTCACGCAGTCCGAGCGTCTGCGCGATGACCGAAGCGATCATGGCCGGGTCATTGATCGGCGCCAACGAGATGAAGAACACCCCCTCCGGAAAGTGATCGGCCATCTCGCCGACCATTTCGAGGCCGAGGCGCGTCTTGCCTACGCCGGCGGTTCCGGTCAGCGTGAGGAGACGGACGTCGGGACGGAGCAACAACTCCACAGCCGCCGTGATCTCCTTGCCCCGGCCAATCAGAGGCGTGCGCGGCACGGGCAGTTTGCTCCGGGGTGCCTCGGTCCGCCGGACCGGCATGTCCATGAAGCGGTCGCGAAGAGCCGCGAGGTCGTGGGATAAGTCGCGAGTCGAGGCGTAACGCTCCTCGGGATCCTTCGCCAAGCATCGTTCGATGGCCCAGCAAAGTGGCGCGGGCACTTCGGGATTGACGGAGACGATCGGCTCGGGCTCGTCCCGGAGGATCGCGACGAGCGTTTCTGTCGGCGAGTCTCTCAGGAAAGCGCGCCGACCGGTCGCCATCTCGTAGAGGATCGAACCGAAAGAGAACTGGTCGGACCGGAAGTCCACTCTGCGACCGCTCGCCTGCTCGGGGGACATGTATCCGATGGTGCCGAGGACCACTCCGGAGTCCGTTTCGATACCCCCGGATGTCGGCAACGCGCTCACATCCTGCGTCGCGGCGCTCGGCGGCTTGGCGAGGCCGAAATCGAGGATCTTGACGAAGCCCTCCCGGGAAATCATCAGGTTCTCGGGCTTGAGGTCCCGGTGAACGATGCCGGCCGCGTGCGCCTTCGCCAGGCCGTCGCTCGCCTGCGACGCGACGAGAAGCATCTTTTTCATCGGCAAAGGACCAGACGCCAGCAGCTCCCTCAGGGTCGTCCCCTCGACCAGCTCCATGCTGAAGTAGGAAACGGAATCGGTCTGGCCGATGTCGTGGATCGTCACGATGTTGGGATGGTTCAGAGCGGACGCCGAACGGGCTTCCTGCTCGAACCGCGCGAGCCGCCCGGGATCGGCGGCCACCTCTGGCGGGAGCACCTTGATGGCGATCTCACGCCCGAGCCGGCTGTCGCGCGCCCGATAGACTTCGCCCATTCCCCCTGCTCCGAGCGGGGTCAGGATCTCGTACGGGCCGAGGCGAGTGCCGGATGGTAGCGTCGTGGGCGAGATCTTACCGTTGGAGGAACGCGCGAAGCCGATCGAGAGGCCGTCATGGACTCGAGGGCGCTTCAGCGACCTGCGCAGGCTTGACGCCGCAACGCGAATCCGTCGATCCGGCATTCAATGGCATCTATTTCTTAACGACCAGCGTGATCGGCTCCGACTCGTCGGCAGTGTTTAGTTCATTGACGATGAACTTCTGGCCGTCGGGCGTGACATCGTAGTAGGACGGGTTGCCGAAGATCCGGGTCGAGAAGAGCAGCCGCGGCGTGCCCGGCTGGAACGACTCGCCGGAGGCGACCTCGACCGCGTAGACGTTGCGGTTTCCGGCGACGTAGAAGATCTCCTTCCCGTCCCCGCGCCACCGGGGAGCCGATCCGCCTCCGATCGAGATCTGCCACTTCTCCTCCCGGCGCGGAAACGGCGCGACATAGACCTCGTTGCGCCCCGACTCGTCAGAGACGTAGGCGAGCCACCGGCCGTCGGGCGAAAAACGGCCGTCTCCTTCGCTGAAGGGGGTCTCGAGCAACGGCGCCGCTTTCTTCTCGCCCGAAAGCGGAAAGACCCAGAGATCGGTTCGGTTCTTCCCCTTCGGATCCTCGCGCTCGTAGAGGAGCCAGCGTCCGTCGGGCGAGATGTCTGTGCCCGTTTCGTTTTTGTTTCCCCGCGGCACTCGCTCCTCTCCGCTGGCGCCGGAGACTCTTCGGCTGTAGATCTGAAAGAAGCCCGAGCGGTCGGACGAATAGAAGATCGTCTTCCCGTCGGGCGACCAAAGCGGGTAGGCTTCGACCGTGGGGTCGAACGTGAACCGTGTGCGAATCCCCCGGAGGAGGTCAAAGAGCCAGATGTCTCCCGGGTCAGCCATCACGACCGCCGCGCTCCTCGCGTCGGGGGAGAGGCGCACCTCCCAGTAAGAACCGGCCTCGGAGAGGACTCCCACCTGCTTGCCGGCACGGTCGCGCCAGATCAGGCGCGAGAGCGTCGCCGTCTCCCCTTGCTGGTAAGCGAGCAGACCAGTCTGGGACGCGGAGAAGACTCCCTGGAAGAATCCGGTCTCGTAACGGATCTTGTCCGCGATCGCGACGGGCTCGCCTGTCAGAGCCATTCGCTTCGGGTCGAAGCGGTGGGCCACCAGTTCTCGCCCGCGCACGTACAGCAGGAATCCCGAGGCGTAGACGATGTTCGACCGCGCGCGGACGAGCAGCCGGCGCTCCGCCGAACCGAGTGAGCCAATGTAGATCGCGTTGTCCCCGCTCGTGTCCTCGACGTGGCGCCTGCCGGCAAGGTAGAGGAAGTGCCGGCCGTCGGGGAGGAACCAGGGCCAGCGGTGCGTCGTCTCCCCTCGCTTCTCGTCCAGCTGCGTGACGCGCTCGGGAGAGCCCCCTTCGGCGGAAACCCGGTGAATGCTTTCCCGCCAGTGCGGCGAGAAGAGGATGACCCCTTCCCGACTCCACGTCCCGCTTCGAGCCCCCGAGGTCGCGTCGCAGATCTCCACCGCCGCGCCGCCGGTCGTCGAGACTTTCTTGAGCTTGCCCCGGGCGAAGAACGCGATGAACCGGCTGTCGGGGGACCAGAACGGGTATTGCGCGTCGTCGGTGCCCAGGATCGGCTCGGCGGCGAGAGCCCCCACCGGGCGCAGCCAGAGCTTCGAAGCGCCGTCCGCCCCAGCTGCCGAGAAGGTGAGGTAGCGGCCGTCGGGTGAAACGGTCAGCGAGCCGGCCCCCGCTCCCTCGAAGGCAAACGCCGCTGTCTTCGGGGCCGGGATGAACGCCCGGAGGGGAAAACGAGCCTCCGCGGGTCTTCGTCGAAGCGCGGCGGCGAGAGCGAACGCGGCGAGCGTCGCGGCGGCGGCGAGAGCCAACGCCATCCGCTCGCGGCCGCGGCGGCGAGAGACGACTACGGCGGGGGCGCCCGCCTGCGAACCTGCCTCGGCGATCCACCGGAGCTCGCTCGCCACGTCGTGCGCCGACTGCCACCGGTCGTCGGGATCCTTGGCGAGGCAGGTCTTCAGCGTCCGGTCGAGCGCCGGCGGCGACATCGGCTGCACCGAGGAGATCGGCGCCGGGTCAGTGTGGAGAATCGCGCCGATCAAGGACGCCTGGTTCGCCGCCGTGAACGCCTTCTTCCCCGTCGCCATCTCGTAGAGCACGGCACCCAGGGCAAAGATGTCCGACCGCGCGTCGGCCTCCTTCCCCTCGAGCTGCTCGGGCGACATGTACTGGAACGTGCCGAGGATCGTGCCTTCCTGAGTTAGGTTCGGCGCGCCGGCCATCGTCGGCAGCGACGTCAGGCCCGACTGCGGCTGAGCCGGCGCCATCGCCTTCGCCAGCCCGAAGTCCAGCAGCTTCACGCCCGACTTCGTCAGCATGACGTTGCCGGGCTTCAAGTCCCGGTGCACGATCCCTTGCCGGTGGGCCTTGTCTAGAGCGCCCGCGATCTCGATGCCGTAACGAAGGGTCTGTTCGAGAGGGAGCGGACCCTTCGACAGGCGGTCGGCGAGCGTCTCACCTTCGAGGTACTCCATGACGAGAAACTCGACGCCATCCTGGTTGCCCACGTCGTAGAGGGCGCAGATGTGGGGGTGGGACAATGCAGATATGGTTTTTGCCTCGCGCTCGAACCGCTGCCGGACTTCCGAGGAGGAGGAGAGATGTTGCGGCAGCACCTTGATTGCCACTGTCCGCTCCAGACGCGTGTCCCGCGCCCGGTACACCTCGCCCATCCCTCCGGCGCCCAACGGCGCGAGGATCTCGTAGGGACCGAGGCGACTGCCCGCCGCGATCGTCATCGGGCTCTCCCCAGCACCGCGGTCCAGTTCGTGATGACGACCGCGCCATCGGCTTCGGTATCCGGCGCGCGGCGGATCACGAGGAACCGCTGACCGTCTGGAGACACGTCATATGGGTGGCGGTGGAACTGGATTTCTCCGCTCACTCCGAGCCGCAGGAGGAAGAGAGGCTGCGGCTCTGCGATCTCCAAGCGGCCTGCGGCGAAACGCAGGGCGACGGACATCAGCATTCCGTCTCTGGCAGCGTAGAGGACCTCCGAGCCGTTTCGATTCCAGACCGGCATCTGGCCGCCTCCGATCGAGACCTGACGCTTCGGACCGCCCGCGAGAGGCTGCACGTAGACTTCCCTCTGACCCGACTCACTCGAGTCGAAAGCGGTCCAGCGGCCGTCCGGAGAGATCTCGGGATGCTCCTCGGAGAACCGGGAATCGCCGCTCAACCGCAGAGATTCGCCTTCTCCGGAAAGGGGCGTCAGAATGCGAGTGTAATTTGGGCCCTCGGAGACGCTCACGAGCAGATGCCGGCCGTCAGGCATTACCGTCGGCAGAACCTTGTCTTGCTTCGTTCGCATCAGGATCTTCTCGGCGCCTCCGGTCGCGGGCCGTTCGTAGAGATCGTAGAAGCCGAAGCGATCGGAGACATAGACCAGACGTTCGCCGTCAGGGAACCACGCGGGGTCAAACTCGTCGGTGCGCTCGGCGGTGATCCGGGAGCCGGTTCCACGGGAAGTATCCAGGACCCAGACATCCAGGTTCTGGCCATGCGCCGGATCGCGCAACGCCACCGCCACCTTTTGACCATCCGGCGAGATGCAAACATCCTCGTATCCTCCGATTCCGCCGAGAGTACCGAGCTCGCGCCCCTTGCGATCGACCCAGACGAGCCTCCGCCGTAAGAACCACGACAGATACGCCACCCGGTTGCCGGCCGCTGAGAGCGACAGGAAGTTGTCCTCGGTCCCATAACGGACTTGCTCGAGCGCGGGGGCGGGCTCCCCAACGAGCTGGAACCTTCGAGGATCGAATCTCCACGCGAAGAGGGCGTTGTCACGCGCGAACAGAAGGTAGCCGGGATCGGCCAAGACAACGGCGGAGTCCGCATGGAAGAGCCGACGGACGTCCTTGGAATCGAGCGAGCCGAGCATGATGGAAGTCTTCTCCGCGTCGAGGTTCCGGGCTACAAACAGGAAGTGGCGGTCGTCGGGAAGGAACACGGGATGGAAGTGGGCGACTTCGCCTTTCGCAGAGTCGAGCGCCGTAACAGGCCGGGGCGTCCCTCCTGTCGCGTGAACGGCCACAATGGGAGCGCCGAACTCCTGCGTGAAGAGGATCGTGCCCTGGCGACTCCATGCGCCGGAAAACGCTCCGCTGCTCTCGCAGATCGTTTGGACGGGGCCGCCGTCCGCGCCGACGCGCTTCAACTTCCCTTCTGAGAAGAAAGCGATCTCGCGGCCGTCGGGAGACCAGAACTGGCCGCGCACGTCCTCGGTGCCCGGCAGCCGCCGCATCTCGAGGCTGTCGAGCGAGCGCAGCCCGATCGAGTTTCGCCCTCCCTCGTCCTGGAGCAGGAACAGAATGCGCCGCGCGTCTGGAGAGAGCTCGACGAATCCGAGAAAGCTGTGGCCGGAAGGGGGCATGATCGTGAAACGCGTCAGCCCCTCGGGCACCTGCGATCGGCGAGAGAGGAGCACCGCAAGCACGCCGAGGACGACCGCGATCACCGCAATGGCCCAGGCGAGCCTGTCGCGGCGCTTGCGTCCGCCGGCGACGACCGCGGGAATCACATCGGCCGAGCCCTCCGCGATCCACTTCAGCTCCCTGGCGAGATCTCCGGCGCTCTGCCAGCGCTCCTCCGGATCCTTGGCAAGGCACGTCTTCACGACGCGGTCGAGCGCAGGCGGCGTCGCCGGTTGTGAGGCCGAGATCGGCTCCGGCTCATCGCGCAGGATCGCCGACGCGAGAGACGCCCGGCTGGCGCCAGAGAACGCCTTCCGACCGGTGGCCATCTCGTAGAGGACGAGCGCGAGCGCGAAGATGTCGGTCCGAAAGTCCACCACCCGCCCTTCGAGCTGTTCCGGCGCCATGTATTGAACGGTGCCGAGGATGGTTCCCTCCTCCGTCAAGGGCTTGTTCTCCGTCGGAAATGCCGAAAACTGCTCGGTTGGCTCTCTCCCACCGGAAGGGACCAGCCGTGCAAGCCCGAAGTCCAACAGTTTTACGCCCGATTTCGTCAGCATGACGTTGCCGGGCTTCAAGTCCCGATGCACGATCCCCTGACGGTGCGCCCGGTCGAGCGCGTCGGCGATCTCGACCCCGAACCGGAGTGACTGCTCGAGCGGAAGCGGCCCTCTCGCGAGCCGATCGGCTAGCGTCTCGCCCTCAAGCAGCTCCATCACCAAGTATTCGGCTTCGCCCTCCTGTCCTACGTCGTAGAGCGCGCAGATGTGAGGATGCGACAGCGCCGCGATCGCCTTTGCTTCCCGCTCGAAGCGCTGGCGAAGGTCCGGGGAGGTAGAGAGATGCGAAGGCAGGACCTTGATCGCCACCGTGCGCTCGAGCCGCGTATCCCGCGCCTTGTAGACTTCGCCCATCCCTCCAGCGCCGAGCGGCGCGAGGATCTCGTAGGGGCCGAGGCGGCTTCCGGCGGCGATGGTCATTTCAATGCCCAATCACAGATTCTTCTCCTACAGGAGCGATCACGTCATAGGGTCCGAGCCGACTGCCCGCCGAAATCGGTATCTCAAATCACAAATCACAAATCCCGCACTCACGGACTGCGCCTCATTTTCCTTTCTCGGGCAGCCACCCGACGACGATGGTGATCGGGAGGGCCGCGTCCTCGGGCCGAAGCGAGTTGACGACGAAACGCTGGCCATCCGGCGCCGCGTCGTAGTGGTTGCGCGCCTCGATCGTGGGCAGGATCCGCGTCTGGAAGAGGGCGCGCGGCGGGGCCGCCTCGAAAACGGGCTGGGTTCGGATTTCGACGGACATGATCTTGCGGTCCGGCGAGACGTAGAACAGCTCTTTGCCGTCCCCCCGCCAGCGCGCCTGGCTGCCGCCTCCCGACGAGATCTGCCGACGGTCTTCCAACCCCGGAAAAGTTCGGACGTAGACCTCGCGGGCTCCCGATTCTTCAGACTCGTAGGCGAGCCAGTGTCCGTCCGGCGAGAAGCGCGCTCCCATCTCGTTGAACGGATCCTTCAAGAGCGGCCGGTTCGAGCCGGTCTGCAAGTCCCGCAGACCCACGTCGAAGTGGAACGTGGGCCAATCCACCGTTTCATAGACGAGGTATCGGCCATCTCGAGACACGTCATCGAGGGGCCAGAAAGCGGGAAACCGAAATAACAACTTCTCTTTCTCCGCCGCGGCGGCATCCCGCACGTAGACTTCTCCCGTCGGATAGACCGAATAGAGGATCCTTCGGCCGTCTGGCATCCAGAGCGGCGAGGCGTCGGCCAGCGCGTTCTCGAAGGAGAAACGGGCGAAGCTTCCGCGCTCCAGATCGATCAACCAGATCGCGGATCCGCGCTCGTCATTCCGCGCGACGGCGACCCGGCGTCCGTCGGGCGAGACCGCCGGCTCGTAGAACGCGCCGGAAGGACCGAGGGCGCGGATTTCCCGCCCCGCCCGATCGTAAAGGAGCAGCCGCGTCTGGCTCAAGCCGCCCGTCTGATAGGCGAGAACGCCGTTGGAAGAGACCGTGAAGGCCGTCGCGAGCGTGGAAATACCGTCCCACCAGACGTCCCCGACGAGCGGAACCGCGTCCCCGGTCACGCGAAGCCCCTTAGGATCGAACGGCTGCGCAACCAGTCGGTCGCCCGTCCGAAAGAGCACGTAACCCGGAGGTGAATAGATCGCGCCAGAATCCGCGACCGCGATGCGCCGTGTTTGCTCGGAGTCGAGAGACGCGGCGGAGATCCCAGTCGCGCTTCCCGTGCCGGCGATCGACAGATACAAGAAGTGGCGCCCGTCGGGAAGAAAACTCGGCCAGCGGAAGCTTTCGCCGCTCCGCGAGGCCAGGTGAGTGATCCGGCGAGACTCTCCCCCTGCCTCCGAGACGAACCGGATCTGCCCGCCCGTCTCCGTCGAAAAAACGATCGTGCCGGTCGAACCCCACGATCCTCCCCGCGGGCTGGTCGCGTCGCAAAGAATCTGCGGCGAACCGCCGGAGACGTCGATTCGCTTGAGCTTCCCCTGCGCAAAGAAGCCGAGCGCGTGCCCGTCGGGAGACCAGAACGGATAAGCCGCTCCCTCCGTTGCCGGCAGAGGCTGCGCTTGCATCGAATCGAGCCGGCGCAGGTAGAGAAGATCTCGGCCGTCGGTCTCCGTCGCCACGAAAGCCAGCGTCCGCCCGTCGGGCGAAAGGGCGAGCATTCCCTGAAGAGCCGCGCCCGCGGGTGGAGGAATCGTGAATTGGAGCTTTCCGAGAGAGAGACCGCGCGGCCGGCTCGATCTGGAGAGGAGAATGCCGCCGACCACCAGAAGCAAGGCCGCCGCGAAAATCCAGCCGGCCCAACCGCGAGGCCCGCGCTGAACCGCCTCGGCACTCGGGCCACCTTTGGCGATCTCCTCGAGCTCGAGCGCGACATCCCGGGCGCTCTGCCACCGGCGCTCGGGGTCCTTGGCCAGACAACGGCGAACCACGTGTTCGAGCGCCGGAGGATTCACCGGCTGGACGGCGGTGATCGATGCCGGCTCCTCTTTCATGATCGAGGAGATCAACGAGGCCTGGCTCGAGCCGGAAAACGCCTTTTGTCCCGTCGCCATCTCGTAGAGAGTCGCGCCGAAGGCGAAGATGTCGGTGCGAGCATCCGCGGGCCTGGCTTCCAACTGCTCCGGCGCCATGTATTGGAGCGTGCCGAGGATCGCTCCCT
>Ga0070707_100005428_pt1 | contig 11926 bp, 6 predicted proteins | sample KBSK5502metaG_FD_65468 | JGI IMG/M metagenome (GOLD analysis project Ga0070707, IMG submission 65468) | Corn, switchgrass and miscanthus rhizosphere microbial communities from Kellogg Biological Station, Michigan, USA - KBS K5-50-2 metaG | ecosystem: Host-associated > Plants > Roots >... | reverse complement strand
GCATTTGCCGCGCGTGTTCGACCGCTTTTATCGTGTCGATTCATCACGCAGTTCCGATGGCGCGGGGTTGGGACTGGCACTGGTGAAATCAATTGTCGATCTTCATGGCGGCTCGGTCAGGATTCAGAGCGAGGTTAGTCGGGGCACAACGGTCACGCTTATTTTCCCGAACAAGCCACTGTAGCCGGAAATCTTTCGGGGGACCCTCGGCAGGCGCTGTGGTGTCGTCTCATCCAAGCCAAAAATTTGTCTCGCCAAACATGACAATTTTGTAATGATGCGCGTACCCTATGAATAAAACATCACGTTTTGTGGAGTTGGGCGGGCTCATCCCGCTGGTCGCATGCGCATGTTTAATATTTCCTGCCGTTAATCATTCGGCCCTCGCACAGGCCACAACAGAGGAGCCAATCGTCGTCACCGGCGAGGAAGTGCCAAGCGCTTACGGCGCGCCACCTGGATTTTCGCGCAGCCGTTTTTCCAATTTGACGAACGCCTACGTCCTTCCTCCGTGGGCGGTTTACGCGGGAATAATATATCAGGGCGATGCGCTTCGTTTCAATCGACCAGATCACATGTTCACGGAAGAAGTTGAAGTCGGTCTGCCATATCGTTTTGGCATCGCGATTGAAAATTCGATCGAAGCCTTTCGGGGGAACGTGCAAGATCGCAGTTTCAGCATCGAAGCACGCTATGCCCTTGCTGATTGGAATAAGATTCCGCTCAATCCAACGATCTTCGCCGAATGGAAATTTGGGATTGGCGATATTCTACATGACGAAGGTCCGCCGGAACCGCTGGGAAAAGGCGAAGCACAAGCCTTTATCAACGAACATAACCCGCTGCCCGACGCGTATGAAGTGCGACTCCTTTTATCACAGGATTTCTTCGAAAAGGTCGAATGGGCCCTGAACGGCTTTTTTGAACAGGAAGTGACCGGCGATCGCGGTCGCGAGTATGGTTTCGCCCAAAGCGCGATGATGCCAATTCTCCTCCCGGGGGAACGGCTCAAAGCCGGCGTCGAAATGCAATTTACAACCTTTACCGACAAGGGGATACGAGACATGCCGTCGTACCGATTTATTATCGGACCTACCATTGCCTGGAAGCCGACCCGAAACACACGACTGGACGTCTCGCCCCTATTTGGCACGACTGACGATTCACCGAGGGCATCAGTTTTCGTCGTTTTCTCAATGCTCTTTGGTCCGCCGGGTGCGTCCGAAGCCGAGCACGGTGAAGCACCTGCTTCCACGCGCAACCGGTAGGAGCGTCTTACCTTTTACGCGGCTTGAGTGGCAGGCGTGTCGTCTGCAACTTCAATGATCGCAGTCGGCACGGCTGCCGCTACATCAGACCTCGCGCGTCACGCCAGCGATGGAAGCGGGCGTGAGCGATCACGTCTGGAGCTTGGACGACGTTATTGCCTTGCTAGAACCGAACAGTAGCTAATCTTGTTGTTATGAGCACGAGCATCCGAAATCATTTACCCGGCACGATTGAGCAGATTGTATCTGATAAGGTCGTCTCAGAAATTGTCATCAACACGGCCGCTGGGCCGGTGACTTCGATCATCACAACCGGCTCAGTCAAGCGAATGAACCTCCAAAAGGGAGACGCCGTTTTCGCCATAATCAAAGCGACCGAAGTCTCGATCGAGAAGGAATCATCGGCGCGGAATTGAAACTGAGTCGCTACCGTATCTTGACCGCGTTTGCTCGTGCCGATAGCTTGATTCTTGGAAAGGAGCTCGAAGTGAAAACCGAGGTGTCGATCGAATACTGCGTCGTTTGAAACTACACGCCGAAGGCCGTCAGTTTGGCGACCAAAATTCTTGAACTCGGCGAGCGCATCAAGTCGCTCACGCTCATTCCCTCGAGCGGCGGCGCCTTCGAGGTTCGCGCCAATGGCAAACTACTCCATTCCAAACTCGACTCCGGTGATTGGCCGGACTTCAACGGCATCGTCAAGGCTATCAAAAAAACTTCCTGATCAATTTTCTCACCGACGGATTGTCGATCTTTCCGCAATCCGCAATCCGCGATCCGCAATTCGGAGAGTGAAGGGTGCCTGGTGGCCCTCGCGGTCTTCAAAACCGTTGTCGATCCGGTACACGCCGGACCGAGGTAGGTTCGATTCCTATCCTCTCCGTTTTTCCATTTTCGATTTTCGATTGCCCTGTAGCCACCGCCCTGCGGGCGGTACGAAGACTTCATGAAAGGAGGTGAACCGCATGTCGCGCGAGCAAGTTCGTAAACTAACGTCGCTCTCATCTTGTGCCGGGTGAGCTTCCAAGTTGAGCCAACAGGCCCTGCGACAAGTTTTGCCGCAGCTTCCAATCTCGCTAGGGCGGAACGTGCTCGTGAGCTCGAAAACTTTCGATGATGCCGGCGTTTATCGCCTGGATCGACATCGCGCTCTCGTGCAGACCGTAGATTTTTTCACACCGATTGTGGACGACCCATTTTCGTACGGGCAAATCGCTGCGGCCAATTCGCTTTCCGACATCTTTGCCATGGGCGGACGTCCGCTCACTGCGCTTAACATAATCGGTTTTCCTGCTGATTTCGTCCGACCGAAAACCGTCTCTGCGATTTTGCGCGGCGGCCTAGCCAAGGCTGCCGAAGTCGGCTGTTCAGTCATCGGCGGTCATTCCATTCGCAATCCCGAACCGATTTATGGTCTCGCCGTGACCGGAATTGTCGACATTCGCCGGGTCACAACCAATGCAAACGCGCGCCCTGGCGATCTGCTCGTATTGACGAAACCACTTGGGACCGGCATCGCCACCACCGCGATCAAACGTGGATTGGCTTCTCGCATGCTGGAGGAAAAGGTTATCGCGCTCATGTCGAAGGTTAATACTGTGGGCGCCGAACTGGCCGAGCTTGGTCTGGTGCGCGCCGCGACAGACATTACCGGCTACGGTTTGATGGGTCATTTGGTTTCATTGTGCCGCGCCAGCGGAGTGTCTGCTGATGTCGACCCAAACGCGGTACCGATGATCAGCAATGAGATTACGGATCTTATCGAGCTCGGTTCCGTTCCCGAAGGAACACGACAAAATCTTTACGCCACGACCGTTGTCGTGGGTTGGGGAAATACGGGCGAGACGCGCCGAATTCTATTAACTGATGCGCAGACCAGTGGCGGACTATTGCTTTGTGTCGCCGAAGCCAGGCTGGAGAAGGTCCAGAAAATTCTAGAGAAAACACGGACGCCCTGTGCCGTCGTAATTGGGCGAATCGTTCCCCGCCGCCGCCGTCCACTGATATGCATGACAAACTAAAGACCTTCTCGCGGCGGAAGATTCCCGCGGTCAACAGAGTTCTCGATGCGCTCGGGCATTACGACTTGCCGCGGCTGTTGGTTGTCGATCTTGTTCGCCGAGAACTTTCACAAGTTCGCGGGAAAGCCAACACTCCCGACTTCAAATCGATCGTCGATCTTGTCCGCGGTTCGATCGAGCGCCTTCGTGCAAGCCGGTTGCAACCCGTCATCAACGGGACTGGGATTGTCATTCACACGAATTTTGGACGCGCACCGCTCGCTCCCGCAGCGATTCGCGCGCTCTACGAGATCGGTCCGGCCTATTCCAATCTCGAATACGATCTCGTGACCGGCGAACGCGGTCCCCGCGCCACGTACATCGAGAATGCGCTCGCTCTCATTTGTGATGCGGAATCGGCCACTAGCGTCAACAATTGCGCAGCCGCGTTGGTGTTGATCGTTCAGCACTTCACGAGAACCAAACTGGAAATCATCATCTCACGCGGCGAAATGATCCAAATCGGCGGCGGTTTTCGCATTAGTGAAATTATCGAAGCGGCCGGCGCGAAATTGCGCGAAATCGGCGCCACGAATAAAACCACACTCGATGATTACGAGGGAGCCATTGGACCAAACACCGCTCTGATTCTCAAGGTTCATCGCAGCAATTTCTTCATGAGCGGTTTTGTTGAGTCGCCTGCTTCGACCGAGATCGCTGCGCTTGCGCGAAAAAAACGCATCCCGTTCGTGGAAGATTTGGGAAGCGGCGCGATTGTTGCGACAGAACAATTCGGAATAGCCGAGCACGAGCCGACTCCAGTCGAAGCGTTGAAAGGTGGAGCCGATCTCGTCTGCTTCAGCGGCGACAAATTGTTCGGCGGTCCACAAGCGGGAATCATCGCCGGGAAAAAACGACTTGTCAGCGCATTGAAACGCGAACCGCTATTTCGGGCGCTGCGCTGCGACAAACTGACCTTCGCGGCGTTGCAGGCGACTGTCGATCTTCATCTTAATCAATCGACCTCAGAAATCCCGGCGCTCGCGCTCTTGGGAATTTCCAATGATGAATTGCGCATTCGCGCGGAAGCAATTTCTGCTCGACTGCAAGAATTGGCCGTGCAAATCGCGATTGGGCGCGGCACAGTCAAGGCCGGTGGCGGCACTTTGCCAAAATCAGGGATGCCCTCCGTCACCATCGACATTCTACCGGACAACTGTTCTGTTAGCGAGTTTGCCACGACGCTGCGCGCATCGGTCCCGTCGGTCATTGGCTACATAGCAAATGGGCGTTTTAAACTCGATCTACGCACGATTTTTCCGGAACAGGATGGCCTCTTAGTCGACGCGATTCGCACCGCCTGTGCAAAACACCATTAAGCACCACGAAGAACACGAAGATGGATTGCTTATCAATTTTAATGTCACGAAATTGCAAAACGGCATCAAACGGTTCGTTCTGTAATTCTTCGTGCTCTTCGTGTCCTTCGTGTTTCAAAAGGAGATATGACCGAAAAGCATTTCATTCTCGCGACTGCCGGTCACGTCGATCACGGCAAGAGCGCGCTGGTTAAAGCCCTCACGGGAACCGATCCCGACCGCTTGCCGGAAGAAAAAGCGAGACAAATCACAATTGAGCTCGGCTTTGCCCAACTGATTCTCCACGGGCCTAACGAGCGGCGGCTCTACATCGGCATTGTCGATGTACCGGGCCACGAGGATTTCGTCCGGAATATGATCGCGGGTGTCGGCTCAATCGATCTCGCCCTTCTCGTTGTCGCATCGGACGACGGTTGGATGCCACAAACCGAAGAACATTTGCAGATTTTGACTTATCTCGGCGTGAGACGCGCTGTGATCGCCCTCACAAAAAGCGATTTGGGAAAGATCGACAATGTTAGCGCGCAAATCCGGAAGCAACTGGGCGATACCGCCTTTGCGCACTCTCGGATTATTCCAACTTCGGTTCGCACGAGCGAGGGAATTGAAAATTTGAAGAGCGCTCTTGTGTCCGCGTTTTCGACCGTGCAACTACAACGCGACCTCGGAAAACCGCGCTTGTTTATCGATCGCGCTTTTACGCTGCATGGAATCGGTACGGTCGTAACTGGAACGTTGACCGGCGGACAACTTTACCGTGGCCAGAGCGTCGTCGTTCAACCGCAAAATTTTGAAGCGCGCATCCGCTCAATTCAAAGTCACGGTTTCGAGTTGGAATCTGCGCAGCCGGGAATGCGCACCGCAATCAACCTTCCAGACGTCGCGATCGGCGACGCCCCCGGACAGATCAAACGCGGCGATGTCATTACCGTTGTCGATCTTGGGAAATCGAGCGCCAGCCTCATCGTTCTTCTCGAAAAGTCCTCCCGGTTTGGTCGGAAAGACATAGCCCCTCGCCCGCTCAAAAATGGGACCTCCGTATATCTGCATCACGGCACATCGCGATTCCCTGCGAAAATTAATCTGCTTGAAGACCGCGCGCTTGAACCCGGTAAGCAAACAATCGCGCAGATCAAGTTGGAGTCGCCCGCATTCGCGTTCCTCGGCGATCGATTTGTTCTTCGCGACGCGTGCGAACAGCACACCGTCGCGGGTGGAATTGTGCTCGATCCAGATGGCGACAGGGGCAAACTTCGCAGCGCAACGCAACGCAAATTATTCACAGCAACTGCTGGCGCGCCGGATGATATCGACCTTTGCGTTCGCTCCGAAATTTTGGTGAACGGATTTGTGCGAGAACAGACCGTTCTTCGGAAATCGCACTTCAGCACTGACGAGATCACTCAAGCTCTTCAGCGCTTGCAACGCAGTGGTGAAATTGTCATTCATCAAGAAATCGCGGCATACGCCAAGGCATGGCAGACCTTGCGCGGCCGGGCCATCGCCTTGATCGATGACGGGCACAAAAGAAATCCGGAACGCGCTGGTCTCGATCTGAACGAGCTGCGCACGGCGCTGCGCGACGAGCCATCCGACGTTTTTGAAGCGCTCATTTCGGATTTGTGTGCGGCTGATTTCGCTCGAAGAGGATCTGCGATCGCGCGAGTTTCCCATCGACCAGTTCTACCGGCCAATCTGCAGCCGGTTGCCATGAAAATTCGAGACGCGCTCTCAGCGAAACCATTCGATCCACCCGCCCGGAAAGAGTTCGAGGTCGATCGGCATGCGCAGCAGGTTGTTCGATTTTTGATTGCAACCGGCGAAGCAATCGAGGTGGGTTCCGATCTGGTCCTGCTGCGTGAAAATTTCGAGCGCTTGAAATGCTCAGTCGTTGATTTCATTTCGAAAAATGGACCGGCTACGGTAAGCGAGCTGCGCCAGCACATTCAAAGCTCGCGCCGGGTCATGGTGCCATTTCTTGAGAGACTTGATCGGGATGGTGTCACGCGACGAGCAGGCGATCGTCGCAGATTGTCCAATCAGTAAAGTTTCTTCTGGTACGAATCTGCTAAAATAGCGAGTGCCCAAGCGAAAAACAGAAACGCGCAAAAATTCGGGCGAGATTTCGCTCTACATCGGTCCGTCATTTGTGGAGGCATGGGAAAGCGTTGTCCTGCCATGGTTCGAATTGGTGGCCGCGACCGCATTCACGCAGAGCCAGCCGGCTGTCGTCGCCACGCCGTTTGCGACCGACGGAATGTTCCTCAGACATAAGTTGCTGGAGCACAGAATTTCGCTGCTCGGAGTGAAATTCCTTACGCCCGCGCAATTGCGAGAAATGATCGTGCAGGACGACGCTTGCATGCCGTTGCGCGAGCATCTTCGCTTACTTCTGGCCACCGCCGCTGAATCGATCGCGAGCCGGATTTCGGCAGATGTCGATCGTGCCGCGATTGCGAAATCGATCTCGCGTTCACCGGACAATCTGCTTCGGACTTTCGATCAGGTGAGCGCGGCAGGCTGGAATTTTCAAGACATCGGCGCGCCTGTTGTGCGCGAGATCATACAAGAATTCCAACGTCTCGTTCGGCAATGCGAGTTCAAGCTGGTTCATGAGGCTGACCGCGACGCCCTGGCAGCGGCCATGAGCGCGCCACCGCGGTTTAGCCATCTTCTTTCGATCGGATTTACAGCGGAGCACTGGCCACTCTGGCCGTTGCTGCAGGCGGCGGTTTCTTTCGCAAGCCGCGCGACCGTGGTTCTCGAATATCCACGCGAGCAAACTCGCGCAGCCGACGAATCCTGGATCGGCACATGGGAACAACATTTCGATTCGGCGGCGCCGATCGCGGATCGGACGGAACGGAACCGCCCGTTCGTCCATCTCAATCAGCAGGCCACCACAGGAATCGATTCTGCCAGCCGCGAGGAACCTCAATTTCTGGTCGGTCTCAACGCCACCGAGCAAGCGCAGGCGATCTGTGCCATCGCCCTCAAATTTCTGGCGGAAAAATCGTGCACGCGTCTTGGCATTCTTTTCCCGCGTGCCGGCGCGGTGGCACGCCTTGTCTCGGAATTTCTCACGCGGTCAGAAATTCCACATCACGACGCCATCGGGCATCTGACGCCGGGCGAGTTCGAGGAGCCGTCGTGGAATGCGTGGGTCCACTTACAAGAGAACCATCAACTCGAACCGGTCCTTCGATTCCTGGAAGCGAATCCCAATTTCATGGACGGGTTATCGATTCAAGAGGTCCGGGAAAATCTGCGTTGGGTTTATCGCCAGATTCTGATCGACGACATCAATTTGTTGCGCGAGTACTGCGCCCGGCAGACGAACGATGAGAAACTCGCTCGGATCGCGAAGCTGCTGCTCTCAATCGCGTTTCTCCCGTCAAAGACCACGCTGGCGCAGTTTCTCGCCGAAACGAAGGCTATCTTTTCCAAGTTGAAATGGGACAATCGCTGGATCGAGATCGAACGGTTCTCCCAGGGATGGAGTGCCGCGAGTCCGGTGGAATTTTCGCGGGCAATTTATTTGCGCTGGCTGAAGGAAATTCTCGATTCGTTTGCGATCGGTCGCGCGCCGCAAGCCGATCACGTTTACAGCCGGGTCCACTTGCTTCCTTATGGCGAAGCGGACGGACACGAGTGGTCGCATTTGATTCTGGCCGGCCTCAATCAAGGTGAGTGGCCGCAAAGCCAGCGCGAATCAGGGTTTTTGTTTGATGAAGAAATTGTCGATCTAAACGCACGTGCGACTCGCCGCGGGAAACAAGGCGAAGGTCATTCGGTTCTCGCAAAAGAGAAAACCTTTCTTCTCAGCGCGCAAGACGAGCGGCAGATCGCGCTCGGCCAATTCAGTGCGGCTCTCGAATCAGCGGAGCACGGGCTCGCGATCACTGCCAGTTTGCTTCAGGAATCGGCGCCGGAACGGATTTGGAATCCGAGCGAGCTTTTCAGTCAGGCCTATTTCGTCGCCCGCAATGCACCGCTTTCGCAGGAAACGATGTCGATGTTACGCGAGAAAACGTCGGCCTGGCTGAAGGACCAGGAAGTGTTCGAATCGGCACCGGCGACAGACGCCGAGATCGATCAAACACGGATTGCTTACGAAGCCCGACGAAAGGCGGATGTCCCATTTGGCGAATATGAATTTGCGTTGCGCGAGCCAATCGACCGCGAGATCACGTTGCGCGCGACAGAATGGGACAAGGTTGTTAGAACTCCGGCGCTAATCTGGTTGAAAAAATATCTCGGCGTCGAAAACCAGGAGCCGGACCTGAATCAATGGAACGCCGCCACTGGAACCTGGGTGCACGATTGGCTCGCCAAGATCGCCGCTCCGAAAGAAAAGAACATCTTTGTCGATTTTCCAACGGGCGACGAGATGTGCGAACGGATTGCTCGCGCGGCCCAGAGATTCCGAAAGGCGATTGTCGATCTTTGTGCCGCCCCCGGCCGAACCGTGCCTGATTGGTGGACCTCCGGCTGGAGTAATGCCCTTGCCCTGGCTGATTTTCTCGCGAGCAAGTTGGCGGAAGCGAATGGCTGGCCACGAATGGCGGCGGAGTGGAAACTGGAGTGGCCTCAGCTCCTTTCCCTGAACGGCGGGAACAAACTTAGAGTCCGCGGCCGGATCGATCTTATCCTCGCCCAAAATCAACCGAACAATTCCCAGCTCACCGGGTCCGATGTTTGGATCGTCGATTACAAGACCGGAAGTCAGAAGCCTCTTACGCCGCCTGGAAAAACACCGGAGGCGCGCGCCGCCAATTTACGGAAGAAACTCGTGCGCGGTGACGCCATTCAGCTCGGCCTCTACGGATTGGCCGCGCGCGAGCTCGGCGCTGCCGAAATTCATTTGAGTATTCTGTCGTTGCGCACCGAGCTGGACCGGCCGCAATTGGCCATCGCCGATCTTGCCGCAGACTCCGATTTTTGGACTGAGCTTTATCGAATGCAGGAAAGCGGAATCTTCGGACTGCGCGGCCTGATTCGAAACGAATTCGGTTTTAATCCGGATTATCCGCTTGCGACCCTGTCGATCGATAAAGAGTTTTTGGACGAGAAATGGGTGCTGACGCATCCAGCGTTTGCCGACGACGAGGACGACCGATCATGAACGAACCGATCGATCAGCCGAATCGCGAACGTTTCGTTTCCGAGCTCGACGAAAATTTCTCGGTCGTGGCCGCAGCCGGCTCTGGGAAAACTCGCGCCATCACCGACCGGATCGTCCAAATCGCGAAGAGCGAACAGGCGCGCGATTGGCTGCCGCAACTCGTGGTCGTGGCGTTCACCAATCGCGCCGCGGATGAGATGCGGCAGCGCGCTCGCGCCGAAGTTTTACAAGTGGGCGTTTCAGTGGAAGTGCTGGCCGCGTTCAACCGCGCTTTTTTCGGCACCATTCACGCCTTCTGCGTCCGATTGCTGGAGAGCTACGGCCATTATCTCGGACTGCCGCCCGCTTTCGATGTGATCACCGATGACGACGAGGTCTGGAACGAATTTGTGCAGCAGCAAACGACGATCGGCCGCTCGCTTTCGAATGAAAATCGCCGCGAACTGCTCCGGCACGTGCAAGCGCGAGCGTTGATGGAGCTCGGTCGCCGAGCGGACTTGGAGCCAGGCAATCCGCTGGCGGGAAAATGTCCGGATACCGACTTCAGCGCGATTCACCGCTACGCCGCTAAGGGACCGACGCTGCAAACGGTGCCGCCGTATCAAAAGGAATTGAAACGCGCCGAACAACGGTGGCGCGACACTCAAGATTTCGTCCGGTGGCCGATTTGTTTTTCGAAGGCGAAAGATTTCGTTCGAATCAAGCGCGAGGCATTCGCGCCCGTCCGTCGATGGATCGATCAGGCTGCGCTCTGCGTGGCGGCGGAAGTGCAGCGCGATTATCGCGAGTTTAGAATCGAGCGCGGCCTCCTGACCTACGACGACCAAATCGCGCTTGCGCTCGAATTAACGAAGCATCCCAAGATTGGGCGCGAAATTCGGGAAAAATCTTTTCGTGTCATCCTCGACGAAGCCCAGGACACTGATCCGCGACAGTTTTCGCTTTTGCTTGAACTAACCCGCCCGCCCGCCGCGGCGGGCGATTGGCTCGAGACCAAAACTGATCCTCCCCGCCCGGGGCACTTTTGCATGGTCGGCGATTTTCAACAGTCGATTTACCGCGACCGCGCCGATCTTTCGAAATATCGGCGGATCCACGACACCCTGATCGAAACGGGCGCAGCTGAGGCGCTCCAATTTTCGGTCACGTTCCGGCTCGACACCGCCCAGCTCGATTTCGTGAACCAAACGTTTCGGGAAGTCCTCAACGACCGCGACCAGCAGGTGGCATTCGTAGAGCTAAATCCGCGGCCGCAAGGCTTGCCTGGGCAAGTCGTGCGGCTCAACCTGCAGCCCGCGAAGTTACGGCCGGACCCTAGGGGCAAAGTGTCTGACGCGCGCAAAGCCGCTGAAGAAGCGCGCCACCTTGGGAAATGGCTACAAGAAACCGGCCTGGCCAAACTCCGGGCGGAGACCTGGCGCGATGTTGCCGTTCTCTGTCCCCGTAGAGAATGGCTCCAGACCTTGCGCCGCGGCCTCCGAGCGGCGGGCCTCAACGTCCAAATCCAATCGGAAAAGGAGCTGAAAGGCGACAGCCCGGCCTACGCCTGGTTGACCGCCCTCTTAATAGTACTGTCGCAGCCCCGGTGCGGTTATGAGATCGCCGGCCTCCTCCGGGAGCTCTTCGGGATCTCCGACCACGATCTGGCGGTTTTTTCGCAAGGTTATGGCGACCGATTTCAAATCGAGACCCTGACGACGGGGGCTGACGTCGTTTCAAAAAAACTGAGCCTGCTCGCGCAGCTCCGGTTGTCGATCCTGCTTTTGCCGCTGTTCGACGCGGTCAACGAAATCGTCAGCCGGACACAATTGCGTGAGCGGCTCAATGCGTTACCCCGAGCGGATTTTGAAAATTTGGATGGCGAGCTGGACGCGCTCCTCGCTCTCGCCGGTTCGTCCGAAGCCGAGCACATGACCTTGACCGAATTTGCGGAACATTTACGAATGCATTTCGCCGATGCGCGCGAGATCCGCCCGTCTCGTCCGGATGCGATTCAATTGATCACGTCGCAAAAAGCAAAAGGCTCAGAGTGGCAGGCGGTGATCGTTCCATTTCTGACCCGCGACGTTCGTTCGGCTTCGCCGCGTTACCCGCGTTTGCTCAAAATCCGCGAGACCGGCGAAACGATTGTGCTTCTCGATTTGTCTGACGCCA
>Ga0070707_100005427_pt1 | contig 11926 bp, 11 predicted proteins | sample KBSK5502metaG_FD_65468 | JGI IMG/M metagenome (GOLD analysis project Ga0070707, IMG submission 65468) | Corn, switchgrass and miscanthus rhizosphere microbial communities from Kellogg Biological Station, Michigan, USA - KBS K5-50-2 metaG | ecosystem: Host-associated > Plants > Roots >... | reverse complement strand
GCCGTCATCGGCTGCACTCAGGCGCTTCCCGGCGCGTCGTCTTCCCACTGCTCGCGCGGGGGGAATTCTCGGTGGGAGTGGTACCGGAACGTATGGCGTCTGTGGTATCCTGCGTGTGGTCGATGACCTGACGACCATGACAGCGATCGTTGCTCGGAGCGCGCATGCGAATCGAAACCGCCAGCGCACCTGAGGCGCCATGGACGCCCCTACGCCCGCAGGAGCCACCTGTCTGGCTGACTTTCGCACTGGGCGCGGCATATGTCGGCGCGCTGGCAGCGCTGGCGTTCCTCCCCGGCGCGACCCTAATCGAGCGCCTGCGTGCGCTGGACGGCGGCATCTGCGCGCAGCTCCCCGGTCACTCGTTCTGGATCGGCGGCCAGCAGCTCCCCCTGTGTGCGCGCAACTCCGGTATCTACACGGGATTCGCCAGCACCATCGCACTGCTGTTCGCCACCGGCCGTATCCGCTCGAGCCGCTTGCCGGCGCCCTGGGTGGCGGCGGTGCTGGGGCTCGCGGTGCTGTTCATGGCGGTGGATGGCTTCAACTCGCTCTTCCTCGACCTGCGCCTGCCGCATCTGTATCAGCCGCATAATCTCTTGCGGCTGACGAGCGGGCTTGGCACCGGCGTCGCGATGGCCGCCTTCATCGTTCCCGTCGCCAACACGCTGATCTGGAAGCACGAGGACGAGCGCGCGTCGTTTGGCTCGCTGCGCGAGCTGGCCCTGATGGTGCCGGTCCTGTTGATCGCGTTTCTGGCGATCGGCTCGCCCGGCTGGTCGCCGGTGACCTTCCTGCTGTATCCCATCGCCATCATCAGCTCGGCTGGCCTCGTCGTGGCGCTCTCCCTGATCAACGTCGTGCTCATACTCGGGATGAGCAATCGCGTGGGCCGTTTCGCCAACTGGCGCGCCCTCTTCCCATTCTGGACGCTGATGGCCGTCTTCGCTGTCGTCGAGCTCATGGCGCTGTTTGCGCTCAAATCGGCGCTGATGCCGACCGTGCCGTTCGTGTGAGGAAAGGCTGGGGGAGATACAGGCGAGAGTGCGCGCGCAATGGCGCGGGTGAGCGTGGGAGACGGCGGGCGAGACGGCCGCGTACCTGCCGCGCGCCTGCTGTGCCTTGATGCTCGCCGCCCAATGCGCTATACTTTTCCCACGGCGTCTATGCTGTCCGCGTGCGGTCGTGCTTAAGAAGAAGTGACTGCTCCGGCAGGGGGGTCGAACATGCCCAATAGGTACGAGCGCGAGATCGAGGAGATCTTGCGCAACCTGGACCGCACCGAGCCAAAGGCCGGCCTGAGCGACCGCCTGCGCGCCTTTAATCAGCGACCCAAGCCCGAGAGGACCCGGCCGTCATTCCGCCTCAGCCTCACTCGCACGGAAGTTCTTTTCCTCCTCGGCATCGCGTGTGCGCTCATCGCCGCCGGTATTCGCTTTTACTTCCAAGGCGCCAACACTGTCAGCGGCGTATTCGCCGTGGTCGCCTTCGTCGCGATCTTGCTGGCCCTGGTGTACGAGTGGTCCGACCGTTTTCGCGGTGCCCCATCCAAGGTGTGGCGGGGCAATGTGGTGGAGATGACGCCGCGCCGGCGTCCATTCAGCGGCCTCATGACCCAGCTGCGTATCCTCCGCCTCAAACTGCGCTATCGCCGCCAGCGTGGGCACGACGAAAGCGAGCCGCACTAATCGGTGCGCCACAGAGCAGCGACTTATGCATCTTCCCACATGCGAAAAAGGACCAGCGAAAAGTACGCTTCAGCTTGACAAAGTCGGACAAGCGTTCTATATTGTATAAGCGCAGGAATATCTCCCTTCCAGGCGTTTTTCTCCCTGTCGATCCCGTTCCCTTCCGCTCCGCATGCCAGGGCGCATGTGTGGGCAAGCAAAGAAATGTCTCTTCATGACGCAAGATAAGATCGTCGTGCGCGGCGCGCGCGAACACAATCTCAAGAATATAGATGTCGTCATTCCGCGCGACCAATTGGTCGTCATCACCGGCCTCTCTGGCTCCGGCAAGAGCAGCCTGGCGTTCGACACGATCTTCGCCGAGGGCCAGCGGCGCTATGTCGAGTCGCTCTCGTCCTATGCGCGCCAGTTCCTTGGCCAGATGGACAAGCCAGACGTCGAGCACATCGACGGCCTGTCGCCGGCCATCTCGATCGACCAGAAAAGCACCTCGCACAATCCGCGCTCGACGGTCGGCACGGTGACCGAGATCTACGACTACATGCGCCTACTCTTCGCGCGCATCGGCCATCCGCACTGCCCGAATTGCGGACGCGAGATCAGCCAACAGTCCGTCGAGCAGATCGTCGACGCCGTCACAGCGCTCCCCGACGGCACGCGCCTGATGCTGCTGGCGCCGCTGGTGCGCGGGCGCAAGGGCGAATACAAGCATGTCTTCGAGGACATGCGCCGTGCCGGCTACGTGCGGGTGCGGGTGGACGGCGAGGTGCGCGACCTGGGCGAAGAGATCGAGCTCGACAAGTACAAGCAGCACACCATCGAGGTGGTGGTGGATCGCCTGGTCATCCGGCATCCCAAGCCGGCGGCGGATGATGGCGAGCCTGGCATGAACGGCGCGAGCGGGCTCAAGCTGGTCGCCGAGCAGCCCGCCGCCTATGCCGCGGACGGCGACACGCCGCCTGTCGATGCGGAGAGCGGCCAGCGCACGCGCGTGGCGGATTCGGTCGAGACGACGCTCAAGCTGGGCAACGGCATCATCCTGGTCTCGGTCATCGGCGGCGAGGAGCGGCTGTACTCTGAGCACTTCGCCTGCGTCTATTGTGGCATCAGCATCGAAGAGGTGGAGCCGCGCAGCTTCAGCTTCAACAGTCCGAAAGGCGCCTGCCCGGAGTGCACCGGCCTGGGCACCAAGCAGGAGATAGACGAAGACCTGCTCGTTACCAACCCCGACCTGAGCCTGAATGAGGGTGCCATCCAGGTCTGGAGCCGCTATGCCAGCGCCAGCCAGTGGTACTCGACGATCCTGGCGTCGGCGGCGCGGCACTTCGGCTTCAGTCTCGATACGCCCTGGAAAGACCTCAGCGACGAGGCGCGTCACATCGTGTTGCACGGCACCGAGGACGAGGTAACCTTCTTTTATCGCAATCGCCAGGGCACGCGCCGCCAGCACGCTACCACCTTCGAGGGCGTGATCCCAAGTCTGGAGCGCCGCTACAAGGAAGCCAGCGAGCGTGGCCGGGAGGAGATCGAGCAGTACATGTCGGCGCGGCCGTGCCCCGTGTGCCACGGCGCGCGGCTCAAGCCAGAGGTGCTGGGCATCACCGTCGGCGGCTTCAACATCGTGCAGGTTGGCGACCTGTCGATCGCCAACACCCTGCGCTTCTTCGGCACGCTGGACGGCGGCGCGGCGAGCGTGCAGGCGCCGGCGGATGAGGCGGCGCAAGCGAATGGCAAACAGGGGAAGCGGGGCAAGCAGGGCGCCGCGGGCCTGCGACTGGTGCGCGCGGGCGATGATGAGGTGGACGCGGCGGCCATCACGCCGTTGACGGAGCGCGAGCATATCATCGCCCGCCAGATCCTGAAAGAGATCAACGCGCGGCTCGGCTTCCTGGTGGACGTCGGGCTGGACTATCTCTCGATCAACCGCTCGGCGACGACGCTCTCGGGCGGTGAGGCGCAGCGCATCCGGCTGGCGACGCAGATCGGCTCCAGCCTGATGGGCGTGCTCTACATCCTGGACGAGCCGAGCATCGGCCTGCACCAGCGCGACAACGCGCGGTTGATTCGCACGCTGCTGCACCTGCGCGATCTGGGTAACACGCTGCTCGTGGTGGAGCACGACGAAGAGGCGATGCGTGCCGCTGATCACATCATCGACATCGGTCCCGGCGCCGGCGAGCACGGCGGCCATGTCGTCGCGGAGGGCACGCTGGCGGAGGTTATCGCCAATCCGCGCTCGCTCACCGGGCAGTATCTCTCGGGCAAGCGGAGCATCGCCGTGCCGAAGCAGCGGCGCACGGGCAACGGACAGCGGCTGCTGGTGCGCGGCGCGCGCGAGAACAACCTGAAGCAGATCGATGTGGCGATCCCTCTGGGCGCGTTCGTCGCGGTGACCGGCGTCTCCGGCTCCGGCAAGAGCTCGCTGGTCAACGAGATCCTGTACAAGGCGCTGGCGCAGCGGCTCAATCGCGCGCATACGCGGGCCGGCGCCCACCACGCCATCACGGGCGTGGAGGCGCTCGACAAAGTCATCGACATCGACCAGTCGCCAATCGGGCGCACGCCGCGCTCGAATCCCGCCACCTACACCGGCGCCTTCACGCCCATCCGCGAGATCTTCGCGCAGGTACCGGAGGCGCGCGTGCGCGGCTACCAGCCAGGGCGCTTCTCCTTCAATATCAAGGGCGGGCGCTGCGAGGTGTGTAAGGGCGAGGGCACGCTTACCATCGAGATGAACTTCCTGCCCGACGTGTATGTGCCGTGCGAGGCCTGCAAGGGCAAGCGGTATAATCGCGAGGCGCTGGAGATCCACTACAAGGGCAAGTCGATCGCCGACGTGCTGGATATGACGGTGGCGGAAGCGCTGCCGTTCTTCGCCGCGGTGCCGGCGCTCAAAAGCAAGCTGGGCACCCTCAACGACGTGGGACTGGGCTACATCCGTCTGGGGCAGCCTGCCACCACGCTCTCGGGCGGCGAGGCGCAGCGCATCAAGCTGGCCACGGAGCTCTCGCGCCGGGCGACCGGCCGCACGCTCTACATCCTGGACGAGCCGACCACCGGTCTGCACTTCGCGGACGTGGAGCGGCTGCTGCATGTGTTGCAGCGGCTGGTGGACGCCGGCAACACGGTCGTCGTGATCGAGCACAACCTGGATGTCATCAAGTCCGCCGACTGGGTCATCGATCTGGGTCCTGAGGGCGGCGACCGCGGCGGCGAGATCATCGCCGAGGGCACGCCAGAGCAGGTGGCTGCCGATCCAGCATCCTATACGGGGCAGTTCCTCGCGCACATGCTGCCACTGGCAATCGGCACGTGATGCGCGGCCGCGCGCTGATCGTTGATGGTCCCGCGGGGCACTGCCTGACGGGAGAGGGTCGTCGGGACATGACAACGCCGCCGGCTCGTGCCATTCCCCTCATGTGAGGGCAGTGACGGAGCCGGCGGCGTCTATCGCCTAGCCTAGCGCATCGCGGCGACGGGTTCCTCGCTCTCGCTGCGCTGCTCGCCCGCCTCGGGCGGCCGGCCGCGGATCAGCCACACGCGACAAGGCGCGTGCTTGAGCACATATTCCGCCGTATCGCCGAGATCGAAATGACCACCCATGCCGAGGTGGTACGGCAGCCCGAGGATCAGTAGCGCGCAATCGTGCGCCGACGCCTCGTCGACCATACTCTGCCCGAAATTGCGCGACTGGATGATCTCTGGCTCGATGTGGACGTGCATCTGCTCGGCTATCGCCGCCGCGCGCTCGAGCGCGCTCGTGGCGGCCGCCGTCTCGGCCGGCATCTCCGCGTCCATCGCCAGCTTGCGCGGCACTTCGATGCCATATAAGACGAAGAGGCTTGCCTTCTTCGTCTTCGCGAGTGTGCAGCCCAACGTGACCAGCTCAGTATCAAGCTCCTTGCCGCTGATGGCGACGAGGACGTTGCGCTTGGTTTGTGCGCCCTTCCCCTCCTCCGCACTGGGAAGGGGCAACATGTCCGGCTTAGGCATGTTCCCGTTGGTTGAGAGCTGCGCCGGGTGGTGGCCATCAATAATCTTGGCCGTTTGCCCGGTCGGGAAGCCCAACCGCTCAAGAAGCCCCACAGCCATATCCTCCTGGAAAATCGCCTGCGTAACTGGCGCAGGCCGTTGCAAGAAAAATGCTGGGATATGCGGCGAGCGAACCCGTCATTGGGTCGGCGTCGTTGTTCCCAGCGTGCGTCACGCACGCCTTCCGCAATCCCAGCACCCTCGCGCCGGCTTCGGCGATACTAGTTGCCACTGCCAGCGCTTGACCTCGCACGTATCGAATAATTGCGGGCACAGCGCCCAATTCACGCGCGCCCATCTATACCTGCATTATACATCAGTCGGCAAGACTCCACGGGTGCTGGATAGCCTCTTTGGCGGGCCAAGTGGAATCGTGCGCCGATCCTTAATTTCACCTTACGCACAAGGCGTGCCGTCATTCCGCGACGACATCTCGCTGTGCTCACATTGCCGCCGCGCGGCTCATCCGCGCCACCATGCTACAATGAGCGTGGCGGCCGTGCGGGCCTCTTCGCGACACTATCCTCAAGTCACTATTCTCCCAAAGGTATATACGAAATGGAACGCGCAAAGTTGTCGGATGCGCCGGAGCTCGGCGGCGCCCCGGCGGTCTGGACCAGCCCAGGCGTGAGCGGGCGCAAGCGGGTGCTGACCGGGCTCGCCATCGCCGTGGCGGCGGCGGTCTTCTTCTTGATCGGCCTGGCTGAGGGTGCCACCATGCTCGTCAGCACGCTCATCGGCGTGATCTTCATCAGCTGCTTTGTGTGGTATCTGCGCATCGTCGCGCCGACGCCATTCACCATCGCGCTGGACGAGCGCGGCATCACGCGGACCGAGCGCGGCGGCGAGCCGGCGCTGATCCCGTGGGACGGCGTAGCCAAGGTGAAGGAGGAGCTGTTCAAGAACGGCACGTCGGTGAGCCTGACGCTCTACAAGCGTGTGGGCGAGCGCGGCCTGCACCGCGCCTGGGTCGTATATCGCGACGACATCCCGCGCTTCGACAACCTGGCGGAGGCGCTGCGGGCGCAGCTGCCGGAGGGCAGCCCCTGGCTGCGCGAGCGCGTACACGAGTAGTTGGGAAAGGGCAGGTAGGTCCATGGGACTGCGCGACGTACCGTTCTGGACGCGGATGGCGGCGGAGCTGGCCGACGTGGGGCTGGACCGAGCGGGGGCGAAGCGCTGCGCCAAAAAGGGCCACAAGTGGCGCGATGTCGGCGCGGTGGTGCTGCGCGAGGACGGCGGGGTGGAGGAGCTGGCACGCGGGGCGGCGCAGCGCTGCATGCGCTGCGGTGCGGTGCGGGAGCCCGCGGCGGAATGAACGCCGTGGAGCTGATCCGGCGCAAGCGCGAGGGCAAGGCGCTCGCCAGCGACGAGATTGCCTGGCTGGTGCGTGCGTATACGCAGGGCGACGTGCCGGACTATCAGATGGCCGCCTGGCTGATGGCGGTGGTCTGGCGCGGCATGGGGCGCCGGGAGACGGTGGCGCTGACGGGCGCGATGCTGCGCTCGGGGGCGGAGCTGCGCGTGCGCGACGTGTTGGCGCCGGTGGCCGACAAGCACAGCACGGGCGGGGTCGGCGACAAGGTCACCATCGCGGCGGCGCCGCTGATCGCCGCCTGTGGGCTGCCCGTCGCGAAGATGACGGGCCGCGGCCTGGGCCATACCGGCGGCACGGTGGACAAGCTGGAATCCATCAGCGGGCTGCGCATGGACCTGCGCCGCGCGTCGTTCCTGCGCATCCTGCAGCGGCACGGCCTGGCGCTCTCCGCGCAGTCTAGCGAGCTGGCGCCGGCGGACGGCAAGATGTACGCGCTGCGTGACGTCACGGGCACGGTCGACAGCATTCCGCTGATCGCGGCGAGCATCATGAGCAAGAAGCTGGCGGTGGGCCCGTCGCATCTGCTGCTAGATGTCAAGGTTGGCTCCGGCGCGTTCATGAAAACGGCGGCAGAGGCGCGGCGGCTGGCGGAGACGATGGTGCGCCTAGGCGAGGACGCCGGCGTGCGCACGCGCGCTGTGCTCACGTCGATGGAGCAGCCGCTGGGGCGGGCGGTGGGCAACGCGCTGGAGGTGGCGGAGGCGGTGGCGATCTTGCGCGGTGAGGGGCCGGAAGACGTGACGGCGATCTGCCTGCACGAGGCGGCGACGCTGCTGGCAATGGCGGGCCTGGTGGCGGACGAGAAGGAGGGCATACGGCGGGCGGAGCAGGCAATACGCGACGGCTCCGCGCTGGCGAAGCTGGCCGAAGTGGTGGCGGCGCAGGGCGGCGACGCGGCGCAGATCGCGGATCCCGCGCGGCTGCCCCAGGCGTCGCATCGCGAGGTGCTCGGCGCGCCGTGTGCGGGCTACATCACCGCGATCGACGCGGAGCGCGTGGGCATGGCGTCAGTGCATCTGGGCGCGGGCCGGCTGCGCAAGGGCGACCCGATCGATCCGGCGGTGGGGCTGGTGCTGCGGGCGAAGGTGGGCGAGCGGCTGGCGGCGGGCGCGCTGCTGGTGGAGGTGCACGCGCGCTCGGCGGCGGATGTCGCGGCAATCAAGGACGAGCTGCTAGCAGCCTACACCTTCGGTGAGGCCGCACCGATGACTCCGCCGCTGCTGCTGGGGCACGTGGGGTAGGCGAATAAGTAGGTGCTGCATGACGGGCCAGGAAATCAAGGCAGTGGTGCTGGACTCTATTCCCTTACGCAAGGCGGGGCGCTTTGATGAGGCGTTGACTCTGGTGGAGGGCGCACTTGCACAGGATCCTGAAGTGCCAACCCTCCTCTCGCTCAAAGGGGCCGTCCTCGATGATCTGGGGCGCTACGAAGAGGCGCTGGCTCTGCATGAGGCGGCTTTGGACCGCGCACCGCGGATTGCCGAGTATGTGCAGAATGTGGCACTGCAGTCCGGCGCCATCTGGCGCCAGCAGGGCGACACGCTCTACGCGCTGAAGCGGTATCAGGAAGCCCTCGCCAGTTATGACGAGGCGCTGCAGCTCGATCCTGAGGAGTCGAGCTACTGGGAAAGCCGCGGCAGCACGCTCCAGAAATTACGCCAGTACTCTGCAGCCGTGGAAGCCTATCAACGGGCGAACGCACTCACGCCCGACAATCCAAGAACGCTGCTGGGGCTGAGCAGTGCCCTGCGGTCTGCCAAGCGCTACTCTGAGGCGCTGGCAAGTGCCGAGCAGGCCCTCGCGCACGCCTCCGGCAACGAGCAGGTGGCCGAAGCCTGGTGGCGCAAGGGACATGCCCTCTGGGAACTCCGGCGGCTGGAGGAGGCGCTGGCCGCCATCGAGCAGGCGTGCGTGTTGCAGCCCACAATTTGACCTACTGGGAGTACAAGACCGGGCTCCTGTTGCGGATGGGGCGTTTGCGTGCCGGATGGAAGGCGCTCTGGCACACGGAATCTATGTTTCATAGGTGGCGGCAATGGCAGCGCCAGGCCAGCCGCGCCGCCAAATGAACTATGGTCCCGCCGGGGTGGCGTTCTTACCTGCCGTGCGCAGACCAGCCTCTCCTACTGTGGCGACTGTGCGCGTCTACGGCGTTCCTCCAGGCACTACAATCTAGCGCACGGTGGAATCGATTCAGCAGCACCCAGCGCCGAGCGAGGGAGGATGGAGATGGACGAGCAGGGCATGCATGGCGAGCGGACCGCGCCGGTCGCGACCTGGCTGGATCTCTACGACTGGCGACAGCGTGTCGCCCGCCTGTATGCCGAGCGCGCGGCGGCGCTCATGGCTGGCGAGGATCCCGCCGCCGTGTTGCAACGCTTCCGCGCGGCTAAAGACGCCCTCTTCGCGCGCCACCCACAGTCTCCACTGGACGCCGCGGGGCGGGCCGCCTTCACCGGACTCAACTACTTTCCCTATGATGCGGCGCTGCGGGTGGAAGCCGACTTGAGGCCGGCAGAGGAGGCGCTGGGGCAGGATACGGTGCAGGCGCCCTCCAGCGGGCCGCACGCCATGCCGCTGACCCGCGCCGGCCGTGTCACCTTCGCCGTCGCTGGCACGCCCGCCGAGCTCACCGTCTACTGGATCGACGTCTACGGCGGCGGTCTCTTCCTGCCCTTCCGCGACGCTACCTGCCCCGTCGAGAGCTACGGTGCGGGACGCTACCTCTTCGACACCGTCAAGGGCAGCGACTTCGCGCGGCTGGAGGCCGACACGGGGGGCGCAGGCGCCAGCGCCATGGGCTACGCAGGCGGGCGCATCGTGCTGGACTTCAACTACGCCTACAATCCCTCCTGCGCCTACGACATGCGCTGGGTCTGCCCGCTGGCGCCGCGCGAGAACTGGCTGGTGCTGCCCATCCACGCCGGCGAGCGCAACTACGACCACTGAGCGCTCGGCGCATGCACGTTCTTGTGCCGCGTAAATAGCTGTGTCGTGAGTCAGAGTGGTCATCGTCGGCTGCAGCTGGGGGTGACATTTGTTACGGCATTCAGTATTGCCGCACTTGGGTTCTGGGTTCTCACGTTGTTTGAAAGACGCCCACGTGAGTAGGGTGTGGGTGACGTAGTAACACGGCCTGCCTGGCGCCGACCAGCGCCACGACGGGCAGCGGCGCGCTCACGACGGGCAGCCGGGTGGTCGAGCAGTCGACCGATACTGCTCCTAACTAATACCTCGGCGGCCTCGAAGAGGTCAGCGGCTGCATCGTCACGATATACTACTCACTGCCAATCTTGACCCCGAGCGCCATGAAGAAAGGGACTGCTGTCTCTACCTGGACCCAGCCGTTACAGATCGCGCGGCGGACCATCGAGACGGCGAATGCAGGCCGGCTATATGGCATCTGCAGCGAGGCGCAATGGACGAACAAAGAGCGCCTCTCGGACTCCTTGCAGTGGGGTCGCTCGCACTTATCTCCCACCTGCCACTCGGATGGTTTCTTTCAGAGGAGGACACGATGACAGTTACTCTGCGCCCTGTGACCCAAGAGAACTGGCGAGCCGTTGCTCGCCTGGAGGTGGCTGAGGACCAGCGCCAGTTCGTGGCGCCCAATATCTACTCGCTGGCTGAGGCCGCCTATGAGCCAGGGCTGACACCGGTGGCCATCTATGCCGATGAGACCCTGATAGGGTTCGCCCTCTATACCCACGAACCCTTCCAAGGCGACTGGACCTTTACCAAGGTGCCCTACCGGGGCGAATTGGGAATTATGCGCATGATGGTGGAGGCGCCCTCTCAACAGCAGGGCTATGGTCGTCAGGCCATGCAGGCGCTGATTGAGCGAATGAGGCGCTTGCCAGGGGGAACAGCCATCATTCTGAATTTCCTTCCGGCCAATGTGGCGGCGCGGCGCTTCTACGAGCGCCTGGGCTTTGCCGTCTATGAGGAAAGCGAAGATGACTGCTGGGCCAGGCTGGAAGTGCCCGCTCCCAGTTCCACCAGTGCTCCCACCGGCACAGACTGGACCTGACAACCAGGCAAGGAAAGGGCCCCTGCCCCTGTCCTACTCTAGCCACATGATGATTTGTATTTGTGATCTATCTGGTAGCTTGGCTGGAGGGAGGACCATGCCGCATCCCCTCGTCCTGCAATTGCGCTTTTCCCGGCACGAGTTTCAGCGTGCACTGGCGGGCTTGAGCGATGAAGACGCACGTCGTCGCGTCATGCCGATGAACTGCATCAGTTGGAACATCGGGCACCTCGCCTGGCAGGAGCAGCGCTACTGGCTAAGGTGATCCTATGTTGAAAGAACGCATGCTCGACGCCGATGGCATCGTGCACTTGCGCGACTATCTTGCGCAAGGCGGCACACTGGCGAAGGAGCTTTTGGCTCTTCCTCTCGAATGCGGACACATGACCACCCATGTTCCTGAGCGTGCCGATCCGCAAGCGGTCATCCGCTATGACACTGGTGGTATGAACAGGGAAGGCGGAGCCAGAGAGCTCATTGCCGAGCGCAGCGCGCGTTATCTCGAGCGCGCAGCTGGCAGGTATGCGGTGTTTGAAGACAGGATGGCTAAAGCAACTAATGAATGGCTCATGACCTCCCATCTGCCATACTTCACGCTTGGCGACGAGGTCTACCTGTACCTCACGCCTGAGACCGCAGATGTACCGATGGCGGAGAGAGTGATGCTCAACACCTATACTTACCTTTCAGCGGCAGAAGGCCCCGCCCCTTCAGGGCAGGGGATGAATGCCGCCTCGCCCGCAGGCGAGCATCTGATGAGATGGGCGATACTGCCTGATAGCACCTTGCCAACTGCAT
>Ga0070707_100005426_pt1 | contig 11926 bp, 8 predicted proteins | sample KBSK5502metaG_FD_65468 | JGI IMG/M metagenome (GOLD analysis project Ga0070707, IMG submission 65468) | Corn, switchgrass and miscanthus rhizosphere microbial communities from Kellogg Biological Station, Michigan, USA - KBS K5-50-2 metaG | ecosystem: Host-associated > Plants > Roots >... | reverse complement strand
GGCGCTGCTCCAGGTGCGTTCCAGCCCGATCACGATCCTCCTGGCGGGCGTGGTGGTGGCCTTCGCCACCGAGTTCAGCGTTCTCTGGCTGGCGCGCTACCGCTCGGAGCGGGCGACTGGCGCCGAGGCGGAGGCGGCGGCCTCCACTGCGTCGGAGCGGGTCGGGCCCGCGATCGTGGCCAGCGCGCTGGCGCTGGCAGTGGGCTTCCTGGTCCTGGCCGTGAGCCCGGTGCCCATGGTGAGCGGGTTCGGCATCGTGTGCGGCCTGGACCTGGCCCTGGCCACGGCCGCGGTCCTAGTCCTGCTGCCTCCGCTGGCCAGAGCCTGGCTCAAGTAGACCGGTTTCGGTTATACCTGCGGGCGCTTTGGACGAGCTCTCGCTCGAGGGCTTCCTCGGCTTCACCGACGAGGACTTGCGGGCGAACCGCGGCGGCCTGCTGAGCGCGGCCCAGCGCGGGCGGCTGCGCACCTCGGGACTCTGGCGGTTGCTGGTGGGGCCGCCCCTGGTCGTGGCCGGGGCGGTGGCGGCCCTGCTCCTGACGCTCGCGCCCTTGAGCCTGGCGGGACTCTTCCTGGCCGGCGTGGGGCTGTACATGACCTGGCGAGGCTTCTCCTACCTCACCGACGGGATGGAGGGCGCCGTCGCCTATGTGACCGCTCCCATCCGCACCCGGCTGGTGCGCGGCCGGTACGGCGTCACCTACTGGGCTGACGTCGGCCCGGTCAGCAAGAGCATCAACCAGGCGGCCTACGCCTCGCTGCCCGCCGGCGCCGCCGTCCACCTCTACTACTCGCCTGGCTGCCGCAGCCTGCTTTCGGTGGAGCCGGCGACCGCGGGAGAGCCCCGGCCGGACCATCCCTTCGGCCCCGACTCCGCACACGCCTGGGACCGGCTGCGCTGGTCGTGGGTCCTCTTCACGATCGGCGCTCTCGGGGTGCTGATCGGCGCTTACCAGGCGACCACCGCGCACCCCGTGCAGAGCACAGCCGTGCGGGGCACGGTGACCAGCTTCGAGCTGCACACGGGGAAGAGCACGTCCCGCTACCTCCACCTAGACAACGGCGGCTCCTACTTCGTGTACCGCGAGGACGTCTACGAGCCGGCGGTGCCACCCTACGGGACCCTCATCGGCCGGCCGGTCACCCTCTACATCAACCAGGGCGGCGCCAACGGCGACGTGCTGGCGATCGACGACGGCGAGCAGGTGCACGCGTCCGACTGGTATCGCCACCCCGAGCACCAGACCGTGTTCATGGCCGTCAACGCCGGCATGACGGCGGCCGGCTCGGCGCTGGCGTTCCTGGCGGGGCTTCTCGTGATCCTGGTCGGGCGCCTGCGTTCCCAGGTCGCGCCCGTGCCGGCGCCGATGCGCTACCTACCGCCGAGCGTGCAGCCGGTGCGCTCGAACTCGTGGTCGCTGGTCGCGGCCGGCGGCGTGATGGCGCTGACCGCGTTGGGGTTGGCGCTAGCGCTCGGCGCCGGATCCCGGCACTAGACAACTAGCACTTGATCTCGGCGCAGGGGTCGATGTAGTCGCCCTGGTAGCGCACCTCGAAGTGCAGGTGGGAGCCGGTGGAGAACCCGGTCGACCCCACCTGGCCGATCATCTCGCCGCGTTTGACGACCTGGCCGTCCTCGACGCCGAAGCCGCTCAGGTGCGCGTACAGCGTGGCGTACCCGTTGCCGTGCACCAGCAGGACGTGGTTGCCGTACCCGGTGGTGGTCCGGTAGAGCCGCGCCACGCCCGAGTCGGAGGCGAACACCGGGGTGCCGGCCGGCTCCGCCAGGTCGAGGCCGGAGTGCCAGCGCTTGCTGGGGCACTCCGCCTTGTAGGGCTCCCCGACCAGCTCGGTGCAGCCGAAGCGCTGCGTGATCGGGGCCCTGGCGCCCCCGGCCACGATCACCGGCCAGCCGAAGCGCCCGCTGCCGCCGCCGGCGCCGATCGCGATCCCGCCCAGCGTCGCGTCGAAGGCGGCGAAGTCGGTGGTCACATCGAGCTGCTGCTGCTCGTAGGCCAGCCGCGCCGGCTCCTCCGGCAGCGAGGCCTTCTCGTCGGGAGACGGCTGGTAGGCGGGATGCGGTGGGGCCGGGGGCATCACAACCACTGTTGACGAGGCGGCCGTGGACTGGCCGCCGGGCAGCGAAGGCACCGTCGTGACAGGAAGGGAGGGCACGCCGGGCGGCGATGGCGTGGCCGACGGCAGGGGCAGGCCGGGTGTCGGAACCGGGAGGGTCGGCACGGGCCCCGGCAGGCCGGCCGCCGTGGCGGGGGCGATACTGAGGGCCGAGATGGCCACCAGCGCGGCCAGGGCGAACCTGCCCGCGCGCTGAGGGATCGGCTTCATACGGGCTTTGGCTCAGCTTACGTGATAGTCCTGCTGATGCCAAACTCCCCAATACGAATCCGTACTGATCCCCGGACTAGCATCGGCTGGCCGTGCGGACGCTGATCACAACCAAAGGCTCCTTCCACGAGCCCAACCACAAGACCACGATCAACCACCTCGAGCGGTGCCACGAGGAGGGGTTCTGGATGGACATCGAGGCGCCGGACGAGGAGGACTTCAAGATCCTGGCCGAGTCCTTCAAGTTCCACCCACTGACGATCGAGGACGTCGGCAACCGCGGCCAGCGGCCGAAGCTGGAGGACTTCGACGGGTACCGCTTCATGGTCCTGTTCGGCTCGCGCTGGACGCCGAACGACACCCTGGTGAGCGACGAGTACCACCTGTACCTGTCGGACGACTACCTGGTCACGGTCCATGACCGGCCCGCACCCGCCCTCGACGGCCTGCGCAAGCGCATCGAAGAGTCGCCTGGCATCGCCCGCGGCAAGCCGGACTTCCTGACCTACCTGGTCATCGACACGATCGTCGACCCCACCTTCGACGCGCTCCAGCAGCTGGACAGCAAGATCGATGGGCTCGAGGACGACATCGTCGAGCGCGCCGAGCCCAGCCAGCTGCGCCAGATCTACTCGCTCAAGCACTCCGTGACCCAGCTCAGGCAGCAGCTGGGCGCCGAGCGCGACCTGTTCCAGCGCCTGATCACGGGGTCCCTCAGCGACCCCACGCTGGGCGTCTACTACCGCGACGTCTACGACCACGTGATCCGCCAGTACGAGTCGGTCGACTCCCTGCGGGACCTGCTCACCGGAGCCATGGACGTCTACCTGTCCACGGTCTCCAACCGGCTCAACGTGACCATGAAGGCGCTGACCGTGATCGCCAGCATCTTCCTGCCGATCTCCTTCCTCACCGGCTTCTACGGCATGAACTTCGCCTTCTTGACGCAGGTGCTGGAGCCGCCTAACGTGGCCTTCTTCATCGGCGCCGGCACCATGGTGCTGGCGACGCTGATCCAGCTCTACTTCTTCCGCCGCCGGGGCTGGATCTAAGCGGCCTCCTGGCCGGATTTGTATACAAACGGCGCGCGCATGTGGGCTCTTACAGCCGCGCTTGTATGCAAATCGGCGCCCCGCGGCTCGGGGCCCTAGCCGCCCGTGGTGAGGTGGTGTAAGAGGAAGGCCCAGACGTCGGCCTCCTCGGGCACCAGCTTGGCCACCGGCTTGCCCTGGCCGTGCCCGGCCCGGGTGTCGACCCGAAGCAGCGTCAAACCCTCGGGGTCGGCCGCCTGCATGCGCGCCGCCATCTTGCGCGCGTGCATGGGGTCGACCCGGGCGTCACCTTCGCCCGTGGTGATCAGGAGCGGGGGGTAGCGGAGGCCCTCGCGCACGTGGTGGTAGGGCGAGTAGGCGTACAGCCAGCCGAACTCCTCGGCCCGGGCGGCGCTGCCGTACTCCACCGACCAGAGCTGAGCGACCTTGAAACGCTCGTAGCGCACCATGTCGAGCAGGGGCACGCCACAGACCACGGCGCCGAACAGGTCAGGCCGCTGGACCAGGGCCGCGCCCACGAGCAGGCCGCCGTTGCTGCGCCCGTAGGCGCCCAGCTGTGGGCGCGTGCACCAGCCGCGCTCCAGCAACCACTCGGCGGCGCCCACGAAGTCGTCGAAGACGTTCTGCTTGAGGCCGCGCATCCCCGCCTGGTGCCAGGCCTCGCCGAACTCGCTGCCACCCCGCAGAGAGGGCAGCACGAAGAGGCCGCCGGCCTCCAGGAAGGGCACCAGGTAGGGCAGCCACTGGGGCTGGCGGGGAAGGTTGAAGCCGCCGTAGCCGGTCATCGCAACCGGTCCCGCGCCCGATTCGCGGCCGACCAGGAAGACGGGGACCCGGGTGCCGTCGCGCGACGTGAACCACTCCTGGCGCACGGCGATAGCGCCAGGCTCGAATCCCGGCGGCAGAGGCAGCGCGTCGACCGGGTCGAGGCGCCCGGTCGCCGGCTGGAGCTGCAGGGTGCGCGCTGGTCGCGTGAACTCCTCGACGGTCACGTAGACCTGCTCCACCTCGGTATCGGCGCCCAGGCCGAGCACGCTGCAGAACTCGGGCAGGGCGACGGGGGAACGATCCCGGCCCACGTGGACCTCGAGGCGCGAGCGGGCGGCGCGCATGCGGTGGGCCACGATCGCGCCCTTGGCGACCACAGCCCAGACCAGGACGTCCTCACCCTCCGGGATGACCTCCCGCCAGTGCTCGGGCTCGGGCTGCTCGGGGTCGATCTCGACCAGCCGCCAGTTGGGGGCGTCGATGTTGGTCATCGCCAGCAGCCGGTCACCCGCGAACCAGGGCTCGAGGCGCTGCTCGGGGCCGTCGAAGATCGGCTCGAACGCGCCCTCGCCTCGGCGCAGGAAGACGGCCGTGCGCAGCGTGCCGCAGCCGAGCGCGAGCACCGTCCAGTGGCCATCCGCTGAGACGGAGATTCCGATCGGGAAATGGGTCTTGTCGCGGTCGCGGCCGAACAGGTAGCGGTCGCTGTCGGGATCGGTCCCCACGACGTGCCGGTACAGGTGGCGGTGGTAGGCCAGCTCGTCCGCGGGCACGGTGCCGGGCGCCGGTCCGCGCGTGTAGAGGAAGGCCTTCCCGTCAGGCTCGAAGGCCAACGCCGACCAGCGACAGCGGTCGATGCGGTCGGGCAGGACGCGGCCGCTCGCGGTCTCCACCAGCCAGAGCACGCTGTCCTCGCTGCCGGCCTCCGAGATGCCGGCGGCGACCAGCTCCCCGTCGTCGGACGGGTACCACCAGTCGATCGTGCTGGTCCCATCCGGGCTCAGGGGGTTGGGATCGAGGAGCACGCGCGCGCCCGAGCCCTCCTCCACCAGCAGCCGCGCCTGGTCAGCGCCCGGTTCCCGGCGCAGGAAGAAGCGGTAGCCGCCGCGCGGCCGGCTGGGTCCCAGCGCGCCCACGTCCATCACCTCACGCAGCCGGGCCTCGACCGCCGGGCGCTCGGGCAGCGCGTCCAGGTAGGCGCGCGCGTGCGCCTGCTGGGCGGCGACCCACTCACGCACCTCGGACGCCGACTCCTCCTCCAGCCAGCGGTAGGGGTCGTGTACCTCGACCCCGTGCAGGACCTCGACCACGTCCTCCACCCGTGTTAAGGGCGGCGCCGGCCGTACTGCCACGATCCCCGATCCTATAGGCGTGGCGCTGGCGACAACCCTGACGCTCGATTCCCCGGTGGCCCGGCTGGGCGTCCCCATCAAGGCCGACTACCGGCCGGGGCTCAAGAAGATGGGGATTCAGACCGTCCGCGACCTCCTGCTCGAGCTGCCGTTCGCCTGGGAGGAGTTTGGCCGGGAGACGCCGGTGGCGGGCCTGGTTCCAGGGCAGCAGGCGACCGTGACCGGGGATGTCACCAGAGTCCACAAGGTGTTCGCGCGCAGCGGGCGCCGGTACATCGAGGCGCGCGTCACCGACGACGAAGGCGGGCAGCTGCGCGTGCTCTGGTTCAACAAGCCCTGGCTGGAGCGCGACCTGCGCGGCCAGCGCGTGGTGCTGGCCGGGCTCGTCAAAGGCCGGCCCGGTCGCCCGGAGATGGTCAACCCCGATCACGAGCCCGTGGGTGCGGCGTCGCCGAAGCGCCGGGTCGGCGGGCTGATGCCCAAGTACCACCTGGCCGGCGAGATGACGCAGAAGAAGATGGCCGAGCTGGTGACCGCGGCCCTGCCCCTGGCCGACCAGCTCGAGGAGACTCTGCCGGAGGAGGTTCGGACCCGGCACCGCCTGATGGCCCTGGCCGAAGCGGTGCGCGCCGGGCACGCGGCCGACCGGGAGGCGGACTGGGCCGAAGCGCGCCGGCGCTTTCAGTTCGAGGAGCTGCTGCAGCTGCAGCTCGCCTTCCTGCTCCTGCGCAGCGAGTTCGCCGGCGAGCCCGCCTCGCCGGTGCCCTACCGGCAGGAGGTCATCGACGCCTTCAAGGCGGGGCTCGGCTTCGAGCTAACCAATGCCCAGCGCAGGGCGACCTGGGACGTCTACCAGGACATGGAGCAGGAGACGCCCATGAACCGGCTGCTGAACGGCGACGTCGGCGCCGGCAAGACCGCGGTGGCCGCCGCCGCGGTGGCCATGGTTCACGCCGCTGGCCTGCAGTCCGTCGTGATGGCGCCGACCGAGATCCTGGCCCGCCAGCACCTGCGCAAGTTCCGGTCGTACCTGGAAGGCAGCTTCTCCGACCTCAAGGTCGAGCTGCTGGTCTCCGGCCAGCCCGCCGCCGAGCGCCGCCGGGTCCTGATGTCGGCAGCGTCGGGCCACTGCGCGCTGCTGGTGGGCACGCACGCCCTGATCGAAGACCAGGTCGAGCTGGCCCGGCTGGGCCTTGCCGTAGTGGACGAGCAGCACCGGTTCGGGACTCGCCAGCGTGAGCTGCTGCGGGCCAAGGCGGGGGAGGGCAGGCCGCACTTCCTGGCCATGACCGCCACGCCGATCCCGCGCTCGCTGGCGCTCGCGGTCTACGGCGAGATGGCGCTCTCCGTGATCGACGAGCTGCCGCCCGGACGGACGCCGGTCGAGACCCAGGTGGTGACCGCCGCCGGCCGTGACGGCGCCTACGACCTGGTCCGCCGAGAGGTCGCCGCCGGCCGGCAGGCCTTCGTGATCTGCCCGCTGATCGAGGAGTCTGAAAAGCTCGAGGTGACCGCCGCGGTGGCCGAGTACGAGCGCCTGCGGCGGGACGTGTTCCCGGAGCTGCGGCTGGCGCTGGTGCACGGGCGGATGAAGGAGAAGGACGCGGTCATGGAGGACTTTCGCTCCGGCAAGAGCCAAGTCCTGGTGGCGACGCCGGTGATCGAGGTCGGCGTCGACGTCCCCAACGCCACCGTGATGCTGGTCGAGGGGGCCGAGCGCTTCGGGCTGGCGCAGCTGCACCAGTTCCGGGGCCGGGTCGGTCGGGGCGCGGCCCAGAGTCATTGCCTGCTCTTCGCCGGCGACGAGGTCCCCGCCAAGGCCCTCTCCCGGCTGCGCCTGCTGGAGAGCGAGCATGACGGCTTCCAGCTGGCCCAGGAGGACCTGCGCCTGCGGGGAGCGGGCGAGCTGCTGGGGGCGCGCCAGCATGGGCTGACGGACGAGGCGATGCAGGGCCTGGAGTCGCCGACCCTGCTCTCGGAGATCCGCCAGGAGGCGGAGACCATCCTGGCCGCCGACGCCCGGCTCGACGGCCACCCCACGCTGCGGGCGGCCGTGGCCCGCCGCCTCGAGCGAACGTCGCTCTCGTGAGCTCCCTGGGCAGCGCCGCCCTGGGCCGGGCGCTGGGGCTAGCGCCGCCCACGCACCGGGTGCTGCGGGAGCCCGGTGTCCGGGTGCCCGCGCCGGACGGGGTCGAGCTGGTGACGGACCTCTACCTCGCGCTGCCCCTGGAGCCCCGCCCGACCGTGCTGATGCGCTCGCCCTACGGCCGCAGCCGCCTGGTCTGGGGCGGCTTCGCCGAGCGCTTCGCCGAGCGCGGCTACCACGTCGTGATCCAGAGCTGCCGCGGGACCTTCGGCTCGGGCGGCCGCCTCGACTTCCACGCCGAGGGCGCCGACGGCCGTTCCGCGGCCGACTGGATCGTGACCCAGCGCTGGTCGAACGGCGAGATCGGGACCTTCGGGCCGAGCTACCTGAGCTTCGTGCAGTGGGCGCTGGCCGCCACCCGGCCGCCCCAGCTGAAGGCGATGGCGATCCAGATCATGTCCGCCGACCGCAGCCGCAGCTACTACCCGGGCGGCTCCTTCGCGCTCGACAACACGCTCAGCTGGTCCTACCTGATGGCCCACCAGGAAGAAGGCTGGTGGGCCGCGCTCCAGGCGCAGGCGCGAACGCAAAAGGCGCTGCAGCCGGCCTTTCGCCACCTGCCGCTGCTGACCGCCGACGAGGTTGCCGTGGGCCGGGCGGTGCCCTACTACCGCGACTGGCTGACGCACGCGCCGGGCGACGAGTTCTGGAAGGCGCTGGACTTCGCGCCGGTGCTCGAGGGGCACGCGGTCCCGACCAGCTTCGTGGCGGGCTGGTACGACTACTTCCTGCCCTACATGCTCGAGGAGCACGGCCGGCTCGCCGCGGCGGGTCGGGAGGTGCAGCTGGTGGTGGGGCCGTGGGCCCACGCCAGCCCGAGCGGCCTGCTAGCGGGCTTACGGGAGGCGCTGGCCTGGTTCGATGCGCACCTGAGCCCCCCGCGGGGGGAGGCAAGGACGGGGGTGCGCATTGCCGTCATGGGCGGGCGCCGGGCGGAGTGGCGCGAGCTCGATCGCTGGCCCGCCGGCGGCGCCCGGATCGCCTGGCACCTGCAGCCGGGCGGCGGGCTGTCGCCCGAGGCGCCGCCGGCCTCGCGGCCGGACCACTTCCGCTACGACCCGGCCGATCCCACACCGGCGGTCGGCGGCACCAGCCTGTCGACCAACTCCGGCCCCCGGGACAACCGCGAGCTGGAGGCGCGCGCCGATGTCGTCACCTACACCTCGGCCCCGCTCGAATCCGGCCTGGAGGTGATCGGCCCGGTCCGCGCCGAGCTCCACGTGGAATCCAGCACGCCGCACTTCGACGTCTTCGCCCGGCTGTGCGACGTCGACCCGAAGGGGCGCTCGACGAACATCTGCGACGGCATCCTGCGCTGCGGTCCGGGGACGCCCGGCCCGGTCTGCGTCGACCTCTGGCCCACCGCCTATCGCTTCGGGTCCGGCCACCGCGTGCGGCTGCAGGTATCGGGCGGCTCGCACCCGCGCTTCGCCCGCAACCTGGGCGGCGGCGAGCCGCTGGCCACCGGCACCAAGCTAGTCGTCTCCGAGCGGACGCTGCACCACGATCCCGAGCGCCCATCCCGTGTGCTGCTGCCGTCTAGCCTTTGAGGGATGACGTCAGCCTCGCCAAGGAGACTCACCGAGTACAGCCACGGCGCCGGTTGAGCTTGCAAGCTCAGCCCGGCGGAGCTGGGGCAGGTGCTCGGGGCGCTGCCGCTCCTACAGGACCCTGACGTCCTGATCGGCGCGGGCAGCCGGGACGATGCGGCCGTCTACCGCATCGCGGACGACCGCGCCCTGGTGGCGACGGTCGACTTCTTCACGCCCATCGTCGACGATCCCCGCGCCTTCGGCGCCATCGCCGCCGCCAACTCAGTCAGTGACGTCTACGCCATGGGCGGCAAGCCGCTCTTCGCCCTCAGCATCCTGGCCTGGCCGCGGGAGGCCATGCCCGGGGGCCTCCTGGAGCAGATCGTGGCGGGCGGCGCGGCCAAGCTGGTGGAGGCGGGCGCGCCGGTGGTGGGCGGCCACTCCATCGACGACCCCGAGCCGAAGTTCGGCTATGCCGTCGTGGGCGAGGTCGACCCCCGGCGCATGATCACCAACGACGGCGCCCAGGCCGGCGACGTGCTCTATCTGACCAAGCCGCTGGGCAGCGGCCTGGCGGCGACCGCCATCAAGCGCGGCGATTGCCCGCCCGAGCTGGAGGCCGCGGTGACCGCGGTGATGACCCACCTCAACCGCGACGCCGCGGAGGCCATGGTCGCGGCCGGCGCCCACGCCGCGACCGACGTCACGGGCTACGGGCTGCTAGGCCACCTGGTCAACCTGCGGGTGGGCGCCGAGATCGAGCTCTCGCAGGTGCCCCTCCTGGGCGGTGTGCGCGAGCTGGCCGCGCGCGACCTCTTCCCGAGCGGCACCAGGCGCAACCACGAGTCGCTGGCCGGGCTCGTGCACTGGGAGGGGCTCGGCCCTACCGACCAGCTCCTTCTCTTCGACGCCCAGACCAGCGGCGGCCTGTTGGTGGCGCTGCCCGAGGACCGCGCCCCCGAGTTCGAACGGCTCCTGGAGGACGCGCCCTGGCCGCCGGCGCGCATAGGGAGGGTGACCGCCGATGGATCCATTCACGCCCGCCCATGAGCAGGCGGCGGCGGTGCGCCGCCGCGAGGTCAGCCCCGGCGAGCTGGCGGAGATGTACCTGGCGCGCATCGAGCGCTTGAATCCCGGGCTGAACGCGTTCTGGCTGGTCACCCCGGAGCTGGCCCGCAAGCCGGACACCGCGGAGGGACTCCTGGGCGGGGTGCCGGTCTCGATCAAGGACCTGAACTCGGTTGCGGGCTACCCGACCACGCTCGGCTCGCGGGCGTTCGCGGACCAGGTCTTCGACTGGGACGGCTTCGCGGTCGCCCGCCTGCGCGCGGAAGGCGCCGCCCTGCTCGGCAAGACCACCTGCCCCGAGTTCGGCACACGGCCGCACACCGAGCACGGCCTGCACGGCGCCGCGCGCAACCCCTGGAACCGTGAGCACACCACGGGCGGGTCGTCGGGCGGCGCGGCGGGTGCTCTCGCCGCCGGCCTCTGCGCGCTCAGCCACGGCTCGGACGGCGGCGGCTCGATCCGCATCCCCTCGTCCTGCTGCGGCGTGGTCGGCCTCAAGCCAACGCGCGGCTTGATCTCGCCGGGACCGGTGTACGGCGAGGGTTGGGAGGGCCTCTCGACGGAGGGGCCGCTCGCCCGCACGGTGGCCGATGCGGCGCTGGGGCTGGACGCCATGAAGGGCCATCTGCCCGGCGATCCCTACTGGAGCGAACCCGAGCCTTCCTACCTGGCGCTGGTCCGCCCACCTGCCCGGCGGCTGCGGATCGCCTTCACGACCGACGCCGGCGAGGTGGCGGTCGATCCCGAGGTCAGAGCCGCCGTCGAGGCGACGGCGCGCTGCCTGGAGGGGCTCGGGCACCAGGTGGTCGAGGGCGGGCCGGACACTTCCGGCTTCCGGATGTCGTTTCCCCTGATCGTGACCGGCGGTGTGGCCGCGATCCCGGTGCCCGACGGCCGGGAGGGCGACCTCGACCCGGTCAACCAGTCGATCCGGGACACCGCCCAGTATGTGCAGGCCGCCCACTACGTCACCGCTGTCGAGATGCTGCGCATGACGAGCCGGGAGGTGGTGGCTTTCTGGGACCACCACGACGTGCTGGTGACCCCGACCCTGACCCGGCCCGCGCCGCCCCTCAACACGCTGGGCGTGGACCCCGGCGCCGCGGGGGAGGAGTTCCTGGACTGGCTCTCCTTCACCTACCCCTACAACTGCACCGGCCAGCCGGCCATGAGCCTGCCCCTGGCGATGAGCTCGCAGGGGCTGCCGATCGGCGTGCAGCTGGTCGGGGCGCCGCGGGCCGAGGGCACGCTGCTCTCGGTGGGGGTCCAGCTGGAGGCTGCCATGCCCTGGCGCGACCGCCGGCCGCCCGGCGTCGATTGACCTTACGGGTCACCGGCGGCGAGGTGCGCGGGCGCCGGCTGGTGGCGCCGCGCGGGATCCGGCCGACCGAAGGCCTGGTCCGGGAGGCCATCTTCAACATGGTCGCGGCGGCGGTCCCAGACGCGATCGCGCTGGACCTCTTCGCGGGCTCGGGGGCGCTCGGCATCGAGGCGCTCTCGCGGGGAGCCGCCGGCGCCTCCTTCGTGGATCGCTCCGAGGAGGCCTGCGGGGTGATCAAGCGCAACCTGGAGGCAGCCGGCTATGGGGAGCGCGGTCGCGTGCACCGGGCCGAAGCCGTCCGCTGGCTGTCGGCCCACCCGCTGGAGGTGGGGGAGGCCACG